>ERZ808252.339-NODE-339-length-47262-cov-16.963311_pt1 | contig 47262 bp, 41 predicted proteins | sample MGYA00521242_ERZ808252 | MGnify/ENA primary metagenome ERZ808252 (study PRJEB31516, sample SAMN03275581) | gut metagenome | biome: mammalia-associated habitat; material: feces | host: Papio cynocephalus | place: Kenya | collected 2012-08-07 ...
GCACACATTATGTGCTGACCAAATCAAAAAGCCTCCCTTCCGGGAGGCTTTTTTGCTTTTAAATGGGCAGCTTCTGCTTGACTATCTTATCAAAAATGATAAAATGTATTTATGGAGCATAAAGAGTATCAGGTTGTCTGGAAAAAGAAAATAGACAAGCAAATAAAAAAGCTTCCAGCTGATGTCAAGAACAGATTCTTGCTTCTTGTAAAAGACTTAAGAAAAAAAGGAGCAGTTCTGCCGGAATGGAACAGATACTCAAAGCTTTCTAAAGATTTTTATCATTGCCACCTTGGATACAGCTGGTGCGCGGTCTGGCATTGGGAAAAAGAGGCAATCGTTGTGGAGGTAACCTATGTTGGTAGCAGAGAAAACTCACCATATTAACACATATATCTATGGTCAGGGCTCTGACTATGTGATTCAGATTCTACGTGAAAAGCTGCCGGATATTCAGGTGCTGCAGGAAGAGGAAGTCTCTTCGGATGATGAGGATTACATAAATTCCAAAGACAGCGAAATTATGAAAGAGATTGAGCGCCAAATAAAACCAGGCGATGTCCTCAAAATCCGAAGGGAAAACAAGGAGTGGTCTCAGGCAGACCTTTCTCAACGTTCCGGCATCGCTGTTCCGAATATTTCCCTGATGGAAGCAGGCAAACGTCCAATAGGCGCAAGAACAGCAAAAAAACTCTCGCTGGCTTTAGGTTGCGACGTTTCCGACTTCATAAAATAAAAGAAAGCTTATTGACTATGGAAAAATAAAATTGACAGCTTACGATGTGGTAGAGTTTCTGAACACAGAGAAGCTTCAGAAAGGCTACCTTGACTATGTGGCGAAGGAAGGCACTACGGAAGAGCTAATCGAAGCGATAAAAACAGTCGCTATGGCAAAAGGAATGACTAAGACAGCAAAGGAAACAGGAATCTCCCGCAGCGGACTTTAAAAGGCTCTGTCTCCAAATGTAAATCCCACAATAGACGCATTGGTCAAAATTGCAAAGCCCATAGGATACAATCTGAACAGCTCCTTTTTGTGTTTTAAATATATATTGTTTCTAAGTGATGTTAGTAATTTAGGAAATAGCTTAGTGTATCGCTGGAAGTTTTTCCAGTTTTATTTTATAGCCTAGGCAGTTGAGCACTGAAGTAAAGGTTGTAAGAGTTACTCTTTCTGCGTCCTTAGAGCGGAGTTTTTGGATTACTGTTGGAGAAACATGAGCCTTCTTTGCAAGCTCCCGGACAGAAATATTTTCCTCCTCCATTTTTTCAAGCATAAACTCAGAAAGAAGAAAGTCATTGTATTCCTTGTCATAAATAGGTTTCTGCCCTGGATGCTCATCAAAAAATTTGTCGAATGTTGTCATTTTGAATCCTCCTTTGTTTCTGAACTTTGTGCAGTCCATTATTTTCCCAAAGCCGCCCATTCGCTGGCATAGCATCAAAAATTTCCGCTTTTGAGTTAAGTCGCATTCCTGAAAATAATCAAAAGGCTGGCTGTTTTCTTTAGAGTCAAAATACCATTCGATTTGGAAAAACAAGCCCTCATAGATTACGCAGTCTTCCTTGGTCATCAGCAAACTGTATCATATATATGGTACAGTGTCAAATTTTATATCTTATTATAAAAAATAAATAAATTTTCTTTCTTCTGCAAAAAAATATAAAAATCAACAAGTTTTTGTGATTGCAAAAACTTGTTATACTTACAAATTTTTACCCTATTTAAAACCAAAAAGCCTCCCAAAAGGGAGGCTTTTTGATTTGGTCAGCACCGCCGCTAGTTTGCAATGCAAACTAGCAGAGATAAAACGAAGCGAGCTTCGCTTTATCGTTTAGAACCAAACGCTTACAGATACTGGAATTGCCCAAACGAAGTCGTCTCCGTCTTCACCGCCAGCAACAAGACCTTTTCCAGCTGACTGAACAAATCCGCAGCCATTTGTAGATCCCTGGAATCCAACTCCAAGAGAACCATTGCTTGATACAGACTTGTTAACTCCAACGAGGAAGCTGATTGCGCCATCATCGCCTTCTTTTCCGTATCCAATGTTCTTGTAGCGAACATCAGCAGCAAGGTTAAGACCATCCATAATTGTATAGTCTACACCTGCACCTACAAAGAACTCATTGTCTTTTTTATCACCGACTTTTCCAACATTTTTGTCCTGATACTGCTTGTAACCGCCGTCTACAGAGAACTTCATAGCGTCAGAAACCTGGTAAGAAACTCCAGCTGTGAATGCCATCTTGAGGTAGTCAGGAGCATAGTCCTTGTCTGCAATACCAAATCTTGCTCCAACTGTTACATAAAGGTTCTCAACTGCTGTAAGGTCAAATGCAACACCAATCTGTCCTGTTGTTTTTGTTTCATCTCTGTCGCCGTCTGCATCAGTTGTATAAGAGTCATCACCAATATACTGTGCCTTGAGCTTACCTACGCCATCAATTGCATATCCAAATCCAATCTGAACATTTCTGTAAGTATCTTCTGCTTTCTTATAGTAAGAATCAGCATTAGCATCTTCCATAGGAATAACAACAAATGCATGAAGTCCTTCGATTGGATCGGCTTCAATCATCATACCTTTGCGCCAGATTCCGTCGAATGTGAGTCCTTCGCCGTCATAAGACCAGTTATAAGGTCTGAGCCAGTTCCATGAGCCGTAGCAGAAGTCGCCGCGGAGTCCGTTGTCCGGAGAGTCGTATTTACCAACAGATATTTTAATCATATCAACTGGTTTTACCCAAAGAACAGCACGATCACCAGCAGATATATCCATCGACATATCATTGAAAACGTTCATTGCAAAACCTGCTTTCCCATCTTCAGAAACTCCATTGATGTCGATACGAGCTGTACGTGCGCCCCATCCCCATGAGTTTGCTGTTCCAACTACTGTGTCTTCACCATTTGAAGCAACAGGTGCTGTCAATGTGCGAAGCCATGCTCCGAATGTGATTTCTGCGAAAGCAGAAGTTGCTGTAAGTGCGGCAGCCGCTGCGACCGCGATAAGAGTCTTTTTCATCTCTTAGCCTCCTTATGTTTAAATCTTAGCGGTGCTTCAGCACCGATAAGATTTAAACAGGCTGTTTTGGAACGCAGTGAAAAATTTGCTGTTTTTGTTAAGTTTCCTGTCCAAAATTCTTTGCAAGGGGTGCTGACATGCACACGTCAGGGGGTCTGCCTAGCGTTAGGCAGAGGGGGTTGCAAGAACACAACAGGATAGCTGACGTGTATATGGAGGAAGCGATAAAATCAGTTTAATTTAGCAATGAAATAAACTTCATGAATTATGATTATCAAGCTAAGAATGGGACGTTTTTCAGTCCAAAACAAAATGTTTTTCCGTTTAAAACAAAGTGTTTTTCCATAAAAAACAAAATGTTTTTTCAAGAAAAACAAGTCATTTTCAAGTTAAAAACGAGCTGAAAATTAATTTAATTGCTAAAAAATCAAGGTTTGACAAAGGCAGTCGTTTTAGTGTTCCCTGCCGTTTCTCTGTTCAGAATTTTCTTTTGCAAAGCTACGTAAGCAAGGGTTTCAGTATAAAAGAAAAAAATTGAGAAAATCGCAAATCGGGTTTATAATTAAAGATAGGCACTTTTTTAGCATTACATCAGGAGGCTTTTATGGCAGTTACAGCATATTCACTTGGAGCGGCAGAAGAAGTTACAGGAAGCCGGCATATACTTGAAATTGACGGACGCAGCATAATGGTAGACTGCGGAGCTTTTCAGGGGCGGAGAGCGGAATCAGATAAAAAGAACAGGGAATTCAGTTTTCCGGCGGACAAAGTTGAAAGCGTTGTTTTGACTCATGCGCATTATGATCACTGCGGGCTTCTTCCTGTTCTTATGAAAAACGGATACGATGGAACAATTTACGCAACTCCGGCAACAAGAGACCTTGCAAATATTGTTATGATGGATAGCGCGCGCATTCAAGCAAGGGACGCTGAATTTCTTGCAAAGCAGGCAAAAAAGAAAGGCGAAGCTTTTACTTGGAAACCTTTATACAACGAAGCGGACTGCGTAAAAGCGGCAAATCAGATTGTTACCCTAGGCTACAATCGCAAAATGTACATTGCCCCGGATGTTCAGCTTGAATTTTTTGATGCGGGGCACATTCTCGGAAGTTCCCTAGCCTACTTTACAATTACCGGGCAAAGGAAAAATCAGCAAGGAACAAAAGCAATCGCAGGAAGCGGCATAAAACCAAAACTTTGGCACAAACTGTTCGGTGCAAAGCTTTCTTCAAAAAATGAACCATCTCAAAACGCAGACGGAGAAAACGAGCTTAGAGTTCTTTACACTGGAGACTTGGGAAGGCGCAACAAGCCAATCATAAAAGACCCGGCAACAAATATGCCCGCTCCTGACTATATCTTCATGGAAAGCACTTACGGCAACAGGCTTCATGCTGAAACTTCAAGCACAATGTACGAGCTGGAAAAAGTTGTGCGCCAGGCAATCGACTCAAAAGGAAAAATAATCATTCCAACATTTGCAATCGAGCGTGCGCAGGAAATTGTTTATTACCTTCATCTTTTAGTTGACCAAAAAAGAATTCCGCAGATTCCAATTTACATGGACAGCCCTATGGCGGTAAACGCAACTGGAATCTACCAGCTTCATCAGGAATGCTACGATGCTGCAACTCAGGAAGCGTTCCTTGCGCACCACAAAAATCCGTTCGGCTTTAATTCGCTTCAGTTTATTACAAGCGTCGATGAATCCAAAGAGCTTAACAAAAAAAGCGGTCCAATGATAATTTTGAGCGCAGACGGAATGTGCGAAGCCGGCCGCATTCTTTACCATTTGGCGAACAACATTTCAAATCCTAACAACATAATTTTGATTGTAGGCTATATGTCCGAACACACTTTGGGACGCAGAATTCTTGAAGGCGAAAAGGAAGTTAAGATTCTTGGCGACTGGTACAAGGTGAACGCTCAGGTAAAGCAAATTGACTCATTCAGCGCGCACGCCGACTACAAAGAATGCACCGAATGGCTCAAGCTTATAGACACAAGCAGGCTCAAAAAGATTTTTCTTGTGCATGGCGAAAAAGATGCGCAGACATATTTAAAAGGCTATCTTGCAGAAAATGGATTTCCGAATGTTGAAATTGTAAAATACGGCGAAACATACGATTTGGAATAATTCAAATGGAAAAAGAAATTGAAGAAAAAATAATCAGCCTTGAAACAAAGCTTGCCTACATGGAAGATTTTGTAAACCAGCTTCAGGCAGTTTCTGTTGAGCACACAGAAACAATTGAGCGGCTTAGAACTGAAAACAAACTTTTGTCTCAGAAGCTGCATGAAGTTTCTGACATTCTTGAAGGCGACATTCCAAACAGAAAGCCGCCGCATTATTAAAAAAATTTCCCGGTTGCAAAAACAGCCGGGAATTCTATTTCTAGTTTTATATTTTACTGTCATTATCCAGCTTGACTGGATAATCCCCTGCAATAGCTAGAGCGTCCAAAAGTACTTTATGTCATTCAGAGACATTTCGATTTATTGAATGACACTTAAACTTTTATTTTTATCAAAGAATTTCAGATTATATAAGGTTATAAATTCCAAAGAAAACTAAAACCGCAGCTCCAATCGCAAACAGGTGAAAAATGCTGTGAGTCCATTTGAAATTCCGCATCATAAAGAATGCAAGGCTTATTCCATAAGCGGCTGCTCCTGCAAACAAAAACACTTTGCTTGAAAAGCTCAACGCAATAGCTCCAGAAGCAACAAGCCCTAAAAGAATCGCCGCAAAAACTATGTATGTAAAAACAGAAAATGAATGAAGCCTTGCGCCGAACACTGCATACAAAACCAAAAGAAACGCAAGAATTCCCCACAGAACAGCACAAGCGGTTGTGGCAGGTCCAGACATTTTGGCAAGCATCAAAGGTGTAAAAATTCCGCCTATAAAAAGATAAATTGCGCAATGGTTAAAAATAGAAAATACTTTTTTTGCCTTTGAAGGTGAAATCGCATGGTAAAGAGTCGCCATAAGATGAAGCACAAAAAGGCTTGAACCAAACACTGCGAATGTTGAAATATAAGTGCTTTTCTGCGCAGCCGGGGCATAAAAATACGCGCGGATAACCAAAAGAACAATCGCCGAAACACTAAGTCCCGCCCCTATTCCGTTTGCAATTGAACTAAGAACATCTTCACCAAGTGTAAATGGACGCGGCTGACGTGCATTGTAAGACAAGCGGGCGTTTGCTTTTTGCGCTCTAAGCTCACGTTTGCGCTCACGTTCAGCTGCCTTTTCTTTTTTCTTTTCAGCATCCATAGAATAGTCAACCTTTATCTGATGGATTTTTTCTTTTGCCTGCGCCTTTATAGTTTTTATGGCCGCTTTTCTTTTTGCCTTTAATGATTTTCTTGTGATTCTGCGAGTAATATCGCCCATGACAAACCTCGTTAAAATTAATTGAAACCTCTAAAAGCTTAAGTTCTTTTGAGGAAATTCTGTGCTTATATTATACAACATTCCAAGTCTTTTTTAAATACACTAATTCAAAGCGCAATCAGCGTTAAAGTAAATTTTATATTTTACTGTCATTATCGGGCTTGACCCTGCGATATTTCTGAAAGAAACTCGGTTAATAATCCATTGCAAATTTACAGCAGATTGCCGTGTCAAGCACGGCAATGACAGACTTTCTAGCACTGGAATGACAGTTAGGTAACTGTTTTTATCAAAACTTGAAATTGAACCTAAATATAAAAAAATACCCGGCATCTTTTTAGACACCGGGCAAAACAAAAGGAGGAAAAAAATGAATAAGAATTAACTTTTATTTTGAACTGCTTCTTTTCTTTGAAACAACATCAAAGATTACAGCAAGCAAAAGAACAAGACCTTTTACAGCGCGCTGCCAGTTAGCATCAACACCAAGAATCGACATACCGTTGTTAAGGATTCCCATAAAAACAGCGCCGATTACAGCACCGCCTACAGTTCCTGTTCCACCATAAGCAGAAGCTCCGCCGATAAAGCATGACGCAATTGCATCCATTTCATAGCTTGTTCCAACAGTAGGAGCAGCAGAGTTCAATCGGGCAGCACAAACAAGGCCAGCAACAGCCGCAATGAATCCCATGTTTGTGTAAGCAAAGAACATAACGTTGTCTGTGTTTACACCGGAAAGACGGGCAGCTTTTTCATTTCCGCCGATTGCATAAAGATAGCGGCCAGGAACTGTATTTTGTGTGTAGTAAGAATAGATTCCGACAATAACCGCAAGAATTACAAGAATAAGCGGAAGTCCTTTGTCCTGGGCAAGAAGCCAGCCAACAAGCATAATCACAGCGCACAAAACAACCTGTTTTCCAATAAACGAGCCTGCAGAAGATACAGAATATCCCTTTCTCTTTTTTGAGGCGCGGCTACAAACTGCGGAAGCAACAGTAACAAAGCAGCAGACAACGGCAATAATCAAAGTTACAATCAAAGTAATCTGCGCATTCTTGTCAACAAGAGCATAATAGGCGTCTTCTGAAGCTTCAAAAAGCTCGTCTGTTGCCTGCTCAAGCGCAAGGTCTGGAAGATAGCTGTTAAAGATATTCATGAATGTTGAAGGGAACGGAGAAATTGTCATTCCGCCAAGAAGAATCAAGGCAACTCCGCGCCACAAAAGCATTCCGGACAAAGTACAAATAAACGGCGGAATATGAACATAGGCAATAAAAAATCCATGCCATGCGCCGATTGCTGTTCCGACAATAAGACATACAATAATCGAAGGGATAACTGGCCAGCCAAGATTTACAATTAAAATTCCTGCGACTGCGCCAACAAGACAAATTACAGAACCAACAGAAAGGTCAATGTTTCCGCCGGTAAGAATACACAGAAGCATACCAGTTGCAAGAATTACAACCCAAGCATTCTGGTTTATAAGATTTGTAATATTTTCCGGGGCAAAAAGCGAGCCTTTTCCGAATCCAACAATCAATGCCTGAAAAAACAGCATGACCGCCAGAAGAATAAAAATCATCGTGTTGCCCTTAAGCATTTTCTTTAAGCTGTTTGTATTAACTGCCATATTTACACTCCTATAAAAAGTCAATGAGAAAATATCAATTTCCGATTTGACTTTTTAACGCAATTTCGCAACAAAGTGAGAAATTGCATTTAATAAAAAGTTTGCAACGCAAACTTTAAGTAGATAAAACAGACGCTATTTCGGCTGTTTTATCTTACACTCCTTAATTAGGTTAGGCTATTTATTTTCCGAGCTGATGATGCATGACATGATTTTTTCCTGACTTGCATCCTTAGCGTCCATTTCTGCAATCATGCGGCCTTCATTCATAACATAAATGCGGTCGCTCATTCCAAGTACTTCCGGCATTTCAGAAGAAATCAAAATTACAGATTTTCCTTCTGCAACCATGCGGTTTATAATGCAGTAAATCTCGTATTTTGCGCCAACATCAATTCCGCGTGTCGGCTCATCAAGAATCAGAATATCCGGGTCGGCAAAAAGCCATTTTCCAAGAAGAACTTTCTGCATATTTCCGCCCGAAAGATTTCCTACGGCCTCGTCTACACTTGCGCACTTTGTACGCATTTCCTTTGCTGAATCCTGGGCAACGCGTCGGCATTCGTCAAAGTTGTAGATTCCGTGCTTGGAAACTTTTTCCGGCTTTGCAGAAATTGTATTCTGTGTAATTGTTTCCGAAAGAATAAGTCCATTGCCTTTGCGGTCTTCTGTAACATAGGCAATCTTGTGGTTGATTGCCGACTTTACATTCGGAAGCTCAATTTCTTTTCCGTTAAGAAAAATCTGTCCGGAAATATTCGCGCCATAGGAATGCCCAAAAACGCTCATTGCAAGTTCAGTGCGCCCGGCTCCCATAAGCCCCGAAATTCCAAGAACTTCGCCTTTGCGCAAATTGAAATTCACATTGTCGCAAACCTTGATTCCGTCGAAAACAGGATGGTCAACGCACCAGTTCTTGACTTCAAAGCAGACATCTCCAACTTTTGAAGCGCGCTTAGGAAATCTATCTGTAATATCACGGCCAACCATCGCCGCAATAATTGTATTCTCTGAAAAATCGTCTTTGCTCTTGTCGAGCGTTTTTATTACAGCGCCGTCGCGGATAACTGTAATTTTGTCAGCAACATAAGAAATTTCATTCAGCTTGTGGGAAATGATAATTGAAGTCATTCCCTGCTTTTTGAATTCAAGGAGCAAATCCAAAAGATGCTTGGATTCGTTTTCATTCAATGAAGCGGTTGGCTCGTCCAAAATCAAAAGCCGAACTTTTTTTCCAAGTGCCTTGGCAATTTCTACAAGCTGCTGCTTGCCAACGCCAATGTCCTTTATAAGTGTATGTGATGATTCTTTAAGACCAACTTCCGCAAGAAGGGAATCAGCCTTGTCGAATGTTTCTGCCCAGTCAACCTTGAATTTTGAGCCGCGCTCATTTCCAAGGAACATATTTTCTGCAATCGTCAGAAGAGGAACAAGAGCCAGCTCCTGATGAATAATTACAATGCCCAGCGATTCACTGTCTTTTATTGTCTGGAATTTGCAGAGTTTGCCGTCATAGATAATATCGCCGGAATAAGAGCCGTATCCGTAAATGCCGCTTAAAACATTCATAAGAGTAGACTTTCCAGCTCCGTTTTCGCCGCAAAGAGCATGAATCTCGCCTTCTTCTACAGAAAGCGTAACGTTGTTCAGAGCTTTGACGCCAGGAAACTCTTTTGTAATATTCCGCATTTCCAATAATGCTTTTGCCATTGGAATCTCCTATTTTAAGCCGATTATAAACTTCTAAAAAAGACGGGGCTTTTGACCCCGCCTTGACCATTTTAGCTTTTGCTATTTAAGCTGAGCTTCTGTGTAGTATCCAGAATCAACAAGGAGAGCCTTGTAGTTTGAAACATCAGCGTAAACTGGATCACAAAGGTATGAAGGAACAATTCCTTTTCCATTATCATAAGTCTTTGTGTCGTTGATTTCTGGTTTTGTTCCCTGAAGAAGAGCATCAACCATTCCAACAACTTTTTCTGCCAAAGTGCGTGTGTCTTTGAAAACAGACATTGCCTGAGTTCCCTTGAGCATGTTCTTTACAGAACCAATGTCGCAGTCCTGTCCGGTAACAATCGGGAAGTTTGCCTTTGTGTAGCCAGCTGCAACAAGAGCGTTTGTAATTCCCATTGCAACAGAGTCGTTTGAAGAATAAACAGCGTCAAGTTTTGTTCCGCGTGGACCGTATCCATTTGAAGTAATAAGGTTTTCCATGCGTTTCTGTCCTTCTTCTGTAGACCAGTTCAAAGTTGCGCACTGTGCTTTTGAAGTCTGTCCTGAACGGCAAACGAGAACTCCGCTGTCAAGGTAAGGTTTGAGTGTGTCCATTGCTCCGCCGAAGAAGAAGTTGATGTTGTTGTCATCTGGAGAACCTGTGAAGAATTCGATGTAAGCAGGATCTGATTTTGTGCGGTTCTTAAGATTCAGCTTGTCAACAAGATATTCACCCTGAATTGTTCCTACTTTGTAGTTGTCGAATGTTGCATAGTAAGAAACTGAATTTGTGTTCATAATCAAGCGGTCATAAGCAATAACCGGAATTCTCTTTTTCTTTGCACCGTCAAGCGCGTTTTTAAGAGCTGAACCATCAATAGAAGCAACAACAAGAACATTGCATTTTCCAGTAATCATGTTTTCAATCTGGGAAACCTGAGTTGCAATGTCGTTGTTAGCATACTGCAAGTCAACAACATAGCCTGCTTTTTCCAGCTGAGCCTTCATGTTTGCTCCGTCCTGGTTCCATCTCTGCAAGTCTTTTGTAGGCATAGAAACACCTACTTTTGTTCCTTTCTTTTTTGCTGCGAAACATGGAAGCACAAGAGCGCAAGCCAAAAGAACAGCGATAATTTTTTTCATAAGATAAACCTCCTTAAAAATGCATATCTTATTTTTTTAGTTAACAGAACTCCAAAAATGTTCCGTTACTTTTTAGCTTGATTAAAGTATACAATATGAAACGTTTCCTGAATTCCCAATTTTCTTGATTATTTTGTTAATTTATGTGATTTTTTGAATAAATCCATAAAAAAGGAAAGAAACTTATTAGGATTTTTTTGTTGTAAGAAAAATGCAGAACTGCAAAACCGTAAATTTTTTCCCCGAAACAAAAAAAACTCCGGGCAAGGAGGCTTACATTCCTTTTCCCGGAGCATATTCTACAAAGGTCTCGAGGTTGAACCCTATTGTATAAAAATTAAAAACAGCTATTTAACTCTCTTGTAGCCGTAAACCGCCAAGTCTCCAAGTTCTTCTTCTATGCGCAAAAGCTGATTGTACTTTGCCATGCGGTCTGAACGAGATGCGGAACCTGTTTTAATCTGTCCTGAATTTGTTGCAACTGCGATGTCGGCAATTGTTGAATCTTCTGTTTCGCCGGAACGGTGCGAAGTTACGCTTGTATATCCGTGGCGGTGAGCCATTTCAATTGCATCAAGAGTTTCTGTAAGAGAGCCAATCTGATTTACTTTTATAAGAATTGAATTTGCGCATCCAAGCTCGATTCCTTTCTTAAGATATTCAACATTTGTAACAAAAAGGTCATCGCCAACAAGCTGGCATTTTGAGCCGATTTTATCAGTAAGAAGTTTCCAGCCTTCCCAGTCGCTTTCCGCCATTCCGTCTTCAATTGAATCAATAGGATACTTTGAAATAAGATCTGCAAGATAATCTGCCTGCTGTGCCGAAGTAAGTTTTTTTCCGTCCGCGCCTTCTTTCCAAGTATAATCGTAAATTCCGTTTTCATAGAATTCAGAGGAAGCGCAGTCCATTGCGATTTTTACATCTTTTCCAGGCTCATATCCAGCTTCTTTTATAGCCTTTACGATTGTATCAAGAGCATCTTCTGTTCCGTCAAGTTTAGGAGCAAAGCCGCCTTCATCGCCAACAGCAGTTGAAAGTCCGCGTGCCTTTAAAACAGCCTTCAAGCTATGGAAAACCTCTGTTCCCATGCGGATTCCTTCTTTAAATGAAGAAGCTCCAACCGGGCGAATCATAAATTCCTGGAATGCGATAGGAGCGTCTGAATGCTGGCCGGCATTTATAATGTTCATCATTGGAACTGGCAATGTATAAGTATTTGCTCCGCCAATGTAACGGTAAAGAGGAATGCCAAGGTAAGCTGCGGCTGCTTTTGCCACTGCAAGTGAAACTCCAAGAATTGCATTTGCTCCAAGCTTGGACTTTGTTTTTGTTCCGTCAAGCTCAATCATTTTTTTGTCAATCGCGCGCTGCTCAAGTCCGCACATTCCGATAAGAGCCGGAGCAATTACTTTGTTAACATTTTCAACTGCCTTGAGAACGCCTTTTCCCAAGTAGCGTTTTTTGTCTCCGTCGCGCAATTCAAGAGCTTCATTCTCACCAGTAGAAGCTCCAGAAGGAACTGATGCTCTGCCAAACGCGCCGCTTTCCAAAGTAACGTCAACTTCTACTGTAGGATTTCCGCGAGAATCAAGAATTTCACGTCCGACAATTTTCTGAATTTTACAACCGCCCATAATTTCCTCCTGGGATAAAAAGAATAGTTAGCTATTGCTAATTTCTTTAAATATAATAAAATCTATTAAATTTTTCAAGTTAAATTCAAAAGATTTTCAAGAACCTTCATTTTTGTGCCACGACACTTGTCATTCCCTGACTTAATCAGGGAATCTAGCAAAATTTGTAACATAAGATTATCGGATCAAGTCCGGTAATGACATATCAAAATACAAAACTCTACATTTATCCTGCAACTCAAAATTATTGAAACAAACAGGCAAAAAAGCTATAATTTGCAATCATGATAAACCCATTAGCACAAGAATTAAATGACGCGCTCAAAGGCACAACGCCAGGCGAGCTGCTTTCTGATGTTGGAACAAGACTTTACTTTCCAAAGGGAATAATCGCACAAAGCGCAGAAGCCAAAAAACTTGGTAAAACTGCAAACGGAACAATCGGAACCACAGTTGTTGAAGGCAAACCGATTATGCTTCCTTCTATAAAAAAATATGTGCCGGACTTAACTTCTTCAGAACTTGTAGGATATGCGCCGACAGCAGGAAATCCAGATTTGCGTGCAATGTGGAAAGAATCAATTATCCGCAAAAATCCGCTTTTAAAAGATAAAAAATTCTCATTGCCGGTTGTTGTTCCTGGCCTTACAGCGGGAATTTCCTACCTTGCAGACCTTTTCCTTGATGAAACAAAGCCGCTTGTTGCAGCAGATCCGTCTTGGGACAATTACGTTCTTATTGCCGAAGCAAGACGAAACGCAAAATTCGTTCAGTTCAAGATGTTCAAGGATGGAAAATTCAACATTGAAGGATTGAAAGAAACTATGCAAAAACAGGCTGAATCTGGCTCTGTCCGGATTCTTCTGAATTTTCCGCAGAACCCTTCAGGCTACAGTCCAACTTCAGACGAAGCAAAACAGCTTGTTTCAATTGTAAAGGAAATTGCGGAAAAAGGCGCAAAAGTAATGGTTTGGTGCGATGATGCGTACTTCGGACTAAACTATGAAGACGATATAGAAAAACAGTCGCTATTTGCATATCTGTGCGACCTGCACGAAAATGTTCTTGCCGCAAAAATTGACGGACCTACAAAAGAAGATTTTGCCTGGGGATTCAGAACTGGATTTATAACTTTTGGCTGCAAAGGACTTTCTGATGCGCAATACGAAGCTCTTGTAAAAAAACTTATGGCTGCAATCCGCTCATCAGTTTCATGCGCGGCAACTCCATCTCAGTCGCTGATTTTAAAAGCGGCATCAGACGGAAAATTTGAAGAAGAAAAAGCTGAATTCCGCAAAATCCTTGAACGCCGTTATAAACTTGTGCGCGAATTTGTTTCCACACACAAAAGCAAATTCATAAAGCCGCTGCCATTCAATTCCGGCTACTTTATGTCTTTTGACACAATGAACATTGATGCAGAAAAGTTAAGACAAAAACTTTTGAGTGACCGCGGAATCGGAACAATTTCCATAGACGCAAAAACTTTAAGAGTTGCTTTCTCAAGCCTTGATGAAGAAAAAATCAACATTGTTTATCAGGCGATTTACGACGTTGCGGATGAACTTGGAAAATAAAAAGATTCTTGCATTTATAGCCGCGCTGATTTCTCTTTTGCTTGCCTCCTGTAAAAATTCGGGAAGCAAGCCATTAATTATCTGGACAGACAATGCGGAAATTGTTTCCTATGTGGAGCTTTTTAATGCCACGCACGAAAACATAAACGCATTTGCAGTCTACAAAGATGAAGCGGCGCGTTCACTTCCGCCGGCAAAAGACGAGCTTACCCCGGATTTAGTCATAGGTTCCTGGCTCAAAAATTCTACAACACGAAAATATTTTCAGCCGCTGGATTATCTTTTTCAAGAGAAAAGCCTGAACCGCACTTTGTTTTACAAACAGCTTCTTGAATACGGACAAATAAACGACAAGCAATATCTTATTCCCATAAGCTTCAATTTGCCAGCAATGGTTTTCAGCAAAAAAAATGAAAGCTTTGTAGAATCAGAGCATTTTTTAAATCTTGAGCAGATAAGGACATTTTCAGCAGCATTCAACAAAAAAAATAAAAACGGAACATATACAGCAATGGGGTACGCGCCTTCCTGGGATACAGATTTTATGTATCTTGTAACAAAACTTTTTGGAGCCGCCTACCACGAAAAAGGAACAAGCTTTATATGGAACGAAAAAGCGATGGAAACTTCAATTTCTGAAATGCGCCAATGGACAATCGCGCGAAATTCCAGCACTTCCGCAGAGCAAAACTTTCAGTTCCGCTACCTTTATATGCCGGGGTACAAGCAGGTTGCCACAACACGATGCCTTTTTTCTTATACAACCAGCGATAAGCTTTTTACGCTCACAGATGCGCAGATTACAGATCTTTCTTTTAGATGGATTGAACAGGACAATAAAATTCCAGTTGAAGACAATATTCTGACAATCGGTCTTTACAAAAAATCAGAGCATTCAGTGCAAGCAGAAGAATTTATTTCCTGGTTTATGAAAATTGAAACTCAACAGCTTTTAATTGAGCGCACAGAAAGCATGAAACTGGACACTGTAAACTTTGGGATTGCAGGCGGATTTTCTACCTTGCGCGAAGTAAACGAAAAATTTTATCCGGCATTCTACAGACATCTTTTAGGAAATATGCCGCCGGAACAATTTATAACATTGCCGAATATTCTTCCGTATAGATGGAACAGCCTAAAATCAAATGTAATAATTCCGTATTTAAAAGACAGTACAAAAACTGAAAATTCAGGCGCAGTTCAGTCGCTTGAAGAACGAATTGCTGAATGGACAAAGCAGTTCTATTAATTTTTTAAGTTCAAAAAAGCCAGCTAAACTTTTTATTTTAAATTCCGATACATAAGATAGTGTAAAGAAAATCGCTTGCACTAAAAACTGAGGGTAGACTTATGTATTCAAACGGAATCAGCCTAAATGCGGCATCTTACAGAACTCTTTTCTCTACTTCTTCAGGCTCGCTCTGTGTTCCAGTAAAGCCTAGCGCAGTCATATATTCTCAATTTGATTATGTGCACGGAACTGCAACTGAGCATGGACAGCGCGGAGTTCCAATAAACCGTCTGCGCATTTTGAATACACTGATTTCCCAGCTTGTTTCTATGAAGCAAAAGCCAGCCCTTTCAGAAGACGAAGCTTCAGGACTTTCCGAAGAACAAAAAGACGAGCTTATAAAAAGCTACCAGCAGCAAATAAAAACTGCGATTACCGCCAGCAGCGCACAAGGACAGGCAGCCTACGGACTTGCAGGTTTAATGCCAGAAGCAGGAGCGGTTGTTTCAGTTTCAGCATAAAAATTACGCCCAGATAAACCAAAGCAAAGCAGATGCGGCAGCTGTTGTAATAAGAGTGAACGGAACTCCAATTTTAAGCCAGCCGGAAAATTTCATAGGATAATTTTCTTTCTTTAAAATTCCCATTGCAACAATATTCGCGCTTGCACCAAAAGGTGTAAGGTTTCCGCCGAGGCAGCTTCCGACTAAAAGCGCAAACATAAAAAGCTCTGGATTTATTCCGATTTGAGATGCCATTCCACCCGCAACAGGAAGCATTGCAATTATATAAGGAACATTGTCAACAAATCCGCTTACAATGACAGAAATCAAAAGTATTATAACAAAGCCCGCAATTTCAGAGCCGCCTGTAACATTCACAAGCAAATCAGCAAGGTCATTCAAAAGCCCAGTCTCTTTTATTGCGCCGATTACAACAAAAATTCCAAGCAGGAAAAAAATAGTTTCCCAGTCAAGTTCTTTTACAACTTTTGCAGTTTCGGCGTTTGTTTTTTTCTGAAACAATTTGAACCAAAGCAAGCACAAAATTCCAATCGACATTACTAAAGTTCCGCTCAAATACTCAAACCTGGTATTTACAAATGAAACTGCGGCAAGTCCAAAAATCATAAGCAAAAGACAAGCAAAAGGAACCCAGGAAACAACTTTTTCACTTTCAACCTGAACTTTATTTTTTCTGTTTTTCGCAAAGAAGAAATAAAAGAAAATGCATCCGGCAACCATTCCAGTTTGAATTATAAAAAAAATTGAAGGCTTGCCCAAATAAAAGAAGAAATCGTTAAAACTATATCCAGCATAGCTTGCAAAAATCATTGAAGGCGGATCTCCAACTAAAGTCGCAGTTCCTTCAAGGTTGCTCATAACGGCAAGTCCCATCATAAAAAATGTAGGATTCATTTTTAGCTTTGAGCAAAGCGCAATTCCAATCGGAGCCATTACAAGAACTGTAGCAACATTTTCAACAAAAATTGAAATTATTCCTGTCATTGCAAGAATCGCAACCATTGCAATGCAAGTGTTCCGGCTACTGTTCACAATTTTGTCAGCGATTTTTACTGGAACTTTTGAATAAATAAAAAGAGATGCGATAATCATGCTGCCAAGATAAATCATAATAACGTTCCAGTTTATGATTTCAAATACAGAATGATAAAACGCGTATATTCTCTGCGGAAACTGACCTTCAAGCGCAACTACATCCTGCGGAAGCGGAAAAATTTGTCCCGGAAAAAAAGTCGCAATAACAACAACAAGAACCGCCGCTCCAGTTGTAAACAAAACTTTTTTATTCTGAAATAAAATTACAAGCGCGTACATCAAAACCGCAATAAGAGCGACTAAAGTTTTCATGCTAAGCATATTTTCTCCAACTAAACTATTTAAAATATCTTGCAGTAAGAGCATCCGCAAGGCAACGTGCTTTTCGGATTGTCTGAAGAACAAGCGGCACAAAAACAGGAATTATCGATTTTATTTTTTTTATTCCCTTTGCGTTTCCAAATGTTCCACGGATAATCTGTGTTTTTATAATGCCCGAAAATTCATCTAAAAGCAACGGTATAAATCTAAAAATAATTCCAACTATCAAAACAACGCATCTGACAGGAAATTTAAAGAAACTAAGCGGCTTTAAAATAGAGGAAATTCCATCCATAACCTGCCGTTCATCCGCAGTAAAAATATAAGTTCCAATCGCAAAAATGGCGCAAACAGAATGAACAAAGGAAGCGGCAAAAAGCAAAAGTTTACGCTGCGTAACAAAAATCATTTTCCAGCTGAAAAGAATCTTATCTCCTTCGTAAACTGGAAAAAGAATAATTCCAAGCAAAGAAAAAATTACAATCCAAGGAACAAGTTTTGCAATTATTTTAAAAGCATTTTTTAGCGGCGACTTGGAAAGAACTGAATACAAAACATTGACAAAAACCATCGCAACGCAAGCCGGAAACGGAAGCAAAATTGAAACAAAGAATAAAAACAAAAATAAAAATGTTTTCTTGCCTGCTGAAAGGGAATTTATAATTGAATGCGGAATTTTTTCCGGCGTAGAAAAAACTGAAGCCGCTTTAGAAATTTTTTCAAGAAGTGAAGCGTTTTCAATTAGCTCCATTTCCTTTAAATTGCCCAAATCTGAATCTGAATCTGAATTTTTTTCTTCACGCTTAGAAATCAAATCTTCCCAACGAAGTCTAAAATCCGCAGCTTCAGCTTCCTGAAATCTGTGTGTGCTAAATAAAACAGTCTTTCCGCTTTCTGTAAGTTTTCTAAAAGATGCAAGAAGATTTTTTCTTGAAATCGGATCCAAGCCAGCAGTCGGCTCGTCAAAAATAAAAATATCGCTATCAAGAGCAACAAGCCCCGCAACAGAAAGTTTTCGTTTTTCACCGCCGCTAAGCGAAACAACAGGAAGATTTCCGTATTTTTTGTAATCAAGTCCGGCAAGTTCCATGGACTTTTTTACGCGCTCAAAAAGCTCTTTGCCTTTTACATTTTTATTTTTAGGACCAAACGCAACGTCATCTGCAGAATATGGCTCAAACAACGCAGCTTCGCTTTCTTGCAAGCCAAGAACGGGGCGAGACAAAGCATAAATTTTTCCGCTTTGATTTTTTTTAAGACCTGCAAGACATTCAAATAAAGTTGATTTTCCGCAGCCACTCGGACCTGTCAAAGCAACAAGAGTTCCTTTTTTAAGCTCAAAAGAAATATTTTTAAAAACTGAAAAAGCTCCATAGGAAAATGAAAGCTCTTGAACTTTTAAAGCTGCTTCTTCAAATTTATTTTTTGCTGGAGTTAAACTTTTAAATGAAGTGTATTCTCCGTAAATTCCAAAAATCGCTTCAAAAACATTTTTGTTTTCTTTAAACTCTTTTGGCGAGCCGTCAAAAATTATCCGCCCCTGCTCCATTACAACAATTCGTTTTGCAGCCAAAGCTTCGTCCAAATCGTGCGTAACAGAAATAACAGTGTGTCCTTTTTTGTTCCAGGCATTTACAAATTCCACAAGTTGTTTTTTTGAGTCCGGATCAAGCATAGCCGTGGCTTCGTCAAGGATCAGTAAATCTGGAAAAAGCGCAAGAATTCCGCTGAAAGCAAGTCGCTGTGTTTGCCCCAAAGAAAGCTCAAAAGTTTTACTTAACGCCTTGTCCACAAGAGAAACAATGGAAAGACATTCGATTGTGCGCAGTTCAATTTCCGCTTCTGTCATGCTAAGATTCTGCGGACCAAAAGCCGTGTCGCGCTCAACGATTCCGGCTACAATCTGCTCTTTTGGCTGCTGAAAAACAATGCCGGGAAGAATTCCATCTTGCTTTACGACTTCACCTTTTAAAGGCTCAAAAAATCCAGCAATAAGACGGGCAAGCGTGCTTTTTCCAGAACCGTTAAGTCCAAGAATCGCAATGTATTCGCCTTGGCTCACAGAAAAATTTATATTGTCAAGCGCGATTTTATTTGTGCGAGGATATTCATAGTAAATATTTTTTAGCTCAAGCAACGGCATTTTCAAAAAGTCCTAGCCGGAAAAAACGGTTTGCTTCCAGAAATCGAAAGCTCATAAAAAATACATTCAAATCCGATGTTTTTTGTTAAATTTAACATTGCAAATGAAGGTTTTTGACCGCCACGAGGTCTAAAACAACTCCCTGGATTTATAGTAAAAACTTCGCCAAGTTTTTCTGCTGCAATGTGAGTGTGACCGTAAAGCGCAATCTTACAATTGCTTTTCTTTGCTGCGGAAACAATTTCTCCAGTTCCAAGGTAAAGGGAATTTCTGTGTCCGTGCGTAAAATAAATTCTTTGCCCGCAGGCTTCAAGCACATTAAAAATCGGAACTTTCAGCTGAACATAATAAGGCTCATCGGAAAGAACATTTCTAACAGGATAAAGATCCGCGTCATTATTTCCTTCGACAATTCCAATTACAGGCGGAATAATAGCTTTAATTTCATCTTCATCAACAGCATTTGAAATCAGCTTGGAAATATCGCAAATTCCATCACCGCAAAAAACAAGAGCATCGCTTATAACTCCAAACTGACGCAAAATCAGCAAAAGATTAGAATACGCGCCATGAGAATCCGACACAACAAGAATTCGGGCAGAATCTTTTGTTGCGAGTTTTTGTATTTCTTCACGGCTGCCGATAAGCAAAGATTCATCTTGTAAAAGTGTGTTCAATTTATTCCGCCGAATTTAAAATTATAAAATGATTTCTTGACTGAATTCCAGTTTCGCTGTCAACGTAGCGGGCAACTTTTCTTTTTCCTGCCACAGCCTGAACATGATAATAAAGATCGCTGTCCTGCGGAAGAATAAACGGAAGCTCCGCGGCATATTCAACTGCCGAAATCAAAAGCGCCAAAGTGTCGTCATCTTCATTTTTATTTTCTGCATCGCCAAACTGAATTCCAGCCGCATACTCATGGTCAATCACAAAACTGCAAGTAAATTCCTGTCCCAAAACATCATCCTGCGGAAAAATCGAAAAAACATTGAACGGAGGATTTCCATCCCACTCTTCTTTTATTCTTGCAAGTGGAGAATGCGTGTTCTCCGGCGCGCCAAGAAGAACAATTCCATGAACATTGTTTTTTTCGATTATATCACGCAAACTAGAAATTCTGCCATGCAAATCATCTGGAAAAACAATCGGAAGAACAAGACCTCCGTTTTCTGTAAGTCCAAATTTCTTCTCCAAGGAATTTATCGCGTTTTTTACAAAATCATCATCATTAAAGCCATATCCAATAAGAACGCAGACAATTCCATTTTCACTTGTCCAAAAATTTTCTTTTAGCTTAGAGGAACTTTCGCGCGGCTGAATTTCAATAGAATCATCTGAAGCAATTTTTATACTGGGAACATTTTTTTCTTTGCAGCTTGCAAGAACAATTGCAAAAGCAAAAAAAAGAAATTTTCCTATCAATGCAATTTTCTTTTTTAATTTCATTTTTTTAAAATTCCATTTTATAAAACAAACGAACCCCGCTGCAAAAATAACAACGGGGCGCATTTTGGGTTACTTTACAAAATCACAAGTTTTCGTTAATAAATCAGTCTGCCCAGTTAATTGTAACAGCAACCGAGCCATTGCCTTTATTAGATCCAGATTTAGAACCTGCACCTGGCTCAACACTTGTTGTATTTATTAAGTTCATTCCCATAGATTCATTTTCCAATCCTTTTCCAGAAACTGCCGCAACTTTTTCTGTATGAGGATTTGAAGGTCTGCTTGCTACAACATCAGATTTGCTGTTCTGGCCTGCAAAAACCGGAACTCCATTTTTTTCTCCAACTTCTGCGCTAGAGGTAAACGGAGTTGATTTTGGATGTTCTTCAGCGGCAGCATTCTGACTGTCAGAAGTTTCATTTGCAGAAGCAACTGTTCCTGCATTGTTTTCTTCAGATGGAGCAACATCAGTTGAATTATCTTCTATTTTAGAAATTTCCGCAGAAGAAGATTCAGGACCGCCAAAACTTACAAGTCCTTGAGTAACAGAAAGGCGACCAGAAGAAGTAACTTTAAATTCCGTTCCTCTTACAGAAGCTGTTGCAACTGCGGAACGAACTTTAAATCCAACTTTTCTTCCGTCAGAAGAAGAAACATTTGCTTTGAGCGAACCAGAATCAATGTAAATCTGAGTTGAATCTTTGTTTTCCATTGCAACCATGTTTTCAATTGTAATTCTGGTCAATGGTCCTAATGTGAAATTTGTTCCTTTTACAGAAACCACAGCATTCGATTTAAATCCAGTTGAAATAACGGCGCCTTTTTCCTGAATAATATCGCCCTCTTCAACTGGAATCCACATTCCACCTTCCAGAATTTCAACCTTGCCTTCAATGCTTACAAATTTTGCTTCCAAAGCAGAAGCTGAAAAGCCCGCAAAAACTGCAAAAGCAAGCAACGGCAAAAATTTAAAACTCAATTTCATACAACACCTCCTAAAATTTTACGGTTAAAACGAAATAACCGCATTAAACGCGATTTCTGTTCTGCTAGAATCACTTGAATCTCCTGCAAAATGACTTGCATAAAGTGTCAAAGCAACATCAGAGAACAACTGGTATTTTGCATTTCCATAAACTTGGAAACCACAATAATCAAATGCGCTGCTATCATTGTCAACGAAAACAGCGTCTCCACCAACAGCGCAATAAAGCTTGTCAATTGGAATTATGGTTGCAGATAATCCAGCCTTTGAAATTCCTGAATAAATCGGCTCATCTGCTGAAAGACAGGCTGTAATCTGTGTGAATCCAATAAACGGAACAAAAGGACCTCTATCTCCAGAAGCATAAGAAGCAGAAAGAGTAATAGAAGAAGATTTAAAATCTGGGAACAAAGAAATATTGGCTCTTCCCAAAAATCCAAAATCAGAAAAATCTGTAGAGCTGGCAGTTCCGCTCAAGCCGTAAAAAAGCATAGGAGCAAGAGGTCCGTCCAAGCGCAAAGTTCCATAAAAGCGGTTGTCTTCATCTTCTGGAGAATCAGCAGGACCTTCTGTGTTCCAAAATCCAAGACCTTCTAAAGAAATTGTCTGGTTGAGCAATAAATATGGGAAACTGATTTTAGCACCGCCTGCTATGTAAGGAGCGCAAAAATCATAAAAGTCCTTTTCATCTTCATCGACCGGCTCCCAAACATATCCACCGCTGTGCATAATCGAAGTATTCTTTAGATTCAAAAGTCCTGTGTATCCGCCAAAAACAGAAACATCAAGCCAAGAAGCAGAAAACTGCGCGTAAGCTCCGTCAATTGACTGTGCAAAAATAGTTTGCGAAATGTCTGTCAAGAAAAGACGCCCTGCGTCAAGGAAAAATTTCCCAGCAGAACACTCTATAATAGAAGAAAACTTCAAAACATTTAAATCTGCAATAAATTCATTCTCGCTATTCTCATGGTCTCCAAAGATTTTTTCATAGCTATGACTGATACTTGCTTCCAAAGAAAGAAATGAAGTTCCTCTTTTATTGAAAGGAATTTTTGCAAGCGCAGAAAAAGCCTCGCTCTGCTTTAATGTAGGCTCGCTGTACTCTTCACTGTCAAATTTCAAATCTGTGTTATCGCCCAAGAAGAAAGAAAGTTCAGCTGAAAAAACAAATGCAGATAAAACTGAAAATAAAATGGCGGCAAAATATTTTTTCATATTCATGCTAGTTTCTCACCTCGTAAAAATCAATGCAGTCTGTAACAATATTAAGAAATTCCCTGCCAGTCGGAATGCGCTTTGGATCAAACGAAGAAGGAATTACGCCGTCATTGCGGAGCTGCTTAAAGGCATAGCGCGGACTTGGAAAAATCTTCATCATAAGGCTGTCTGGAACATTCCAAGTAAAATAGCACAGCCAGGCAAGATTTTCAAAATTAATAAAATCTTCTGAGGAAATCTCCGCTTTTATAGCTGGTTTAGAATACTCTTCTCCTATTTTTTTCCAAGCATCAACGGCATCTTCTTCTGAATCGTCATCTGAAATATAGCCCATTGCAACTGCTGTAAAATATGCGGCAGTTCCGTAAGTGAGCTTTTCAGTAGATACAGTTTTCTCCACAATTTCCGCAGACTGACAAAAAACAGCCGAAACAGAAATGAGAGCAACTAGAAAAATCGAAGTAAAAAATTTCATATCACTCCTCTAAAAAATTAATATGCACAAATGTTCATTTACAAGAAATTATACTATATGATATAGTTTTTGTCATGGTAATGAAAAATAAATTCAAAGAATTTTTTAAAACTAAAATAGAACTGATTATCATGGCAGTTTTTGCGCTTTTGAGCGTAGTGGCAATTCAGACAAGCCTTTTTCAAAAACTTGACTACAGGCTTTATGATTCAATGCTGAAAATAACAAAAGGAATCGAAGCGCATCCTAACATTGTAATTGTCGATGTTGATGATGAATCTTTAGGACGCGTTGGTTCTTGGCCTTGGACTCGCGATATTCTGGGAAACGCCTTAATCCGCATGAAGGAATTCGGCGCAAAACAAGCTGTATTCGATATTGAATACATTTCACCTTCTTCAAAAGGCGTAAACGAAAATTTAAGCGACACGGTAAATAAGACTTTTATAGACGGCGAGCAGGCGATTTCAAGTTCAATTTCGGAATTTGCGAATGGAATTGAAGGCGGAACTGTAAATGCGAAAAATGCGCAGGAACACGCGGAAAATCTTATTTCAAATGAAATTGACGGAATTCTTTACGAAATGCAAAAAGAAATCACTTCTGGGTTTGAGCTTGACTACGATGATTTTTTTGCAAGATGCGTTCAGTTCTTTGGAAACACTTCGCTGACGGTAAACATGCGGCACATTGCGCAAAAAAGCAATGAATCAGAAGAAAATTATGCTAGAACACGTTTTCTTTTTAACAATGTAACAGACGAAAAAAATCTTATTCAAAAAGGCAACATTTATTCAGTAAAAGAAGAAGCTAGCCAGGAACTTGGATTTACGCCGGCGCTTCATAAAATTCTTTCACGCGCGCAAGGGCTTGGATTTACAAATGTTATTGTAGACAAAGATGGAATCAGGCGCAGAATTGAGCTTTTGAATTTTCAGAACGGAAAATATGTCGGACAGCTTTCTTTTGCTCCGCTTATGAAGCTTTTGGATGTTCAGTCAATGGAAAGAACTTCAAATTCAATAATTCTGCAAGGACTGAAAAATCCGAATTCAGATTCAAGATACAGCGTTACAATTCCGCTGGACAAGCACGGCAGAATGCTCATAAACTGGCTGCACGAAAGTTACGTGGACAGTTTTAGGCACGTTCCGTCGTATTTGCTTTACAACCTTGATCTTGCGGAAAAATTGATAATACAAAATCTTTCGGATATAAAAAATGCGGATTTATCTTCGCTTTCAGAAGAAGATGCAGAATATATTTTGAATTCCATGTATTTTGAAGACGAATACGAAAAACTTTCAAATTCAAAAAAACGTCTTCTATTAAAATGCCGCGGATTTGACGAGGAAGGAAAGGCAATAAAAGGCGGACTTTCTGAAGAAGACTACGAAAAATATTTTTCAGCTAGAACCGAATTCTTTAAAAATCTCAAGGAATTTTCTGATTCATTTGCAACAGTTCCGGGATTTGATCAAATTCCAGAACTTGCGGAACTTTCAAAAAGCATTGAATTTTATCTTCGCGACTTTGAAACGTTAAAAGGCAGCATGGAAGGCGCATTCTGCATAATCGGAAACTCGGCGACTTCCAGTACAGATTTGGGTGTAACGCCATTTTCCAAGCAATACGCAAACCTTGGGCTTCACGCAAACGTTATAAATACAATTCTTCAGAAAAAATTCATACGTGAAATCGATCCGCTTTTAGGACTTTTGTTCTGCGTTGTTTTTATTCTGCTTACAATGCGCATAACGGCAAAATTCAGCACAGGAAAGAAAAACTTTACAAGATTTTTATATGTAATTGTTCCACTTGTTGTTTTTTATATTTTGATGACACAGTTCAACATTTATGTTCCGTTTGTAATTCTTTTTGCATTTTCATTCCTAAACTATTTTGCCGGAATAATTGTGAATTTTCATGCTATAAACACAGACAAAAAATTTCTTCAGTCAACATTCTCTGCTTATGTTGCTCCTGCGGTTGTAGACGAAATCATTAAAAATCCGGAAACAGCAAAACTCGGCGGAAACAGCAAAAACATAACCGCGCTTTTTTCAGACGTAAAGACTTTCTCTGGATTCACAGAAGCTGTAAACAATGCGGAAGGCGAAAGCAAAGGCGCTGAACGGCTTGTTTCAATTTTGAACGGATACCTTGGGGCTTTGAGCGATGCAATAATGGACTGCCATGGAACAATTGATAAATATGTAGGAGACGAAATTGTTTCATTTTTTGGCGCGCCGGTTGACGACAAAGAAAATGCGTTCCATGCGTGCCTTGCAGGAATAAGAATGCTGCAGGCGGAAGCAAAATACAACGAGGAAAATAAAGACAAGCTTCCGATAAATCCGCGCACTGGAGAACCATTCTATTTGAATTCACGTGTAGGAATAAACACAGGAAACATGGTTGTTGGAAACATGGGCACAAAAAAGAAGCTCAACTATACAGTCATGGGAAACAACGTAAACCTTGCATCCCGCCTTGAAGGAACAAACAAAGTTTACAATTCCTGGATAATGTGTTCAGACAGCACTTGGAACGCCGCCGACAACGGAGAAAACAAAGGTCTTTTAGTCGCTCGGAAATTCGATTTTGTGCGTGTCGTGAATATTGAAAATCCTGTTCAGATTCACTGCATTCTAGGACTTAAAGATGAACTTCCGGCAAAGCAAATTGAAGCGGCGGAAATTTTCAATGAAGGAATCAAATGGTATTTAAAGGGAAATGATTTTCCTGACACTCCAAAAGATCCGGAGGATTTCAAGAAAGCGTACCAGTTTTTTAAAAACGCAAAGGAATGCTTTCCGCAGGATATGTCGTCCGATGTATTTATGAAAAGGTGCAGCTACTTCTTAAAATACGGTTCCGGTGAAAAATGGGACGGCGTTTTCACAATGAAAGAAAAATAATATTGCCTCTCGCATCAAGTGCGAAAATGACAATAAAAACTGTAAAAAACAAAAAATCCGTGTCAGTGAAACTGGCACGGATTTTTTTCAGATTGAAATTTGAGTTTTTATAAAATAAACATTCAATCTAATAAAATAAATGTCTTCCTAAATTCAAGCATTGTTCCTTTTTATGCGCAACTGTTGCTCAACTTTTCATTTTTTCAATACACACATCTTATTCCTGCAAGAAAAAAACTTGACATCTGACATTTGTGAACTTAAACTGATTTTTAAGATTCCGCAGAAAATGCAAATCTTTTAAAACACACAAACCAATTCAAGGAGGCTTTTTAATGGAAAAGTTTTCAAACATACCCGAAGTCAAGCTCGGAATAATTGCAGTAAGCCGGGACTGCTTTGTAATTTCACTTTCTGAAAAAAGAAGAGCGGCAATCGTAAAAGCATTCGGCGCAAAAGGAAGTCTTTATGAAGCAAAAACAACTGTAGAAAATGAATGCGACATGCTGAAGGCTGTTGAAGAAGTAAAACAGGCTGGATGCAATGCGCTTGTCGTTTTCCTCGGAAACTTCGGACCGGAAACTCCAGAAACACAAATCGCACAGAAGTTTGACGGGCCTTGCATGTTTGTTGCCGCCGCTGAAGAAACACAGAATGACCTTATAAACGGACGCGGAGACGCTTACTGCGGAATGCTGAACTGCTCCTACAATTTGAACTTGCGCAAAATTCCTGCCGTAATTCCAGAATATCCAGTTGGAACAGCAGACGACATTGTAAAAATGATTGAAGAATTTATTCCTGTCGCACGTGCAATAATCGGTCTTAAAAATCTTAAGCTTATCACATTCGGACCGCGCCCTCAGGACTTTTTTGCTTGCAATGCGCCAATCAAGGGACTTTATGACATTGGAGTTGAAATTCAGGAAAACTCGGAACTTGATCTTCTTGTTGCATACCGCGCCCACAAAGATGACAAAAGAATTCCAGAAGTTGTCGCTGATATGGAAAAAGAACTTGGTTCAGGCGGAAACAACTTCCCGGATCTTCTTCCACGCATGGCGCAGTTTGAACTTACACTTCTTGACTGGATTGAAGCAAACAAGGGCTGCAAAAAATATGCAGTTCTTGCAGACAAATGCTGGCCGGCATTTCCTAAGGAATTCGGATTTGAGCCTTGCTATGTAAACAGCCGCCTTGCTTCCCGCGGAATTCCTGTTGCTTGCGAAGTTGATATTTTCGGCGCGCTTTCTGAATATATTGGAACTTGCATTTCTGGCGCTCCAGTTACACTTCTTGACATCAACAATTCAGTTCCACAAGATATGTACGATGAAAGCATCAAGGGAAAATTCTCTTATCCTTATGTTCTCAACGACACGTTCATGGCATTCCATTGCGGAAACACACCTTTCTGCTGCATGAACAAGGCTTGCAACCCTGGAGTCAAATATCAGTTGATTCAGCACAGACTTCTTGAGCCAAAAGATTCCACACCAGACTTTACACGCGGAACTTTGGAAGGCGACATAATGCCAGGCCCAATCACATTCTTCAGATTGCAGTCAACTCCAGATACAAAGCTTCAGGCTTACATTGCGCACGGTGAAATTCTTCCTGTTGCAACCCGTTCGTTCGGCGGAATCGGTGTATTTGCAATTCCAGAAATGGGAAGATTCTATCGCCACGTTCTTATCCAGAAAAATTATCCGCACCACGGCGCAGTTGCTTTCGGCCACTACGGAAAAGCACTGTTTACACTTTTCAAGTATCTTGGAATTCCTGATGTTGCGTACAATCAGCCAAAGGGAACTTTGTATCCATCAGAAAATCCTTTTAACTAATATGCAATTTAGCATTTAGTTTAGAGTGCAAAAAAAATCCGTCTGTGTTTGCGCAGGCGGATTTTCTGTTTTATGTAAACATTCTTATTTCTACTTCTGGCCGTAGTAGGCGTTCGGACCGTGTTTTCTCATGTAGTGCTTTTCAATGATGTAGTCCGGCAGTGTCTGCTGCAACGGATTAATCTGGAGCGTGTTCATGGCCATGTGGCTCACTTCCTCAAGGACTGCGGCATTGTAGACGGCTTTGTCCGCGGTGGCTCCCCAGGCGAAAGGTCCGTGTCCGCCCACAAGAACCATGTTCACTTCATTCGGATTCAGCTTGAGAGAGCGGAAGTGGCTTACGATGAGATTTCCGGTTTCCTTCTCGTAGTCGTTCTGAACTGCCTCGCGGCTCAGATACGGCGTGCATGGAACTTCCGTCTGTATGTGGTCTGCGTGGGTTGTTCCGAAAAGTGGAATCGCCTTTACAGCCTGCGCCCAGCTCACCGCGTAAGTTGAGTGGGTGTGGATTATTCCGCCGATTTTATCTCCGGCGGCAACTGCGAATTCCCTGTATAAAACAGCGTGCGTCGGAGTGTCGCTTGAAGGCCTCAGTTTTCCTTCCACGACATTTCCGTCAAGGTCAACAATCACCATGCTTTCGCATGTAAGTTCCGGGTAAGGAACTCCCGAAGGCTTGATTGCGAACACGCCGGCCGCCTTGTCAAATGCACTGACGTTTCCCCAAGTGTAAAGCGCAAGGTGCTGAGCTGGAATCTGCATATTCGCCTCGTAAGCTTCTCTCTGTAATTCTGTGTATTTTCCCATGAATTTTTCCTCCATTTATTTTTGTGTCATTGCCAGGCATAGACCCGGTAATATCTAAATAATTGCAATATATGCATTTAGATTTTCGGGTCAAGCCCGAAAATGACAGAAAAGACACTTATTGCCCCGATACTGATTATTTCACGTTTTCGACTGCGGTGCGTTCTGCTTTGAGCGCAGACTTGTAGCCTTCAAGCCATTTGTCAAATCCTGCGGCATCCGCTGCGTCCGGTTTCACGGTTTTCTTCTGCGCGTTCGCAAAAACTTCGGTTTCAAGCCAGCTGCCGAGACTTTTTCCCTTTGAGTCCGCCGTGTATGAAGCAAGAAGCGCCATTCCCCAGGGACCGCCCTCGCCTGCTGTTTCCATCGCGCTGATCGGAGTGTGCATTGCCGCCGCCATCGTCTCAAGTCCCACTCCTTCCGTCTTGAAATATCCGCCGTGGCCTGTCATCGAGTCAATCTTCACGTTCTCGGCAAAAAGAACGTCCATTCCGAGCCTAAGCGTTGCGACCGCCGAATAAAGCTGGCTTCGCATGAAATTCGCAAGGTTGAATCTTGAATCCTGAGAGCGCACAACCATCGGCCGTCCCTCGCTAAAGTCCGTAACGCTTTCGCCTGATATGTAGTTGACCGTGTAAATTCCACCCGCGTCCTTTTCTCCGTCCTTTGCGCAGCCGAGAATCGTGTCGTAAAGTTTTCCGGTGCTGAATTCCGCGCCCAGAAGTTTCGCAGCCTCGCCAATCAAATCGACCCACTTGTTGTATTCGGCGGTGCAGGTGTTCACGTGAACCATCGCCGTGGGCTTTCCGTCCGGAGTTGTAACAATGTCTATTATTCCCGGATACGCTTTTGAAAGTGCCTTCTCAAGCACGACCATCGCGAATACGGAAGTTCCCGCGGAAACGTTTCCTGTTCTTGGAGCGACAGCATTCGTAGCGACCATTCCGGTTCCGGCGTCTCCTTCAGGCGGAGCGCACAAAATTCCGTCGCAAAGCTCGCCAGTCGGGTCAAGCCACAATGCGCCTTCCTTTGTAAGCTTTCCGGCATCAGCCCCGGCAGGAAGCGTCTTCGGAAGAAGTTCCAGAAGTTTTTTTACACTTCCCTTTCCTTCAACAAGAGAATCGAATTTTCCGGCCATGGACTTGTCGTAGCTTCCGGTCTGCGGATCAATCGGGAACATTCCGCTAGCGTCTCCAACTCCCAGAACTTTTTTTCCTGTCAGCATAAAATGCGCGTATCCTGCAAGCGTCGTAAAAAAATCCACCTCTGGAACATGAGCTTCCTTATTCAGAATCGCCTGATAATAATGCGAAATGCTCCATCGCTCAGGGCACGGATAATTGAAAAGCTCCGTAAGTTTTTTTGAAGCCTCGCCTGTAATCGTGTTCCTCCAGGTTCTGAACGGAACTAGAAGATTGTTTTCCTTGTCGAACGCAAGATAGCCGTGCATCATCGCGCTGATTCCGAGGGCCTTAAGATTTGAAAGTCTTACGCCGTATTTTTCAAGGACATCTTTTTTAAGCTCCGAATATGCGGCAACGATTCCATCGTGAATTTCTTCCAGACTGTACGTCCAGATTCCATCCACAAGTGAATTTTCCCAAGTAAAGCCGCCCTGAGCGACCGGATTTTTTTCAGAGTCAATAAGAACTGCCTTTATGCGCGTCGAACCAAATTCGATTCCAAGGACAGCCTGACCGTCTTCAATTTCTCTAGCAATATTTTCTTTCGTCATGTTTTACCTCTGATTTTATAGTAACTGACATTGCGAAAAAAACAAGTGGCGGTTTCCCTTAAAAAATGCCCAAAACTATCACCAAATACGAATTTCCGAACAAAATGATAGGAAAGTCCAGAAATTGGGAACAAAAAAACTATTCCTTTCTTTCGGATTCGGGTTGATAATCATAATCACAAGGGGTGCAGAGGACATCCTTAAATCCAAACACACAGAGGTGCAAAAATGAAAAAGAATTTAGTTTTGGCTGCTGTAATGGCAATGATGGTTCTTCCTACATTCGCGGCAAAATTGGTAAAAGTCGGAATCATCAACAATGACCCGAACGAATCAGGCTACCGCACTGCGAACGTCAACGACATGAAAAAGACATTCACAAAGAAGAACGGCTACAAACCGACTTTCTTCTACAGCCTTAAAAACGACGAGCAGATTGCCGCCGCACGCAAGATGGTTCAGGACGAAGTTGACTACCTTCTGATTTCCGCAGCAGGAACTTCAGGATGGACATCAGTTCTCAAGGACGCGCAGGATGCTGGAATCAAAGTCATTCTCTTTGACCGCACAATCGACGCTGACGAAAGCCTTTACGAAGCTTCAATCGTTTCAGACATGGCTCAGGAAGGAAAGACAGCCGTAAACTGGCTCGCAGGACAGAATCTCAAGGAATACAACATCATCCACATTCAGGGTGTTATGGGTTCAGCGGCACAGATCGGACGCTCAGGCGCGCTTGACGAGAAGGCAAAGGCAGAAAGCAACTGGAACATCGTTGCCCAGCAGACAGCAGAATGGAACGCCGAAAACGCACAGCAGATTGTTCAGGCTGTAATCGATTCAGGCAAAAAATTCAACGTAATCTACGCTGAAAACGACGACATGGCAAAAGGCGCGGTTGCTGCTCTTGACAAGGCGGGAATCTCTCACGGTGTGGGAAAAGACGTAATCGTAATGGGATTCGACTGCAACAAATGGGCGCTTGAGGAGCTTCTTGCAAAGAGATGGAACTACGACGGCCAGTGCAATCCGTTCCAGGCTTCTTACATCGACGACATCATCAAGAACGGCGCAAAGCAGAAGACTGTCATCATGGACGAGAAAGGATTTGACGCCGCAACAATCACAAAGGCTGATGTCGCAAAATACGGTATCTAAGCGAAGTTATTACCGGATTCTTCGATAAACAACAGAAAAATTTGCTGGAGAATCCAATACCTTGGACACGGGGTTCGGATTACCTTGAAATCTGAATCCCGTGTTTTTTTTGGAGGCATAGCATGGAAGAAAAATCAGTTCTTGAAATGCGCGGAATACACAAAAAATTTCCCGGTGTATACGCATTGCAGAATATTGATTTTACTTTGCGTGAAGGCGAAATTCACGCTCTTATGGGAGAAAACGGAGCCGGAAAATCAACATTGATTAAGGTTCTGACAGGCGTACATCACAAAGATGAAGGCCAGGTTTTTGTAAAAGGAATCGGAGCGGTCAATATCCGTTCCCCACAGGATGCCCAGAACGCAGGCATCTCAACAGTTTATCAGGAAATAACTCTCTGCCACAATCTCACCGTAGCGGAGAATATGTATATAGGAAGAACAAAAGGCCCGTTCACAAGCTGGAAAAAGATGAATGAGGGAGCCGAAAAAATTCTAAAGGATCTTGACATTCCGTGCGAGGCCGAGCAGCAGCTTTCAAGCTGTTCAATCGCCGTCCAGCAGATGGTCGCAATCGCGCGCGCCGTTGACATGGACTGCAAGATTCTCATTCTTGACGAGCCGACTTCTTCCCTTGACGATCAGGAAGTCCAGAAGCTTTTCCGCCTTATGAGAAATCTGCGCGCAAAGGGAGTCGGAATAATTTTCGTTACCCACTTTCTTGAGCAGGTTTACGAAATCTGCGACAGAATCACCGTTCTGCGCGACGGACAGCTTGTGGGCGAATACGAAATCCGAGACCTTCCGCGCCTTGAGCTTGTATCAAAAATGCTCGGAAAATCAGTCGAGAATCTTGACAAGTCGTCCAAATCTGCAGAAGCTCCGGTATTCGCTGCGGATGAAGTTCCGGTCTACGAGGCGGAAAACCTTTCAAGCACGGGCGGCGTAAAACCGTTCAACTTCAAGATTTACAAAGGCGAGGTAAACGGATTCACAGGACTTCTCGGCTCGGGAAGAAGCGAGAGCGTGCGCGCGATATTCGGTGCGGATAAAGTTCTCGGCGGAAAAATAAAAGTAAACGGAAAAAGCGTGAACATCACAAAACCGATTCATGCGATGAAAAACGGAATCAGCTATCTGCCTGAAGACAGAAAACGCGACGGCATAATCGGAGACCTTTCCGTGAGAGAAAACCTGATTCTTGCGCTTCAGGTGATGAGAGGATTCTTCAAACCGTTCAGTCGGGCGGAACAGGAAAAACTTGCGGACGAATACATCAAGCTTCTTGAGATAAAGACAGCTTCCGCGGAAACTCCGATAAAATCCCTTTCGGGCGGAAACCAGCAGAAAGTTCTTCTTGCGCGCGCCCTGCTCTCAAATCCGCAGTATCTGATTCTTGACGAGCCTACACGCGGAATCGACATCGGAACAAAAACGGAAATTCAGGAGCTTGTCCTGAAGCTTGCAAAGGAAGGCAAGAGCGTTACGTTCATCTCATCAGAAATCGACGAGATGCTCCGCACCTGCTCGCGTCTTATCGTCATGCGGGATCTCAAACAGGTCGGAGAGCTTTCCGGCGATGACCTGAACCAGACAAAAATCATGGAAACTATCGCAGGAGGAGAAAAACAATGACTTCTAAAAAAATCACGGACTTCCTTCTTGGACTTGTAAAAAAGCAGATTTTCATTCCGATTGCGGCGCTGCTGATTCTTGTAATATTCAACCTTGCCGCGGATCCTTCATTCTTCAAGATTACGCTCGGTCAGAACAGCGAAGGCTTCCCTGTTCTTTCAGGCTATCTGATTACGATTTTGGACAACGCTTCAGAGCTTGTGATTCTTGCGATTGGAATGACGCTTGTAACGGCTGCTTCCGGCGGACAGGATATTTCCGTTGGAGCTGGAATTGCGATTGCAGGCTCGGTGATTCTGCGTGTTCTTTGCGGAACGGATGCGCGCCCTGAAACACTTCAGGCTCCGATTTTCGTGGCATTTCTTGTCGGCTGCATTGTGAGCATGGCGTTCGGCGGATTCAACGGTGTTCTTGTATCGTACTTCAAGATTCAGCCGATGGTCGCAACTCTTATTCTTTTTACGGCCGGACGCTCAATCGCCGCCTGGATTAACGACAACGCGCTTCCGATTGTTGTAGAGCCTGTGTTCGGCTACTTCGGAAACTTTATTCCGGGAATTCCTGTTCCGACTCCGGTTTTCATCGCGATAATCTGCATAATAATCACGATGCTTGTTCTCAAATTCACGAACCTCGGTCTTTACACGCAGGCGGTGGGAATCAACAGCAACTCGTCAAGGCTTAACGGACTTGACCCTCAGTTCATCAAATTCATCACCTATGTGATTATGGGTCTTTGCGTTGCGGTCGCCGGATTCATCAAAGTCTGCCGAATTTCTTCTATTAATTACTCCGTTATCGCAAAGGATATTGAAATGGATGCGATTCTTGCGGTCGCGCTCGGCGGAAATGCTTTGAGCGGCGGAAAATTCAATATGTGGGCTTCGATTCTCGGAGCTTACGTAATCCAGTTCCTTACGACAACGCTGTTCAAATTCAATGTCGCTTCAACCGCGCTTCCGGCTTACAAGGCTGTCGTAGTCATCATTCTTGTTGTAATCAGCGCTCCGGTATTCCGCGAGAAAATGTCGCAGCTGGCAAAACAGATTTCCGGGGCAAGAAAACACGCTGTAGCGAATGGAGGCTGTTAAATGAACTTTCTAAATAAAAAAAGGCAGAACGATACTGTCCTTGCAAAAAGAAAACCGCTTTCAGACACGAATCTTCTTCTTGTGATTACGATTTCGGTTTTCGTGGCGATGTATCTTCTTGCGGTCATTTTTCTAGGCGCAGGATTCAGGAAGCCTCAGACTTTCTTAAATCTTCTGAACGAGAACGCTTCGCTCATAGTTCTTTCGTGCGCGCTGAGCCTTGTAATGATTACCGGCGGAATCGACATTTCCGTGGGAACTGTAACAGCTCTTGTATGCATGTGCTGCGCAGTCCACCTTGACAAAAACGGCGGAACAATTGCGGGAGCGGTCATCTACGCGCTGATTATCGGAGTAAGCTTCGGACTTGTGCAGGGATTCCTTGTCGCCTTCCTTGACATTCAGCCGTTCATCGTCTCGCTTGCGGGAATGTTCTTCGCAAAAGGAATGACGACAATCGTAAACGCGACTCAGTTCAACGTAAAGCATGAGGGATTCGTAAAGCTCATAGAAACAAGAATCTACGTTCCGGGCATGGGCTCGGTGAACAAGGTCGGCAAGTATATTCCGGCTTATGTGGAACCCGGCGTTCTCGTGGCGCTTCTTGTAGTCGTGATTCTTTTCCTTGTGCTCAGGTGGACAAAACTCGGACGCAACTTCTATGCGGTGGGCGGAAACCAACAGAGCGCGAATATGCTCGGAATCAATGTTCCGATGACAAAATTCCTTGCGCACTTCATCTGCTCGGTTCTTGCGGCAATCGGCGGATTCGTATACTTCATGCACGTAGGCTCAGCCTCTCCAAGCCATGCAAGCGGCTACGAAATGAACGCAATCGCATCTTCGATTATCGGCGGAACAATGCTCACGGGCGGAGTCGGAAACATCGCGGGAACTTTCTTCGGCGTGCTTTCACTTGCGACAATCAAGAACATCGTGTCCTCTCTCGGACTTGACGACGCCTGGTGGACAAACATCACGGTTGCTTTCATGATTTGTCTTTTCCTCCTGATTCAGAGCGTGGTTCTTTCAAGGAAGAATTCAAAGCAATAAACTTAAGTCTTTGTCAAACTTGGCGATTTGATACAAAATTATGGCTGCCCCTGAAAATTTGGAGCAGCCATTTTCATCGCCTTTTGGACATAGAAAATTGAAAGTCAGGCAAATTCTGCACTGACATTACATTCAATTTTAGTTTATAATTAAAATATCCATGAAAATAGATTTTGCCGGAGCATTTTACAAGAAAATCGAAGAATCCTCTTTTAAAATGAAATTTGTCTCAGGAACCAAGGAATGCGTCCTTCTTCATTTTTACAATCCCATGGTCATCACATTGGAAGGAAAACAGATTGAAACCCAGGCGAACGCGTGCATTCTTTACAAACCCGGAACTCCGCAGATTTACTGGTGCAAGAACAACGAATTTGAAAACGACTATATAAAATTTCTTCCGGCGGACATGACTTTTTTTAATAACTTTCAGATTCCATTTGATGAAATTTTTTACGTGACCGATTCCGACATAATCAAGCGCGAGATGACGGACATCACTTATTTTCTGACGGAACGCTACGAAAACCATGACCACGAGCTTTTAGACCGTCTGTGCAAGGTTCTTTCCAACCTCCAGAACAACCGGCTTTATCCGAGCATAAAAACAAAGCGCGAAAGTGAAACCCGCTTCAGACTCAACCAGCTCAGAAAAAAAGTTTCGGAAAATCCTGAAAAATGGACAGTTGACCTTATGGCGGACAATTTCTTTCTAACACGCTCGCATTTTTCGGTATTATACAAGAAGACTTTCGGAGTCACTCCGCAGACAGACATCCACTTTTTTGTGAACGAAAAAGCCCTCCGCCTCCTGAATACAACCGAACTCACAGTTCAGGAAATCTCCCAGAAATGCGGCTACAACGAATGTGAGAATTTCATACGCGCCTTCAAAAAAATGAACGGCGTCTCTCCGCACCAGTACAGAAAACAAAATAAATAAAAAAAGCTTCCTTAAAAGTTTTTCACTTCTAGGGAAGCTTTCGTTACGCAGATTTTACGCCGCTTTCAATTCTACTGGAGAAGAGAAAGAACGTTCTGTGAGCTCTGGTTTGCCTGAGCAAGCATCGCTGTTCCAGCCTGAGAAAGAACCTGGTTCTTTGTAAAGTCAACCATTTCCTTAGCCATGTCTGTGTCGCGGATGCGGCTCTCAGAAGCCTGAAGGTTTTCTGCACCAATATCAAGACCAACAACTGTCTTTTCAAGGCGGTTCTGGTATGCACCAAGGTCTGCGCGCTGTTTGTTAATCTTCTTGATTGCTTCATCCAAAGTTCCGATTGCGCGGTTTGCTTCGTCTGGGCTTTCAAGAGTCATAATCTCTTCTGTTCCAACTGCGCGGAGTCCAAGAGCTGCTGCGCTCATTGTTCCAATATATACCTGTGTGCGCTGATCCATGTTTGCGCCAATGTGAAGCCACATAGAAGCTGTAACGCTGTTTTCACCTGTTGGGCGTGCAAAACGACCAGTAAGCATGTTCATGCCGTTGAACTGTGCGCAAGAAGCAATGCGGTCAACTTCAGCGATGAGTGAAGAAACTTCAACCTGAATCTGCATACGATCTTCGTCAGTGTAGATTCCGTTGCTTGACTGAACTGCAAGCTCGCGGATGCGCTGGATAATATCTTCAGTTTCCTGAAGGTATCCTTCTGTTGTCTGGATAAAAGAAATGCCGTTCTTTGCGTTTGTAGAAGCCTGATTCAATCCACGAATCTGGGATCTCATTTTTTCTGAAACAGCAAGTCCAGAAGCATCATCACCGGCGCGGTTGATTTTCATTCCAGAAGAGAGTTTTTCCATGTTCTTCTGGTTGTTCAAATCAGTCAAACCCTGTGAACGCTGTGCAAACATTGCACTCATGTTGTGATTGATAACCATAATTTATCTCCTATGATCAAGATACTGGAGTTCTAAGCAAACATTTTGTGCCTGCTTCCCCTGCTTTGGGTTTACCACCCTATATTTTGATTGTCGGAGTTTGATTTTTTTACTTTAGATTTTTTTTCAGATAAAATGCTATTTTTTTCCTTTGCAGCATGAATTGCAACCGGTTACAATAACGTGCTTTTTTCCTTCAGTTTTATTAAAAAGCCGGGCAACAAGATGTCCGTCTGCAAGAGAAATTTCTTTATGGCAAACAGGACAAATTCTTTTTAATCCAGGCTCAACTCGTGGATAGCAATGCGGACAGCCGTTTATCGTGCAAAGCTGATCCGGAACATTCATAGGTCTGTAAACTCTGCTGACCAAATCTTCACCCGGAAGAAGAGAAGAACCGCAAATTGGACACGAAACCAAAAGTCCTTTTTTCTGTGCATTTTCACTGCGGATTTTTCTAGCTTTAAGTTCTGAATTTTTATTTTCCAAGGATTTAAATTTTATATAAAGATTCAGCAAAAAAATTATAAGCGCAAAAACAGCAACGGCAATAAAATAAGTCAGCATAAAGGCATTATAAATTCTAAAAAACTTTATTTCAACAAAAAGCTGCCCAACTAAAACAAAAGGTTGTTTTTGATAAAACCACATGATATAATCGGAACGAGAATAAAAATATGACAAAAGTATCTTCTGACTTGAAAGAAAAAATTCCTGTAAATGAACGGCAGCAGCGCGGAACTTCGCTTTTTCCGTTGCAGTACAATTTTTGCAATACAGAAAATCCATACTACGACTTGTGGCTTCACTGGCATACAGAATTTGAGCTTATCCACATTCTTTCTGGGAGCTACAATCTTTTTCTTGGCGACCACGAAATTGTTTTAAACAAAGGAGATTCTTGCATTATTCCCGGAAAAATTGTCCACGGAGACGCACCAGAAAAAGGCGCAAGTAAATACGAATCCGCAGTTTTTGACATTGAACTTTTGCGCCAGCATGGATTCAGTCCGGACAGTTTTATAAACGACATTATATTGGAAAATATTTCGCTGCAAAATTATATTCCGGCGGAACAAAAAGATATTTTTTGCACAATTGAATTTTTATTCGACACAATCCGCGAGCAAAGAGAAGGCTGGGACATAATCGCTTCCGGCGCACTGATTGTTTTCTTTGGGCTTTTAAAAAAGAATCACTTTTATTCGGAAAAGAAAATTCTTCCGGCGCAAAAAAGAGCTAGAAATAAAAAGCTTGATATTGTTTTGGATTTTATAAAAAAGAACTACGGAAACGACATTTCACTTGAGCAGCTTTCTGTGGCAGCCGGATTTTCGCCAAAATATTTTTGCCGTGTTTTTAAAGAAATGACAGGACGTTCTCCAGTTGAATATTTAAACTGGTTTAGAATCAGCAGAAGCTGCGCGCTTTTACGGGAATCCAACGACAAGCTCTTGAACATCGCTCAAAAATGCGGGTTCAAAGATTTCAGCTATTTTATAAAAATGTTCCACAGATACAAAGGAATGACGCCGCTCAAATACAGAAACATGGAATTAAAGGCAAACAAAGCTTCAGAAACTGAATCCACGCAAAAGGAAAACAAAATATGCTAAAAGACAAAACAATTTTAGTCGGAGTTACAGGAAGCATTGCGGCATACAAGGCAGCAACACTTGTAAGCATGCTTGTAAAAACAGGAGCTGAAGTCCGTGTTCTAATGACAAAAAACGCCACAAACATAATTAATCCGATTGCATTTGAAACTCTAAGCGGACACAAATGCCTCATAGATACTTTTGACAGAAATTTTGAATTCAAAGTAAACCATGTTTCACTTGCGCAAAAGGCGGATATTTTTTTAATTGCTCCGGCAACTGCAAACACAATCGCAAAAGTTGCAAACGGAATAGCAGACGATATGCTGACTTCTGTTTTTCTTGCTGCAAAATGCCCAAAGATAATTTGTCCTGCAATGAACACAGCAATGTACGAAAATCCAATAACGCAAGACAATCTTGAAAAATGCAAAAAGTTCGGATTTAAAATCCTTGAGCCGGAAACAGGACTTCTTGCTTGCGGTGAAAAAGGAAAAGGAAAAATGCCTGAGCCTCAAGCAATATTTGAATTTATTGAAAATGAAATTTCATTTGAAAAAGATTTTCTAGGAAAAAAAATTCTTGTTACAGCCGGACCAACTCAAGAAGCAATAGATCCTGTTCGGTTTATCACAAACCATTCATCTGGAAAAATGGGCTATGCAATTGCAAAAACAGCGGCAGCAAGAGGCGCGCAAGTAACTTTAATTTCAGGCCCGGCATCGCTTAACCCGCCGCAAAATGCAAAGACAATAAAAATCACAAGCGCAAAAGAAATGTTTGAAGCCGTAAAAGAAAATGCGCCGAACTTTGACATAATAATAAAATCCGCGGCAGTTGCAGATTTCCGTCCAAAAAATATCAGTTCTGAAAAAATAAAAAAAACAGGCGAAGAGTTTTCAATAGAACTTGAGCGCACAGACGACATTCTTGCTTTCCTTGGAAAAAATAAAAAGCCGAATCAAATTCTCTGCGGATTTTCTATGGAAACACAAAACTTAATTGAAAATTCCAAGAAAAAACTTTCAGCCAAAAATTTGGATTTAATCATCGCAAACAATTTAAAAACTCCGGGCGCAGGCTTTCAAGCGGACACAAATCAAGCCACAATAATTACAAAAGATTTTCAAAAAGAACTTCCACTGATGCAAAAAGAAGAACTTGCAAGCCGCATACTTGATGAAATAAAAGCATTTTTATAGAAGGAAAATTCATGGAAGAAAATTTTTCACAGGCAATTGAAAAAACAAAAAGCATTTTGCACGCAGACGAATTTATAAAATATTTCACATTTGAAAATATACTAAAAATTGCAATAAGCATTGTTTCCATCATAATTTTCTATATTGTCTATAGGCTAATAAAAAAATTCATAAGAATAAAAGCGGCGGCAAAACTTGAAAAAAACACTGCAGTCCTTGTAAACAAAGCCATAAGCTACATTTTTTATGTTTTAATCGGAATGTACATTTTGGGACTTTTCGGAATCAACTTAAAAGCAATTTGGGGCGCAGCTGGAGTTGCGGGACTTGCAATCGGATTTGCAGCTCAAACAAGCGTCAGTAATTTTATAAGCGGACTTTTTGTGCTCGGCGAAAAATCCATGAAAATCGGAGATACGATTTCTGTAAGCGGAACAAACGGAACTGTAGAATCCGTAGGGCTTTTAAGCGTAAAAATAAAAACTTTAGACAATCAGCTAGTCAGAATTCCAAACAGCAGCATAATAAATTCCGTGCTGACAAATTACAGCAGCTACAAAACGACAAGACAAACTTTTGAAATTCATATAAGCTACGAAGCCGACTTGCAAAAAGCAATGCAAAAAATAAAAGAAATTGCATTGAGCTGCCCGGTAGTTCTTAAGTCTCCGGAAGCGCAAGTTTTTTATGACGGACTTGGAGGTTCCGCAAAGCTAAAACTTATAGTCTGGATAAAAAATGAAGATTTAATTCAAGCCAAAAACTGCATTTTAACCGGCATTGTAAAAAACTTCAGGCAGGAAAATATAAAAATAATGTAAAGATTGAACTTTTTCTGCAATTTTTTTTATTCCGCGGATATATAATAAGCATGAAAAACTTTTTATTAGTCTGCCCGGTCATTTTATTTTTTTCCTGCGAATTTTTCACTTACACAGAAAATGAAAAATTCACTCTTCCGTATTCAGGCGAATGGAGTGTTAAAACAAGCCGTCAGCCGGATTCAGAAGAAATATTTGTCATCGGAAGAAATTTTTACTCTGAAGTAAACAAAAACGAAGCTACAGCCTTGCTTGCCTATTCGCATTCAGATAAAAAAATCTACGGCGCAATTTATCCATACGGAAACAATTTGACTTATTTAGATGGATTTGCCGCGGAAGTTTTGTTTTCAATTTCAGCCGCCGCAGTGGATTCCGATTCATGCAAAAATGAATATCTTTCAAAATTCAACTGGCAAAAACTCATGGAAGAATGCCGCGTCTTTGAAGAAAATGTCTGGAAGCTTGACAAAGAAAGAATCATGAAAAAAATTTCTTCAGGCAATTTCAAAAAGAGTGATTTAAAACTATTGGAATGAAAAAGAATTCGTTGTATCATAAAATGGATTTTTAAATAAGGATTTAAAATGAAAAAAATATTTTTCAAAATGCTCATTGTGGCAAATTTAATATTTCTGTTTTCTTGCGCAAAAAAAAATAAAACTGCCACAACTGAACTGCCGACTGTAAAAATCCATAACTGGTACTATTTTTCAAATGAAAGATTTCAAAAAATCGATTTGCCGCAAAACGCTCCAGAAGTTTATGAAAAGCCTTGGACAGAATCAGTGCGAATAACAAGCGCGGCAAGCCTAGTAGATTTAGAAAATAAAACTTCTGAATTTTCTGCATACGCCTTAGTAAATAAAAAAGGACTCCTTTGCTTTAACGACGACAAAATAGAATTCTATTGCGACAATTCAATTTTTCTTCCGGACACTGCGGATTCTTTGGTTTTCAGCGACGGAAAGCCTGTTTTTTACTTGTTCAGAAGCACTTTTTTTAATTCAGATTTTAATCAAACTACAATTCACAGCACGCGACCTTTTCTTGTTGAATTTGCACCGGACTCAAAACTTTTCTACCCAATAGTTTCTTATTCAAATTTAAATCTTAAAGATGAAGATCAAATTACAGGATATTTTTGGGATGGGAAAACTTGGGCTTGTTCTGCAAAAAAAATAGTACAAAACGGAGTTGAATTTTCATATTTTTGCTGGCAACCTTTAGTTCCGTTGACAGAAGCCTGTCCTGCGTTGGGCCAAGAAATTTTTATATTCAATCCATTGACAGAAGACAGCTACAAAAAAATGATTCTTCCCAAGCTTTTTGAAGAATCGCCTGAAGAACTAAAATCGCTGCTTGCCTCTATTCCCAAAGAATTTTCATTTTATATTTCATGGAAAAATCCATCTGGAACAAGTCCAGAAAACTACAGCCACATTGGAACATCCGACAATTTTTTGAGCGCGCACGCAGGATTTTCAGCTGGAAAAAAATACATAACAGCAGTTTTTTCAGACGGCACAACTTACATAAAAAAATCAGCAGAAAATTCCATAAAAGCATTCAGGCTTCCGCTTTTGCCAAAAGGATTTTCTTATGGAGAAATGGCAGTTTCTGGAGACACGCTTTATGTCGCATGGGAAGAAAGTTCCTTTTTTAAAACTGCAAGAGCCGGCTTTATCAGCGTAAATTTAAAGGAAATAATAAATTAATAGCATACTAAGTTCGGAACTTTTGAAAACGGAGCTGGCTTTATATAAAGATATTTCAGCGGATGAATATCAAGTCCATTTACTTTCCAGCCGCCGATTTCATCAGTATTAACAAGATGCGCGCTTACAGGATGCGAAACAGGAATCAGAACGCTTTCATCCAAAAGAATCTGCTCAGCCTGCGCCATAAGTTTGTAACGATCGGAAATATTGTCAATCCGTGAAGCTTCCTGCAAAAGAGAATCGTAAGTTTCATTTTTGAATCCAGAAACATTCAGCGAAGAATTTCCGCGGAAAAGCTCAAGAAAAGCCAGCGGGTCAGCAAAGTCGCCAATCCAAGAATAATGGAACAAGTCAGCTTTCCAGGACGGAATCGAAGTATTGTATCTGTCAAAGCTTGTTGTCTGAATTTTAAAATCCACACCAAGCGGTTCCCAGGCATTTTTCAAAATTTGCGCGCACTCTGAAAGGTAACCATCGCCAGTCGCAGCAAAAATCAACGCCAGTTTTTCTTCCTGTGGAATTCCATTTTTCTGCCGCGCTTCATTCATCATTTTTAAAGCATCGCTTTCATCATAATCTGAAATTCCTGCAACTTCAGGATAACCCGGCAAAGGATAAATGAAAGTTTCAGCTTTTATATTGAATTTTTCACGCAGCTTGTCATAAGGAATTGCTTCAAGCAATGCGTCTCGGAATTCTTTTTTTGCCCAGACATTGTCTTGCTTTTTAAAGAAAAAATAGGACGTTCCAAATTCAGTGCCAATCAAAAGTTTTGACTTGTCAATTATTTTTGAAGCTTCGGCATTTCCCATAATCCAGTCAATTTCGCCGTTGTTGAATTTGTGGGAATTTTCAGAATAATCATCGCTTAAAGAAATTTTTATTTCAGGAACTTTCACATTTTCAGAATCCCAGTAAAATTCATTTTTCTTAATTAGAATTTCATTTCCGTCGTAAGATTCAAGCGCAAAAGCCCCGCTATAGACATTTTTATTTTCACTTACAACACTAAAAGCATGATGGCACAAAATTTTCGGAAGATGACCAGCCGGTTCAGTCAAATGGACAACAATTGTAAAATCATCTCTTGCATCGATTCTTACATCCTGCGCAGAAATTTTTCCCTGCCTAAAATCAGACGCGCCTTCTATGCAATCCAAAAGCGAAGCAAACGGAGCGTTAGCAGTTTCCAAAAGTGAAATCCAGGAATTTCTTACATCTTTTGCAGTAATCAAATTTCCGTCGCTGAATTTCGCATCATTTCGCAAGGAAAATGTCCAGCGTTTTTTATCACGTGAAATTTTATATGACGAGCAAATCGCAGGCAAAGGCGCAAGATTAACAGGGTCATAAGAAAAAAGTCCTTCGTACAAGCCAGTAAAAAGCTGAGCTTCGGCAGTAAAAGCGGCCGTATGCGGATTCATGTCATAAGAATGAAGCGATGCGCAAATATTGACTCTGCGTTGCTTTGGCAAATCCTGTGCAAAAGAAAATACGCTAATTAAAAAGAAAACTAACGCTGCAAAAACTTTTTTCAAATTAAACCTCTATAAAACTTATGAAATTCCAAGCTTTTTCATCTGTTCCTGCTCTTCAACATAGGAAAGATATTCTGCACGTTTCTGGTTAAATTTGACAACAATATTTTTGATTGTCATAAGCTCCATAGACAAACCTTTGATTCTTGAGCGGTCAACAGTTTTTGAAGTATTCTTGAAAAATTCATCAAGCCCGTAAAGCTGCGCAAAAATATGATTGTTTTCAACCATCTGCTTGTTTAAATATTCAAGAATCGCTGAATCATTCTGGCTGTCGGCTTTTTTATAGCCAGGTGAATTCGGACTGATAAACGAAGCATAAACTCGCGTTTTTTTCTGAAGAGTTGCATAAAATTCGTTGTATTTTATTGTTTCTTTTTTCTTTGTTTCTGTGCGCTTGTCAGTAATAAAAATATCGTAAGAAACGGGCGGCTCTTCCAATCCAAAAAGATTTCTTAAAAATCTAAGAATTGCATCTTTAAAAGTTTTCTTTTCACTCTGAAGAATTTCATGGTTAAAGTTGACCTTTTCAGCAATTGCCTTGAACTGCTCTCCTGTTGAAGCCAAAATCCGCAAAGCATCCATTATAATTGCGTGAGTGTCAATCGTAGATTTTTTTTCTTCCTTGACATCTTTTATTTTCAGCCTTTCGTACAAGGAATTTTGCAGTTTTTCTTTTTCTGGTGAAGTTTCTTCCGCAACCAGTTCAGAAACAAGCTCGTTATTAAACGCTTTTCCCGGAAAGCAAGATGGAAAAAGCCTCTTTATTTCACCAAGCAATGCGCCCGAAGAAGCAAACGCCTTTTCTTTGTCAAAGGATGGATTTGCAAAAACTTTTTTTCTGATTTCAACTTTATAACGTTCACGCTGAAAATCCGCAAGGTTCTTTAAGCCACTGTCAATTTCAGCCATCGCAGTTTGTGTTTTTGAAACGCTGTCTTTTAGAAGACTTTGAACTATCGGTTGAACTCCGCTTTTAAGTTCATTCATGGCAATTGCAAGCGCACGCGTATTAGGCCGAGTTGAATTAACGCTCAAGTTTGCCCAAGAAAAAGTATTGTTCAGCTCAAGCATTTTTTTAATTTTTCCGTTGTCAAGCTGCGAAACAGAAAATTTCATAAAGTTGCAGACATAATCCAGCATCGTTTCATATTGGCTTAGCCTTATTCCAAGAACAATTGAACGCTCGTTATCTGCAAAAGATGAAGTTTCAGGCAAGGAAATTGCAGTAATGCGGCTGTCATTTTTATACGGATCTGGAACAACCAAAGATCTTTTTACAAGATTGTCAAAAATATTCCTCAAGCAGGAAAAATGAAGCCTATAATCTTCCAAAAGTTTAGGAAGCTCCACATTGTCAAACCATTGCTCCCGCTCTTCTGCAGCTGAAATAATTTTCTGATTAAAATTTTCATTCTCGGTCATATTTTTTTCCATAAGATATTAGCACAGCGGAACAAAAGGAGCAATTCCAATAAGAAAGCTTTTTTCCGCAGAATTACCTTACAATGCTGATAAACATTTTCTTTTAAATTTCGGAAAAAAATAACCGTTGCTTAATAAAGTTTTTTGATTTAAAAACGATTTATTAAGAAAGCCGTGTCTTTTCCACATTTTCGTGCTGAGCTTCAAGAATATCCATGATTTTATCTATCATTTTCTGCTTAGGATCAGGTTCATTTTCTGGCAAAGTCGCAAGATATTCACTGCGGAATTTTTTGCATTCAATAACAGGACTTGCTGTAAATACGAGCCTATCCGGACCAACTAAATCGCTCAGCATATCTTCTTTTCCGTCCTGAATTTCAAGAATCGAACCGTTTATGCTTACACAAATTGCAATGTCAAACAAACGAAGATAGCTGTCAATTTCCCGCAATCCGCGTTTTGTTTCAGGATGTCCCGGACGGTATCTTGTTCCCGATGGAAAAACCAAAATGACTTCACCACGTTTCTTGCAGTCATCCATTGCACGCATTGCAGCCAAATTAATTTTTCTTGCCTTGAGCATTTCTTCCTTTGCTTCTTCTTCAGACTGAGCCTTTTCTTCATTTTTTGTGAGGCTTCTAGTAGGATAAATTACAACCCTCGTGAAACTTTCGGCAAATGCTCGGACAATAGGATTGTCTTCATTCAGTTTCATGCCTGCAATTGCAACTGTCCGTTTAGAAAGATCTGCCAAATCCGAATTTCCACTGTGCTCAAGCATATAAAGCAAAGCCGGCAAATCTGTATTTGAATAATGTTCCATTAAAATCAGCCCGCTTTTTCCTGATTTCACCTGATTATAAAAATCCAAAAAATTATTAATGCCGCCTAAATAACTTTCTGGCAAAAGATTGTCTTCAACCAGTTTATCCATCAGTTTTCTATTTTTTGGGTTTGCAAGTTGATAAACATTTGAGCTGTCAATTTTAGCAGCAGCGACAGAATTCAATGAAAGAGCTTTAAAAAAATCAGCATAAGCTTCACGGATGGTTTTCTTTTCCATGCAATAACCTCATAATGTAAACAATTAAGAAAAATAAAAAAGTGATTTTTTATTTTAAATGCAAAATACGAAGATGTCAACAAAGGAGCAAGAGACTGTGCCAGAAAAGTAAATCAACGGCTATCTGAGGGCGATAAAGGTGGCCCTGCACAGTTCCTCTTGGCACTCAGAGAGGCGGCGCTTTATTGCCACGGCAAAAAAAGAGGCCTCCCGCATGTCGGGAGGCCTGTAGAAAAATAAAGAAGCCGGCC
>ERZ808252.341-NODE-341-length-47188-cov-4.901110_pt1 | contig 47188 bp, 46 predicted proteins | sample MGYA00521242_ERZ808252 | MGnify/ENA primary metagenome ERZ808252 (study PRJEB31516, sample SAMN03275581) | gut metagenome | biome: mammalia-associated habitat; material: feces | host: Papio cynocephalus | place: Kenya | collected 2012-08-07 ...
AGTGGCAGACGAATACGCCGATTCTTTGCATGGTCTGTTTTCTCCTTTCTTATTTGGAATACTTGCGCATGGCGCTGACAATCGCCTGCTGCGGCAGGTCCTCATCCACCAGCGCGGGAATGTCGTCCGCCGTCATGTGGTTAGCGCCCTTTTCGCGGATGGCAAGCAAGCGGATTGCTTCAATCAGCTTGGCAGGCTCCACACCGCGCGGACAACGCTCCACACAGGCAAAGCAGGACAGGCATTTGTAAACCGACGGCGACTTCATCAGCGTTTCCACGTCGCCCGTTTCTACCATATAAACAAACTGATGCGGATGGTATTCCATCTCATCATACGACGGGCAGGTTCCCGAGCATTTGCCGCACCGCATACATTTGCGGGGGTTCACGCCGCTCATGCGCAGAACCTGTTCCGTTTCCAATTCCTTTTTATTCTGCATGGGACTCCTCCTTGATTCCGAGCGCTTCCGCCAACAGCTCCGTGAAATAGACCACGGGAACGCGGCTTCCGTTCTTCACAAGATTGTATTTGCACAGCGGGCAAGCCGTTACAAGCAGCTCCGCGCCGTGCGCCGCCGCGCTGTCCGAAACAGCCGACGATTTTTTCTTTGCCGATTCCGCGTCCTCCATGGCAATATACCCGCCGCAGCATTCGTTTCTGCGCGGATAAACGACAGGCTCCGCCCCCAGCGCGCGGATGAAATCCTCCATCACGCGGGGATTCTCCACATCATCAAATGCCATCACCTTGCCCGGGCGCAGAAGCATACAGCCGTAATACGCGCCGATTTTCCGCCCCGTCAGCGGCTTTTTCACCGCCGCGCGCAAGGCATCGAAGCCGACGGTATCGCGGAGCATCTCCAGATAGTGCTGTACCGTTGCCTCGCCGTGATACGGCTCCCCCGCGTTCTTATCCTGCGCGAGATAGCGGTTCGCACGGTCGGCGAACACCTCGTCCGTCTGCATGGCGTGATTGGTTTGCTTGATGACATTGTGGCAGGCAGAGCAGACCGTCAGAAGCGGCTGTCCCGCGTCCCGCGCCGCAATCAGCGCACGGACGCTCGACAGCTTGGTTGCAATCTCGTCCTTTGCGCTGACGAACACGCCGCCGCAACACTGCCAGTCCGGGATCTCGCACAACTCCACACCGAGCGCCAGTGCGCTTTCGCGCGCCCAACGATCCAGATCTTTTGCCTTGGTGCGAAGCGTACAACCCGGGAAATAACTGACCTTTACCAAAACCGTACCCTCCCAATCTCCGGTCAGACCATCTGTTCCGGATGAAATACCTCGTCGAATCTCTCCGCCGTCAGGAATCCGAGCTCCACGCAGGCTTCCTTGAGCGAAATATTGTCCTTGAACGCCTTCTTTGCGGTCTTTGCCGCGTTTTCGTATCCGATGTACGGATTCAGCGCCGTGACCAGCATCAGCGAGTTGTGCAGGTTGTGATACATCTTATCCTTGTTCGCCGTAATGCCGACCGCGCAGTTCTTATTGAAGGAGACAATCGCCTCCGCCAGCAGGCGCGCGGATTGCAGGAAGTTGTAAGCCGCAACGGGCATGAACACGTTCAGCTCAAAGTTGCCCTGCGATGCCGCCATACCGACCGCCACGTCGTTGCCCATGACCTGCACGGCAACCATCGTGACCGCCTCGCACTGCGTGGGGTTGACCTTGCCCGGCATAATCGATGAGCCCGGCTCGTTCTCGGGAATGTGAATCTCGCCCAGACCGTCGCGCGGTCCGCTTGCCAGCCAGCGAACGTCGTTCGCAATCTTCATCATATCGCAAGCCGTTGCCTTGATTGCGCCGTGCGCAAAGACCAGCTCGTCCTTGGAGGTCAGCGCATGGAATTTGTTCGGTGCGGTGACAAACTTCTTGCCCGTCAGCTCTGCAACCTTTGCCGCAACCAGCTCGGAGAAGCCCTTGGGGGCATTCAGTCCCGTACCGACCGCCGTGCCGCCGAGCGCCAGCTCATGAAGCGGACCAACGGCGAGCTTCAACAGCTCCACGTCGCGCTCCAGACTGCTTCTCCAGCCCGAAATCTCTTGGCTAAACTTGATCGGCGTTGCATCCTGAAGATGCGTTCTGCCCGACTTGACAATCCCCTCGTTCTCCTCCTCCAGACGGCGGAAGGTTGCAATCAGCGTCTCGATTGCGGGAATCAGCTTGTCCTCAATCGCAATCACTGCAGAAATGTGCATTGCCGTTGGGAAGGTATCGTTAGAGGACTGGCTCATGTTGATGTCATCATTCGGATGGCAGAGCTTTGTGCCCGCCAGCTGATTGGCGCGGTTGGCAATGACCTCATTCGCATTCATGTTCGACTGCGTGCCCGAGCCTGTCTGCCAGACCACCAGTGGGAAATGCTCGTTGAGCTTGCCCGAGATCACCTCGTCGCAAGCCTCGGTAATCACCCGCAGCTTTTCCGCCGTCATTTTTTCGGGCTTCAGCTCGGCGTTTGCCATCGCCGCCGCGCGCTTGAGGATGCCGAAGGCGTGTGTAATCTCGCGCGGCATCGTCTCGGTGCCGACACCGATGAGAAAGTTCTCGTGGCTCCGCTCAGTCTGTGCCGCCCAGAGCTTATCGGCGGGGACCTTCACCTCGCCCATCGAATCGTGTTCAATCCGGTATTCCATCTCATTCACCTCAGATATTCAGGCTGTTGATAACTTCCTTGAGCGTATCGGCGCTGTGACGGAGCTTTGCAACCTCTTCGTCGGTCAGCGGAACGTTGACCTTGCCGCGGATACCGTCGTGACCGATCATGTTCAGGGTGCTCAGGCAGACGTCGCTCACGCCGTACTCTCCGTGCATCATCGTGGAAACGGTCATGGTCGTGTCCATACCGTCGAAGATGCACTTGCAGATGTGGCAGACCGAAACAGAGACCGCATAGAAGGTTGCGCCTTTTCTTGCGATAACGCGTCCGCCCGACTTGCGCACGTACTGCTCCACCTCGTCGAAGTCCAACTCGGGGCTGGTCAGACCCGGGGTGAGAATCAGCTTGCCGCAGTCACGAATCGGCACATTGGAAATGTTTGCAACCGACCACGGAATGAAGGAGGAGTCACCGTGCTCACCGAACACATAAGCGTGCACATTGCCCTGATTGATATTGTAGTATTCGGACAGACGCGAACGCAGACGCGCGGTGTCCAGAATGGTTCCCGAACCGATGATATGGTTTTCGGGAATACCCGAGAGCTTGAGGAAGGTGTAGGTCAGCACATCAACGGGATTGCTGACGATGATGTAGATTGCGTTCGGCGCGTACTTGGTGATTTCGGGAATGATGCTCTTGGTAATGTTGACGTTCGTCTGCGCCAGCTCCAGTCTGGTCTGACCCGGCTTTCTTGCAATGCCCGAGGTCAGAATCACGATGTCGGAGTTCGCCGCGTCACGGTAATCGCCTGCATAGACCGAGCAGGCACTGCAAAACGGCGTGCCCTGACGGATATCCAGCGCCTCGCCCAGAGCCTTCTCGTTGTTGATGTCGATCATGACGATCTCCGTTGCCAGTCCCATAACCGTCAGGGTGTAGGCGATTGTGGAGCCGACGCTGCCGGTTCCGATGATGGAAATTTTGTTCATTGTTCACTCCTCCGAATTTTGACAAAAATATATCAAGATATATTATAGCACACCCGAGCCGATTTGTAAAGTGTTTTTTTATCATATCGGTTATATTGATATCAATATATGTCGGAGCAATACGAAAAAGGGCTCCGACCCGCACCGCTCGGGCGGAATCGGAGCTCTTTATTTCCTATCGTTCCATACGCTGACAGAGAATGCGGACAATCCGCCCCGCGGCGTTTCCGTCTCCGAATACCCCGCTCGGATGCCGCATGGCGGCGTAGGTCTCGGAGCCCTCGCGCAGCAGCTCGGCGGCGGATGCGGCAATCCCCGCGGCATCGGTCCCCGCAAGGCGCAGGCATCCCGCGCGCACGCCCTCGGACCGCTCGGTCGAATGCCGCATGACAAGTGTCGGAATCCCGAGCGCGCAGGCTTCCTCCTGAATTCCGCCGCTGTCGGTCAGAACCAGCGTTGCACGGGCAAGCAGATGGTGAAAGACCGTCAGATTCGGCGGGTCGATGACTGCAATCCGCTCGCATCCGACAAGCACCTCGGAAGCCGCCTCCCGCACGATAGGGTTCGGGTGAAGCGGGCAGAGCGCGTAGGTATTGGGAAAGCGCTCCACTGTTGCGCGAAGCGCGCGGAGCATTTCGCGCATCGGCTCGCCCCAGCTTTCCCGCCTGTGTGCGGTGAAGAGAAGCAGGCGCTTCCCCTGCGGCAGAATCGGCAGGCCGCGCGGCGTGCAGGAAACCAGACTGTATTTCAGCGCGTCAATCACGGTGTTACCCGTGAGGTAGACCTGCTTTTCGGGAATCCCCTCGCGGAGCAGGTTCCGCTTTGCCGTGGCGGTCGGCGCAAAGTGCAGGTCCGCAAGGGGCGCAATCGACTGTCGGTGCAGCTCCTCGGGGAATGGTGAGCGGATGTGATAGGTCCGCAGTCCCGCCTCCACGTGGGCAATCGGAATCCCGCGATAGAATGCCGCCAAAGCCCCTGCAAACGCGCTTGCGGTATCGCCCTGTACCAGAACGAAATCGGGGCGCAGACGCTCCAACGCGACATCCAGCGTTCCGAGCAGATGTCCCATCACCGCCGCAGGACCCGTTTGCGCGGGCGGTGGCGGAAGCGTTTCGTCCGCAGTAAGATTAAAGCACGCCATGGCATCCGTCAGGAGTGCGCCGTGCTGTCCCGTTGACAGAACCACCGTGCGGATATCCTCCCGCTTCCGCAGCTCCAATACCACGGGGCAGAGCTTGATTGCCTCGGGTCTTGTCCCCATTACGACCAACACCGTTTTCATAAAAATCCTCCCATCCGACTGCATCTGTCTTGGTACAGTGTATGGGAGGATTCCTCGGTTTAGAACAACCTGTCCGAAATCTTATTTCTTTTGCTGGCGGCACCAGATTTTCATCACGAGCCTGTGCGGGAGCAGCTTGGTCAGCCGCACCTGCGCGCGGATGGAAGCACCGCAGACCGAAACGTCCTTTCCTTTCTTCATATCCCGCAGGGCGCGGGAGACCACCTGCTCGGGCGTGAAGAAGCGGTTGTAATAGGTGATGGTGTCATCCCGCACGGCGCGGTCGAAGAACTCGGTCCTGACCCACCCGGGGCAAACCGCCATACAGCGGATTTTCCGCTTCTTCAGCTCCACGTTCAACGCACGGCTGAAGCTGAGCACAAATGCCTTTGTCGCGCCATAGACCGTGATATACGGAACCGGCTGGAACGAGGAGAGCGAATCCAGCTGATAGATTTCCCCGCCCGCGCGCATATACGGCAGGGTCAGGTAGGTCATGGCAACATATGCCTTGTCGTTGAGGTCAATCATGTTCAGCTGCTCCGAAAGCTCGATGTCCTCAAACGCCCCGAATTTTCCGAAGCCGCTTGCGTTGACCAGCACCGAAACCTCGGGATTCTCGGCGGCAAGCAGGGTTTTGTACTCCTCCAATGCCTCCTCCCGTGTCAGGTCCATCGCCAGCGGGCGGACCTTCACCTCGGGAATCAGCGTTTGCAGGGCTTGCAGACGCTCCAATCGGCGGGCAATGACCCAGATTTCATCAAACGGCTTTTCCTTTGCCAGCCGCAGAACGAATTCGCGCCCCATTCCCGAGGACGCCCCCGTAATCACAGCGATTTTCATGCGATTCTCTCCTTATTACAGTACAAAGTGCTTCGGAATTCCGTTTTCCCAAACCGAAGCCGCCTCCCCGCGAATCAGCGGGAGGATGTACGCGCGGAAGGCATCGGTCATCCCGTTGCCGTCCGCATTGATATAACGGTCCTCCACCTGACGGACGCGGTTTGCAATGCCCGCAATGGCGGAATGCCCGAAGCGGACCGCATACGGCTCGTCCACCGTGCGCTCAATGCTCATCATCTCTCCGCTGACACCCGCAAGCGCCGCCGCGACCGCCGCCTTACCGACCCCAACGGATTCCGCAAGGTCGGTTTCCGATGCCAGATGCGCCGCACAGCGCTGCGGCAGGTTCAACTCGACCGAACGGACCTTACAGCCGATTTCCCGCTTGACCAGCTGCTCCAGCACCTTCCCCGCACCCGCGAGATAAGCATGACCGAATGCGTCCACCGCGCCGCTCTGCGCGCCCTCGCCGACATAGTGCCCATCGGCAAAGCGGATGCCCTCCGAGACCGCCACCACAACGTTCGGGTGCTTCGTCTGCGCCGCACGGACATCGGCGAGGAATTGCGCGGTTGAAAAGTCCCGCTCGGGCAGATAGATGAGGTCGGGGAAGAAGCCCGAGACATATCCGCCCGCCGCCGCAGAAGCGGTCAGCCAGCCCGCGTCTCTGCCCATGATTTCCACAATCGTAACGGCGGGAACCGTATAGACCGCGCAGTCCCGCAGAATCTCCTGAACCGTAACCGCGATATACTTCGCCGCCGAGCCGAAGCCCGGAGTGTGGTCGGTCCCCATCAGGTCGTTGTCAATGGTTTTCGGAACGCCAACGACCCGCATCTCCCAATTCTTGTCCGCAAGGTAGGCGGAGAGACGCGAAACGGTGTCCATGGAGTCGTTCCCGCCGATGTAAAAGAAATAGCGGATGTCATATTTGCGGAACAGCGCCAAGAGGTCCGCATAAATGCGCGGGTCCTTCGCGGGGTCGGGCAGCTTTCTGCGGCAGGAGCCGAGCGCCGCCGCAGGGGTGTGCTCCAGAAGCGCCAGCTTTTCCTCGCTGTCGCAAAGCGCGCCGAGGTCAACAAGACGCTCCGCCAGAAAGCCGTCAATTCCGTTGCGCATTCCGTAAAGCGTCCCGATGCGCCCCGTCTTATCCTCTTTTACCCCGCGGACCACACCCGCAAGCGTTGCGTTGATGGCGGCGGTCGGTCCGCCGCTCTGCCCGACAACCGCATTTCCGATCAATTGCTTCATGTTATTTCCCTTTCTTTGGTTGCTGTCCTTATTTTACCACATTCCCGCCGTTCTGTCAACCGATTTTCGGATGTACAGGCAAAAAAATCCGCGCGCGGCATATACTGAAAGGAAATCACACAGGAGGAAGCCGCCATGCTGTTGACACTGTTTTCATTGTTTACCCGAATGCTCCATCTGATTCTCGGCATCACACCGCCGCAGAAATCCCCCCCGCCCCTGCCGCCCGAGGAGGAGCAGGAAGCCTTCCGCCTTTGCCGTGCGGGAGACGAAAAGGCGCGGGAAAAGCTGATTCTGCACAATCTGCGCCTCGTTTCGCATATCGTGCGCAAGTACTACGGCGCGGCAAAAAATCCCGAGGACTTGGTCTCCATCGGGACGGTCGGATTGGTCAAGGCAGTTGACACCTTCCGCGTGGAGAACGGCGCGCGGTTTGCAACCTACGCGGCAAAGTGCATCCAGAACGAAATTCTGATGCACTTTCGCTCCCAGAAAAAGCTGGGCTGTGAGGTCTCCCTCGGCGAGACCATCGACATGGACCGCGACGGCAACCCGCTGACCTACATCGACGTCATCTGCGCGGACGAGGATGTTGCCGAGGAAACCCTGCGCAAGGTGATGACCGACCGAATGCTCGGGCTGATTGACAGCGCGCTGACCCCGCGCGAAAAGCAGATTCTTGTCATGCGCTACGGGCTCGGCGGGACCGAGCCGCACGCCCAGCGCGAGGTTGCGCAAGCCCTCGGCATCTCAAGGTCCTATGTTTCCAGAATCGAAAAGGGCGCGCTTGAAAAGCTGAAGGACGCGATGTCATGACCGTTCCCCGTCCGGCACATATTCCGCGATATCCTCCAGCCGACAGTTCAGAATCGTGCAAAGCAGGTCCAGCGTGTGGGTGTTGAGATTCTCGTTTTTGCGCAGACGGTCCAATTGCCCCGTGCTGAAGCCGTATTCCTTTATCAGCTTGTATTGCGAAACGCCGCGTTCCTTCATGGTTGCCCATAGCTTATCGTACAGAATCATAAAAATCTCCTTTTTCCTGTTTTCTTTATTATAAATTGTCTTTTTTCTCTTGACAATTGCCCGTAAATGGGCTATAATAAAAGAAAACGAAAAAGGAGCCATATCATGAACCGTTATCAAACCATTTCCCGTCGACGGAATCTGTATCGGAAGGAAAGAACGTACCTTACAGCTCGCCGATGGATTCATGCAAGCATCATTCTTTTTCTGTTGCTGTCCCCCGTTTGGTACAACGCCTATGTACGCGCAAATACGCCCGAACCACAGCCGCTTCCAAAGCTCAAATTGGTTTCCGATGATGTAACTGTCGAAGATGAACATGAAGGCGAATATTTGTCATATTGTTACTGTGAAATTACCCTGACCTTCAACCAACCCGTTTCCGCGGGTCGGGCAACCGTTTCCTTCTATGACAAAAAGGACAACCCGATTGAGACGAAAACGGTCAGCCTGTCTCCCGACTACTTCGACTCCGAAAAGGCTACGGCAACTGTATTTGTAGACGGCTTGGTAAAGCGCTATGAAATCAACAGCTACGATTTCGAGCCTTACGTTGCGCCCGAGGATAACAGCGAAAAAATCATTTTTTGGATAGCATACTGCACCTTCCTGCTTTTCTTCTTGGGGCTTACCCCGCTCTGGATTCAGAACTTCACCTGCAAATGCCGTGAATATATCGTCGGCAACCATCAAATATTGGTTTATGCGGGACACCGTACTTACCTGAAGGTGGACGGAAGAAAATATGACGAGGCTGTGGTAAAATCCAGATTTGCAACCGCCTCCGACCTGCACGCCGTTCTGGATAACGGTGCAGTTCTGGATGTCACCGTGACCCACATTACGAGGCACATCCGCTTCAAGGTCGACGGTCGGATGATCTCTCCGAACTGAAAAACCCCCGCCGCGAGCAAAAATCCGTTCGCGGCGGGGGCTTCTTTCATTTTTTCAGTCTCTTATCGCATTTCGCGGCGAGCTTGGTTCCAACGGTCTGGAAAATCTGGACCAATACCACCAGCAACACAACCGCAATCAGCATCACGAGGTACTTGAAGCGGTAATAGCCGTAGTCAATCGCAATCTTTCCAAGTCCCCCGCCGCCGATGGCTCCGCTCATTGCCGAATAGCCGAGCACGGTGGTCAGCGCGGTAGTCAGGTTGGAAAGGAGCGATGGGACGCTCTCGGGAATCATAACCTTTACAATAATCTGAAGCGGCGATGCACCCATGCTCTGCGCGGCTTCGATGATATTCGGGTTCAGCTCCCGCAGGGAGGTCTCCACCAACCGCGCCACAAACGGGAATGCCGCCACAACCAGCGGAACGATGGTTGCAACCGTCCCGATGCTGGTGCCGACAATCAGCCGCGAGAGCGGGATGACCATAATCATCAGAATCAGGAACGGGACCGAGCGGAGCAGATTGACAAGGACATTGAGCACCGTCATCAGCCAGCGCGGGAGCGGCAGAACGCCGTTCTTCTCTCCCACAACCAACAGCACCCCGAGCGGCAGTCCGATGACAACCGCAAAGAAGGTGGAAAGCACCGTGACATAAAAGGTTTCCCAGATGGCAAACGGAATCTCGTTTTTCAGGATTTCCAGCGCCTGCGCAACCGATTTTTCGGAAAACAGGTCGTTAAACATTCTCGGTCACCTCCTCCGCAAAAATATCGGGATATCCGCGCAGGAATTCCATTGCGCGGGCGGTATCCTCGCCTGCGGGAACGCCGAGGAGCATGGTTCCGTAAATCTGCCCGTCGAGACTGCGGGTCGAGGCGGCAATGATGCTTGCAAGCACCCCCGTTTGGACCGCCATCGTTGCAATCAGCGGTGCGCCCGTCATATCCGCGCCGTTGAACACCAAGCGGATGCGGCGCTCCTTTTCGGGGTCACAGACCGCATCGTCCGCGCCGTTCGGGAACACCAGCCGCTTTGCCGCGGCGGAGCGCGGAGACGAAAAGACCGCGCCGACCGTCCCCTCCTCCACAACGGTTCCGTTATCGAGGATTGCCACATGGTCGCAAATCTCCTCCACCACGCTCATCTGGTGCGTAATGACGATGACCGTAATGTTCAGCTTGCGGTTGATCTCCCGAATCAATTGCAGAATCGCGTGCGTGGTGTTCGGGTCGAGCGCCGAGGTCGCTTCATCGCAGAGCAGGACCTCCGGCTTTGTCGCCAGCGCGCGGGCAATGGCAATGCGCTGCTGTTGTCCGCCCGAGAGCTGTGCGGGATAGGCGCGCGCCTTTTCGGGCAGACCGACCAGCTCCAAAAGCTCTGCGGCACGCTCCCGCGCCTCGGTCTTCTTCACGCCCGCCAGCTCCATCGGGAAGCAGATGTTGTCAATGCAGGTCCTCTGCATCAGCAGATTGAAGCCCTGAAAAATCATGGTGATCTTTCGCCTTGCATCGCGCAGCTCGCGCGGAGTCATGGTCTCCATGCGCATTCCGTTCACCGTCACGCTTCCCTCGGTCGGGCGCTCCAGCAAATTGATACACCGCACCAACGTGCTTTTCCCCGCGCCGCTCATGCCGATGATGCCGTAGATATCCCCATCGGGAATCGTCAGATTGATATTTTTCAGTGCGTCAACGGTCCCGCCCGCGGCGGAAAAGCTCTTGCTCAGATTTCGGATTTCAATCATGGCGCTCTCCTGTCCTCTTTTCTGTCGGTTACTGCTTCACCGAGGTTCCCGAAATCAGCTTGCAGTACAGTCCCATCGGCTCCACATGGATTGCCGCGACCGACACAATGTGCGTGTTGTTCTCTTCGTTGAAGTTGTCCAGATACGGGGTGTGCTGGAAATAATTCGCATCGCATTCGCCGCTCTCCACCACGCGGTTCGGCTGGACGTAATCGGAATAAACCTTGATATCCAGCGTAATGCCCTTCTGCGCCAGCAGACCCTTCGCAACCTCCAGAATCTCGGCGTGCGGTGTGGGAGATGCCGCAACGGTGATGGTCTGCCCGTTCAGCGCGCTGTAATCGAGGTCGGCATCAAAGCCGTCCCCGGGGTTCTCCACCACGCTGATGACCGCCCCGCCGTATTCGGTTGCAATGAACTCTGCAACCGCGCGACTGCCGAGCGCCGCCACAAGCGCCCGCGTTTTTGCGCTCTGCTCGTTCCCTTCCTTCACCGCCAGAATGTTGCTGTAGGCGGAATAGGAATCCTCCAGAAGCACCGCATCGCGGGTCGGGTTCAGGTTGGCTGGAATTGCGTAGTTGGAATTGATAACGGCAAAGTCCACATCCTTGAGCTTCAGCGGAAGCTGTGCGGCTTCGATTTCAACGAATTGGATATTCTGCGGATTTTCGGCGATGTCCTTGATGGTTGCGTTGATGCCAACGCCTTCCTTCAGTTTGATAATCCCGTTTGCCTCCAGAAGCAGCAGGGCGCGCGCCTCGTTGGTCGGGTCATTCGGAACGGCAATCGTGTAGCTTGCATCCTTTTTGCAGGAAGCAAAGGTAAATAATGCAAAAGTGGCGAGTGTAATCGCAAGCAGTGCGGAAAGAATTCTTTTCATGGTTTTATTCTCCTATTCTGATTTTTGTTTTCTTTTTCGGTTTCCGTTGTCGGTTCTCCCAAGTCTTCCCGTGCCGAACGGCACATTCGGATTTTCCCTCTGAAATAAAGAAACAGCCGCATAAAATTCTCCTTTCCGTTCTCGGTCAATAAAAAATGCACGGTCGGGTTTCCCCTCCGCGCACATGACCGACACATTCCGAATTTTATGCCGCCAATTTCATGTTATCGCACAGAAGAAGCCCCACATCGGACCATCATCATTCCGCACATCATGCACATGGCGCACATCATCTTTTTCATGGGGTTCTCCTCTCTGCGGCAATGCCGCGTTTTTCTTTTCTGTTGACAGTATACACCCAAAAGCCGATTTTGTCAACCCCTTTTTGCAATTTTTCAAAAAGAAAAATTCATTTTGTAAAATCTATTGCAATTTGCGGTATTTTTTGCTATACTGTTAGGGTACATAACCGAAAGGACAACCGATCTATGAGAATGAGAAAGAAAAAACACGGTGCCGAGCGGATTGCCGCCTGCCGCGAGCTTCTGATTGACACCCCGACACTCCCCGCCCCCGATCCGCAGACCTATTTCCCCGTCCCGCGCCCGCTCAGCCTTGAAATCGGTTGCGGCAAGGGAGACTTTGCGGTCGGCATGGCGGCGGCAAACCCCGACCAAAACTGGATTGCGATGGAACGCGTTTCGGATGTTGCCTGCCTCGCGCTTGAAAAAGCAATGGCGGCGAAGGACACGCGACCCGACAATCTGCGCTTCCTCATCGGGGACGCGCGCAATCTTGCCGATTGGTTTCCCGCGCACTGTGTGGACACGCTGTACCTCAATTTCAGCGACCCGTGGCCCAAGGCGGGACACGCACGCCGTCGGCTGACGCATCCCGATTTTCTGGCGCTCTACCGCCGACTTCTGAAGCAGGGCGGTCTGCTCCGCCTCAAGACCGACAACGAGGGGCTGTTTGATTACAGTCTGGAGCAGTTCGCCCTCTGCGGACTGCCCGTGGAATGGATGACGCGCGACCTGCATCATTCCGAGCGTGCCGCCGACAACATCATGACCGAATACGAACGGAATTTCTCCGAAAAGGGACAGGTCATCTATTCCGCGTGGGTTCGCTTCCCGAAGGAGGGCCTATGACACTGACCGAATTACTCAAACGAACCAGAAGCTACCGCTCCTTTGACCGCAGTGTCCCCGTCACGCGCGAGGACCTTGCCGAGCTGGTTGCCTGTATCCGATATGCGCCGTCGAGCATGAACGCGCAGATGCTGAAATTCCGCCCCGTTACCGATGCGGCGGAGTGCAAAGCCGTGCTTGCCGCCACCCGATGGGCGGCAAAGCTGCCGCAGCTGAAGCTCCCGCCCGAAGGACACGAGCCGCCTGCTTACCTGATTCTTTGTGCCGACCGTTCGGTGCTTCCGAACGCCGACAAATTCGACACGGATGTCGGCATCGCGGCAGAGGTCCTGATGCTCGCGGCAGCCGAGCGTGGGCTGGGCGGTTGCATTGTCGGGAGCTTCAACCGCGCGGAGATTGCAAAGCTGCTCCCCGCTCATGTCGTCCCGAAGCTGGTGCTTGCCATCGGACGCCCCGATGAGCGGGTGGAGCTGACCGATCCCGCCCCCGACGGCAGTGTAACCTATTACCGCCGCGATGGGGTCCACTATGTAGAGAAGCGGCGGACGGAGGAGCTTTTGCTATGACAGCCACGACAACTGCGAGAGAATTTCAAGAGCCGGACGGCGTTCTGATTGTCGACAAGCACGCGGGGGTGACCTCGCATGATATTGTAGGCAAAATTCGCCGCCTGTACGGGACCAAAAAGGTCGGGCACACGGGAACGCTGGACCCGATGGCAACGGGTGTTCTGGTGGTTCTGGTCGGTCGTGCGGCAAAGGCATCGGAATACCTGACCTACGACCGCAAGCGCTACCTTGCCACGCTCCGTCTCGGCATCACAACCGACACCGAGGACACGAGCGGGACCGTCCTCACGCAAGCCGCAAGCATCCCCGATTTTTCCGCGCTGGAGGCAGTCCTGCCCGAATTTCGCGGACCGATTATGCAGGTCCCGCCGATGTATTCCGCACTCAAGCAGGGCGGGCAAAAGCTGGTCGACCTCGCGCGGCAAGGCATTACGGTGGAGCGGCAGGCGCGCGAAATTCGGATTTTTCAGCTGGAAGCAGTCCCGACCGATTCCCCCGCCGATTTTGCGCTGGATGTCACCTGCTCGGGCGGGACCTACATCCGCACCCTTTGCGCGGATATCGGCGCGCGGCTGGGGTGCGGCGGCGCGATGGCAAGCCTGCGGCGGATGTCGGTCGGTCATTTTACGCTGTCCCAAGCGCACACGATTGACGAGCTGGAGGCAATGTCACCCGAGAAACGCCACGCCCTGCTGATTCCAACCGAACAGCTCTTTTCCGACCTTCCCGCACTCCGCCTCTGCGCGTTTCACGAAAAGCTCCTCCGCGGCGGCTGTGCCGTTGCGCAGAAAAAGCTGAAAGCCGACCTCGCAGTCGGGGCAAGGGTCCGCCTGTGCAACGAAGCGGGCAGATTCTTCGCCCTCGGAGAGGCGGTCGAGGATGCGGAGCAGGGACAGGCGGTTAAGGCAATTAAAACGTTTGCACTCTGAAAATTTGAACCCATAACAAAAAGGTCGCAGAAGCGACCTTTTTTCAATCCGTCTGCCCGTTCAGAAACCTGCGCAGATGCGGGTTTTCGTTCCGCTCGAACACCTCTTCGGGCGTTCCCTCGGCTTCAATGTGCCCCTCGCGCATATAGATTACGCGGTCGGCAACCGAGCGGGCAAAATTCATTTCGTGCGTCACGAGCACCATGGTGTGCCCGTCCTCCTTCAGCTGTCGGATGACCCGCAGAACCTCTGCGGTCAGCTCGGGGTCAAGCGCCGAGGTCGGCTCGTCAAACAGCAAAACGCGCGGCTTCATCGCCAAAGCGCGGGCAATGGACACCCGCTGTTGCTGTCCGCCCGACAGCTCGCAGGGGTACGCATCGGCGCGGTCGGAGAGCCCCATCGTTGCAAGCAACCGCCGCGCGTCCGCCTCCGCCTCGGTGCGAAATTTTCCGAGCACCCGCACGGGCGCATCGGTGATGTTCCGCAAAACCGTCATGTGTGGGAACAGATTAAAATTCTGGAATACCATCCCCACGCATTCCAGCATCTGCTTCCGCTCGGCGGGCGGCGCATAGACCGCCACCTCGTGCACCGCGCCCCGTCGGTCGGTTTTCCGCTCGGTCCGCACCAAAGCGCGCCCGCAGACATCGATTTCCCCGCTGTCCACCGTTTCCAGTTGCGCGGCACACCGCAGGACCGTCGATTTTCCCGAGCCCGAGGAGCCGATCAGCGCCAGCACCTCGCCTTCCTCGACCGACAGCGACAGATTGTCCAGCACCGCCACGCCCTCGCGGAAGGCTTTTCGGATGCTTCTCATTTCCAACAGCTTCACGATCTGTCTCCTTTCAGCGGATGCTGTAGGTGTTCAGCCGCTTTTCCAGCCGCTCCATCCCAAACGCCACAGCAAAATTGAAGATATAGTACATCGCGCCCGCAACAAACAGCGCGGTCATGTCGGTCTCGGCGGCGGATATCTGCTTTGCAACCGTGAACATCTCCACCACGCTGACGGTGTACGCCAGAGAGGTATCCTTAATCAACGTGATAACCTCGTTCGTCACGGTCGGCAGGACCCTGCGGGTCAACTGCGGCAGGATGATGTGCAGAAAGGTTGCCGCGCGCCCGTAGCCCAGCACCTTTGCGGCTTCATACTGCCCTGTCGGAATCGATTCCAACCCCGCGCGATAAATTTCCGCGAAATAGGCGGCATAGTTGATAACAAAGCCGATCAGCACCGCAAGCAGACGGTAATTTCCGCCGAACAGACTGCCCAGCGAAACGCCGAACAGGTAGTACGGCGCGAAATACACCACCACCAGCTGGAGCATCAGCGGGGTCCCGCGCATGACCGAGATGTAAATGCGGAAAATCCACCGCAGAATCGGGTTCTTCGCTCGCCTGCCAAAGCAGATCAGCAGTCCGAGCGGCAGGGAGAACAGCAGGGTCACACAGAAGATGAGAAGCGAGGTGAGCATCCCACTGCCGAGCATGGAAAGCATATTCGTAAAGGACAAAACAGTCAATTCCTTTCCGCGTTATTTCCCGATCAGAATCGCCTCGGGAGCAATGCCGTACTTTTCCGCCAGCGCCTTCAGCGTGCTGCCGTCGGCGGCAATCTCCTTCATCGCATTGTTGACCTTATCCCGCAGCTCGGTGTTTCCGAGACGGAAGCCCACACCGTATTGCTCGCGGTTCACCGTCTCTTCCAAAATCACGTAATCGGTCTTTCCCGCAACCAGGTACTTCGCAACCGCCTCGTCAATCACCAGCGCCTCAAAGGAGCCCGCCTTCAGCTCGCTGAAGCCCTGCGTATAGTCGGGACAGGTCAGATACTTGCCGTCCTTGAAGCTGCCGACCAGCTTCTCGTTGCTCTTCAGAGCCGATTCGCCCGACGAGCCGGTCTGGACCGAAACGGTCTTTCCCGCAAGGTCCGCAAGCGAGGCGATTCCCGAATCGCTCTTGACCAGCACAACGATGGTGTTGTCAAGATAGCGGTCCGACCAGGTGTACTCGGCTTCCCTGCCCTCGTAGGTAAAGCCGTTCCAGATGCAGTCGATGTTCCCCGCGTTCAGCTCCTTGTCCTTCAGGTCCCAATCAATCGGGACCAGCTCCAGCGTCAGCCCGAGACGGTTGCAGACCAGCTTTGCATATTCGATATCAAAGCCCACATACTGTCTGGTTTCGGTGTCGAGATAGCCGTAGGGCGGGTAGGACGCATCAAAGCCGAGCTTGAGCGTTCCCGTTGATTTCCCATCGGGCTTGAAGGTGGTCTGCGTTGTTTTTCCGCAGGAAACGGTCATCAGGACCGCCGCCGTCAACAGGAGTACGGCAAGCAAAAAAGCAGTCTTTTTCATAAGAGGTTCCTTTCCGACCCGAATCGGGTCATGCAAGCGATTTCGCCTCGCCGCAAAAGCGGCTTGACGTTACTTTAACATTTTACCATGCTAAAGCGCTAAAGTCAACCCCTATTTGAGAAAAACTGCCTTTTGTATAATACTATTTTATTTGAGCATAGCGGATTTTGTGCACTTTTCCGCTTCTTCCGCCTTTTTATCCCGTTCCAGCCACTTTTTCAGGTACTGTCCCGTGTAGGACTTCTCCACCCTTGCAACCTCCTCGGGGGTCCCCGTTGCCAACAGGGTTCCGCCACCATCGCCGCCCTCGGGTCCGAGGTCGATGATATAGTCGGCAGACTTGATAACATCCAGATTGTGCTCGATGACCAGCACCGTGTTCCCGCCGTCGCAAAGCCGTTGCAGAATTTCAAGCAGCTTGGAGACATCCGCAGAGTGCAATCCCGTGGTCGGCTCGTCCAGAATATAGATGGTCTTGCCCGTGCCGCGCTTGGCAAGCTCGGTTGCCAGCTTGACGCGCTGTGCCTCGCCGCCCGAAAGCGTGGTGGAGGACTGCCCGATTTTGACGTATCCGAGCCCCACGTCGTAAAGCGTTTGCAGCTTGCGCTGAATGCTCGGCAGACCGTCGAAGAAGGAAAGCCCCTCCTCCACCGTCATTTCCAGCACATCGGAAATATTCTTGCCCTTATAATGCACGTCCAGCGTATCGCGGTTGTAGCGCTTGCCCTTGCAGACATCGCAGGTCACATACACGTCGGGCAGGAAGTGCATCTCGATACATTTCACCCCGTCCCCCTCGCAGGCTTCGCATCTGCCGCCCTTGACGTTGAAGGAGAACCGCCCCGACTTGAAGCCCTTCGCCTTTGCGTCCTTTGTCTTGGCAAACAGGTCGCGGATATCGGCAAACAGCCCCGTATAGGTTGCGGGATTGGAGCGCGGCGTGCGCCCGATGGGGCTTTGGTCAATCGCAATGACCTTATCCAGATTTTCCACACCTTCAATGCGGTCGAATTTCCCGGGATAGGTCAGCGCGTGATTCAGCTTGTCCGCCAGATACGGATAGAGAATATCATTGATCAGTGAGGACTTCCCCGACCCCGAAACGCCCGTCACGCAGACAAAGCACCCGAGCGGAATGTCCACATCCATGTGCTTGAGGTTATTCTGGCAGGCGCCGCGGACCGACAGGAATTTGCCGTTCCCCGCCCTGCGCGTTTTCGGCACGGGAATGCGCAAGCGCCCCGAAAGATACGCTCCCGTAATCGATGCGGGGTTTGCCATAATCTCGGCAGGGGTCCCCGCCGCAACAACGGTTCCGCCGTGAATGCCCGCGCCTGGACCGATATCCAGTATCCAGTCCGCCGCTTCCATTGTCTCCTCGTCATGCTCTACGACAATCACGGTATTTCCGAGGTCGCGCAGGCGCTTGAGGGTTGCAATCAGCTTGGAGTTGTCCCGCTGATGCAGACCGATGCTCGGCTCATCGAGAATGTACAGCACGCCAACCAGCGAGGAGCCGATCTGGGTTGCAAGACGGATGCGCTGTGCTTCGCCGCCCGAAAGCGTTCCCGATTTGTTGGAAAGCGAGAGATAATTCAGCCCGACACTGACAAGGAACCCGAGCCGCGCGCGAATCTCCTTGAGAATCTCCGCCGCAATCTTCGCCTCGTTTTCGGTCATCTTCAGATTGTTGACGAATTCCAGCGCCTTTTCCACCGACAGCGCGCAGAATTCCTGAATGTTCAGCCCGCCGACCGTGACCGCCAGCACAATCGGAGACAGCCGCTGTCCGTGGCACACGGGGCACGGTGCTTCCTCAACGAACTGGTCGTAATACTCGTTTCCCCATGTCTGCGCGCGGTTTTCGATCATCGCCACCAGACCCTCGAATTTCGCCTTCTGGTGGTGCTCCTCCCGCCCGAACCAGCGGTGAATGTCGTAAACCTCCTCGCCCGTTCCGTAAAGGAGCTTTTGGTATTGGTCCTCGGTCAGGTCCTCGACAGGCGTTTGCAGGGTAAAGCCGAAGCGCTTGCCAACCGCCGCAAACAGCGGACCGTTCCAGCTCTCCTCCTCCAGCGTTTTGAACCCATTGACCGCGATTGCGCCTTGAGAGAGCGACAGCTTCTTGTTCGGAATCAGTCGGTCCACCGCAATGCGGGTCATCTCCCCGAGCCCTGCGCAGTGCGGGCAGGCACCAACAGGGTTGTTGAAGGAAAACATCCGTGGCTCCAGCTCGCCGAACGAGATGTTATGCTCCTCGCAGGCGTAGGACTGCGAAAACTCCAACTCCTCCGCTTCCCCCTCGCCCTCCTTCGGCGCGGTGACGGCAATCAGATGCCCGTCTGCGGCGGCAAGCGCGTTTTCCACCGAGTCCGCCAGACGCGGCTCCACGCCCTCTCGCATCACAAGACGGTCCACGATGATTTCAATGTTATGCTTCTTGTTCTTGTCGAGCTTGATTTCCTCCGAGAGGTCGTACAGATTGCCGTCGACCCGCACGCGGACATAGCCGCGCTTTTTGGCATCGGCAAGCACCTTTTCGTGCATTCCCTTCTGCCCGCGCACAACGGGCGCGAGAATCAGCAGGCGTGTCCCCTCTGGGAACGCGAGGATGCGGTCGATAATCTGGTCGGTTGTCTGCTGGCGGATTTCCTTGCCGCAAACGGGGCAGTGCGGAATCCCAATCCGCGCGTAGAGCAGACGGAGATAGTCGTAAATTTCGGTTACGGTTCCAACGGTTGAGCGCGGGTTCTTCGAGGTGGTTTTCTGGTCGATTGCAATCGCGGGCGACAGCCCCTCGATGGAATCGATATCGGGCTTGTCGAGCTGTCCGAGAAACATTCTCGCGTAGGAGGACAGCGACTCGACAAAGCGGCGGTGCCCCTCGGCATAAATGGTATCAAACGCCAGCGAGGACTTTCCCGAGCCGGAAAGCCCCGTCAGCACAACCAGCTTGTCGCGCGGAATATCGACATCGATATTTTTCAGATTGTGTACCCGCACACCGCGGATGGAAATTTGATTCGGCATAATTCAGCTTCCTTTTTCAGTTTCGGCACCACCGCGCAATACGCGATTGGCGCAATTGCACCATCGGAATTGCGCGGTGGTGTCTTTACAGCCTCGGTCAAAGCAGACCGAAAAATTCTCTGACGCGGCGCAGCTGTCGCGCGGTCAGAATCGCGGCGGGCTTGGAGATGCGTGTTCCGCCGTCGCGCAGGCGGAATTTCAGGCTTGCATTGCGCCAGCGTCGGACCTCCTCGGGCAGGCGGTTCCCCTCACTGTCGACCGCAAAGACCTCGCACAGGAACGCGGTCTCAAAGGTGATGCGTTCGCCGCCCGCGCCGCGCCCGAGGTCGGCAATGCCGTCCTTTTCGCGCACGCCCGTCATAAAGGTTCCCATCAGGTTGATGAGCGCCAGAATGCCGATAATCCAATCCAGCACCGTCAGCACATCGCCGTACCAATGCTCGTTGAAGCCCTTAACCGCCGACAGGACCGCCAGAAAAGCGGTCACAAGCAGGACAACGGTCCAAAGCCCCAGCGCAAACGGGTCAATCAGGCGCAGCCTGTGCCTGCCCGCCATCGGCTGTCCCGATTCCCCCGTTACCACGCGCCGTTTGCTCATTCCTCTGTCTCCTTCCCTTCCCGAATCCGCTTGATTCGGTCGCGCAGGTATGCCGCCTGCTCGAATTCCAGCTTTGCCGCCGCGCTCTTCATCTCGCGCGTCAGCTCCGCAATCATTTTCTCCCGCTCGGACGCGTTCAGCTTGCGCGGCAGGTCCTTGCCCTTGCCCTTTTTGCTCTTGCGGCTGTCATCCTTGGAGCCGATTTCGATGATGTCCCGCACGCCCTTGATAACGGTTTTCGGCACAATTCCGTGTGCCTTGTTGTAGGCAATCTGAATACCGCGCCGCCGCTCGGTCTCGTTGATGGTTGCCTGCATGGACTGCGTAACGGTATCGGCATACATGATGACCTTGCCCTCCGCATTCCGTGCGGCGCGTCCCACCGTCTGAATCAGCGACCGCTCCGAGCGCAGAAAGCCCTCCTTGTCCGCGTCCAGAATCGCAACCAGCGACACCTCGGGAATGTCCAAGCCCTCCCGCAACAGGTTGATTCCGATCAGCACATCGAACACGCCGAGCCGCAGATCGCGGATGATTTCCATCCGTTCAATCGTCTCCACGTTGTAATGGATATACCGCACCTTCACGCCGTTGCCTTCAAAGTATTCGGTCAGGTCCTCCGCCATTTTCTTGGTCAGGGTTGTGACCAGCACCCGCTCGTTGCGCTTTGCCCGCGCCCGAATCTCGCCGAGCAGGTCGTCAATCTGCCCCTCTATCGGGCGGACCTCAATCACGGGGTCGGGCAATCCTGTCGGGCGGATAATCTGCTCCACCGTCTGCACGGAGTGCTGTTCCTCATAGTCCCCCGGGGTTGCGCTGACAAACACCGCTTGGTGAATGCTCTGCTCAAACTCGTTGAAGTAAAGCGGGCGGTTGTCGTAGGCGGACGGCAGACGGAAGCCGTAGTCCACCAGATTCTTCTTTCTCGCCGAATCCCCGCCGCTCATGCCCCGCACCTGCGGAATCATGATGTGGGATTCGTCCACGAACATGATATAATCGTCGGGGAAATAGTCCAACAGCGTAAACGGCGTGGACCCTGCGGGTCTGCCCGAAAGCACGCGGGAATAATTCTCCACGCCCGAGCAGAAGCCGACCTCCCGAAGCATTTCGATGTCGTATTTCACACGCTCACGAATCCGTTGCGCCTCCAACAGCTTCTTTTCGGATTCAAACTCCAGAACGCGCGCCTCCATCTCCCGCTCAATCTCCGCCAGCGCCGCCTCGCGCTTCTCGTCCGAGACCGCGTAATGCGTTGCGGGATAGATGGCGGCATAGGTCAGCGTGCGCAGGACCTCGCCCGTTACGATGTTGATTTCGCTGATGCGGTCGATTTCGTCCCCGAAGAATTCCACGCGGATGGCGGTGTCCGCGCTGTTTGCGGGAATGACCTCCACCGTATCCCCGTTGACGCGGAATGCGTCACGCGTCAGCGAAAGGTCGTTGCGGTTATAGCTGTTTGCAACCAGCTTGCGGATGAAAATATCCCGCGGCATCTGCATCCCCGGGCGGACCGCCACCACAAGCCCCTGATATTCGGACGGATCACCGAGCGAATAGATGCAGGAAACCGAAGCCACAATGATGACATCCCGCCGCTCGAACAGTGCGCTGGTTGCGCTGTGGCGCAGGCGGTCAATCTCATCGTTGATCAGCGCGTCCTTTTCAATATACATATCCTTGCCAGGGATATACGCCTCGGGCTGATAGTAGTCATAGTACGAAACAAAGAATTCCACCGCGTTGTCGGGGAAGAATTCCCGCATTTCCGAGCAGATCTGCGCGGCAAGCGTTTTGTTCGGCTCCAGAATCAGCGTTGGACGCTGCATCTGCGCGATGACGTTCGCCATCGTAAAGGTTTTTCCCGAGCCCGTGACACCGAGCAGGGTCTGCATTCGGTCCCCCGCCCGCAAGCCGTCCACAAGCGCCGCGATAGCCGTTGGCTGGTCACCCGTCGGACGCATATCACTTTTGAGTTGAAAGTCCGCCATTCTTTTCGACCTCCTCTGCAAGCTACCCTATTATGATACCACATTTCCGCTTGTTTGTCAAGGGCTTTTATCAAACAATATTTCCGAATTCGGAATTTTATAATCTTTTTTGTTATGCAACAATCCGACTTTTGTCTTTTTATAATTCCGCAATTGAAAAAGTCGCGCAGGTCAAGAGGTTTTACACCGCACCCTTCGGGAAGCCTGTTTCCATGCCCGCCTGATGCGCGTTGTAGCCGTAGCAAATCATTTCAACCCGACCGTCCGAAAAGTACTCCGCCTCGCTCACGCTTGCGTTGGTCGACCACGGGAGCCGCTCCATTTCCGTAATCGGGATTCCCTGCCAGAAGCACCCCATCGAACGAATCGGCAACGCGTGCGTGAAGAGCGCAATGCACTTGCCCGCGTTCTCCGCAACCAAGCGATCCACCGTCTCCTTAACGCGCTGTGCGACATGGGCAACCGACTCCCCGCCGTCGGGACACGCAAGACCGACGTGATCTTTCCATATCCCGCGACTTTGCGGGTAACGCTCGAAAATCTCCGCATAGGGCATATGCTCCCATTCGCCCGCAAAAATCTCGCGCAGTCCCACCTCGGGAATGATTTCAAGCCCATGCATCCGCGCGGTGGGGGCGGCAGTCTGCATGGAGCGGATCAGGTCGCTGGAATAGATGCGGTCGATTTTTCTGTCGCGCAGATATTCCGCCGTCCGCTCTGCCTGTTGTTGCCCGAGCGGGGTCAGGGGAATGTCAGTCTGTCCCGCAAAAAAGCCCTCCGCGTTGCCGAGGCTTTCCCCGTGCCGCACCATGATAACCCGCGTCGGTCCGTTTTTCTCCATTTTTCTCCCCGCCTTCCCTTTATCTGTCATATATTATACCATTCGGGCGATTTTTTGTCAAGCCACCCTTCGGAAAATCGGAAATTACCATATTTTTAGGGGTTCCATTTCGCCGTAAAATCGCTATAATGATAGTACAGAGAATCCGAAAGGAGAGATTCAAATGGAACTGATCCGAATCAGCGATCGGAAGCTGAAAATTATGCTGACTGCGGCGGACATGACCGCTTACGATTTCGACCCCGACACCATCAGCAACAACACCGCGCAGACAGGTCACGCCTTCCGTATGCTGCTTGCCGATATCCGACGGCAGATTGCCTTTGACACCGAGGACCGTCATCTGACGGTACAGTATTTCCCCTCCCGCGGCGGCGGTTGCGAGATGTTCGTCAGCAGCATCCCGACCTGTGCGGAGGGGCGCAAAAAGCTGTCCGCGCCGCGCGAGGGCGGTGCTCTGACGGTTCGTGCGGGGAGGCAGACGGTCCCCGCCTTCCGCCGCGACGGAGCCTATCGCTTCGCGTGTCTCGACGATCTTCTGCGCGCCTGTCGGCGGCTGGAGGATGCGTCCTACATCGGAGAGAGCACGGCGTACCGCGATGACAGCGGTCGCTACTATCTCCTTCTGCTCATGGTTTCCGCCTCCCCGTTCTCCGTCTCCTCCGAGTTTGCCTTTCTCTCCGAGTACGGCGAGGTCATGAATCCCGCGCACCTCCGTCTCTGGTTCCGCGAGCACGGCAGTCTGATCTGCCCCTCCTCCGCCGTCCGCACCCTCGCCGCGCTTGCGTAAAGGAGTGGGGGGAAGACCACGGGCTTTGCCCGAACCCACTTAGGGAACTTCTTAGAAGAAGTTCCCTAAGAACCTTCAAGAATTTCACCCAAGGGCGGGATTCTTTACGGAATCCCACCCTTGGGTGAAAGTTTTTGGGGATTTTTAAGGGACTTTTTTCTAAAAAGTCCCTTAAATGGGGTTCGGGGCAAAGCCCCGAGGTCTCCCCCTACTCTTTTCCCCAAACGCTCGGCTTGGGGGTGGTGGTTTTCTTGAGACGGACGAAGAGAGAGAGGAGCGCTTTGCCGTTGAACGGGAGGAGCGGGTAGAGATAGGAGCGTTTGCCGTCCACGGTCCGATTGGTCAGAAGCAGGAGCAGGATGCCGACACAGCCGAGCAGGAGCCCGATTCCGTCGAAAAACCAAACAAGGAGCAACAGGGCGATGCGCAGGAATTTGAAAGCGTAGCCGAGCTGATAGCTCCGTTGCGTGAAGTTGGAGATGGCAACGAAAGCCATGAATACAATGACCTCTGGAATCAGCCAGCCGATTTCAACCGCAAAATCTCCGAGAATCAGCCCACCCACAACGGACAGCGAATTGGAAAGCATATCGGGCGTGTTCATGGACGCCATCCGTAAGCCGTCCACAATCAGCTCTACCAAAAGAAGCTGCCAGAGAATCGGAATTTTCCCCATCTCCGCAGGCAGACAGAAGCGCAGGAATGCGGGGGTCAGGTCGGGATTCCTGACAAACAGAAGCCAGAGCGGTGTGAGAAACAGCGTTGCCCAGAAAATGACGTGCCGCAACAGGCGGATATAGGTCCCCGTCAGCGGCGGCAGATAGAAGTCGTTCGTCTCCTGCAAGAAATCGAAAACCGAGGTCGGCAGAATCATCACCACGGGCGAGTTGTCGCACAGGAGCAGAACATTCCCCTCCAAAAGCTGTGCGGCAGCGGTGTCGGGACGCTCGGTGTATCGGATTTTCGGGAACGGGTTATACCAGCGGCTCGGAATCAACAGCTCCGCCAGCGATTCGTGCCCCATCGTCAACGACTTTGCGGGGAGCGAGGAGAGCCGTTTTTCCAGCCGCTTGACATAGTCCGCATCCGCGCGTCCGTCCAGATAGCAGATTGCCACATCGGTCTGACTGACGCTCCCGACACATACATACCGCATGGTCAGCGCGGGGTCCCGCACGCGGCGGCGAATCAGCGCGGTGTTCAGCACCAGCGTTTCCGTAAAGCCGTCCCGCGCACCGAGAATCACGCGGTCGGTCTCGGGCTCCTCCACCGAGCGCATGGGATAGGTCCGCGCATCGATGATGACCGCATATTCCCCAAAGCCGTCCGCCAGCATCAGCACTGCGCCCGACAGCACCGACCGCAGCATCTGCGCCGTGTCGCGCGTGACATCGGTTTCGATAAACGGCAGGTGCGTTTTCGCAAAGCCTTCGGTAAAGCGCTGTGCATCCTCGACGCACCCGCTCCATACGTCGGGCTTCAGAGACAGGAGGTAAATCATCAGCTTTTCCATCGCATCCCCGTCCACCATGCCGTCGGGGTAATAGAATGCCGTCTCACGCCCGCCAACCGTCAGCTCCTTTTTAATCAGGTCAAAATTTTCCCGTACCCGCAGGCTGTTGTCCACCTGCCGCACATTTTCCGCAAAGTTTTTGCCAAGCTCCAAGTTCCCGCCCCCTTTTTTGTCAGTATTCCCCGAACGAATGCGGAATATTCCGCGCAACGCACGAATAGACTGGTACAAAAACACAGGAGGTTCAAGGCAATGGAGAACGGATTCAAGCCCGAAGGAGAGCTGCTGAACACAAAGGAGAACCGCGACCTGCTCGCATCACGAAACGGATTGGAGCGCGCCATGAAAACGGGAGAAACCGTGGAGGGCGTGGCAACGGTTTGTGACGGGGAAATGCGCTTGCAGGTCGATCTGGGATGTATGCGCGGAATCATCCTTCCCGAGGAAGCGGTCTTTTGCCGCCCCGGGGAGAGCCGAAAGGACATTGCGGTGGTTTCCCGCGTGGGAAAGTCCGTGGCGGTCAAAATCATGGCGTTTACCGAGCGGAACGGGGAAACGGTTGCGCTTCTCTCCCGCCGCGCGGCGCAGAAGGACTGTCTGGAGCGCTATCTGATGCGGCTTTGTGCGGGGGATATCATCCTCGGCAGAGTGACGCACATGGAGCCGTTCGGCGCTTTTCTCGACATCGGCTGCGGTGTTTCCTCCCTGCTTTCGGTGGACTGCATCTCAGTTTCGCGCATTTCCCATCCGCACGACCGCCTGTCGGTCGGAATGCTGTTGCCCGTTGCGGTCCGCAGCGTGGACCGCGAAAGCGGCAGAATTGCGGTTACCCTGCGCGAGCTGCTCGGCACATGGGAGGAAAACGCGGCGGGCTTTTCGGCGGGACAGACGGTCACGGGAATCGTCCGAAGCGTGGAAAGCTACGGCGTTTTCATCGAGCTTGCCCCCAACCTCGCGGGGCTTGCCGAGGTGCGCGGCGAGGAGCAGACGGAAGCCATGCGCGCGCTCATCGGGCACGCGGTTGCGGTCTACATCAAGAGCATCAACCCCGAGCGCATGAAGGTCAAGCTGGTGGTTGTGGACCCCGCCCCCTGTCGGATGCCGCCCAAAGCACCGGTCCTGTTCGTGGACGCGGAGCGGGTGAAGCATCTCGACCGTTGGGTCTACTCCCCCGCCCGCTGCCCGCGCAGGGTGGAAACCGTGTTCGGAAGCAACGAGGAATAGACGGTCCCCCAACAAAAAATCGGTCCCGATGACTGCGGGACCGATTTTTTGTTATTTCTTCTTTTTCTTTTTGATATCGCGGTCCGAATCGGGATACCGCACGTTGAACAGCCCCGTGAACTTGATGTCCTTCAGTCCGAGGAAATAGGAGATGCCACAGGTGACAATGGCGGGAATCGGAAGCAGAAAATAGAGCCACCAATAGGAATTCAACGGGCTTCCGCCAACGGAATTCGCCAACAGCCCCGTATACATCCCCTCCACAATATGGCTGACCGTTGCCGAAATGCCGCCCAGCCCCGAGAAAAACGGAACATCGGAGAGCAGGTTGCCGAGCATGATGCAGATTGCCAACAGCCAGTTGATGAGGTTCGCACAAACCGACAGCAGAGCCCCCGTCCACGGCTTGGCGGGCTTTCTGCCCGACTCCACCGCGGCGCGGTCCGCAAAGCCCAGCTCCCACGTCATGGTATAGAGGAGAAACAAATAAAAAACGATGGCGCACGCGCTTGTGACGTTCCGAAGCGCCACACTCCCCGCGCGTCCCGCGGCAAGCGCCAGCACCAGCCCGAAAATCGCGGTGGCAAACTGGTTTAAGAACATCCGCACCATCTCATAAGACCTTGTTTTGAATAATTCTTTCATAAAACCTCTCAAAGCGGCATCAGGATATCGCTATTATATCGGAAATCTTCGTACTTTTCAACCCACGCAGGCGATAATTTACACTTTATCAACTAAAATCTTAAAATATGGTGTATAATAATAGTAGTTCTACACGAAAGGAGATGGGTGCGGTGCCGCGGTTGGTTTCGGTTAAGGAATTTTCCCCGCTGATTCGGGAATATGCCTCCTATAAGCTGTCCATTCAGGGCTGTTCGCAAAAGACGGTTGACGAATACCTGCTCGACCTGCGCACCTTTTTCCGCTTTCTCATCTCCCGCGACCTCGATATCTCGCTTGAATCCGCCGAATTCTATCAAGTGGATGTCAGCACGGTGGGTCTGGACCGCCTGCGGGAGATTACGCAGGACGACATTTACCAATTCCTGTTCTACACGGGGACCGTGCGGAACAACCACTGGTCCGCGCGTGCGCGCAAGCTCGCCTCCATCCGTTCACTTTATAAGTATCTGGTCTCCAAGCGCCACTACCTGACCGAAAACCCGACCGTTGACATTGACTCCCCGAAGGCGCAAAAGACCCTGCCGAAGGTGCTGTCGCTGGACGAGGCGCTCCGTCTGCTCGATGCGGTGCGGACCGATACGGACTCGCCGAACCGCATCCGCGATTATGCGATTCTGACCCTGTTTCTCAACTGCGGAATGCGTGTTTCCGAGCTTTGCGGAATCAATCTGACAGACCTTGACGATGACCTGCGCTCCCTGCGGGTCACGGGTAAAGGAAGCAAGGAGCGCGTCATTTACCTCAACGATGCCTGCCGCGCGGCGCTCTCCGACCATCTGAAGCTCCGCAAAAGCGAGGCGTACAGCGCCATAACCGACAAGGCGCTGTTCCTCAGCCGTCTGAACGTGCGCATCAATGTGAAAACGGTGCAGGCAATGGTCTACCGCTACCTGAAGCGTGCGGGGCTGGAATCCAAGCATTATTCGGTACATAAGCTACGGCACACAGCGGCAACGCTGATGTATCAGTCGGGCAAGGTGGACGTGCGGGTGCTGAAGGATATTCTCGGGCACGAGCAGCTCAACACCACGCAGATTTACACCCATGTCAGCAGTCGGGAAATGGAGGATGCCATGTCACAAAACCCGCTGGCAGAGCTGGAAAACAAAGGGCCGCACGGCAGATAACGCTTTTTTGTCGGAATGCGTGAAAAATTCATATTTTTGTGCTACAATAAATTCCGGACAGCCTCGGCTGTCCGGAAATTCTTTTTATTTGGAGGAGACTGCTTTATGACTTGGGAAGAACTGGGAAACAGACTGCTTGGGTTTCTGACCGATTTCGGCGGAAAGCTGATTATCGCCCTGCTGGTGCTGGTTGTCGGCTTCTGGCTGGTGCGCTTGCTCATCCGCGTGCTCGGAAAAAGCAAGCTGATGAAGAAGGACCCGACCGTGACCAAATTTCTTTCGGGCACCATCAAAATTTCGCTCAACACACTGGTTATCGTTACGGTGATCGGGATTCTCGGCGTTCCGATGTCCTCAGTGATTGCGGTGATTGCCTCGGCGGGTGTTGCCATCGGGCTTGCACTGCAAGGGGCTTTGAGCAACTTTGCGGGCGGCATCATGATTCTGATTTTCCGTCCCTTCCGCATCGGCGACTTCGTGGACGCGGGCGGCTACAGCGGAACGGTGAAGGAAATCGGCATTTTCTATACCGTTATGACGACCCCCGACAACCGTGAGGTGACCATTCCGAACGGCACAATCACAGGCTCCTCGGTGGTGAACTATTCGGTCAACGACACGCGGCGCGTGGACCTGACGGTCTCGGTTGCCTACGGAAGCGATGTTGACCGCGTTCGGCAGGTCCTTTCGGAGGAAGCGGCAAAGCAAAGCCTTGCGCTGACAGACCCCGCGCCCTTCGTCCGTCTCACCAAGCAGAACGACAGCTCGCTGGACTTCACCGTTCGCGTCTGGACCAAAAAGGAGGATTACTGGACCGTCCACTTCGACCTTCTGGATGCGATTCAGAAGCGGCTGGAGGCGGAGAAAATCGAGATTCCCTTCCCGCAGTTGGATGTCCACGTCAAAAGCGACACCAACGCATAAAACAAAAGCATCCGACAGAGAAGCCTTGCTCCTGTCGGATGCTTTTGTGTTTTCGGATTACTTCAGGTTGATTACCACAATGGTCAGAACAGACACGACCACAACCAGAATAATCGAGCAGACCAGCGTGAGTCTGGAGAGCCACTTTTCCTTGGTCAGTCCGCCGGATTTGCCGAAGAAGCTCTCGCCGCTGCCAACGATAGTACCGGAAAGTCCCTCATCCTTGGTGGGCTGAAGCGCAACCGCGACCGAAATCACGAGTGACAGCACGACCGCAAGCACACCGAGAATCCACGTCCAAACGGTTGTGGCACTTGCAAGAAAAGCAATCAGATTGTTCATAGCTAACCTCCGTTATTGTTGCTTCCGACTTCGGATGCCGAGGTCTCGGCGTCGGAAGTCCCCTATCATACCTATATATTTTACCATATCGCGCCCCGAATTGCAAGGGCTTTTCCGAAATTTTTTCGTCTTTTTTCAGATTTTTCTTCTTTTCCCGCGCACATAGCCGAAAAGAGCCGCCAAGCACCAAAGCGGAAAGGCTCCCGCAAGCAGGAAAAGGAGCAGATACACCGCCACCGATGCACCCCAGCCCCACAGCCTCTGCGCGTCCCGCACAAGCAGAAAATTCGTCCTGTGATAAGGGCTCATGTAAAACAGATTGATGCGCCCACCCGACGGACCGGAAAGCAGAAGGTTCAGTCCCGTTGCCGCCGCAAACACGCCGAGGAACACGCCCGCCGCAGGCAGATAATCGCGGACAAACGACCGCCCGCACAAAGTCCCAAACAGGAGCCATACCCCGAGCAGTATCATCAGCGTATGCCAGAGCATGGTGTGCACGCAGAGAATCGGCGATGCGGGCAGGTTCGGGTATGCCATGACAAGATACCCGCCAACCGTCCCGAACAGTGCGAGGAAGCAATAAAGCGTATGCTTCGCGCGCCGACCGAGCAACGGTGCGACAGGACAGATGTACAGCGGCAGAGAGCAGAACTGGAACGGAAAGACCGTAAAATCATAGGCACCGCCCCCGTTCACGCAGTTGTAATCCACCTGCTTGTACCATTCCAGCAGGAGGAACGCCACCCCGAAGGCGAACACCAAGCGGTCGGTTCGGCGCTCGTCGGCATATCGCCAAGCCAAAAAGCCAACCGCAACCGCCGCGACAATGCAGATGCCGAGGCAGACGAAATGAAAGCGCCCGAATGCCTCAATCGGCTGTGCGGAGGGTGCCGACACGCGCCGAAGCGCGTTGACAAGCCCACTCTCGGGAAAACGGCGCAGGACCGCGAACGATGCTGCCGCAAGGACCGCAAGAAGCAGGGCGGTCATCAGCCGTATTCGTTTGACTCCCGCCATGCACACACCCTCCGTTCCGCCTTATTTCAGCTCAACAACCGTAACGCCGCCGTCCCCCTCGCCGTACTGTCCGAGGCGGAACTCCTTGACGCGCTTATCCTTTTTCAGGTGTTGCCAGATGGCATTCTTCAGCGCACCCGTGCCCTTTCCGTGAATCAGGCGGACCTTGGTAAAGCCCGCAACGGTTGCCTCGTCCAGATACTTGTCAACCTCCTGCCAGCCCTCGTCACCCATCAGTCCGCGCAGGTCGATTTCATCGCGGAAATCGCGGCTGACCTCCACGCGGTAGCCTGCGGCGGGGGCTTTCTTTCCGTCACGGATGACCTGTGCCTCATCCTCCGCCAGCTCCAGATTGGCAAGCGGGGTGCGCGTTTTGATGATGCCCGCCTGCACCAGCACGTTGCCGCTCTTGTCGGGCAGCTCCAACACAACGCCCTCACTGCCAACGTTGACCAGATACACGCGGTCCCCCTTGCGGAGCGGACGCGGCAGGACGTATTTTTCGTCCTTTCTGCGCTCCTCCACGGGGTTGACGCTGTCCCCGTTCTTCCTCAGCTCGGCTCTCACCGCGCGGCGCGCCTCGTCCAGCCCCTCGCGCAAGCGGTCCTTCTCCTGTGCCTTCTTTGCCTTCTCCAGCTGTGCGAAAATGAAATCGCTCGATGCCTTCGCGCTGTCCAGCATCTGCTGTGCCTTGCGTTGCTTCTGCTCGATTTCGCGGTTCGCATCGTTCCGCATCCGTGTCAGCTCCGCCTCGGTCTCGGCGCGCTTGCGCTCGTATTCGGTCCGCAGATGCTCCGCCTCGGCGCGGTTTCGGTCGGCTTCCAGCCGCGATGCCTCCAGCTGTCCGATGACCTCCTCAAACTGCTTGTGGTCGGTTCCGACGTGCTGCTTTGCCAGCTCGATAATCTCATGCGGCAGTCCGAGCTTCTCGGAAATCGCAAACGCGTTGGACTTCCCGGGGGTTCCGATAATCAGCCGATAGGTCGGCTTGAGCGTGGTCACGTCAAACTCGCAGGAGGCGTTCAGCACCCCCTCGGTGTGGAGCGCGTAGGTTTTCAGCTCGGTATAGTGCGTGGTTGCCACACACATCGCGCCGACCTTGCGCACCGATTCAATGACCGCAACCGCCAGCGCCGCGCCCTCCACGGGGTCGGTCCCCGCGCCCAGCTCGTCAAACAGACAGAGCGAGCGGTTGTCCACCTGCTTCATGATGGACACGATGTTGACCATGTGCGAGGAGAAGGTGGACAGCGATTGCTCGATGCTCTGCTCGTCTCCGATATCCACCAGAATGTTGCGGAACACGCGCACCGAGGAATCCGCCTCGGCGGGAATATGCAGTCCCGCCTGTGCCATCAATGAGAACAGCCCAATGGTTTTCAGGGTCACGGTTTTCCCGCCCGTGTTGGGTCCCGTGATGATGAGCGTATCGCAGGTGTCCCCCATGCGGATATCGGTTGGGACCACGGTCTCCTTCGGAATCAGCGGATGCCGCGCGCGGCGCAAATCAATCGGACCGTCCTCGGTCACCAGCGGCGCACAGCCCCCGATGCGGGCGGAAAACTCCCCGCAGGCAAAGCGGAAGGCAAGCTCGGTGATGTTCAGATAGTCCAGCCGCAACGACTCCGCCGCCGTGCTGACCTCGGCGGACAGCGCAAAGAGGATGCGCTCAATCTCGTGCTCCTCCTTCGATTGCAGCATCCGCAATTCGTTGTTCGCCTCCACCACCGCCATCGGCTCCACGAAAATCGTAGCGCCCGAGGAGGAGGTATCGTGAATCAGTCCCTTGATTTCGTTCTTGCACTCCACCTTGACGGGAACGACATACCGCCCGTTCCGCGTGGTCACCAGATTGTCCTGCAACGCTTTGGAATAGGACCCGCTGATAAAGTGCTGGAGCGTTTCCTTGATGCGGTTGTTGGTATCGCGTATCTTGCGGCGTAAATCGGCAAGCGCAGGGCTTGCTTCGTCGGCAATCATGTCCTCGGAGAGAATCGAACGCGTGATGCGCTCCTCCAGCGTGCGGTTGCAGAGAAGCCGACCGAACACCTCGTCCAGAGAGGTCGGAAAGGTGCGGTTCGTCTTGTTGTAATCGGAGAGCGCGCGGGCGGAATGCAACAGGCGCGCCACCTCCAACAGCTCGCGTGTAGAGAGCATTGCCCCCTTTTCGGCACGCTCGCACGCCGCCGACACATCCTGAACCGAGCCGAAGGGCGGCATTCCCTTTGCATCGGAAAGCCGACGGGCATCGGTTGTCCGCTCCAGTCGGCGCGCCGCCTCGACCGCATCGTCGGAGGGCATAAGCCTGCGGCAAAGCGCCTTTGCGCCCTCGGTTGCCGCGCAAGCGGCAAGCAGGTCGCAGATTTTGTCAAATTCCAGCGTGGTCAGGGTCTTATCGGAAAAACTCATGGTTGCTTCAGCCTCCGCATGGTGTGATAAAAATTCAAAGCCTCAAAGCCGTGCCCGATGTGCGACAGGATATAGGACTCGGCTTGCTTTGCAAATGCCGCAAGGTCCGCTTCCTCCTTCAGCTCAAACGAAAGAAGCCGCTCCAGCGGTGCTGCGGCGCAAAAGCGGATTGCCGCCGTCACTGCGGGCGACAGGATGCCGACAATCTCCGCCTCGCGCAATTCGTCCGCATAAGCACCTGTCGGGTGCAAGCCGCCCTGCCGCCTGCCCCAGCAGTCCCGACAAATCAGCGCGCCGCTCATCACATCGAGATAAAACGGGTCGGATTCCGCCCTGCCGCACACGGCACAGCCCGAAAGGTCGGGCGCATAGCCCGAGAGCACGGCGGCGCGCAGCTCAAACGCGCCCTTGATTTGCTCCTGCGGGCGGAGGTCATATGACAGCGCGTGCAGGGCATTGAGAAGCAGACGGAGCATATCCCCCGCCTCTTCCCCCTCATCGGTGACCTCGCAGGTCAGCTCGCAGAGGTAGGCGGCAAGGTTGAGGCGGTCGATATCCGCCGTCAGCCCGTAGAACGGCTGGATGGCGCTTCCGCCCTTGAGGATATAGGTTGTCCCCTTGCGATAGTATTCAAAATTGCCGTAGGTAAACAGCTGGCTGACCGAAATCTGCGGTCCGCGCAGGGCATGACTGCCTTTGGAAAGGATGGAGATTCTCCCCTTTTCCGCCGTCAGAACCGAGAGGTAACGGTCGCTCTCGCCCACGTCCCTGATGCGGACCACAACGCCGTCAACCGATTCGTGCAGGGCTGCCATTTCAGCCCCCGTACCCGAAATCGCTGACCCCGCGCGCACTGTCGCGCCAGTTCTCCTTGACCTTGACCCACAGGTTCAGGTAAACCTTTGTTCCCGTCAGATTTTCAAGGTCCTGCCGCGCATAGGTCCCGATGCGCTTGAGCGTTTCCCCGTTCTTGCCGACCAGAATGCCCTTGTGCGATTCCTTTTCGCAGAAAATTTCCGCGCGGATGCGGGTCAGCTCGCCCTCCTCCTTGAAGTCCTCAATCACAACCGCAATGCCGTGCGGGACCTCACGGTCCAGCGTCCGCAAAATCTTTTCGCGGATGATTTCGGATGCCATCTGCCGCACGGTCTGGTCGGTCATCATGTCCTCCGAGAAAATCCATTCGTCCTCGTGCAGGAATTTGCGGCATTCGTCCAGCAGCTCGTCCACATTTTTCCCGCTCTTGGCGGAAATCGGGACTACCGCCGCAAAGTCTCCCAGCGCCGCATACGCCGCAATCGTTTCGGCAATCCGCTCACGGCGGCAAAGGTCGCACTTGTTCAGCGCAAGAATGGCGGGAATTCCCGTCTGTTTGAGCCGCGCGATGACCTTCTCCTCCACGTCCCCCGGGTTATATGCCACGTCCGCGACCAGAATCACCGCGTCCCCGTCCTGCATGGAGCCGTTTGCGACCTTGACCATATAATCCCCCAGCGTGTTCTTCGCGTTGAAGATGCCCGGGGTGTCGATAAAGACGAATTGGTCCTCGCCCCGCGTTTCGATGCCGAGGATGCGGTTCCGCGTGGTCTGCGGCTTGGAGGATACGATGGCGACCTTCTCGCCCAGAATGCGGTTGAGCAGGGTCGATTTTCCGACATTCGGTCGCCCCACGATTGCAAAAAAGCCTGTTCGTTTCATTGTCTCTCTGTCCTGTTTCTTATTTTCTCCCGAAGAATCCCGTCGGGTCGGGCTTCTCGCCCAAAAGGTCGAGTCGGTCCTCCGTTTGCAGGTCGGTGACCTCGCAGAAGGTCATCTTCCCCGTTGCGGGGTCCTCAAACGCGAGCAGAATGTAGTGGCTGAATTCCGCCGTGAAGGTGTTCCCCTTGTCGGCAGCCTTGTAAACGCCGCGGTAGCGCCGCAGACGGCTCATGGTCAAAAGGCGGTTGTCCTCGCAAAAGGCAATCACATCGTCCACGGTCAGCTCGGGCAGCTTCTCCGCATTCTTCTTTTCGGCACAGTCCCGTATCCGAAAGAAGCTGAGCGGTCCGAAGAAGGCGAAAAAGACGACCATGCACACGGCAAAGGTGATAACCTTGACGTTCCGCCCCGCAAAGCCCTCTGGCTTGGTCGGTCCTTCCTCCTGCGGCTTTTTCAGATAGCGGCTCATTTTGTCCCCTTGAGCGACAGCCCCATGCGGTCGAGAATTTCGCGCTGTCTGCGCCGCATATCGGCTTCCTCGTCTCCGCCCGCCTCGTGGTCGTAGCCCAACAGATGGAGCATGGAATGCACGGTCAGGAATGCCGCCTCGCGCTCAAAGCTGTGACCGAATTCCTCCGCCTGCTTCTTCGCCTGCTCCAGCGAAATCACGATATCGCCCAGCATCCCCACCAGCTCGTCCACAGGCGGCTCCTCGCTCTCCCCCGTGTAGTCGAACAGCGGGAAGGACAGCACATCGGTCGGGCGGTCGATGCTGCGGAATTTCCGATTCAGCTCGCGGATTCCTTCGTTATCGGTAAAGGTGACCGACACCTCAATCGGGTTTTCGTACTGCTCGTAGTCCAGCGTTGCCTCCACCGCGCGGCGAACCAGCATTTTCAGCTTGTAGGTCAGCGGCAACAGCTCCTGACGGTTCTCAAAATCAATCTTGCAAAGCATTTTCCGTTCCATGTTATTCGGTTTCCTTTCCGTGTTTTTCGGTCCTGCGCACTGCGCGGAACCGCTCTGCCGCCTTTTCGCGGTCGTTCTTTTCCTTCCGTATCAGCTCGCGGTCGTACCGCTCGTATGCCTGAATAATCTTCTGCACCAGCCTGTGGCGCACCACATCGCGCTCGGTGAAATAGTGGATTCCAATGTCCTCGATTCCCGCAAGAATTTTCACCGCCGCCGCAAGTCCGCTCTTCTGACCCCTCGGCAGGTCGGTCTGGGTCAGGTCGCCCGTTACCACCACCTTGGAGTTGAAGCCGAGACGCGTGAGGAACATCTTCATCTGCTCGGGCGTGGCGTTCTGCGCCTCGTCCAGAATGATGAAGGAATCGTCCAGCGTCCGTCCTCTCATGTAGGCAAGCGGCGCAATCTCGATTACGCCCTTTTCCACCTGCTTCTGGTAGTTCTCCACGCCCATCATCTCGTAAAGCGCATCGTAAAGCGGGCGCAGATAGGGGTCGATTTTGCTTTGCAGGTCCCCGGGGAGGAACCCGAGCTTTTCGCCCGCCTCGATTGCGGGGCGCGTCAGAATCACACGGCTGACCTGCTTTTCCCGCAATGCCTTGACCGCCATTGCGACCGCAAGAAAGGTTTTTCCCGTTCCCGCAGGTCCCACACCGAGAACAATCGTATTCTTGCGGATGCTATCCACATACTGCTTCTGCCCAACGGTCTTTGCCTTAATCGGCTTGCCCTTCGCGGTCACGCAGATGCAGGCATCGCCCAGCGCCTCCAGCTCCGCGCCCTGACCTGCCGTTACCATGTCGATGGCATATTGCACCGACTGCTCCGACAGCTCGTCGGTCTTGGAGCAAAGCTCGTGGAGATAGGTGACGCATTGTGCGGCGGCGCTCACCGCGTCGGCGTTCTCCCCCTCAATCACGATTGAATCTCCTCCGTCCCCTGCGCGGTTCCGCACCGTCACGCCGAACTGCGCCTCAATCATGGCGGCGTTTCGGTCAAAGCTCCCGAATATCTTCGCGGTCGCGTCGGGATGTTCCATTTTGATACTTCTGCGGTTCATTTGGCTCCTCTCCGTGCGATTAGTCGGTCACATCGAATTCAACCTGCTCGGCAATGTCCTCAATGCAGGACACCGTGCATTCCAGCAGAACCCCCTCGTCCGTCAGGACCAGTTCGGTCTTGCAGGAGAGCAGCTGTGCATTCTCCGAGAGCCGCCGCAGGTCCGCCTCCAAGCGGTCATACGCCAGTCTCGTTGCCTCCTCGGGGGGTCTTGTCACCGTTTCCTCCCGCCAGAGCCTGCGCGTTTCGCGGCGCAGGGAGAAGGGCAGGTTTTGCAGGAACCACAGGTTGGGATGTGTTACCGTTTCTATTATATCACAATCGGCACTCCCATTTCCAGTGTTTTCTGAAATTTTTCCCGTAAAAGCGAAAAAATTCAGCCAAACATCCCCTTTTTCCGTGGCGTAACAGACCTTTTCGGTATCGGAGAACGGAATCTCAACGGTCAGCGTGTGCTCGGTGCGCGCCAGAACCTTCCCCGCCGCGCGGGTAAATCTGCACCCGATGTTCTCATGCTCGAAGATTCCGCTGACCAAAAGCTCCCCGCGCCGCACCGCCTGACCCGCGCGGACCACGGGATTTCCGCGGTACAGCTCCAGAAGCTCAATCTGCCCGTCTACCCGCGCCACCAAATCGGCGGGACGCGTGGCTCCCGTGCCGTCGGGCTTTGCGTCGCGCTCCATGACCTGCACCTCGGCAACCGTTCCCTGCATTCGGACCGATATCCACGCAAGGCGATCGGAGGTCAGCAGAACGCGGTTCTCCACCTCGCCCGCCGAGAAATCGGGCAGATAGCTCCCCACACCAAAGCCGTTGTTCTTCAGCTCCTCCACCACCTCCGCCGCGCTCATCGTGCGGTTCCCCGTCACCCGCACGTCCCAGACGAACAGCCGCGAAACCAACAGCAGTCCGAGCGCAAGCAAACCGCCCACAACCAGCCCGGGGCGGCGCAAAAGCCGAAGCAGAAGCGAGGGCAACCCGCCCCGCCGCAGAACGGTGACGGGAAGTGCCCCCGCCAGCCGTTTTGCCGCCCGCGCGGAGCAGGTCAGCCGAATGCCGCCGTCCGCACAGGCAACCAAGCGGGAAAAGGGCAGGTCCTCCCGCAGGAGCGCATCCATGAGCGGCGCGGCGTTCGCGGCATCGGCGGAAAGCTCCGCATAGCCCGCAAGGAACAGAATCGGATTCATTCGCGCACCTCCTCGTCCTCAAAGCTGACCGACAGAATCGTCCCCGTCAGGGTCACACAGCCGCAGGAGAAGGAGACGCACACAAGGTCCCTGCCCCTGACCGCCAGCACCGCGTGCCGCCGCTTCAGGCGGATGCAGGTTGCCGTGTAGGTCAGAATTCTGCGGCACCCCTGCGCCGTCACGCGCTCCCGCCCCCAGACCGTCACGCTTTCGTGATACGGAAACACGCTCCGCAATTCCCCCGTGCCCCGCGCCTTCTTTTTCTCTTTTGCCATTCCGAACCTCCCGCCGCATAAATTTCCGATGCGTCACATACTGTATAGCCTGTATAGCATTCTATTTTATGCGTGGGAGGACGCAACCATGACTGACGCAACGGTTCATTCGCATACGGGACCCCTGCGGGAGCGCACCCCGGGACAGCTCTGCTTCGGCTTCTTTGCCCTGTTCTGCCTCTTTCTGATTCTGCGCAACCCCGACGTTGCCATCGAATACATCACCTCGGGTCTGCGCCTTTGCGCGGTGACCGTGATTCCCTCGCTCTTTCCGTTTCTGGTCCTCTCGGAGCTGATTGTCTCGGGCGGAATCGGTCGGCTTTTGCTCCGCCCGCTCTCGGGACCGCTCGCGCGACTGTTCCGCCTGCCGCCCGACGGCTGCTGTGCCATCCTGCTCGGAATGTTCTGCGGCTTTCCCGTCGGCGCACGGGCGGCGGTCAGCGCCTACGATGCGGGAAAGCTGACCCGAGACGAGGCGGAGCGCGTCATCTGCGCCTCCACCAATCCGTCCTCGGCATTTCTCCTGAACGCGGTCGGCGTTTCGCTTCACGGGAACCGACGCTACGGCTCCGCTCTGCTCACGGTCACGCTTTTTTCCGCGCTCCTCATCGGCATTCTGCTCGGTCGGATGCCGAAAAAAGGGGACTCCCCCACAAGCCCCGCAAAGCCCGCCTTCACCGCCGCGCAGAAAAGCGGCGCGCAATTCTTTACCGATGCCATCCGCTCCGCACTGACGGGAATGCTGACCGTCTGCGCCTATGTGGTCTTTTTCTCGGCATTCTGCGGAACCCTGACCGTGCTTGCCGACCGTCTGCGGCTCCCCGAAGCCGTCCGCGCCGCCGTGTTCTGCGTGTTCGAGCTGTCGGGCGGCGTTTCGGTAGCGTCCGCATTGGAAGCGCCGTACCTCTCTGCCGTGCTGACCGCATTTGCGGTAGGCTGGTCGGGGCTTTCGGTGCACTGTCAGGTCCTGTCGGTCTGCGACGGTCGCGGCTTTCGGATGCGGCGCTACTTTCTCTGCAAGCTCCTGCACGGAGCCCTGACCGTTGCGGGCTTTCTGCTCGTCCTGCGCTGCTTCCCGTCACTCGCCACCCCACCCGCACAATCCGCCGAAGCCTTCGCCCTCATCCCTGCGGCGCCTGCGGTCACGGTCCTCTTCCTGCTCTCGCTTCCCTTGCTCTTTATACGAAAAAAAGCGCATCGCGGCGCTTGATATTGGAAGGAAGGACCTCGGAGCTTGCCCCGAGGTCCTTCCTGTTTTCAAAACGTCACCGTCACCACGGTTCCTTGTCCGACAGTGCTTTCAATCTTCAGCTCCGCGCCGTAGAGGACGCAGATATGCTTGACGATGGCAAGTCCCAGACCCGTTCCGCCTGTTTTCTTGGAACGCGACTTATCCACGCGGTAGAAGCGCTCACAAACACGGGAAATATGCTCCTTCGGGATTCCGATTCCCGTATCGCGGACCGCCAGCACCGTGTGCCCGTCCTGCTCCGTGATTGCAACCTCCAGGCGCCCGCCGTCCACGTTGTAGTTCACCGCGTTGGAGCAAAGGTTGGTCAAAAGCTCGTACATCCGCTCGGGCGCCGCCTGAACAGTCCCTTCGCCCGAGACGGTCACGGTCAGTCCCTTTTCGGCAATGCGCGGGTTCAGCTCCGCGATGACCTCGTCCGCAATCGCGCGCAGGTTGACGGGCTCCCGCTTCACCTCGCCGTGCTGCTCCAGACGCGAGAGGCGGAGCATATCGGTTATCAGCTCGGACATCCGCGAGGCTTCCTTGTGAATCCGCTCCACCTGTGCGCGGACGCTCTCGTCCACACCGTCCTTTGCCAGAATCAGCTCGGAAAGCCCCAAGGTGACGGTAATCGGCGTTTTCAGCTCGTGGGAGGCATTGGCAAAGAAATCGCTTTTCTCCTTCGCAATGTCCCGCGCATCGGTGACATCGGTCACAATCACAATCTGCGCAATCTCCCGCGCCAGTGCATGGTCGGTAATGGCGCGCAGGGTGACCACCAGCTGGCGCTCGCCGTAGCGGTATTCAAAGCTCCCGCCGCCCGCATACTCGTTGATGCGGCGGCAAAGCACATCGTCCCGCAGCAAGCCGAACAGCCCCATTCCAACGTTTTTTTCGTCCCCGCCGAACAGCTTCAGCGCACTGCGGTTTGCAAACACCACACGGAATGCCGAATCCAGCGCGACAATGCCCTGCGCAACGATGTCCAGCACCGTTGCCAGCTTCTCGCGCTCAGCAACCTGCGCCTCCATCATGGCGTAGGTCTTTTTGTTCAGCTCGTTGATTTCCCAGATTACCGCATCGTATTCGGGCTCGCGACGGTCGGGAACAATCGGCTTGTATTCGCCGTTCTCCAAAGCCCGCAGACTTTCCGCAACGCCCTCAATGCGTTCGGAAAAGCCCTTTGACATTCTGCCCGCAAAGACCGCCGACAGCGCCAGCGACACCAACACCGCCACAATCAGAAACGGGACCGCCACGCGGAAAAATGCGGCGCGCTCCCGATTCGGGGTCATAACCCGAAGCACCACGCGCTCGCCGCCCGCCGTTTCCGTTACCTCCGCATAGCAAAGCATCTGTGCGCCCGCGGCTTGCGAATACCGCTCCGCAAGGGTCGGCTTACCCGCCAGCGCCGCAGTAATCTCGGCGCACGCGTCAAATTGCTCCCCCGCATCCGAGGGACCGCTGTCGCAAAGCACCGTTCCGTCCTCGCGGAATACTGTAACGCGCAGGGCTTCGTCCGTTTCGTAAGCCTTTATCGCATCAAGGCTGTCATCGTCCCGCAGCAGCGTTGCCAGCAGACCGACCTCCGCCCGCAGCCGCTCCCGTACCGCGTCCGCACTGCTTTTTCGCACCGCGACCGCGCCTGCGCCGAATACCGTGACCACGCAGAACAGCGACAGGAGCAGAATTCGGATAAAAATGCGTTTTCTCATTCCGCTTTCGTCTCAAAACGGTAGCCGATGCCTCTCACCGTCACAATGGCATCATAGCCGCCCGCCTCCTTGATTTTCTCCCGCAGGGTTGCAATGTGCATATCCAGCGTGCGGGTTTCTCCCACATAATCCTCACCCCAGACCGAGCGGAACAGCGTTTCCCGCTCCACGGTTACGCCCGTCTGCCCGAGCAGGAGCGCGAGCAGCTTGTATTCCTTGAGCGTCAGCCCGAGGTCCTTTCCGTTGTAAAACGCACGGTAGGTGTTGCGGTCCACCGTAAACCCGCCCGAGGCGGAAACATACAGGTTGGCACGCCGCAGGTTGGTTTTGACCCGCGCCATCAGCTCCAGAATGGAAAACGGCTTTGCGATGTAATCGTCCGCCCCCTTGTTCAACCCCTTGACAAAGCTGATTTCGTCCGACTTTGCGCTGACGATGATAACGGGAATCCGCTCGTCCAGCTTTCGGATTTCCGAGAGGACCGTGTAGCCGTCCATATCGGGAAGCATGATATCAAGAATCACAATGTCGGGCTTCCCCGCACGGAACGCCTCCAGAAAGGAGGGACCGTCCTCGAACAGCCGAATGTCGTAGTCCTCCTCAAAGGCACCGCGATAGACCTCGCCGATTCCTTCATCATCCTCAACCGCATAAATCATTTTCTTATTCATTCCGTCTCTCCCCGCTCGCATCATTCTATTGTTATTATAGCATATCTCGGACGAATTTGCAAGAGTTTTTTCAGCCGAAGCTGCCCGTTACATACCGCTCGGTCCTCGGGTCGGCGGGAGCATGGAAAATCTGCTCCGTTGTTCCCGTTTCAATCAGCTCTCCCAACAGGAAGAAGCCCGTGTAGTCCGAGATGCGCATTGCCTGCTGCATATTGTGCGTCACCATCACCAACGTAGTGGTTTTCTTCAGCTCCCGACACAATTCCTCAATCTTTCCAGTGGAAATCGGGTCCAGCGCAGCTGTCGGCTCATCCATCAACAGAATCTGTGGCTTGACCGCCAGCGCCCGCGCAATGCAGAGCCTCTGCTGTTGCCCGCCCGACAGCCCGAGCGCCGATTTTCCGAGGCGGTCACGCGTTTCCTCCCACATCGCCGCCGCGCGCAGAGAGGTCTCCACAAGTTCATCCAGCTCCGCCCGCCGACGGATTCCGACGGTTCGCGGTCCGTAGGCAATGTTGTCGTAAATGCTCATCGGAAACGGGTTCGGCTTCTGGAACACCATTCCGACCCGACGGCGCAGGGCGTTCAGATCGACCCGCCCGTAAATATCGGTCCCGCCGACCAGAAACCGCCCCTCTACCCGACAGCCCGAAATCAGGTCGTTCATGCGGTTCAGGCACCGCAGAAAGGTCGATTTGCCGCACCCCGACGGTCCGATCAGCGCCGTGATGCTCCGCTCGGGAATCTCGATGTGTACATCTCGGAGCGCCTGAAGGCTCCCGTACCACAGATTCGCACCCGTCACCGAAATATCCTGTCCGACCACGGTTTCCGCCGTCTCCCGAACCGTTTCCTTTTTTCGCACAAGCCACTTTGCCTCAACCATAGGTTTCCCCTCTTTGCTTTCTCGCAAGCCCCGCCGCGCATTTCCGCGCCGCAAGATTCAATATCAATACCAACGCAACCAGCACCACCGCCGTTGCGTATGCCTCGTCAAGATACCAGCCCTCGCCCGAGAGCTGATACAGCGCCACCGCAAGCGATGCGCCGCTGTCACGCGGTCCGTGCGGAACCGCCTTGATGACCGAGCCCATCGTATACAGGAAGGGTGCCGATTCCCCGATGACCCGCCCCATCGACAGAATCACCGCCGAGAGGATTCCCGGGAGTGCCGAGGGCAGGACCACGCGGCAAACCGTCCGCAGCTTTCCCGCCCCGAGCGCGAGGCTTCCCTCACGCAGGCTGTCGGGAACCGTCCGCAGGCTTTCCTCCGTTGTGCGCACAACGGTCGGCAACAGCATCATGGCAACGGTCAGAGACCCCGCGAGAATACTGCCCGAGCCGCCGAACAGCGGAACAAAGGTCATCATGCCGAACAGCCCGTACACAATCGACGGCACACCCGCCAGCAGGTCGATTGCACCGCGGATGATGCGGACCGCAAGGCTTCCGCGCCCCGCATATTCATGCAGGTAAATCGCCGTCATAACCCCCACGGGAACCGCCAATGCAAGGCTGATTGCAACCGCCCACAGGGTGGTCACAAGCGCGGGCAGAATCGTGATATCATTGCTTCCGAAAACGAACGGACCGTACAGAATCGATGGGTCCCGCACCAGCACGGGCAACCCCTTTGCCGCAATGAAGCCGAGAATCAGCAGAAGCGTCAGGGCAGTCAGACAGCCTGCGCCGATTGCAAGTCCCCGACCGAGTTTGGGAGACAACCGCAGGGGCAACTGCACCCGCCGCGTGTTTTTTCCGTTTGCGCTCAGCCTGCGGAGCGTTTTCTCCGAGACCGCACCGAACAACAGGTCAACCGCGAGCACCAGAACCAGCAGGACCGCACCGGTTGCAATCAGTGCGCCCTCCTGCACCTCGCCCGCATAGCCCATCTCCATGACGATGTTTGCGGTCAGCACGCGGAAGGAGGAGAACAGCCCGCGCGGGAATGCCGCCGCGTTGCCCGCAACCATCACAACCGCCATCGTTTCCCCCATCGCGCGCCCTGTTCCGAGGACCAGCGATGTGAGAATTCCCGACCTTGCCGCAGGGACCATCACGCGGAACACCGTCTCCGCGTGCGTTGCCCCGAGTGCTACCGAGCCTTCATAGTAGGACCTCGGGACCGCCTCCAGCGCAACGCGGGAAAGAGAGACCACGGTCGGCAGGACCATCATTCCGAGAATCAGCGACACCGCCAGCAGTCCGCTCCCGTTGTTCGGTGCGATTTCGGACAGAATCGGGAGCAGGAACGCAATCCCGAAGAAGCCGTAAACCACCGAGGGAATGCCCGCCAGCAGGTCAATCACCGTCCCGAGCGGTCCGCGCAACCGCTTCGGGCACCAAAAAACGAGGAACACCGCAGTGAAAAAGCCAATCAGCCCCCCAACCGCCATCGCGCCGACGGTTGCCGCAAGGGTCCCGACCAGCATGGTCAGAAGCCCATAGCTCCCCGAAAGCGGCGCATCGTAGGTATCCAGACGGTCGGGCGACCAATTCCGACCGAACAGCAGATTCCCGACTCCGATTTTTCCGAAGGCGGGAATGCTCCGCGCAATCAGAAACACAAAGATTGCAAGCACCGCCCCCACGCAGAGGACTGCCGCCGACGCGAACAGCCCCTTTCCGATTCGCTCTTTTCTGTCTGCCGTCATTGCCTTTTTATTTGTTCAGCTCGCTGAATTTCGTAACACTGCCCGAGAAGATTGCGTACAGCTGCTCCAACGTCAGGTCGGTAACCTCGGTGTTGTCCTTGTTGACAATCACCGCAACCGCATCCAGACACAGATTGAAGCTGTTGATGTCATCCTGCACCACCGATGCCGAGGAAAGCCCGATGACATTTCCCGTCGTGTCATTCTCCACTGCCTTGCGCCCAACCGAGGAGCCCTCCAGTTCAATGTCGAACAGGTCCTCCGCATTCGCGCCGTAAAGTGCCGCATAGCCCTTTGCCGCCGCATTGATGACCTTTTCCATCGAGGTCGACCCGCGAATCACAAGCTTGTCACCCGCAGGAAGCGTAGCCTGCTTGACGTAATCGGTCACCGCAATCGGATCAGCCCCCGCATTGGCGCGCTTGACCGGATCGGCAAGCCAGATGCACCCCGCTTCCTTGGCGTGCGCCTCCGCCGCGCCGCTGTGCAGATACGCCATGAAATCCGATGCGCGGGCAGTCATCGTCACGCCCTTCTTGGTCATGACCACAAAGGGACGCTGAATGGCGTAGGTCCCGTTCAGGACTGTCTCCTCGCTCGCTGCAACACCGCCGACCCGCACCGTGTTGACGGTATCGTCCACCGACCCGAGGGAGATGTACCCGATGGCGTTTTTGTCGGACGCAACCGAGGAGAGCACCAGACCCGTTTTGGTCTGCGTCACCGCATTTTGCGTGGAGCGGTAAACCTTCTTGCCGTCCACCTTTTCTTCAAGGAAATGCGTCCCGTCCGTAACGACCGTGTCAAACGCCTCCCGCGTGCCGCTTCCCTGCTCGCGGATTACAACCGTGATGTTCTTCTCCTTCTTCCCACAGGACACAGCGGAAAGCAGAACCAACCCCGACAGCAGAACCGACAGTACCTTTGCAAACCCTTTTTTCATTTTCATCACTCCTTTTTTGTTTTGCAAGCACATTATAGCAGATTTTCAAGCCCCCAACTACCACGCTAAGGTTTTACGCGTGTAAATCCTTTGTAAACCACAAAAACGGGAAAATCGGAGATAAAAAATAAAGAGGAAGGGACAGGAAAATGCAAAAAGGGGTTGACAAAAAAATTTTTTTATGGTACAATGGTAGAGCTTGAATACGGAGAGGTATCGAAGCGGTCATAACGAGGCGGTCTTGAAAACCGTTTGAGAGCAATCTCACAAGGGTTCGAATCCCTTCCTCTCCGCCAAAGAAGTCGAGTCATACCTTGCGTATGGCTCGGCTTCTTTTTTTGGGGTCAGGATAGTAGCAGTCCTGACCCTTTTTTATCTTGCTTTCAAGAAATATCGGCGGTTGGAAAAGTCATCTTTTGTAAATAATTTGAATTTTCTCAAAAAAATAAATTTTCCTGTTGCTTTTTCTCGTCCGATATGGTATACTAATAATAAATAAACAATCACTATTAAATCAATGGAGGATACATGAAGGTAACCGAGCAACAGCACAACACCAAGAAGGAAGAAATTATGACAAGGTGCTTTGAATGCTACGCCGAAAACGGGCTGAACGGGACGGGTATCAAGGCGCTCGCAGCTGCCTGCAACTGCACGACGGGCAACCTTTACTGCTACTTCAAAAGCCTTGACGATCTCATTATCGAGTCGACCGCCTACTGCATGGCAAAGGTCGAGGACGATTTTATGAAAAGAGCCCCAACCAATATGGAGGACATCATTCGTTTCATCGACGAGATTCCCTACTGGACGGCACAACAGCACGGAAAAAAGTACCGTTTGATGTATCAAATCTACACCCATCCGAAATATATTGAATACGGAAAGAAATTTTTCGAGGGGGTCAACGAACGCTACACCGAGTATGCAAGGCAGTTGGAGCCGAAGCTCGGGATTCCCTGCGAGGTATTGACCCCGCTGATTTTCATTCTCATCCGCGCCAGCGTTCACTACGCGATGTTCGAGGATGAATACTATCTCAGAAGTCAATTGGAAATCCTAAAGCAAAGCATCGTTATGTTCGCACAAAAATACAAAACCGAATCGGAGGTAATGAAATGAAAAAACGGTTAATTTTCGTTTTGGGGTCCATCCTCATTGTTTTGATGGCGGCGGTGATGCTGTTCGCCGCGAATGCAAGCGAAGTGTATCAAGAATATGGCTTGTATATCGGTGGAACACCGGTCACAAGCAAAAACCTTTCGGGTTCGGGCTGGCACTTCGAGCCTGAGACCAACACGCTGGTCCTGAACGGCTTTGAGATTACCTCCGGCGGATATTGTCATCAAAAGATTAATGACGGTACTACATGGCTGTATTCTTTCATCTACGTTGAAGACAGCAAGAGCATGAATCTGACCATCCGCACGGAGGGTAAGGAAAGTACCATCGGCTATGGTGCGCTGGCGGGCAAAAATGCGGTGTCCGCAGGTGACGGTACATATAATTCCTATTTCGGGATTTACAATAAAAACGGCAATGTGACCATTACCGGTTCCGCAAGGCTGTATATCTACACAAATCAGCTCTGCATTTATACCGCAAAAAAGATCACCGTGGATGAATGTCATGGGGGCGTTTCCATGTATGCCCATGTCAACGGCATCAAATCCAAAGACCTCATTGTCAAAGGCGGCAGTCAGGTCAGCGTAACCTGCGGTTATTCGGGCGGGGATGACTATCAATCCGCTATCACCGCGAGCCGCA
>ERZ808252.344-NODE-344-length-47070-cov-9.680081_pt1 | contig 47070 bp, 39 predicted proteins | sample MGYA00521242_ERZ808252 | MGnify/ENA primary metagenome ERZ808252 (study PRJEB31516, sample SAMN03275581) | gut metagenome | biome: mammalia-associated habitat; material: feces | host: Papio cynocephalus | place: Kenya | collected 2012-08-07 ...
CCAGGTGTGATTACTCTTTTGAGAGCCTCTACATAGAAATAATCTCCCCATGTATTGCACTCATCAACTCCCCTATCACGTGCATCATTTGTTTTAGTCTTCTTGCAATAGACTCCATGTAGCAATTGGCCATTTGAAACAGAAGGGTCCTTGACAGCGCATTTTCTGTATAGCACTCCTAACAGTTTAGTTGCATTTGCTCTCAGCTCTGGGGCGTTCAATTGATCCGACATTTCCATCATCGCTGAGCAAGCAATTGCCAAAGCAGATGAATCCCTAGGCTCGTCGCTACCATCAGTGAAATCAAAATCCCAAAATGGAATAACAGAATCCGGCAAATGCATAAGAAAGAAATCCAGCGTACGCCAGAACACATCCAATGCTTTCTCGGATTTTGTATATCGGTATGCCAAAGCCGAACCATATATTCCCCATGCCTGGCCACGAGCCCAAGCAGAGTCATTTCGATTACCTTGATGCGTTGCTCCATAAAGAGGCTTTCCAGTTTCTATATCAAAGTAATATGTGTGGTAAGTTGAGTTATCTGGCCTAAGAACACAGTTGATTGATGTTGAAAAATGCTCAAGTGCTATCCTTTCATATTTTTGATCGCCTGTAACTTTTGTAGCCCAGAACAAAAGAGGAATATTCATCAAGCAATCGATTATCAAACGATAATTGCTCTTATCGTTCAAATCACCCCAAGCCTGGATAAACTTACCTTTCTCTTGGAATCTCGATATAAGATAATTTGCAGCCTTGATTGCGGAATCACGACCATCCAAACTTTCATAGAGATTATAAGCAGCCACACAAGATGGACTATACAAAAAACCCATATCATGGTTGTTTATGTTCAACATTTCATCTATTCGGAATTTGAAGTCTCCAACATGTTCAAGAGCTTTTTGCTTGAATATCTTCTCACCTGTCAATTCATAAAGAACATTGATCTCACCTGTCCACATTCCGTTTGTCCATTCGTCATTTTCCGACTTCGGATAAAAATTGTGTGTGCTTGCAGATGGCTTGAACTTGTCGCAAAGGTCATTTATCGCACGCTCGGTTTGCACTTTCGCATGTTCTATTGCTTCTTCTATTTCCGTAAAATCCTTTATTTTATCGAAATTGATCATCTTTTTTCCTCACCTGAATGTTACAGGAGATGTATATACAGCATCTCCATTCTTTTCGTATGCTCTCAAATATACAGAGCCATTGCTGTTTGTATTTATTCTTTCGTGTATGTAAGCATTGCACTCTTTTCTTTGCCTGAATTTTCCAACCTCAATTGCAGGAGAGACAAAGCCGTGTATATATTCGCTTCTCTCTTCTTCTTTCAAGAGTGTGACTGGGAATCTATATTCTTTCTCTATTTTATTGTCATCCCATTCGACTATTGCTTTGCAAACAAGAACCGATTTATCGTTTCCATCGATATCAAGCACAAAGCCATTTGTGCAATCGCTTTGCGCTGTAGTGTTTCCATCTGTTGCAACATGGAGTCTTACTTTTCCATCTTCAAATGAGTATTTTGGCGCCATAGTATCTGCTGGTACATCCAGAGGATCAACCATATCCACTCCTCTTATTCGAGGAGAAGAATCAAGCAAAGTACCATTTTCAATTGAAACTTCAATATCCCAAATTGCCTTTTTATGCTTCTTGCCCCATCCAAACATGAAAGAGACAAATCCAGAGTAGCTATTGCTATCGTCTGCTTCGAAATCGTATCGCCCAACGATTGCTTTCCCATCTTGAATTACTTCGACCTTCTCTAGCTTTTCAAAGGATGAAACATAGGCCTCTATCTCCAATGTTCCATTGCTTATATTTGCAATACGCCCCGCCTTGGTCCCATTTACATATAGAACTGTTTCAATTGGGTCTCCTGTTGCACATGATGTATCTCGATTTCTAAGAGCATTCCAAATGCTATCCCTTGTAAGTTCTTTTGCATAAAGAACCGTTCTTCCTGAGCCGTAGCTTCCTGGTGCTGCGTTGTGGTGATCGGTTGAGCCAACAACTCCAAAATGAAAACCTTGTTCCAATCCGCCTTGATATGTGTTTTGCCCACATCGAGGGCCCATAGTATGAAGATATTTCAATCTGGTTTCAAAGCTTTCAGCACATCCATGCATTGATGCTATTTCAACAAGTGGCGAGACGTTTTCATTGAAATATTGCCAGTTGATACCTCTGTAGCCAGTTTTGTATCCTATATGATGAGGCGTGCATAAAAGCTCATCTTGCTGGTCAATGCCACCGCTTAAAAGTATATCAAGTCTTCGATCTTCTTCTCCTTCATCTACTGTCGACGGAAGCTCTGCATCTATATCTTTGGCAAGGATAGTATAGTCTCCATATTTGAAGCTATGATATTCATAAGAAAGAAATGGTATAAAGCTATTTGTCGTTGCATTCTTCATGCATTCTTTGTAATGTGGCCAATTCTTTCTGAGGCGTGAAAAGCCTTGCTTATGATATGCAATAACATCCTCAGGGATCATCATGCTTTTGTCTTCCATATCTGGCCAAGCAAAATGTCCTGTGACAGAGAAGAAGTCCAACTGATTTCTTGCAAAAGCAATTGCGCTTTCTATCGAGCCATAACCATAACTTATTGCACAGTGGTTGTGGATATCCCCAACATATGCATTGAGAGACGAAACTTCTTCATAATGGCCATTCTCTCTTAGTTCTTTTTCAAAATATTCGCTTATTCGATTCACAGACGATCACTCCTCTGACGCAAGGAAAACATCCTCAATGAATGTAGTTCCTTTTCCTATCTTGTGTATTACAACAGGAAAAACACTGTTCCTGTACATTAAATTCGAATTGGGATCAGCTTTGATAATTGATACTTTCGAATAGGACGATTTTGCTTCAACTATTGAGTAGCAATATCCATTCGATATCTTTAATCTCGAGTCACAACCATTTATGGCTTTCAGGTTTTTGTTTTCTATAGAATAGCCTGAGTCATATGCATTGCATTCTATTTGGCTTTCAATCTTATGCATTCTTATATGCCCATTAGCAATAGGAATCACAATAGTCTCTATCTCTATTGCTGGCACAGACCATTTTGAATAAACTCTATCGTTGCTGATTTCATACTCTATAGATCCCCGTCTTTGATAGAAATATCCATCTATTTCAAAAGCAAGCATATTATCTGATGCAAACTCTTCTATCGACTCATTGCTATGGCTGACAGAGAATGGAAACAATGTCGAATAGACAAACTTATCGTATTTTTCTGAAAAATGCCCTAAGGATTTCATTCCAATCATCCCTGGTAGATATGCCGAAACATTCCTTTTTTCCCTTGCCACAAGCATCCTTGCCTTATCTATCTTGTAAACTCCATCCTTAACATCAAGCTCCTTTTCTTTTTCAAGCCAGAATGGATGGTTATCTGGAAGCAAAAGAAACATAAAGGCTTTCAAACTCCAATACGGGCTTCCAGGAGCATTGTATCTTTCTGCTATAGTAAGATTCGGATATCCATATCCTATTGATAGAATATCTGAATCATTGAAGATATCCTTTGATAGAAAATATCTGAAATTACGATTGATAATCCCCTTCAACAAACCAAAATCAGCACTATCATCCACGATAGCGAGAGCTGAGAAAAAAGCACTTGTTGCAAATCTATATATCAATGATCTCCCATATGGAAGATGTGCACCGTCAGGAGAGAACCACAATATAAAATCCTTCGAAAAAAGCCTAGCTCTTTCTTTTGCAATATTGATGTCCACTATGCCATAAAGAGATAAAAGCATTGAATAGAATTGCATTGCAAACGCCGAATAGTAGTCTGTACGTTTTGAAACACCATCCTCATACCAGCCATCGCCTTTGTAGCAACTTTCCAAAAACAAAAGGTCCTCTTCAAGCTTTTGATTGTCATAATCGCATCCAAGGGATTTCAATGCAACATTCACTAGAACCCTAAAAAAATACCAATTGCAGCGAGGCATTTCATGTTCGTTTATCTGGTACAACCAAAGAGATAGGTTCTTTTTGGCATCACTGGATAATGGTTTCCATAGAATATCGGGAACAGAGATTAATCCAAAAGCAATTGGAGCCATTTCAACAAACCTTTGATCGTTGTCTTCTGCCTTGCCCCAATATTCAATGCTATCAGGATCTGTTCCGTTAGAGAGCCCTTTTATATATCTTTCTTCAAACTCATGGGCCTTGCCACCTCCTAGCCAGAAAGGAATAAATCCCCATAGAGGTCGTGCAAAAGCCTCCAGCTCTATTACATCTTGATTGTATGTAGCACCTCCACCAGAGAGCTTGATTCTTGCACATCCTAGACTGAACTTGCCCAGAAGGGGTTGGACAAGCTTCAGAAATAGAGTTTGGTAGTCTTTCTTTGTTTGCAAAGCCAAATCCAAAGTCATCAAGCATCCTCCATTGGAGCGGCAATCCCGACATGGTTGTGGTACCCTACTTTATGACTTCTCCATCGAACAGGTGCATATACTGTTTGATGATAGAATGGGTCATTGCTTCTTTTTATGAAATCCTCCAAATACAAGCGCATTTTCTTCAGAACGATTTCATATTCTGCTTTCTCGGCGACATTGTACTTTTCATATGGATCGAGTTTTAATGAATAGAGCTCTTCTTTGCCATCTTCAAGATAGTAAATATAGCGATAGTCTTCTGTTGCTATCATCCTTGCTGGTGATATTGTATAACCCCATTCTGTAAACCATTCCGAGACAGCATATTCTCTTTGAGGCCTTATCCCATTTATTATTGCATCCTTCAATGAAATACCTTCGCATGTTGATGGGATATCGATAGACGCTAGATCGCAAAGTGTTGGAAATAAATCCAGATTCTCTGCCAAAGCATCTATCATCCCCTTCTTTTCAATCAAAGGACCAGAAAATACGAGAGGAACATTCACCGTTTCATGATACATAGCAACTTGTTTTGTAACAGCTCCTCTTGCTGCCATCGAATCGCCATGGTCTGATAAAAAAACTATATAAGTATTATCATATCCTTTTGTATTAGTTAGACTCTCAATCAAGGTTCCAATTTGTTTATCCACAAGCGATAGATAGTGGTAATATGCACCTAAATATCCTCTGTATTCATTTTCTGTCCAAGTTGCAACCTGGGACTGCCTGTTATGAGAACAGCAAATATATTGAATAGACTTTGATCTGTTTTCTATGTCATCAAAATTATAATTAGATGGCAATTCAGGCAATCCTGATGGGTCTTCTATTCTCGTATCCTTCTTCTTTCCGACATATCCGCAAATATTATGGGGATTTACAAAATCAACAACCATCAAAAGAGGCTTATCCCATCCATAGCTTGAAAGAAACTCATTTGCCTTTTTTGATGTATATACATCCCGGAAAGTATCTTGGTTATATGGAAACTGTGGATTTTCACCAATTTCTATCGCGTCCTCATTTTCTATCTCAAAACCTCTTAGTGCACCAGCATCATGTGTTTTGCCAAAATGAACGCACTTGTAACCATTCGACTTAAAAACAGAGCCTAACGTTGGTACACTATCAGCTAAATCTTCAACTGGCCATCTCCTGCCATTTGACAAAATATTCGTCTGGTGCGGATATAGCCCACTCCAAAGAGATGCCCTTGACGGTTGGCATAGTGGGTATTGGCAAGTACAAGAATTAAAAGCAACTCCGCTTGAAAACAATGAATCAATCGCTTCATTGCAATATCTGCCTCCATATGCCTTAAGTGCTCTATCGGTTAATTGATCGACTTGAATAACGAGAAAATTGGGTTTCATCTTATCTCCATAAGCTTTTAAAGGAGGGGAAAACCCCTCCTTATTGGATTACTAATTGTTTTTTGATGCATCATAGGACTTTTGAACAATCTCAATTGCCTCTTTGATGCCTCTCTTTTCAAGCTCTTTGCAGAATTCAGGGTATGTTGAATCAAAATCCCTTGTACCAAGCACCCATGATTGGTACATTTCATCAACATATGATCTAGTATTCGCAACAATCTTCTTGTATTGAGAATCATATTCAGGCAGAATCTTTGTAGTAAGTCTTTGATTTGCGTATGTCAAACTATCATCTGGGTACCACTCAGGATGATCTGTATAGAGTTGAGCTGCAGCTCTTGCCTCTGGAGCCATGAAAGCAAACTCATAGTTTCCGTCATGGATCATTCCGATTCTATACTGGACACCATACTTTCTAAGTTCCATAAGCGGTGTTGTATCTGTATTCATTATGTTATCAAGGAAGTACTTATTCCCATCTTGATCATATGAGAAAGTCTCTCCTTCAATACCCCAGTTGATTGCTGTATTGCCTTCTTGTGTGAACCAATAGTCGAAGTATTTGATCAAAGCAACAGGGTCTTTGCACTGTGATGAAATTCCCCAACCAGGCACTCCACTTCGCTTGTCTCTTAAAATCTGCGTGCCATAAGGGCTAATAGGAGGTGCGATAGCAACCATCTCAAAGCCAGGAATCTCTGATTGCAATTTTGCTTTATAGTCAGCTGTAGAAACCCAGTCATGTGTAAATCCTCCCTGATTTGATGCAAGAAGAACATCTCTGCTTTTTGAACCTCTTGTAAAGATCTCAGGATCAATGATTCCCTCGGCATACCACTTTTGAAGCTCTTTGACACCTGTTTCAAACTCTGGCTCGAGAGGATCGTAGACAACTTTGCCATCCTTTATGCTAAACTCAGTTGAGCTATTGAACATCTGCAAATATTCGTCGCTTGATTTGTCTCCTCTTCTGTCGAAAAGTGGAATTTCATCCTTTATTCCATTACCATTTGGATCGTTATTTCTGAAAGCATATAGAACATCATGAAGTTCTTCTGTTGTTGTTGGTACCTCAAGTCCGAGCTTTTCGAGCCAATCCTTTCTGATCCAATAGAACTCTGTAAACTTCAATGTTTGAGTCTTTGGAATATAATAAATATTTCCGTCCAATGAATATGCATCCTTTGCAAATTGGCTATTTTCCTCAAGCATCTTCTTGATATTTGGTGCATATTGATCAATAAGATCATTCAAAGCTAGCAAACCACCGCTTCTGCCTAGATTAACAAGCTCATTTCCATCAACAAAGCAAATTACATCTGCAAGATTTCCAGATGCCACCATCAAGTTGAAAGCTTCCTTTTCATTTGAGTTTGTCTGGCTGATTATGCTCTTCAAATAAACATTGGTTTTTTCTCCTGCTTGCTTGAATACAGCCCATTCTGGATCAAACACAATATTGTCGAAATTCGAAAAGATTGTGAAAGTTGTTGGCTTATCCAAGATTGGATAACCAGAAGCATTGGCAGTAGAAACAGTTGCGACATCGCTTTCTTTTCCACCCGAAGCAAATGCATATGATGCTAAACATAATGCAATCAACAAAAATAATAGAACTCTTTTCATTTTTCCTCCATTTTCAATAGAATTCCTCTTTTATGTCTTTAGATCCTTCTTTTTGAAAAACCTAAATCATCCTTTATTTGCACCTATTGTTATTCCAGTCTTGAAATATTTCTGGATAAATGGATATGCAATAAGCATTGGAACGATTGCAATCATAATGACTGCATAGATCATTGTCGTTTGCGACCATGTAGAGCTTTGAGTAAGGATCACCGACTCTTCGCCTCCGGCAAAACCATCAACTATCATCTTTTTCAAATAGACTTGCAATGGAAGCTTCTCATCGCTTCTTATCAGGTTCATTGCCCAGAAATAGCTATTCCATCTGTTTACCGCATACATAAGGGAAACAGTTGCAAGAGCCGGTTTTGAAAGAGGGAGGAATATTTGTGAGAATATCCTAAAGTTGCTCGCACCATCCATAAATGCAGCTTCTTCCATTGAAGCTGGAACCTGCTCAAAGAAACTTTTAAGTATGATCAAATTGTAAGCATTTACAGAAAAACCTAACAGTATTGATAGTCTTGTATCAATCAACGAAAGACTTCTGAAATTCAAATAAGTTGGAATTACTCCAGCATTGAACCACATTGTGAAAACCACAAACAATGTGAAGAACTTTCTTCCCATAAATCTCTTTCTGGAAAGAGAATATGCCATTGTTGATGTAAAAAACATATTGAAAATCACACCAGCAACTGTATAGAAGATTGTATTTCCATATGCTCGCAATAAACCATCTTTCTGAAATGCCTGACGGTAGGAATCAAGATTGAAACCTATAGCCCGGAACAGAACATCACCATTGTCTACATAGTATGGCTTGCTAAATGAAGCAATCAAAACATACCAAATGGGATATAAGCATATCAATGTGATGATAACGCCCAATATATTCATTGCAATATCGAATGCCCTTTCCCCTTTTCCATTTACTTGCAAATTCTTATGTCTTTTCATTTTGTAACCTACCAAAGAGAATTCTCTGTAACTCGCTTGCTGATTATATTCGCAATGACAACCATCAAAAGAGCAATGACAGCTTCAAAAATGCCAGCTGCCGTTGCAAGCCCGAAATTTCCATTTTCCATGCCTATGCGATATGAATATGTTGATATCACATCCGCAACTGGATAAGTTGATGGTTGATAGAGAAGCAATATCGATTCATATCCAACCTTTACCATTTTTCCAATCTTCAAAATAAACATCGTAACTACAGTAGGCATTATTCCAGGAACTGTTATATGAATTATCCTTTTCCATTTTCCGGCACCGTCCACAACTGCAGCCTCATAAAGCTGAGGATCTATACCCATCAAAGCAGCTATATATACAATTGCATCAAATCCAGCATTTTGCCAAAGAGACATTAATGTATAAATTGATCTGAAATACTTTGGTTGCACCATGAAATAGATTGGATCTAATCCGAGTTGTTTTCGTATTATATTGAAAATACCTGTGCTTGGTGAAAGGAAGTTGATAACAATTGAACAAACCACAACTGCTGAAATGAAGTGGGGCAGAAAAGTTGCTGTTTGCGTTAACTTGCTTATAAACTTATTCTTCATTTCAGTAATCGCAATAGCAAGAATGATTGGTATAGGAAAACAAATCAGCATTTGCCAAATAGCAAGCATCACAGTATTCTTTACAGTCCTCAGAAAATCTGGACCAGTTACAAATTCTGTAAAATTTGCAAAACCAACAAACTCAGAACCACTTATTCCCTTGAAAATATTATAGTCATAAAACGCCGTAACTAAGCCAAGCATAGGCTTATATGCAAACAGCAAAAACCAGATTAGTCCTGGGACAAATAGCAAGTACAAATCCCAATCCTTTGCTAATCTAGATCCAAAAGACGACATTTTATCATGAGCTTTTATTTCACGCATTATCTCTGCTTGATCTCCTTATTTCAAGCAATATTCTTTCAACGTGAAAATGGATAAATAAATAATCAAAAAACCTTTTTATCAATAAAATTGCAAAAATCAAATCCTTATTTTATCAGAAAATAGCTATTTTAGAAAAATATGTTAGTTTTTTTGGAAGGCAATGGAATCTGCATAAGCCTTTGGTGTTACACCTATATATTTCACAAAGACTCGAATAAAACTCGTAGAACTATTGAATCCTACCATTGAGGCAAGATCCTGAACTTTTATGCTTTGATTGTTTTGTATGATCTTCTTAGCCTCTTCTACTCTGTAACGATTAAGGTAATTCTTGAAGTTCTCATTACACAATTTCGAGAAAAGCATGCCACAATATTTTGGAGTAATATTGAATTTGTCTGCAAGATTTTGAAGGCCTATATCATTCATATAGTTCTCATGGATATAGCTTTTCATCAATGAAAGCATCCTGCTATCTGATTCTGAAGCCCCCAAGCTTACACTCTCAATTAGTTCAAAAAACAATCTCTTTACTTCTTTAAGCAAATCATCGGCTGAGTTTTCAAGCATAATGGAGGAATACGAAATAGTGTATCCAAGTACATCTTCTGGTGTTTTTTTCAGTTCTGAAAAGGCTCTTGCAAGCGTTGTGAGCAGACATGACGCTAAATTGAATCTTGCTTCATATGACAATCCATCTTTATTTCGAGAAAGAATCTCATCAAGTTCATCTTTTGCTTGTGGATTACCAGAGACGACAAGCTTCAGCAAAAAAACCTCATCATCAATTGAATAATTGAAATTATCTTTTGCCCCAAGAGCTTTTATGTCTTGCGATGTAATTATCCGATATGTATATAAGCTTGAGGCATAATCAAGCAAACGAAGACACTCCTTGTACGCCTCTCTCAATTCGCTTCTTCCTACAACAGAGCAACTCAGAACCGATGTTACATCACTTTCTTGAGGAATGCCGTGCAAAAGACCCAAAAGCATCTGCTTTGCTTTTTCTGTGTTTTCTGCTCTTAAAATCAATGCAAAGCAATTTAAACCATATGGGACATATCCAATTCCTTCGCTTTCTTTTGTCTGCAGAGTCAATTGAAATGCAAGAATATTCCCTTTTGCATCTTTTGTATCATTGAATCTTACAATCGCAACAGAATAAATTGTGCTATCATTCTTGAATCCTTGATTACCATTTTCAAGCAGTGTTCTATATGTCCTAACCAGCGCATATCTTTTCATTTCATCATTGGCTTTTCTCAATTCCTTTGAAAGTGCTAAAAAGGCCTCATTCCGCTTACGTAGCAACTCTATCTCATTTGTATCTTTATCGATTATGATATCATCGTTTGCTTCAGTTAATGCATTCGACAGCGGAATATACAGTTTTCTAGCTTGTTTGAATACAAGCAAGTATATCAAGAATGCATATGATGCCAAAAGCAAAGTCCAGATAATAAAATACGCCAATATCAGGTTCTTAGATTCAAAACATGATACATATGCCCATTGCATATTAGCTAGGAATGAATACTGGATATTGTCTATTCCTTTTAATTCGCCAACTCTATTTGATGGAAACTGCACTATCTTCTCGAAATTATCGCAATTGCTTGGATTCTCTAGATTCGAAATAATCTGTCCTTTTGGACCAATTAAAAAAGAGTGCTGATTCTTCTGCAAATTGAAAAATCTTGAAAGAAAGAATCTAACAAGAAAGACCATATTATTACCACCATCAGTAAAATATGGAATTGCAAAATATGCATCTGTTATTACTCCATCTTCATTATAAACAGCAAAAGTTGTTATATTGTCTATTTTCTTGCATAGCATCTCTTCTAGAGAATTGCAATCAACATTGCTTAGGTTTGTATAGTTGTTTAAGTAATACTCCAAGCTACATGTCCCAACTGGAGTAATTACAGTATCAAATGAATTGCTTATAAGTGATGTGCTATAAGCAATTGCCGAAAGGTTTCCAGAGTTGGATGAAAGCCATGAATAAAGCTTTAATTCATAGTAGTGCCTGTAGTTTTCAGAAAGATTATCATCAAGCCATGAATCAAGACAAAATGTATCCACTGAGCCAAGCATCTGAGACAATGATAACTGTGCTATATTCAATGTATTCAATTGGTTGGTATATGCACCCTCATTGGAATGCTTTTCAATCAATGAAACTTGATTAAAAACTACAGCAAAGATTAACAACGATATGAGTGCAAAAATCGACGATGATACCAACAAGCTTACAAGGAGTCTGTGGTAAAACTTCCCTCCTATGCTCCTATATGCTCGAATGCTTTCAACTCTTTTCTTTTTTATCATGGTTATCAATGGAATATATTAGCAAAATATCATTGTTCATGCTCTATTTTTCTAAAAAAATAAAAATATCGAATATTCACTATCTTTTTACCTCTTTTAACCTGCTCTTTTATTTTGTTAAACTTAAAGCGTGCTATATAAAGTTCCAGATAAGCTATGTGAGCTTGCTAAAATATTCAAAGAGAGAGGATTCTCGCTTTATCTTGTTGGAGGAGCTGTCAGGGATTACTTGCTTGGAAAGCAAAACCATGACTATGACTTCACAACGGATGCTGAACCAACTGATATTAAGCAAATCTTCAAAAGGACGATTGATACCGGAATAAAGCATGGTACAGTAACAGTGCTCTACAAAGGCGGAAGCTATGAGATCACAACATTCAGAACAGAGGGTGAATACAAAGACAAGCGGCATCCAGATTCTGTTTGTTTTGTAAAAAGCCTGGAGGAGGATCTAAAGCGAAGGGACTTTACTATAAATGCCTTAGCATCGGACCTTTTTACTGGAGAGCTCATCGACTATAACAATGGGCTTTCAGATTTGAGCATGCACATTATAAGAGCAATAGGAAACCCTCTCGATAGATTTCGAGAGGATGCTCTAAGAATGCTCAGAGCGTGCCGTTTCTCATCAAAGCTAGACTTTGATATCGAGCAAAAAACACTTGATGCAATCAAACAGTTGCATGAAAATGTCAAAGCTGTATCAGCAGAGAGAATAAAAGAGGAATTTTTCAAGCTCATCGATGGAATTGCACCACGAAAAGGTCTAGAAGCAATGAGAACGACAGGCCTTATGCACGATATAATACCTGAGCTTTCCAAGTGTTATGGCGTTGAGCAAAATGGATTTCACAACGAAGATGTATATGAGCATCAAATTCTTGCCCTTGAAAGATGCCAAGAGAAAGGATACCCAATAGAGGTGAAGGTAGCAGCACTATTGCATGATATAGGAAAGCCTGAGACCAAAAAAGAAGGAAAGGAACATTTCACATATTATGGACATGATCTTTTATCTGCAAAGCTAACTATTTCGATTCTAAGGCGTCTAAAAGCATCAAACCAAGAAATTGAAGATATATCTCATCTTATCGAGATGCATATGTTTAGCTACACTTCAGAGTGGAGCGATAGTGCCATAAGAAGATTTATCAAAAGAGTCGGCACAAAATACATAGACCGGCTTTTCATGCTCCGTGATGCAGATATATATGCTACAACTGGGCCTTGCCCTGACAGTTCAAAAGAATTGCTCGAACTGAAGAAAAGAATCAAGAAAGAACTTGAAGAAAAAAATGCTATCTCACTTAAGGATTTGGCTATAAACGGAAATGACCTTTTGAAGCTAGGCTTAAAAGGCAAAGATATCGGAGCAACACTATCAAAGCTCTTGGATATTGTTATCGATGAGCCAAAGCTAAATGCCAAGGAAAAGCTACTATCGATAGCTAATGATCTTTCTCTAGACCCAAAGCAATAAGAGCAACCTTAGCAACTGCCTGTTCAGCATTCTTCTTGCTTTTGCCGCTTGCAGGACCAAACACTTTTGTTCCAAGTGAGACTGTCATCTCAAAAACCTGCTCATGGTCCGGCCCTGATTGCTTTACCAAAGTATAAACAGGAACCTTTCCTTTCTTCTTTTGATAGTACTCTTGCAAAACAGTCTTGTAATCCTTGTATGTTATCCTATCGGCAAGGACTTTATCGATTTGAGCCGGAATAAAAGAAAGCACGAATCGCCTAGCAACATCAAAACCCTGGTCCAAGTAGAGTGCAGCAATAACAGCCTCCATCGCATCAGCCTGGATTGCTTTTTTCATCTCTCCACCCTGATTTCTCTCTCCATGTCCTACAAGCAAGTATCTTTCAAAGTGCATGTTAGATGCAACCTCAGAAAGCGATGACTCTGATACGACAACGCTCTTTATCTTTGAGAAATCCCCTTCATGGAATTTGCCAAACGAAGAGAAAAGATACTCTGCTGTAATCATTCCAAGAACACTGTCACCAAGAAATTCCAATCTTTCATTATTATCAACACCACCTCTATATTCATTTGCATAAGAGGTGTGCGTAAAAGCTAGATTCAAGAGACTTAAATCGTTAAATGATAATGAATTTTCTTCCAAGAATAAAGAAAGCTCCCTTTCACGCTCTTTTGTGATCAAGGGAGCCTTTGAGTGATAAGGTACCAATTAGTTGAGTTCCTTTACTAAAAACCTTACCGCATCGCCTACGGTCTCAAACTCGTTTGCCATATCATCAGAGATAGTAATTCCAGTCTCTTCCTCTATAGCATAAACAAGCTCATAAGTATCAAGAGAATCAGCCCCAAGATCCTTTCTGAAGGAAGCCTCCATAGTAACTTTAGCTGGATCGACTCCGAGCTTCTCTACTACCAAGTCCTTAACCTTTGCGAATACTTCATTCTCAGTCATTTCCTACTCCTCGTCTTTGACGACAACGGGCTTTCCTGCGTAGTAGCCACACTTTGGGCATACACGGTGGGATGGAATAAGGTTACCACATGTCTGGCAAGTAACCAGATTTGGAGCCTTTAGCTTCATGTTAGCAGCTTTTCTCGAAGCAGCCTTAGACTTGGAAGTTTTATACTTAGGAGTTGCCATTTTAAACCTCTCTAAATTATTATCATCTTTCGACAGCTAACAAGTTTAACAAAACTGATAATACGCGTCAACATGATTATGCTTTATATCAGTTTGTGTTATTAGACTTCTCAAAAGAAAAGCCACACATCCGTTGCAATCTTTTACACATTTTATAAAAGTGTAAAGAATAATGCAATATCTTGTCTTGCCATCTTCTTTTGCTTATGCTCTAGCTATGCACATATTGAGGCAAATCTACCTTATACCAATCTATATATACAAAGGAATCATCAGTCCTTTTTCTGGCCCATCATGTCGCTACAGCCCCTCATGTTCATCCTACTTTTTAGAAGCTGTATTGAAATTCGGAATAGCAAAAGGATCTATCATGGGTTTAGCAAGGATTGGTCGATGTAGGAATGCATTCTTCGGCGGCCCTGATCCTGTTCCAGATGTATGGTCATGGAAAGAAATCAAAAAGCAATACAAAGTAAGAAGAAAACCTAGAGACTTCGATCGCAAATTCAAAACAAGCTAATTATCATTGCTGCAAATAGCTGTTATAAACGTAAAAAGCACATGCATGGCTTTCTCGTTATAACCGCCTTCAGGAATGATCAAGTCCGCATACTCCTTATATGGCTCAATGAAGTTGTAATGCCCTGGGCGAACGACTTTAGTGTATTGCTCGATTACAGATTCCACAGTTCTTCCCCTTTCAGCTATATCTCGCTTTAATCTACGAATGAAGCGGATATCGGCAGGTGTATCGACGTAGAGCTTTAAATCCAGCAAGTCCCTTATTCGCTTGTCATAGAAAATCATCAATCCATCTACGATTATGATTTTCTGAGGCATCACTTTCTTCATCTCTGGAAGTCTAGAATGCGTTACAAAATCATATTGTGGCATCATACAAGGCTTACCAGCCTTCAAATCCTCTAGATTCGATAGCATCAGCTCCATATCGAATGCATCAGGATGATCGAAATTGAAAGCTGTTATATTGCTGTTGTTGATAAATGGAGCTGATTTGTAGTAATTGTCTTGAGCAATCAAAACAGCATCTGGGTGAGCTTTCTTAATTCTTTTTACAACTGTGCTTTTGCCAGATCCTGAGCCGCCTGTGACACCAATAAGACGAACCATTACTTCACCCCCATCTTGTATGTAGTTGTCGCGACAAACTCTTCATCTGGACCTGTAAATGCCTTTGGATAATCATCATGGTTCGGAGTATCTGGATAGCGGCCTGTCTCAAGACAGAAACCAGAGAAAGGAGTATAGTCACCCGAGAGGAATTCACCTGTATAGAGTTGCACTCCAGGTTCACTTGTCCTTGCTTCAAGCCATGCATCCTCACCTTCAGCAAAAATCATCCCACCTCTGCCAAGGACAAATGTATTGTCGTATTTTCCATCTCTTCTTTCTCCGATTCTCCTCTTTTTCCTGAAATCGAAATCGGTTGCCTCAACAGGCTCCACACCTGTTGGGATGAGCTCCTCGTCAACAGCAACGTAGCTATTTGCATCGATAGATAGAAGTGTCTCTCTTATATCCTTTCCTTTCGATAGATTGAAATATGAATGGTTTGTAATTGCAACTGGACACTTTTCAGATGAGATTGACCTATAAAGTATCCCAAGCTCTCCCTCATTGGAGATTGAATATGTAACACTGATCTCATGTGAGCCGGGAAAGCCACCAAGACCGGATGGAGTCGAAAGAGCCAAGCTTATGCTGTTGATGCCGATTCCAAGCACAGACCAAAGCCTTTGGCCATAGCATGCAGAGCCGGAATGAAGATTGTTTCGGCCATTGTTCTTATCAAGAGAATAGCTCTTTCCATCGAGAGAAAAGTACGCATTTGCAACTCTGTTAGCAACAGGTCCGACAACCTCGCCCATATACGATGGATCGCCAATGTATTCATCTAGGCTCTTGTGATTCAAGACTACATTGCAATCCTTTGTTCCAAAGTAGCAAAGAGTCGCTCCCCATGTCAAAACAGAAAACATATACTTGCCGTTTTCTATTGTTATACGATGGACATCCTCACCATCCTTTGTCTTGCCGAAAACCACTCTCTCCATTTCAACCTCCAAGGCTTATGAAGAATTATATCTTTAATAAGGAGCATAAACAACAAAGAGAAGAAAGAAAATAATCGATTGTCAATCCATCATCCATTATTGTCTTCGGTCTTCAATACAGCCAAGAATGCAGATTGCGGGATTTCGACATTGCCTACCATCTTCATCCTCTTCTTGCCCTCTTTTTGCTTTTCCAATAGCTTTCTCTTTCTTGATATATCACCACCATAACACTTGGCTGTAACATCTTTCCTGAATGCTGATATAGTCTCCCTTGCGATTATGTTTCCACCTATTGCGGCTTGGATAGCAATCTTGTATTGCTGACGAGGAATCTCATCCTTTAGTCTCTCACATACCTGTCGCCCTCTTGTATAAGCATTTGCTTTGAAAACAAGTTGCGAAAGAGCATCACAAGGATCACCGTTGACAAGGATATCCATCCTAACAAGGTCAGTCTTCTTATGGCCATTTACGCTGTAGTCGAACGAAGCATATCCTCGTGATATCGATTTGAGCCTGTCATAGAAATCAAACAAAACTTCAGCAAGAGGCATATCATAGACCAATTCGACTCTCTTCTCGTCAAGGTAATTCATTGCGTTTTGAACACCGCGCTTTTCGAGGCACAAGGAAATAATAGGGCCGACAAACTGTGTAGGAGTTATGATATTCGCTGTTATATATGGTTCCTCTGCATAGTCGATCGTCATTGGATCCGGGTACTCTAGCGGATTATCGATAAACTTTGTCTCACCATTTTTCAAGTGTACAATATATCGAACTGATGGCGATGTGAAAACGATAGGAAGATCGAACTCCCTCTCTATTCTCTCTTGGATCACTTCCAAGTGGAGCATCCCTAGAAACCCACATCTGAATCCAAAGCCAAGAGCTGCCGAGTTGTCTTTCTCATAAACCAGGGATGCATCATTCAATTTCAATCGCTCAATTGCATCTTGAAGCTCTTCGTAGTCGTTCGAATCAACAGGATAGATCGAAGAGAAGACTACTGGCTTTACTTCCTTGAATCCGGGAAGTGGCTCTGGAGCAGGATTTGACTTCAATGTAACAGTGTCGCCAACACGAATGTCAGATATTGTCTTTATTCCTGCAATGAAATAGCCAACATCCCCAGCATTCAACTCTTTTGTAGACACAAGAGAAAGCTGGAATATGCCTACATCCTCTGTTTTGTAAACAGCAGATGAATGCATAAAGACTATCTCGTCCGATGGCTTGACGCTACCTGAGAATATACGTGCATGGACTATGACTCCGCGATAAGGATCATAGTGCGAATCGAAGATCAGAGCCCTAAGTGCATCATCATCCTTCCCATCTGGTGCTGGTATATACTTTACAATTGCCTCGAAAAGACCATCGACGCCTTCCCCTGTCTTTGCTGACACAAGCTGTGTCATATCTTGGTCAAGGCCAAGGTCATGATCAATTTGCTTTAGACATGACGGGATATCAGCAGAAGGAAGATCAATCTTGTTTATCACAGGAATAATCTCGAGATTATGTTCCATTGCAAGATACAGATTAGCTAGAGTCTGGGCCTCAACGCCTTGGGATGCGTCTATCAACAGCAAAGCACCCTCGCACGAAGAGATAGCTCTTGAGACCTCATATGTGAAATCCACATGCCCCGGTGTGTCAACAAGATTAAGCTCGTACTCCTCTCCATCTTTTGCTGTGTAAGGAATAGTCACAGCTTGGCTTTTTATTGTAATGCCACGCTCCCTCTCGATATCCATGTTATCGAGGATCTGAGCCTGTGCTGGTCCCCGTGATGTTACAAGTCGGGCTTTCTCTATGAACCTGTCAGCAAGCGTCGACTTGCCATGGTCGATATGTGCAATAATGCAAAAATTTCTCTTGTGCTTTGAATCAACAGCCATTACTTCAAATCCGTTAAGTGTTCGACTTCAGGGAAACCGAACATTGCTCTGATCTCACTATCTTCCAATGTCTCTTTCTCTACCAAAGCTTGAGTAAGCTTATCGAGCTGGTCTCTGTGAGTTGTAAGAATTTCCATCGTCTCTCTCATTGCATTATCAAGAATCTCATGCATTTGCTGGTCAATCTTTCTAGCTGTTTCCTCAGAGTAGTCCTTATGCTGGGCAATTTCTCGTCCTAAGAACAATGGCTCATCATCAGATCCAAGCGAGATGAATCCCAACTCAGACATTCCGAATTCAGTGACCATGCGATGTGCAAGCTCTGTCGCTTGCTTTATGTCATTGCTTGTTCCTGTAGTAGTCTCTCCATAGACAATCTGCTCTGCAGCATAGCCACCCATGCATATCTTTATTCTGTCTTCAATGTAGCTCTTTGTCAGAGTGTAGCTATCTTTTTCAGGCAGCGACAATGTCAATCCAAGAGCCCTTCCATGAGGGATGATCGTAACTTTGTGAAGCGGATCAACATGCTTTAGATAGTAGTGCAACAAAGTATGCCCTGCTTCATGATAAGCTGTGGCCTTCTTCTCTTCAGCTGTCATGAATACCGACTCCCTGGCAACTCCAAGAAGAATCTTGTCTCTTGCATTCTCGAAATCATCCATCGAAACCTCAGTTCTGTTGTTTCTAGCTGCAAAAAGAGCTGCCTCGTTTACAAGGTTTGCCAAATCAGCTCCGCTTGAACCGGGAGTTGCTCTAGCAATCCTCGACAAGTCGACATCTGGCAATATATGAACCTTCTTCGTGTGTATTCTCAATATATCCAATCTCTCTTGGACATCCGGGAGTGCGACAGTTACTTGCCTATCGAACCTTCCTGGTCTTAGCAAAGCCGGATCAAGTACATCAGGCCTATTTGTCGCAGCAATAACTATAACACCAGGGTCTGATGAAAAGCCATCCATCTCGACAAGCATCTGGTTCAATGTTTGTTCCCTTTCGTCATGACCGCCACCAAGTCCTGAGCCTCTTGCTCTACCAACAGCATCAAGCTCATCGATAAATATTATGCACGGTGCGTTTTTTCGTCCTTGCTCAAACAAATCTCTTACTCTTGCAGCACCCATTCCAACGAACATCTCGACAAAATCAGAACCAGATGTATGCAAGAAAGAGACACCAGCCTCACCAGCGACAGCCCTTGCAAGAAGTGTCTTTCCAGTTCCCGGAGGTCCCACAAGAAGAACTCCTTTTGGGATTTTTGCGCCAATCTTGACAAACTTATCAGGATGCTTAAGAAAATCGACAACCTCTTGAAGCTCATATTTCGCTTCCTTTTGGCCTGCTACATCTGCAAAAGTGACTTTATTGCTCTTCTTGTCATATTCCTTGGCATGAGACTTGCCAAAGCCACCCATCATCTTTGAGCCACCCATCGCACCAGAGGAGCGCATCATAGTCCACATCAATGCGAAAAATATCACCCAAGGAAGAAGCTGGATTGCAAAATACCACCACGGAGTTGACTGAACCTTTCCGATAACATCAACACCGTTTTCGATCAACTTCGACACTAAATCGGGATCAGCATATGGAATTCGTGTTGTGTATGATTTCCCATCCATTGTCACATATTCGATTGTCGTATCGCCAGTCACTGTTGCGCGCAAGACTTTCTTGCCTTCGACAGCAGAGATGAATGTTGAATAGGAACTCTCAATTGATGAACTTGCTTTCTGCTCGGAGAAGAAAATCGTTACAAACGAAATCAAAAGCACAATAAGAATCAAAAGCGCAAACCTGTTTTTCTTTCCGCCTTTTATATTCTTGCCACTTGGACCATTGTTATCTGACCCCCAATAGCGATATTGGTCATAGATATTCTTTTTTGTTTTTTTCTCTTCGTTTTCTTTTCCAGGCTCTTTTTTTTCTTCCTTAGCCTCGTCATTCACATCTTTCTTTTCATCCGGCCTAGGATTTTGGTTGCCTGACTGAGTGGAGCTTTCTTCCGCCTTCTCCGTCTCTTCTATATTCTTTTTTTCTTCGTCCATGTAAAATCCTTTGTGTTTAAATATAATCTATAAATAGTTCTCTCTCAAGTAGCAACACAAGATAGAAAGCATCTCATGATAGTTTGAAAGGAATGCCTTTCCTGTCAAGAAAACGTCTTGATAGACGATCGTTTGCGCCAAAGAAACGCAAGAAAACAGCTATGATTCCATTTTCATCTTCCAAGACAATCGAATAAGGAGCAAGTGCCCTTCTCTCCAACTCTGATACCTTTTTGGTGCCTTCCTTTAACAAAATCACATCGCCCGGCTTCGATTTTCTAATTAAGCATTGTCCAGAGAAAAGCGATATGTCTATCAAAAGATCCTTAAAATCGAAATTGTTGTGTTCGATTCGAAACTCGTCAATCGAGTCCAGCCCATTAGAGTAATATGAGTAGAAAAAATCCTTGTTTTTGTAAATCCGAATCTCATTCTTCCCTACAATGAAAACAAGATGGGCTGTATTTAACTTTCCATGGCCTTTTTCGATCTTGTCATATAGCTCTGATAAAAATGAACGCGAAAGTCTCTCTGGGTTTTCCAAGTAGCTTGATGCTCTGAATATCGCATTCTCTTTCGAAATAAGAGACGAACGAGAAAAAGAGTCACGCAAGATAGAAACATAGTGTGTTTCCATTTTGATCTCAATCTTATCAATTTGGGATCTGTATTGACTAATATTTCTTGCAATTTTACAAATCGAGATCCTTTCTTCCTCACCTATATAAGGAAGAATATTTCTCCTGATATCATTTCTTCTGTATTTTGTATCCTTGTTTGTTGAATCGACAGAAAAAACAAGCCCGCTATCAGCTATTAAACTATTGATTTGTGACTTCGAAACATCCAACAGTGGCCTCTTGATAACACCATCATCCCCCAATATCCCTTGGAATGCATAAAATGGTGCATTTTGCAAGATACGCATCAATACAGTTTCCACCTGATCTTCCCTATGGTGTGCTGTCAAAATATAATCAAAACCGTTATCAACTCTGTATTTTTCAAGTTCCTTGTACCTTAGAGATCTAGCTGCCGCCTCAATCCCACATCTTTTCATCCTAGCATATTCTTCAATAGCGCCCGATGGGATTTTGATGATATCAAGCTCTATTGCAAGGATCTTGGCATTTTTCTTATTGAGCTCAATTTCCTCGTCGAGCTCTTTTCTCTCTCTTAGTGCATGATCGACGTATACAGCCTTTGTCCTATCAGGTGCGAGTATGCTTAAAGCAATCATAAGCGATAAAGAGTCGCTTCCACCGGAGAAAGCAAGCAAAAGACGACCATTTTTAGGAATATTGATGTTATTTGGAATTTGCTCTTTGGATAACAACATCCAGCCTCTCTCCATCGATTATCTCCCCAATTGCTTTTGCAGCTTCATCGATTGCCTTGTCGACAAGGCATTTATCCTCATCAGAGAAACCACTAAGGACATAGTCAGGCACAGAAATCCCATTATCAGGACGACCAATACCAATATAGACATGGATGAAGTCCTCTCCATAGTATTCTATTATCGACTTTAGTCCATTGTGCCCTGCTGATCCGCCATGTCTTTTAATCCTTATCTTGCCACATGGCAAATCCATTTGATCAGAAACTACCAAAAGAGGCTCATGGTTCTTTATAAGCTCTGGGATCACAGAACCAGAGTTGTTCATATAAGTAAGAGGGAGAACCAATGTACAGGAATCGAAATGTGCCCATTTATAATTAGCAAAGCAGCGCTTCCGGAGTTTCAATCCCTTCAACGCTGCTATCTTTTCTACTGTGAGAAACCCCACATTATGCTTTGTTTCCTTGTACTTGGCTCCAGGATTACCAAGGCCAAATACGAACATCTTACTTTGTTGCGTCAGGTGTTGCTGTTGCATCAGCTGCAGCAGTATCTGCTGTTGCACTTGCATCGGCATCAGTAGCTGGCTCTGGAACATCTTCCTTGACTGTCTTTACAGTTGCAATAGCTGTATCAGGAGAAGAAAGAATCTTTACACCCTCTGGAACAGTAAGCATATCGACTCTGAATGTGTCATTGATATCCAAAGCTGAAACATCTGCCTTCAAGACCTCTGGAAGATCCTTTGGAAGACATTCAATCTCAATTTCATGTGTAACTTGGTCAAGAACACCACCAACTTTTGTTCCAACTGGTGTTCCATCGAGCTCGATTCTGACATGTGTTCTGACAACATGTCCTGCTGTGACTTCATAGAAATCAACATGGTGGATGCAATTCCTCAAAAGATCCTCTTGGTATGTCTTTACGAAGACCATGTGCTGTCCATCACCTTCCACATTGAGCGAAATAAGTGTTGTCTCACCAAAAGCGCTCTTCTTGTAGTTGAATTCCCTTGCATTGATAACTACATGCTCTGGCTTGTCTTTTCCGTAGATAACAGCTGGAATAAATCCCTTTCTCAAAAGCCTTCTTGATCCTGCTGAACCGAAATCCTCTGTTCTCAATGTTGCACTAAGTGTTTTCTTTTCCTGTGCCATTTTCTTATTCTCCTTATACTCTCACTGGTCAAAGCCAGTTACCATTAAGTGCCTCAAGACACATTATCTCAAATAAAAAACAGGGATGGCAGGAATCGAACCTACGATGCAAGAATCAAAATCTCGTGCCTTAGCCATTTGGCTACATCCCTATTAACGATTAGATAAGTTATCAGAAAAAAAGAATCTCGTCTATCATATTTTACACAAATTGCGCTTCAATATAACAAGTAGGTGCCAAATTCCTTATTTGCTCGATATTTGAGCCACTTGCAATCACATAGCAGCCAGAGCCGGAGCCCGAGAGTGAGACAAACGAAATGTCGCTATACAAATCAAAAAGAGTTTTTTGCAAATTACTCGATATAACACGCTCAAAATCGTTTGGGAAATCCGCTTTATCGATTGGACATTCAATCTTTTTCGGAAGAGAGATAAAATCATAGTCAAGCTCGTCGAGCTTATTGTATGCACTAGCTGTTGATATCTCCTCATCTGGCATAAAAAGCAAAACACTTCCAAGTCCATCTGGAATATCCATTGTATGCAACACATCGCCACGCCCTTCAACATATGCAAAGCTTGCATCAGACAAGAAAAAAGGTATATCGCTTCCGCATTTTGCTCCCAGATCAATCAGAGATGGATAATCCAAAGGGCAATCATAGTATTTGTTAAGCGCTTTCAATATCTCAGCACCATCGGAAGAGCCTCCGCCAAATCCGCTCCTTGTCGGGATTCTTTTCTCTATTTCTATATACAAATCAAATAGATGACCGCTTCCTTCACAAAAAGCTCTTGCACATTTCTCCATTATATCGACATTGTTTCCCTCTAAATATGGAACATTTGATTTAATCTTGCATGAGAATTTATTTGCTGGCCTTATATCTATATTTATAGTGTCATGGAGCGAAATCCGAGCAAAATATGATCTAATTGGATGATAGCCATCACGTCGCCTTTTTCCTACAGCAAGCCCTATGTTTATTTTTGCTCGAGCATTTAGCTTTTCCATATCCAACCTCATGAATACATCATATTGCAAAACATGATGTACATCCATTACCCATGTAGCCAAAGAAAGATTTTTTGAATATCCTATTGCCATGGGTGAGTACAATATTAAAGCCATTTTGTTTGATAAAGATGGAACTCTATTCAATTACGGAGAAGTCTGGGGAAGCATTATAGCCCAATCTCTTGAAAATGCTTTACCTCTAAAAAAACTCTCAGCAGAAAAGAGAGAAAGATGCTTAAGGGAATTTCAAATTGTAATAGGTGTAGATAAATCAGGACATACATACTCAGATGGCATACTCTTCAGACATGACAGATGGATAAGTGCAACCTGGAGGCTGTTGAAGCTTTGTTTCCGCTACAATCTCTCACCAATAAAGGTATATCAAGCAACAGTAGCTCTTGCAAAACGCTCTGATTATGGACTGAAAGAGAAACTGGAGAATCTGGACTTTCCAGATGTAAGGACAGTCTTTGAAGCATGTCACCAAAGAGGCTACATAATCGGGATGGTAACTAATGATACAAACATATCGACTTCAATGTTCCTCGAGAAAATGGATGCATATAAGTACATATCTTTCATACGAACAGGCGAGTCCACATCATGCAAACACAAGCCTAACCCTCAAGCAATAAAGCAATTATGCCAAGAGAAGAACCTTACTAGCAACCAAGTATGCGTCGTCGGTGACACGATTGTAGACATGCAATTTGCAAAAAACGGAAAAGTCGGTTACACAGTCGCTGTCCTAACGGGCTCTGGAGACAAAGAAGCATTGGAAAAGCTCTCCGATGCAATATACCCGACACTTAAGGATATACTCTCCGATCCGGTTCTGTTTCCGCCTCTAGAATAAGAAAAAATGTGCATAAAGGCACTAGTGAATACTTACTAGAGCAAATGTATTCTCTTTTATTATAGTATTTTGCATATAACTAGTTTCCTAGTGTATTGACTATTTCATTACAATAGTGGCAAAGTGTCAAAATAGATAAACAAGGAGACTATATGGCAAATCATTCATGGGATGAACTGAAAAAATACCCAGAAATCGTAAAGGGAGAGTGGCCTACAATTCCTGAGATGTTTCTATTGACTTTGAAGAAGTTCCCCAAAAACCATTGTTTTTCAGTAATCGAAAAAGAAAAAATATACAACACATATGAAGAAGAATATATAGAGATAATGAAAGTTGCCTCGCTTCTAGTTTCGCTGGGACTGAAAAAGGGCGACAAAGTAATGGTGAATGGAAAGAACTCACGAGAATGGGCGACAGCATACCTTGGCATCCTGTTTGCTGGTTGTATAGTATGCCCTATCGACAACCAAATGAAAATCGAGCGTGTTGCACAGCTCGGCGAGTTCGCAAATTGCAAATTCGTGTTTGCCGACCTCGATGTTCTCGAAAAACTTTCAAAGCTGGATAATCCTTGGTTCAAATCCCTTGTTGGCGTATGCCTTTTGAAAGGCAAGGACCAAAAGTACAAATACAAGGTATACGAGCTAGATACAGAACCGCTTGATCAAAAAGTTGAAGTCTCTGAGTATGATACAGCAGCTGTTCTTTTCACATCTGGGACAACTGGAAATGAAAAGGGAGCGATACTTTCCCACAGGAATATAACAAGCGATGTGTACCAAGCTGCAGATGGTATGGGTGTCAATGAAAAAGATGTGCTTTATGCTCTTCTGCCTTTGCACCACTCATATTGTTGCACAGCTGTGCTACTCGAGACGATCAAACACGGCTCAGAATGCCTTTTCGGCCATGGAATCATTGTCTCCAGGATGCTCAATGACCTGAAAAATGGCCACGTTACAGTGTTTATGGGCATTCCTCTCCTATACAATAAAATACTAGCTGGAATTGAAGGGCAATTGAAGAAAAAAGGGGAAGCAACTGTTGTTCTTGTAAACAGTTTGATGAATATAAATCTATGGTGCAAGAAGCATTTGAAGATAACTCCTATGAACAAATTCTTCAACAAGAAGATTCTATCGAACTTGGGCCTAGACAATGCAAAGATCCTTATTTGCGGCGCAGGACCTCTTGCTCCAGAAGTCTTCAGAAAGTACCAAGCTCTTGGACTTAATTTCTTGCAAGGCTATGGCCTTACCGAGACATCGCCTATATTGACGCTAAATCTTCCAGAGCATTTCAAAGTGGAGTCTGTAGGAAAAGTATTCCCGTTTATAGATATGATCATAGCCGATAAAAATGAAGATGGAATCGGAGAGATCAGAGTAAAAGGCGTCAACGTATGCTCTGGCTACTTGAATGATGAGGAACACACTAAGGAGTTATTTGACGAAAATGGCTATCTAAAGACAGGGGATCTCGGATATCTTGATAATGAAAACTATCTCTATCTGAAAGGAAGGTCCAAGAACCTTATCGTCACAGAAGGTGGCAAGAATGTCTATCCTGAAGAGCTAGAGGATTTGTTCCAGCTTTACCAAGAAGTCGATCAAATTCTTATTCGAGGTTTCCAGGAAAAACCAGATGTGCCATCTGAGGCAATTGAAGCTGTAATACATCCATCAGATGACTTTGTATCATCGCATCCGGACAAGAATGATATTCAAGAACATATGGAAAGACTAGTCCAGGAAGTCAACAAAGGTCTTGCCCAATATAAAAAAATCGAGAAAGTTACTATAGTAGATCAACCCATGGAAGTGACAACAACAAAGAAAATAAAGAGAGCTTGCGTCAAATAAGAGCTTTCTACTCAACTTGGGAGCCTTGCATGTTCGCAATGGCTCTTATTTTTTTCTTTTTCCAAAAAAGACTGTATAATCGATATCGATGAGTACACTTTTAAAAAACGCAAAAATATTGACAATGACGCATAAAGAAGGAATTCTTGAAGGCGATATTTTGATAGAAAATGGAAAAATCCATGCCCTTGGAAAGGATATCGATAGCACTTTTGGAGAAGCAATCGATTTAAAAGGCAAGATAGTATTGCCATCGTTCATAAATGGACATACACATCTTGCAATGGTTTTGATGAGGAACTATAAAGACTCTACTGAGAACTTGCAACATTGGCTTTCCGAGATCTTTCCAATCGAAGACAAACTCAATGATGATGATATCTATTGGGCCTCTCTTCTCGGAATTTCAGAAATGATAAAATCCGGATGCACTACATTTTCTGACATGTACTTCAACACATGGCAAACAGCAAAAGCTTGCAAGGAAAGCAATGTAAGAGGAATAATCGGAGTAACTTTCTTTGGAGATGAAAACGAAACAAAAAAAAGAATAAGAGAGCTTGTACCACGGCTTGAGGATGCTGTGGAAGATGACCCCAACATTAGAATCGATGCGGCTGTACATGCAATCTATACATGCACAGCTGGAACATACAAGCTAGCACGTAAGTGGGCTGACTCAAGAGGTGTCTTTATCAACACTCATCTGTCTGAGACGAAAAAAGAGGTAGATGATTGCATAAAACAATTTGGAATGAGACCAGTTGAGTATCTGGACTCTCTTGGCATTTTCAACTCAAAGACATATTGCGCTCATTGCGTTTGGCTAGATGACAAGGAGATTGACATACTTTCCAAAAAGAAAGTTTCGATTATCCATAACCCTTCATCAAATTGCAAGCTTGCAAGCGGTATTGCTCCTGTTTCAAAATACATTAAAGCAGGGATAAATGTCTCGCTTGGGACAGATGGTGCAAGTTCGAACAATAACCTGAACATGCTAAAAGAGATGAATCTTGCATCAATGCTAAGCTCTGCATCAACGCTAAAACCATCTGAGCTTTCACCATTCGATGTCTTGAAAATGGCTACAATCGATAGCGCAAGATCTCTTGGACTTGATGATAAGATAGGAACATTGGAAGTTGGTAAAGACGCAGATTTGATTGTAATGGATATGGATAAAGTAAACACAACACCGCTTAATGATCCATATTCAGCAATCGTCTTTTCATCTGATAGGGAAAATATCGAGTATGTCTTTTCAAAAGGGATAAAACTTTTGGAAAAAGGGAAACTTACAACAATCGATGAAGATAAAACAAAGAGAAATGTAAACCGACAATGGAATGATATTAAAAGGAGATAATAAAAATGGAAGAAGATTTCAAAGCACTCGAATTCATTGGTGGAAAATTGAAGCTGATCGATCAGCGACTATTGCCGACAAAGTTCGAGTACTTCTATTGCAAAACAAGCGACGATGTTGTTTTTGCAATCAAGGATATGGTCGTGCGAGGTGCACCAGCAATCGGTGGATGTGCAGGCTATGGTGTTTATCTTGCATCGCTAGAAGCTGCTGGTGACAGAGATCTATTTGATGAAAAATGCATGAAGCTACGCACATCGCGCCCTACAGCTGTAAATCTCATGTGGGCTGTCGACAGAATGAGAGCAAAAGCATTCGAAACAGATTTTGATAGTATTTCCCTTCTAGATGAAGCAAACTCTATCGTTAAAGAAGATATAGAGATGAACCATATACTCTCAAAAATTGGAAATAGCGTTATAAAGCATGGAGCAACAATACTTACTCATTGCAACACTGGAGCACTTGCAACATGCGGATGGGGAACAGCTCTCGGCGTTATAAAGGAAGCTCATTACAGCGGAAAGAATATATTCGTATATGCAGATGAAACTAGACCTAGATTCCAGGGAGCACGACTTACATCGTGGGAACTTGTGAAAGCTGGGATTCCTTCGAAGCTGATTGTAGATAGTGCCGCATCAAGCTTAATAAGAGATGGAAAGATTGATGCTGTGATTCTTGGCGCCGATAGGATAACAGCAAATGGTGACGTTGCCAACAAGCTCGGGACATTCACACTTTCTGTGCTTTGCAAAGAATATGGAGTGCCATTCTACTCGGTTGCACCAACAACAACGATTGACTTCGAGATGAAGGATGGCAAGGATATACCTATCGAGGAAAGGGATGCAAATGAAGTAAAAAGACCTGGCGGTGTTTTGGTTGCACCAGATAAGATGGATGTCTATAATCCAGCGTTTGATGTAACACCACATCAAAACATCACTGGCATAATCACTGAAAAAGGAATAATCAGAGCACCTTTCGATATGAATATAGAAAGAATACGAAAAGGAGAATCGCTCTAAAAAAAAGTGGCCTCGCTTGAGAACTTGCGAGGCCTATGTCTATTACATTGCTTCCAAGAAAGGAATCCCTATTAGAGCAAATCCATTCTTCATTACTTGTAAAACCATCGAGCACAAAGCAATTCTTGCATAGACCAGCTCATTTGAATCGGCATTCAAGATCCTGTTGTCATGGTAGTAGTGGCTGAATGTCTTTGCAATCTCATAAAGATAGCTTGCAATTATCGAAGGATCGTATCCATCAGATGCTTTTCTTACATACTCTGGAAAATCTGCAATAAGCTTCAGCAAAGCTCTCTCATCGTCTACAGAGAAAAGCGTTCCATCAAGCTTTATCCCATCGAAGTTCTTCTTAATCTCCTCAAATTTTCTCATAATCGAGGAAATTCTGGCGCAAGTGTATTGTAGATACGGACCAGTGTTGCCATTGAATGATATAGATTCCTCTGGATTGAATACCATATCCTTTGTAGGAGTGACTTGCAACAAATAGTAGTTCAATGCTCCAAGAGCAATTGCCGATGCTGTCTTATCTACATCGGAAACAGCATTCTCCCTTCCCTTTTCTATTATCTCTTTCTTGGCAAGCTCTTTTAGCTCAGAAAGCAAGTCATCTGCGTCAACAACTGTCCCTTCCCTCGATTTCATTTTGCCATTTGGAAGATTGACCATTCCATAAGAAAGATGATGAAGCTCTTTTGCCCAATCGTAGCCAAGCAGACCCAAGACATAGAAAAGCACCTTGAAGTGGTATATTTGCTCAGAACCAACTACGTAGATCAAAGAATCAAATGGCCAATCCTCATGGCGCCTTACAGCTGTGCCTATATCTTGCGTCATATACAAAGTGGTCCCATCTTTTCTAAGAAGGACTTTCTTATCGAGTTTTATGGGTGACAGATCAACTTGTACAGAGCCATCTTCTTCTCTTTCGAAAACACCCATATCAAGACCTTTAAGCACTTGGTCCTTTCCAAGCTTGTATGTCTCAGACTCGTAGTAGTATTTATCAAAGGAGATACCCATGTCCTTGTATGATTTTGCAAGCCCATCGAGTGTCCACTTGTTCATCCTCTTCCATAGATCGATGACTTCAGGATCTCCCTCTTCCCATTTTTTGAGCATAGCTTGGGCTTCTGAATTAGGATCGACAAAGCCAGGTTCGTCAACTATCCCTGGATTGTCTTTCTTTTCTTTTTCTACTTCTTTTTCCCAAGTTGCGAAACGCACATAGTATCTTCCGACAAAATGATCGCCCTTCTCTCCTGTTGTCTCTGGAGTCTCCCCATTACCGAAAAGCTTGTATGCAAGCATGCTCTTGCATATATGAACGCCTCTGTTGTTGATCAAGTTGACCTTCATCACATTTGCACCTTGGCTCTTTAGCAAAGAAGATACAGATTGACCAATGGAGTCGTTTCGCATATGGCCTAGATGGAGAGGCTTATTTGTATTCGGGCAAGAGAACTCGACCATTATCTTCTTTCCCTCTTGCGCTTTTGATGCACCATAGCTATCGCCTTCGCTCTTTACGCTATTTGCAATCTCTTCAGCAAGTGCGCATATGTCAAATGCAACATTGAGATATGGTCCAGAAATGATAATCTTTCCTGCAGGATGGTCCTCTCCAAGCCTTGCTTCTATATCTTTTGCAATCAACGTAGGATTCTTGCCTACTACCTTTGCATAAGCAAAAAATGAGAAAGCAATATCCCCCATTTCAGGCTTTGGCGGTTGTCCTATTGCAAGTGGAGCAATAGATTCGCTTCCAATATATGATTTCAATTCCTTTTCAATTGCCTCTTTCCAGGCCTTTTTAAGCTTATTAAGCATCTAGCACCTCTATTTGAATACTATTAAAATACATCAAAGCATGCTAAAGCTTCAATGATACTTCCCCTGAAGAAAGCGCCTCTGTAGAGCCATCCTTGTATTTGACAACAAGATGAGCCAAATCATCCACAGACATTGCTACAGCTTCCTTCTTCTCTCCTTTTGCCAAAACGACCAAAGGCTTTCCAAGTATGAAGCACTTTTTCCTGTATTCATCAAGGAAATCCTCTTTTTGTATTTTGATTATCTCTTTTACACACTCAGCTATTGCATCAGCTCTGGAAAATGGTGCATTGGCTTTTGGATAGAATGAAGTGGCTATACTTCTCAAGCTTTCATCAAATTGGTCAAGATTTACATTTAAGTTAACACCAATTCCGATAACAACCTCCGACAGCCCACCTTCTTCCATATTCACAAGGCCTTCAGTGAGAATGCCAACAGCTTTCTTGCCATCTATATATAAGTCATTGACCCATTTTATTTCGCTTTTTATACCTGAAAGCCTTTCAAGCGCTCTCGATACAGCAAGAGATGCTGATGTTGTGACCAAATCTGGCGATTTTATCTCCTTTCCTGATAGTACCAAAGAAAAGTAAAGTCCGCCAACAGGAGATGAAAAAGAGCGCCCAAGCCTTCCCCTTCCACAGCTTTGGCTCTCAGCAACAACAACAAAAGGTGTTTTCGCGCCATTCAAAGAAAGCTCCTTGGCCTTTTTGTTTGTCGAATCTATATCCTTGAAGAAATAAACATCAACGCCAGAGCCTGAAAACGCTTTTGACAATGACTCTTGCCCCATCACATCCGAACCAGCTTTCAATCTGTATCCCAAACGTTTTGACGACTCAATGGAATACCCATCCTTTGATAAGCTTGCAACAGCTTTGCACACAGCCATCCTTGAGCAACCGAGTCTTTCAGATAGCATGGCACCGCTTAGAAACTCATCTGGATTATCCAAAAGAAAATGCAAAACTTCTGTCTTCACATTCATGCTTAGTATCATAATTGAAAGAACACCCGTTGTCGACATTTGTTGACATAAATAAAACAGATTTGTAAACTAACATCGTTTTAGAGGTTTACTGATATGAATGAATCAAATCGCTCTTTTTCTAGTTGGACAATACTTACACCATTGTTTACAGCTTTGATTGCAGCTGGCGCTTTCATAAAGATACCTATCGGCGCCGTACCAATCACACTCCAAACTCTTTTTTGCTTTCTATTGGCACTCTTGCTTCCTGTGAAGAATGCAACGATATCTGTCGCATTGTATCTTCTTCTTGGAGCCATTGGTTTGCCTATTTTCACAACAGGCGGTGGAATTGCTGCTCTGACAGGGCCAACTGGTGGCTTTTTGTTCGCATTGCTCCCTGCTTCAATAGTAGGATCATTGATTGCACAGAAAAAGAGAGACAGCATATTGTTCAATGTTCTTGTTATCTTGGTGATGGAAGTCATCATATACTTTGGCGGGGTATCATATCTCAAATACAGCAGGGATTTGACATTCAAAAGTGCGATGCTTGCTGGATGCGTGCCATTTATTCCCGGTGATATCTTAAAAATAATAGTTGCATCTATCTCAGCAAAATATCTCTACCCTGAGTGCGAGAAATTAAGATTGAGAAGAGAAAAACAAGAAACAGAAGAATAGAAAATAAGTGAAAAAAGTTGTATCTTTCACATTATGCGATACAACTCATTAGCATATTTGGATAAGTATATAGACTCTTTTGATAGGACTCATAGATTCTTCTTTGGCCACGGCTCCACAGCGCTTCCATCTATGCGCGATATACAGAGGATGGAGGAAGAATTTATGAACCTCTTCTTTCCTGGTCATATCGGCGTTGTAGACAAAAGGTCTCTTAAGCAGATTGTATCTTTTCATATGGAATCGGCAACGAATCTCCTATTCGATGCAATTTATCTTTCATTCGAGTATGAAAGCAAAGAAAAGAATTCAAAGGAGCAAGAGAAAAGAGCAAAATCGATTGTAGACAAGCTATGCTTGAACCTTCCTGAAATACGACAGATGCTAAAGCTTGATGCACAAGCAGGGTTCGATGGCGATCCTGCTGCAAAAGGAATACATGAGATAATCTTATGCTATCCAGCATTGAGGGCTTTAGCGTCCCATCGAATTGCTCATTTTCTATATAAGGAAGGTGTGCCTTTGGTCCCTAGGATGATGAATGAAGTTATCCATGCAAGCACAGGAATCGATATCCATCCAGGTGCTACAATAGGAAAAAGCTTCTTCATAGACCATGGCACAGGAGTTGTCATTGGAGAGACATCCGTAATTGGAGACAATGTAAAACTCTACCAAGGAGTAACATTGGGAGCGCTTTCATTTCCCAAAAACGGTTGCGGTGTCCTTCTAAGAGATACAAAGAGGCATCCTACTGTCGGGAACAACGTGACAATATACGCAAATGCTACAATCCTTGGTGACATTACTATCGGAGACAACTCTACGATAGCCTCAAATGCCTGGATAAAAGAGGACATACCAGCTAACTCAAGGGTTTTGACAGCACCTCCGAAGATAACTATCAAACAGAAACTTGAAGCGGAAAAACGCTAGAGAAAACTCCTTTATATAGCTCTCCTTCTTTTATTTTTATACCATCTGAGGTTTTGATTGTCGCTTTCAGGTAGTTTCCAGTTGTTCCTGAGTTATTTTTCTCAGCAAGAATCTCGCAAGACTTCCCAATCTGTCTTGCGATGTATTCACGGCTCTGTTTTGCTGAAAGCTGCCTTAGTCGATCAGCTCTCTCGTCTCTTATCCTCTCCTCCGGGTGCTTTGAGTTGAAAAGCGGAGTCTCTGGACGTGGCGAGTATGGAAAGACATGCATTGCTGAAAAACCATTTCTCTCCAAAAAGCTATATGTTTGCTCGAAATCACTCTCATCCTCACTAGGAAGCCCAGCTATAACATCGCATGCGATAAATGGATCATCTTTGACTTCTCGAAGCCTTTTTATTATGTAATCAACATGCTCTATCGAATAGCGCCTGTTCGCAAGTTTTAGTACCTTTGGGCTTGCACTTTGGATTGGAATATGGAAATGTGGATGCACACGAAAGTCAGCAATAGCATCTATCAGTCGATCATCTACATGGTCTGGCTCCATGGAAGAAAGCCTTATCCTGATATCCGAGCCAAGGCTTCTCAAGAGTTTTTCCATAAGTCCACCGATTGTCAATCCTGAATGGTCATAGTTTGTAAGATTGACTCCTGTAAGCATTATCTCATGAAAACCTTCTTTCTCTAGCTTCAATGCTCTTCTCACGACCTCGTCAGAGTCAAGAAAAACCGATTTGCCACGGGCAATTGTTGTTTTGCAATATCCGCATGAATTATCGCATCCATCCTGAATCTTGAGATATGCACGAGAATGATATGAGAACGATGAAGGATCAAAATCAAATACAGATCGATCATGGGCCTTGAAAGATGCAATAGAGTCAAATAGTGGTATGTTCAAGACATCTTGCTGAGCAATATGCAAGGGAAGCTCCAAAATCGATGCCTTCTGCTTCAAGGAAAAGACAAAGACATTATCAGACAATGAAGCAACATCATCTCTTGCGACCTCTGCATAGCAACCTGTAACAATCACAGCCTTTGCCTTTTTTGAGAAGAGACGAATCATACGCCTTGCTTTCTGCTCAGCTTTTGTTGTTACGGCACAAGAATTCACAATTATCAAATCAGCATTGTCGTAATCAGACAAGACATTGAATTCGTTTTTCGAGAAGCTATCAGCAATGGCCTCGCTCTCGCATTGATTAAGCCTGCACCCCAGAGTGTAAATATAAACGTTCAATGCTTATCATCCTCCTCAGCAAGCCTGTTGAGGACCTTTTCCAAAGCAACTTGCAACGAAAGCCTCATCTCCTTTGCATAAGGATTGTAGCGTTGCAAATCATAAAAGAGCTGTATCGGATCATTGCAAGTCTGCTCTACAATGCTCATCAAGGATCTATAGCCTTGTGTCGCAATCGGCGTTGGCTTGATATTCATCAAATCGAGAGTTCTTCCGACGAAATGTGTGACACCTTGCGAGTAAGCAGCGGCTTGATCATGCTCGCGTGGACTCATTTGCAATACTTCCAATCCCATCGATAGGAAAAAATCCTTTACAACTTCAAACCTATCATCGATTGGCGAAATCGGGCACATTGCAATAGGGAGGCCTTCTACACCATTTGCTCCCGAATCTGGACCAAACATCGGATGAGTTGCAATCTTATAGACATCTTTTGCTATATATTCCTCCATCCATTTTGCCGGATAGGTCTTCACAGAACATGTATCCATAACGACAGAGCTTTTTGAAATCCTCGCGCCCACTCTCTTCAAAACATCCTCAAATGCTGATATAGTCACACAAAAAAAGATATAAGGAGCTGAAAGAACTTCATCCTCGCTTGCGACTCTCACACCCTCTGGCACATCATGTTTATGGCGTGAATATGCAATCACATCAGCTCCATGCTCTGCTAGAAGCCTTGCCCAGAAAGAACCAAAACGACCTAATCCATATATTGCAATCTTCATAGAAGAAAAGCATATCCTTTCGATAATAACTATGCAAGAGAATGGAATTTGGCCATTTGGTTCTTAACAACAAATCAAAAGATTATTAATATTTGGGTATATCAGGATCTAGTTCCAATAGGAGAGAGAAATGACATTTTCAGAAAAAATGAAGGAATTGGCAAAGAAAGCCAATAAAAGACTTGTTCTTGCAGAAGGACTTGAGCCTAGAACAGTTAGAGCTGCAAGAATCATTGTTGATCAGAATTTAGCTTCTTCGGTAACACTTGTTGGCGATGAAGAAAAAGTAAGAGCAAATGCTAAAGAGCTCGGAGTAGATCTTACAGGAATCTTGATCTCGGATCCGGAAAAAAGCGGAAAGAAAGAGGAATTTGCTAATACATACTATGAGATGAGAAAAGCAAAAGGAATGACAGAAGAGCAAGCAAGGATCGATATCGTAGATCAATTGAGGTGGGGCGCAATGCTTGTACATCTTGGCTATGCAGATGCAATGGTTGCTGGAGCTGAGTCGACAACAGCAAATGTGCTAAGAGCTTGCTTCACAATAATCAAGTGCAAGCCTGGAATCAAAAGCGCATCATCTTGCTTCGTAATGGCTACAGACAAGACACAATATGGCGTGAATGGAAGTTTCATCTTTGCAGATTGCGCAACTATTCCAAACCCTACAGCGGATCAGCTTGCAGAGATTGCTGAAGCATCTGCCGCATCATGCAGAACATTCTTGAATGCTGAACCTGTTGTCGCTCTCCTTTCATACTCTACAAAAGGATCTGCAAAGGGAGAATTAGTCGACAAAGTCGTAGAGGCAACAAAACTCGTAAAAGAAAAGTGTCCAAACCTGAAAGTCGATGGAGAGATGCAATTGGATGCAGCAATTGTTGAGTCGGTTGCCAAGCAAAAAGCTCCAGGATCAGAAGTAGCTGGGCATGCAAATGTCCTTGTTTTCCCAGACTTGCAAGCAGGAAACATTGGCTACAAGCTTGTACAAAGACTTGCTGGAGCTGAGGCATATGGCCCTATATTGCAAGGCTTTGCCAAACCTGTATCAGATCTATCAAGAGGTTGCTCGACAGAGGATATCGTAGTGACAGCATCAATTACGCTTGCTCAAGCAGGAAGCGAAAACTAAAGACTCAAGCAGCAGGTTCGCCTGCTGTTTTTTAAAGCGACTTTATCTCGTTTGCAAGCTCTATAATGCTTTCAAGCGGTAGTGCTTCTGCTCTCTCTGAGCCCGATAGTGATGCTCTTGATATAACCCTTTCGATAGCATCCTTTCCATAGCGTCCATACTCGGATGAGAGCAGATTATTCTTTACAGTCTTTCGCCTTTGCGCAAATAAAGCTCTCGTGAGAGGAAGAAATACATCTCTTAAAGAAGAAGGAACCAAAGGCTCTTTTCTTTTTTCCATAACGACGACAGAGCTATCGACTTGCGGCTGAGGCCAAAAACATCCCTTTTTCAAAGTCAGTACCGATTTATTCGAATAGTCTATTTGAGTAAGAATAGAGAAGGACGAATAATCAGCATCACCGACAGCTGAACACATCCTATCCACAACTTCTTTTTGCAAAGTGAAAACCATCTTGTCTGGCAAAACAGAGCTCTCGATTAGTTTCGCAATTATCAAAGATCCAACATTGTATGGAAGATTTCCTACTATCCTGTCAGGTGCATCTTTCTCCAAGAACAATGTCTTTAAAGCATCTCCTTCTACGAGAGAGAACATTGGTTCATCAAAGAATGCCTCTTCTCTCAAAATGGATGCAAACCCATGATCGATTTCAAAGCATTTTAGATTTACATTCTTTTTCAACATAATGCTTGTGATTGCGCCAAGTCCAGGCCCAATTTCCCAAACATTCATATCGTCATCCAAATCCATAAGAGAGACAATCTTGTCGCGATTGGATTGCGAGATGAGAAAGTTCTGCCCGAATTTCTTTGACATAGCAAGCCCATGTTCCCTCAACACGGAATCAAGCTGTGAAATACTATCATAGTTTAAAGACCACATAGCTTTGAGCATACCAAAGGTGAAGACAAAAGAAAACAGAAAACAAATGGACTACCTTTACGATAGCCCATTGGAATTTATTGCTATTTTCCGTACTTTGCCGATGCCTCCACAAAAGCCTTGAAGCATGGATGAGGTCTATTGGGACGAGATTTGAACTCCGGATGATATTGCACTCCTAAGAAGAATGGATGGTTCTTTATCACAACAGATTCCACAAGCCGTCCATCAGGGCTTGTTCCAGCAACCTCCATCCCTGATTTTTCAAAGTCATCTCTGAAGATATTATTGAATTCATATCTATGCCTGTGTCGTTCGCTTGTGAATGTTGAGTTGTATACTTTTTCAAGCAATGAACCTTCAACAATAGAGCAAGGATAAGAGCCAAGCCTCATTGTGCCACCCTTTGGAACAACTCCCTTCTGGTCAGGCATCAAGTCGATAACAGGATGTGTGCTTTCAGCATCGAACTCGGATGAGTTTGCATCTTTCCATCCAAGCACATCCCGAGCATATTCAATTACAGCGATTTGCATTCCAAGGCAAATCCCAAAATAAGGAATACTATGCTGGCGAGAAAAACGCGCAGCCTCGATCTTGCCCTCTATTCCTCTATTTCCAAAACCACCAGGGACAAGGATTCCAGAGACATCTCCAAGAAGGCTTTCAGCATTCGATCTGTTAAGCAATTCCGAATCGACCCACTTTATATCTACATTCAAGTGCATGCTCCATCCAGCATGCTTAAGCGCCTCTATCACAGAAAGGTAAGCATCATGAAGCTGGATATACTTGCCAACGATTGCAATCTTGACATGCCTCGTGCTCTTTTCGATGTTTTCAAGCATATGGCACCACTCACTCATGTCAGATGGCTGTGTATCGAGTTTGAGTTCTCTGCACACAATTGAATCGAGATTCTCCTCAGCAAGCATTATCGGCGCCTGGTAAAGAACTGGTATTGTCTTATTCTCGATTACGCAATCTCTTTTCACATTGCAAAACAATGCGATTTTCTCTTTTATGGAATTCTCTATCGGCTCATCCGAGCGCATTACTATGATGTCTGGAAAAATCCCAGAGCTCATAAGCTCTTTGACAGAGTGTTGCGTTGGCTTCGATTTATGTTCGCCAGATGATTTTATATATGGAACAAGTGTCACATGTATAAAAAGACAGTTTTCCTTGCCTAGCTCTAGGCCTATTTGCCTTATAGCTTCCAAGAATGGCTGTGATTCGATATCGCCTGTAGTTCCACCGATTTCGGTGATAACAACATCCGCCTTTGTCTTTTCACCAAGCGAATATATGAACTTCTTTATCTCATTTGTGACATGTGGAATAATTTGTACTGTAGATCCCAAATACTCTCCATTCCTTTCTTTGTTAAGGACATTCCAGAATACTTTTCCTGATGTAAGGTTGGAATACTTGTTCAAATCTTCATCAATAAACCTCTCGTAGTGGCCAAGGTCAAGATCCGTCTCGCATCCATCCTCTGTAACAAACACTTCTCCGTGTTGCAAAGGGCTCATTGTACCAGGGTCAACATTCATATATGGATCAAGCTTTTGAGCTGCAACCTTAAGCCCTCTGCTTTTCAAAAGCCTTCCAAGGCTCGCTGCTGTTATGCCCTTTCCAAGTCCTGAGACGACTCCTCCGGTTACGAAAATATGTTTTGTCATGATCACTCCTTAAAACTTTTCAATACAGATGCAGCTGCATCTCGTAAAGATATCCTTTTATCCATTGCCGATTTCAATAAGAATCTATGAGCGCTATCCTCATCCATACTATTTTTTGAAATCAACATACATTTTGCTTTATCTACAATCTTAATCTCCTCGACCTTCATCTCAAGTCGCCTGATTTCACGGCGAAGTGCATCAAGCCTTTTCTTAGTGCTTTGTGCAAGATGGATCGATTGTCTGAAAACAGGAGGAATAATAGGTTTCGAGACTATTACAATCCCAGCCTCTTCTGCTTCATATCCAATTGAACTAAGCAAATCCTCTCTGATCAACATAACAACAAAGGCCTCACTCTCGCTTAAGATCATCTCACCAAGCTCAAGTCCGCTCTCATCCGAAAGAGGATAGTTTATCACTACAATATCCCAGTTTTCATCCAAGACCATTCTTCTAGCTGTTGCACCCGAGATACAAGAAGAGACATCGACCTCTTCCACTTCTCTCAAAAGGGAAGATATCGTTGAACAACTCTTTTCGCTAGATGAAACAGCCAGGACTCTCATTATGTCAACAACAACTCCATATCACGGGATTCAATCTTCGGATTGTCTGCAGAAGTTGCTTTTTGCCAATCTGAGCGTTTCGCGTTAAGAAAACACTCGAGAAGATGATGAGGCAATATGCTTTTTACAAATTCAGACTTGGATGCAATTTCTATAGCCTCCGAAAGAGTAAGAGGAAGCTTCTCGCCAATATCAATATCGTCAATTGCCAATCCGTCTTTGATTCCTTCTCTTGCCGCAGAGACCAAAAGCAATAGTGCAAGATATGGATTTGATGAAGGATCAGCTGATCGTACCTCCACTCTCTTCGCACTCTCTCTGCTTACTTCTGGCACTCGAATCAAAAGTCCACGATTTCCTGTCCCCCAGCTTACACTATCTGGAGCCTCATATGTGCCAAGTCTCTCATATGAATTAGCAACAGGATTCAAAAATACTGTTATTTCTTTAATTCTCCTCAATATTCCTGCTATGATACTATCTTTCAGATCATCAAAGCTTCTGTCCTTTGTATGGAAAGAAAGGTTGATATGAAGCCCAGATCCAGATTGATGAAACAGTGGCTTTGGCAAGAAGGAAGAGAACAGGCCTTGCCTATACGCAAGCATCTTTACAGTTGATTTGAATGTAATAAGGTCGTCTGCCGCAACAGATAAAGGAGATGGCCTGAATGTTATCTCGTTCTGACCCGGTCCTTTCTCGTGATGGCTAGTTTCTATATAAATCCCCATCTCTTCCAATGTTATAGAAATCTCTCGCCTGATATTCTCGCCTTTATCAAGCGGAGCAACATCAAGATACCCAGCCTCGTCCATAGGAGTCAAAGTCGGCATTCCACTCTCATCGTTCTTGAATAGATAGAACTCACACTCTGTTCCAACTGTAGTTGAGATGCCGTCCCGGGAAAGATTGTTTTCAAGCTCCCTCAAAAGATAGCGCGCATCTCCATCAAACGGCCTTCCGTCTGGATGGATTATGCTACAATAGAGCCTGATCACACGTCCATGCTCTGAAGGTCTCCATGGAAGCATTGACAATGTCTCCGGGTCGGGGATGAGCATCAAGTCAGAGTCATCAACATTCAAAAAGCCTCTTATTGCTGATGCATCGAACTTAATGCCTTCATCAAAGGCCCTTTCAAGCTCTGATGCAGATATTGATACATTCTTCAGTTGTCCAAAAATATCGCAAAAGGAGAGACGAACAAACCTGACATTGTTCTCAGAGATATATTCGAGCACATCGGATTTATTATAACAAACCATAGATTATCCTTTAAATTTGCGTATAAAGTTGCTTGTACGGGTTGGCCGAATCGGGTCTCAATACAAAAAAATGATGTTGCATCACAACTTCTATGTCAAGAGAGAAGATGGTACAGAATTCATCGATGAGACTTCTTATTTCGATAAGATCCTTTTCTGTTGCATCAGACGCTGAAACTTGTAGCGGAAGATCCTTAGGAAGATAATCGGAGCGCAATATTATCCTCCCACCGTGCATGCCTGTCCCACAAAAATAGCCAACAGGAGGTGCACCCCCCTGCTCTAGCCCAAGAACGATAATCGTCCCGCCAGCTTGGTACTCTCCAAGAAAAGATCCAGCAGCATCGCCAATGATCAAAAGAGGCTGTTTGTCCTTGTATGCTTTCATATGTATCCCAGCTCTGTAGCCAGCACTATCACGTATGTATATCTTTCCACCCCTCATTGCATAGCCGGGAGCATCTCCAGCAGATCCATGGACAATTATCATACCGTCGTTCATCGTATCCCCAATAGCATCTTGGGCAGATGAAAAAACCTCGATTATAGCTCCATCCAGAAAAGAACCTAATGCATTTCCAGGTACTCCATGTATAGCTATTCTTCTGTTTTTCAATCCAGTTCCGATATATCTTTGTCCTTCAAGGTCATACAGTTCAATGTCGTAGTAAGGACTTGTCTTGACTTTCTCATTGAGCTCTCTGAATGGCATATTGCCAACTTCTATTCTCATGTTATTCTCCTGCATGTTTTATCCCCAGAATCTCAAGTTCCTTCTCATTTAGTCCAATGCCTCTTAGCATTGCTCTATTTCCTTTAAGTGCCTCTATAGAGTTTATTCCCATTCCACCCATCATCTCTTTTATCTCATGAGTCCATGCATTTATAAGGTTTACGAGCCTTGCTTGTCCCTCTTTCGGGTCAAGGCGCTTTACAAGTTCAGGATTCTGTGTTGCTATTCCCCAATTGCATCTTCCTGTATGGCATGCCCTACAAAGATGGCAACCAAGCGCAATCAAGCTTGCTGTCCCGATGTAGACAGCATCTGCCCCTAGTGCAATTGCCTTCACAATATCGGCACTGGATCTCATTGAGCCTGATGCTATTATAGAGACAGAGTCCCTTATTCCTTCATCCCTGAGTCTTGTATCGACAGCAGCAAGTGCAAGTTCGATAGGTATACCAACATTGTCTCTTATAGCAGTTGGAGCTGCTCCCGTTCCTCCTCTATAGCCGTCAATTGCTATGATATCAGCACCAGATCTGGCAATTCCTGATGCTATTGCAGAAACATTATGGACTGCTGCGATTTTGACGATTATCGGCTTTTTATAGTCTGTTGCCTCTTTCAAAGCATAAACAAGTTGCCTCAAATCCTCGATTGAATAAATATCATGGTGTGGCGCTGGCGATATTGCATCCGATCCTTCAGGAATCATTCTCGTGCGCGAAATGTCTCCTATAGTCTTCGAGCCAGCAAGGTGACCTCCTATTCCAGGCTTTGCACCCTGCCCCATTTTAATCTCCAAAGCAGCTCCTGCCTTCAAGTATTCCGGATGAACACCAAAACGCCCAGATGCGATTTGTACGATAGTATTTGGTCCGAATTCATAGAAGTCTTCATGCAACCCACCTTCGCCTGTATTATAGAATGTCCCAAGCTCGGTTGCCGCGTTGGCAAGTGCCTTATGAGCATTATAGCTTATTGAACCATAGCTCATTGCCCCAAAGAGAATTGGAGTAGAAACCACAAGCTGCGGGGCAAGCTTAGTAATCAAACGTCCGTCTTTGTCATGTTTTACTTCAGAGTTTTTCTTGCCTAAAAATACTTTAGTCTCCATAGGTTCTCTCAATGGGTCTATAGGAGGATTTGTAACTTGTGATGCATTTATGACTATCCTATCCCAATACGATGGCATCTTGTTTGGGTTTCCCATTGAACCAAGAAGCACGCCCCCTGTAGCTGCCTGCCTGAAGATATTGCTTATAGTATCGCTCTTCCATGCATCATTTGGACGAAATGTCATATCTGACTTGACGATTTTTATGGCCTTTGTTGGGCAAAAATCCACGCACCTATGACAACAGACACACTTTTCGTCATCTGTGGATAATTTTTTTGTCTTAGGGTTTATGAAGTGCACACCATTGGAACATTCCTTAATGCACTTGTTGCAATTTATGCATCTATCGAAATTCCTAACGACCTCGAATTCAGCAGTTATATATGAAATCATCTTGCTTCCTCCTCAGAGTAGAGCCTTACAATCACAGGTTCCCCACCTTTCGGATGCCATATCCTATCAGGTTCTGGCTCAATGAGCCTGATTGCACTCTCTTCAGAAGCAAAGTAGACCATGTCATCTTTCTCTGCTGCGACAAGGCTTCTAAGCTTCAATCTATCGTTCAAGGCCATTATGCCTCCTGAAAAACCAACAAGGATCGAGAACGGGCCTGTTATCAACAATGACGAGAATGTGTTGCGCAAATATGTATATTCTCTTTTCTTCTCTTCATCCATTCTGGCAATAGTTGTCCAAAATGGGGCTGCTATGACATGCGCTGTCTCTTCCAAAGTAAGCTTTTTTCTTCTATTGAGGTAATCAATCATGTATGTTATTACCTCTGTATCTGTTTGCAATGTGCATCTATAGCCATACATCTCTATCGCACGTCTATTTGCATCGTAAGATGATATTTCTCCATTATGGACGACAGAAACATCCAAAAGCCCAAATGGATGAGCACCTCCCCACCATCCTGGTGTGTTCGTGGGATACCTTCCATGGACTGTCCAACAATATCCTTCATATTCATCAAGTCTGTAAAACTCTCCGACATCCTCAGGATATCCAACAGCCTTGAAGCACCCCATGTTCTTTCCAGAAGAGAAGATATAAGCACCGTCAATCATTGTGTTTACATAAACTACTGAACGCACTGTGTATTCATCTATATCGAGCTGTGATGCTGCAAGCCTCGTTCTCAACGGCGTAACAAAATATCTCCACATCAAAGGCTCATCTGTTATGTTCTTGTTTTTTCTTGTTGGTATCTTTGAAAGGTTGACTATGTCGAAATACTCATCCAAGTATTTTTCTGTCAAGACTCTTGAGTCATTTGAATCATAGAATATATGAAAAGCATAATAATCCTTGTACTCAGGATAGATTCCATAGCCAGCGAAGCCTCCTCCAAGACCATTGGACCTATCATGCATGACACGAATCGACTTTATCATGCTTTCGCCTGTAAATCGCTTTCCAGAACGCGAGAATTGTGAAGAGATAGCACAACCTGCGGGGATCCTTACATCGCCCTCCTTAACATTGTGCCACTGAAAGTAGTCGTCCATAAAGACCCTCCTGAAAAAAGAAAAGCGCCTGACAGAAGGATAAAAAGAGAGTTATCCCTATGCCAGACGCCTTTGTCTGAAAACGCATTCGCGTTGCAATGAAATATAATTGAAAAGAGATTTTTTGTCACCACAGCAAACCCGTAAATGCAAAAAAATATACTTCGTCCAATCCAAATACAAAGATTTTTTCAAGTTAATTATTTTTCACATATAGAGTTACAGAAAATATCTAAAAATTTAAGGCTAGCACATTGACTGAATTGCCTTTTTTTTGATAGAACAATGACATCAACAAAGGTGTTGTAGTACAGTGTGCTATGACACCTTTTTTTCTTTACTTGGAGGAAAATATGGAAACAGTTGCGGATTATTTCGGCTCATTGGTATTCAATGACGAGACCATGAAAGAGAGACTCCCAAAGGATATCTACAATAAATTGAAACAGACAGTCCACGAGGGAAAAGACTTGGATCTTACAGTTGCAAACTCAGTAGCGAATGCAATGAAGAACTGGGCTGTCGAGAAGGGATGTACTCATTACACTCACTGGTTTCAGCCAATGACAGGTATAACAGCAGAAAAGCATGAAGCATTCATCACTCCAATTGAAGGCGGCAAGGTATTGTTGGAGTTTTCAGGAAAAGAACTCATAAAAGGCGAACCAGATGCCTCATCATTTCCATCTGGAGGACTAAGAGCTACTTTTGAAGCACGTGGCTATACAGCATGGGACCCTACAAGCTATGCATTTATAAAGGACGAAACTCTATGTATTCCAACAGCATTTTGCTCCTACTCAGGAGAAGTATTGGACAAGAAGACACCTCTTTTGAGAAGCATGGAATCACTGTCCAATGAAGCTGTGAAGATCCTGAAGCTCTTTGGCAAGGAAGATGTGAAAAGAGTTATAACAACAGTTGGTCCAGAGCAAGAATACTTCCTTATCGACAAGAAAGACTATGCAAAAAGGAAGGACTTGATCTATACAGGAAGAACACTTCTAGGAGCAAGGAGTCCTAAGGGCCAAGAGATGGAAGACCATTACTTTGGTGCTCTTAGAACTAGAGTAAGCGAATATATGCATGATCTTGACAAAGAGCTCTGGAAACTTGGAATCAACGCTAAGACAAGCCATAACGAGGTTGCTCCTTGCCAGCACGAGCTTGCGCCAGTGTATGCAACAACCAATGTTGCTGTAGACCATAACCAGCTTACTATGGAACTAATGAAAAAGGTTGCAGAACGACATGGCTTTGCTTGTCTTTTGCATGAAAAACCATTTGCAGGTGTAAATGGTTCTGGAAAGCACAACAACTGGTCGATATCGACAGACACAGGAGTAAACCTTCTTGAGCCAGGAGACAATCCAAAGGATAACGCACAGTTCTTGCTTTTCCTTGTTGCTGTAATCAAAGCAATCGATGAATACCAGGACTTGATGAGAATATCTGTTGCATCAGCTGGAAACGATCATAGACTAGGAGCCAATGAAGCACCTCCTGCTATTGTTTCAATATTCCTTGGAGATGAACTGACAGGAATCCTTGATTCAATCGCAGATGGAAAACCAATCAATGGAAAGTCAAAGCAGAAGATGGAATTGGGCGTACATGTCCTTCCTGCTATTCCAAAAGACACAACAGACAGAAACAGAACAAGCCCATTCGCTTTTACTGGAAACAAGTTCGAGTTCAGAATGCTTGGCTCATCCTTCTCTGTCGCTGGACCGAATATTGTTCTCAATACTATTGTTGCAAAGGAACTTAATGAATTCTATCAAGAGCTATGCGATGCAAAAGATTTTGAGAAGGCTGTTTCTGAGATTGTAAAAAGAACTTATATCGAGCATAGAAATATTGTCTTTAATGGGAACAACTATTCACCGGAATGGATTGATGAAGCAAAAAAGAGAGGCCTCTTGAATCTTGCTTCAGCTCCAGATGCTTATGACAGATTCATTGACAAGAAGAATATTGATCTTTTCTCCAAATTTGGAATCTACAGCCCAGCTGAAGTAAATTCCAGATATGAGATCTTGAACGAAGAATACTCAAAGACGATTCATATCGAAGCTCTAACAATGATCGATATGATCAACCGACAGATTTTGCCAGCTGTGGAGTCTTTCTCTTCCAAACTTGCAAGGACAATCAAAGAGAAAAAAGAGGCATTGCCTTCACTTTCTTTGAAAGCTGAGAGTTCAAGACTAGAAGAAGTATCTGGATTGACAGATGATTTGTACAAAGCACTAAAAGATTTGACAGACAACGTAGACAGCAGCATTGAGTATTCAGGTTCGGCTCTTGCACACTATTCCAGAAATGAGATAATCCCTGCCATGGAAGAAGTAAGAAAATATGCAGACAAACTCGAGTTGATTGTCGATCAGACAGATTGGCCTTACCCAACATATGGCGAGATGCTCTTCTATGTCTAATAAGCTATAGAGCTTTTATTCTCCTCTCTCCCTTAGTGAACAACAGATTCACTAAGGGATTTCTTAACAGATAAAGGTTTATCACATATTCCAATAACCTTTGTGTTTGCTCTACTCAGTTCACTTTACTTAATTTCATCTAAATTGATTACTTTATTAAAGAAAGCCTCATATTGTTTGTTGTGGCTTACAACAACTATAGTTGAAGAGGGAAGCCACTTAATCAGTAAATCGGTAAAATTCTCTTTTGTATATGCATCCAATGAAGCATCGATCTCATGAACCTCACCAGCTAAATCAGAGATTATGGCTGGAGTTTCCCCCTAGGAGCCT
>ERZ808252.345-NODE-345-length-47047-cov-15.600847_pt1 | contig 47047 bp, 46 predicted proteins | sample MGYA00521242_ERZ808252 | MGnify/ENA primary metagenome ERZ808252 (study PRJEB31516, sample SAMN03275581) | gut metagenome | biome: mammalia-associated habitat; material: feces | host: Papio cynocephalus | place: Kenya | collected 2012-08-07 ...
AAAATCAGAATGTTTGAATTAAAATTGAAGCCAAAAATTGGAGGAAAAAGTTATGGCAGAATTTTATTGTAAATGCTGCGGAGATAGCTATTCATCATTGAGACATTTGACAAGCGGTCATTGTTCACGCTCTTCTTCAGGAAGACATGAATTGTTTGAAGGTGAAACTGGCGGCAATTATTACTGCTGTTATTGTGGAGACAAATATTCATCATTGAGACATTTGACAAACGGCCATTGCTCAAGAAATCCAGATGGAGATTATCATGTTCCGTATGAAGGAGAAGAGAAGTCTCAATACACTTGCAAATATTGCGGAGACAAATATTCATCATTGAGACATTTAACAAGCGGTCATTGTTCAAAGTCTCCAACAGGAAAACATTTTCCTGCAAAATAAGATAAACTGAGCAAAAAAAATGAAGCAAAAATCGCAGGAACAGAAAAAATCAATTCCACAAAGAATTCTTCCTTATGTGGATGGCGAAGCGGACTCATTCTTTGAATATTTTATAATTTTTGTAATTATTTTGAATTCTGTAGTTTTGGGAATTGCGACATCGCCGGATATTTCTGTACAGTTTCGTGCTGTGCTGGATATTATTGATAAAACTTGTCTTGCGATTTTTGTTATTGAACTGGTTTTAAAATTTATTGCGTATAATAAGCATTTTTTTTCAGCTTCAAAATGGAATACTTTTGATTTAGTCATAGTTCTTGTTTCCATTTTTTGCACAGTTCCTTATTTTTCAATTTTCCGTGGAATAAAAGTTTTTAGGGCGTTTAAGCTTGTTCAAACTTTAAAAACGCTTAGGGTCGTAAAAACCTTAAAAATAATAAACAGCCTAAAGCATCTTCAAGTAATTCTAAAGGCTATTGTTTTTGCAATACCAAGCATAATCTGGACATTTTCGCTGCTTTTGATTGCGTTTTATTTTTATGCGATTATCGGTGTTAATTTATTCGGCGCGGAATTTTCAGAAACTTTTGGCTCTTTGGGAAAAGCCTTTTACACGCTTTTTCAGCTTATGTTATTTGACGACTGGGGAAACATTACTCGCCCGATTTTAAAGGAATTTTCTGCTTCCTGGATTTATTTTGTTAGTTTTGGAATAATTTCTGCCTACACAATATTGCAGGTTGTAACAGGAATTGTTGTTGAGTCCATTCAAAATGTAACAGCAGATAAAAATCATAAAATTAAAGAACCTTTAGAGCCGGAAAAAACTACCGTTACCGCACTTGAAATAGAAAATCTTTCAAAACAAATATCACTTCTTGAAAAACAGATTTGCGAATTGAATGTAAAAATGCAGAATACGACAAAATAATTGCAGTGCAAGTTTTCATTCCAACAAACAAAATTCCATTGTAAATTCCCCAAATACCAAGTAAAATTCCGTTATGAACAAATTTCTTTTTGCCTTGCCTGCGGTTTGCGTCCTGTTTTTCTCGTGTGATTTTTCAGGCGACAATTCCAACGACTATGCTTATTATAATGTTGTTCCGCGCAGGGAAGATTCGCAGTTTTCAGTTCCCGATTCAAACTTAAAAATCGACTTAAAAATCGATATGATAAGCATTTTGAATGCGGATGTGATTGTTCTTGGAGAGGATGCTGAAAGCGTTACAAAAACTGTAAAAGTTCTTCCGTTCAGCATGTCAAAGTTCGAGGTCAGCTACAATGTGTGGCATTTTGTTTACAAATGGGCAACTTCTGATTCGCGCGGAGAAAAAAAATATACTTTTGAAAATTCCGGTGCGGAAGGTCAGTACGGAGATTTGAGTGGCAGCAAGCTTTTTAACGAAGGCGGCGAGCCTAAAGATGAAGGAATTCCTGTCTGCGGAATAAACTGGCGAGACGCTGTTGTTTGGTGCAATGCATTGAGCGAATTGTGCGGCCTTGCTCCGGTTTACTGCACGGATTCAGCTTTTAAAAATCCGCTAAGAAGTTCAATTTATGCAGAAGGCGAAACTCCATCAAATATTCCGCTTCCTTATGGAAACGCAAAGGCTACCGACATGACAAGCCTTTCCAAAGGAAACGTTGACAATCCTTACGTGAACAAAAATGCGGACGGATTTAGGCTTCCATATATTTACGAATGGGAATACGCCGCGCGCAAATGCAACGATGGCTCTTTTATAAGCGGAAAAAATGCTCCCGGCGACAAAAGTGGTCCTTGCAGCGGAAACTCAAAGCCCACTCTTATGGACGAAATCATGGGAATTACGCCAACGCCGCCTTCAAAAGTTGCAAGAAATTACGGCTGGAATATGGGCAACTCAAAGAATGACGGACCAAGAGAAACCGCCGCCGGCTGGGACGACAGAAATTCTGCGTGCAAAATTCCTGCGAACGGCTCAATGAGAATACACAAGCAGGGCGGAAAACTTCCTTCCGAACTTGGATTTTACGATCTTGCCGGAAACGCCTACGAATGGTGCTGCGACTTCGGCTCACCCTACGACTGGAAATATGAGGTCTACCCTTACAAAAGCATGAAACAGGGCGGCTACAACGCTTCTTATGTATATTTTGAATCCTGCTACAGAAGAGCCGACCCGGCCTACGTAAAGACCGGCGGACTTAGGCTTGCAAGAACCGTGGAGTGAAGGCTAAAATTTCTTCTTTATTTTCCAAAATCCAAACGGGTCTGTTTTTAGTTCATGCTCATAAAGCGAAACGACTTTTCCAACATCAAAAAGCATTGCCTTGCAGCTTCCGATTTCAAAGTGTTTTATAAATCCCATTTCGTCAGCTATTTTTTGAATTTTGCACCAAGCTTTTACAGGCGGATTTCCTGCTTCAATAAACCATTCTTCAGGCGGATAGATTTTGTTGATTTCTGCGTTCGGAGCAAACATATCAGAAATTTCTTTTGGAGTGATTTCTTCAACGTAATGCATTGCGGTAAGTTTATAAATGTCTACGCCCAAAAGAAGTGCCTTGCCTCCGTTGTGAATGGCAAAATTAAGCCCGCCATTTACAGCTTCTTGTGCATGTTTTCCCCAGCCTGAAATCTGCATGATTCCGCTTCCTGTAAGAGTTCCATTTTGCAGCCTGAATGTGTCGGCGATAATTCCCATTGCGCTTTTTTTTCTGTCGTCGGGAAGGATTTTTATTTTGCAGGTTATTCCAAGTTTTTTGTCTTCGTCTGTGAGCGGAAGGGCAGGGCTAAGCCTTAATGCCGGCATAAAAATTGTGCCTTCTGAACCAACGCATTCCTTGAGCGCGCTGATTACAGTTTTAGCTCCGCCTTCAACATGACCAAAACTGCTTAAGCTGCTGTGAACTTCAAGACACATTCCTTTTTCCACGCCGTTTTTCTTAAGCGCATTTACGATAAAGCTCTTGTCCATTTTTTCTCCCATAAAAAGTCAATGAGGAAATTTCAATTTCCGATTTGACTTTTTAGCACAATTTCGCAACAAAGTGAGAAATTGCAGTTGATTATAAAGTTTGCAACGCAAACTTGTGAATAAAAACTTTGACGCTATTTTAGGCAAAGTTTTTATTACAGTCTCCATGTAAGGATTTGACAATATTTTAGGGACTAGAGCCTATTACGTTTCTGAAAAAAAATCAACTTTAAACTGCGACTTTGTTGCTTTCAAGGCAGTTTTTAAAACTACCTTTGCTGTTTGCAGCCTTATTTTGCATTCCTTACTACACGGAAAGAGAAAGGGCGAGGACCGGCAATATTTTCAAATTCTTTTGGTGACGCATTATTTCTTTTATATACAGGATACGGTAGATTTTCTATATCATCATCAGTACCACCTCTGAGTATTCTATGAGTTGATGAGTATATCATTTCTCCGTAATCTGGTCCATGCGGATTTTTTGCGTTTTTACTTACTTCGTAATAATCACTAGAATACCAGTCCCAGCACCATTCAAGACTTCCTTTATTAAAATCAGAAATACGCATTTCATTCCGGGCGGCGTATTCCCATTCTGCTTCCGTTGGCAATCGATAACCGTTTGCATTCCAGTCGCAGGTAATATTTGGATATTCTGCGCGGAGTTTTTCTGCATTATTAATATTGTCTTTTGAACCATTAGAGGCATAGCAAGGCGTAAGACCTTCTTCTATGCTCCGAAAATTACAATACACTATTGCATCAAACCAGGTGACATTTTCTGCGGCATTTATCTTCCACTGGCTTTGAGGAAGTCTTCCATTGACCCAATCCTTGTACCCTTCAGGATATGCACCAGTTGTGCTCATCCATTCATAAAGTGTGATTTTAGTTTGGCTCATATAAAAATCGCTTACGGTAACTGTGTGTACTGGGGCATCTTCTTCAGAATTGCTTCCCATCTGGAATGTGCCGCCTTTCACTAGAATCATATTGTTCTGTGCTGAAAGTGGAAAAATTGCAGCCAACGCTAAAACTGCCGCAAGAATAAATTTTGTGTGTCTCATAAAAATCTCCTGTTTTTATAGATTATTTTTGATTACTGAATAAGAGGCATAATTGTTGTGATATAAATTTGCTTGGCTCTGCTATAGCTGTTTATAACTACATAATGGTTGCCAGCGCGCCAGTCATCTGTTACAAGGGCAACGCTTACATCGCAGTTACGTTGTTTCATCAGCGCTTTTACAGATGAAGAAACTTTTTGACTCGGGTTGTATTTTTTTATATTGTCAAAATCAATTACATATCCCATGTTTTCAACCCAATTAGGAATATATTTATTAAAAATATAGCTATCGTTCCCATCATGGTATGTATAAGAATCATAGAGCCAATAATGAAGTTTTCTGCCGTCAACTAATGCCCAGCCATCCTGTTCTTTGTATGAATTTGCGACATCAAAAAATAGTTCTCCTTTGAGAGTAACTCCGCCTTGATAATACCACCCATGTTTTTTTATTGGTCCTTCTTCTGCAAAAATGCCAGCTGCTGCAAAAAACATAAATACAATAAATGCAACAATATTTTTCTTTTTCATTTTAATTCTCTCCTTTTGATTTTAAAGAATTTTCGATTTCAGTAAGTTCAGAAAAGTTGTCTCCTAAAACGCTTTTTAACCATTCTAAAAATAGAGTTTGACTATCTTCAAACCATTTGTTAAATACAAGAAAAGGTATGCCGTCTAGGACAATTTCGTCTTTATAATATACGTCTTTGTCAGTTTTTGATTTTTTCTCAGTTTCTTTGTCTAGCTGTGTATATAATATTTTTAGAACAGGAAGTGTTTTTCCTATTTCATCTTTCCATGAAATCTCAAACTTTTCTTCACAAAAATATGATTCTGTAAGCCAATAAATCTCTTTTATTTTTCCGTGTTTTTCTAACGCCTCAAGGCTTAAAAAAATAAATGCTTTGTTGTCTGCCATAAATTTCTGCTCCTATTATTTTATTGATGTTTAGTTAAAGAGCATATCTATGTATTGTTGGCATAAACGGTCATATTCATATTGCGCAACATAAGGATCATCATAAGTTTTATCAGTTAATACATTTCTTTCACTATCTTTTGAGTCAATAAATGCTGAAACTTCTATTCCTTTTTTTGTATCGGATTTTATTATAACATAGGCAGTTCCACTTTGTTTTTGGCATATAGTTATATTGACATAAATCAGTTCAGGGTGGTTCTCAGCTATCTTACGAAAATCTTCAATGTAAAATTGAGCAAATTTATTTATTTTTTCATATGGCTGTTTATTTGTTAGAGAATCACATAATTTTATGCAAGCAGTGGCTTTTCCAATATTGGCAAAAAAAGTATATCCATGATACCCTTCCGCAGAAATATGCGAAAAAATACAAAACAAAATTGCCACAACAAGACTTCTTTTTTCTGTTCGTCTTTTATTATTTTATTAACAGCTTCTGCAAATCGATTGTCTTCTTTATAAATCAGTTCTTTAACTTTTGGATTGTCTGATTTTCTGTAGCAATCAAGAATTTTCTGCACGTTTTCAAGATTTTTTGTGTCATCTTCATTGCTTGATTTTATAAGTGCGCTTGCAATTTCATTTGTTTCCATAAAAAAAACTCCTTTATTTCCATTCCTAAAGAATGATTTATAAATATTTTACTTCAAAAAGCAATATATTTCAATGCTTTTAGAATGACTTGCGTCAATATTAATTCTTTTTGCTTATGTGATTTGTTGTGCTTGTAGGGCATACTATTTTTATGTCGTCGGTTGATATAAGAAAAATTTTTGGCGAGAACGTTAAGTATTACAGAAAAAAATCGGGAATGTCGCAGGAGCAGTTTGCAGAAAAGCTTGAGATTTCACCGAACCATTTGAGCGTGATTGAAACGGGCGGAAAATTCGTAACTTATAAACTTCTTGAGCGCATTGTAGTGGCTTTTGATGTGATGCCCGCCGCGCTGTTCTTTACTCCGGGAACGGCTTCGTTTGACGACACTCTTCAGAACAAAATCAACTCGATAATAAAGGAAGAACTTGAAACCGCGACTTTAGAAATTTCCAAGCGGCTTGCAAAGTTGTAGAATTTTTGCTGAAAAAAACAGCCCTTCTTATTCAGAAGAGCCGTTTTTTTGTTTACTAGGCACCTTATACGGAAACTGTTATAGTTTCAGAATGAATACCGGCGCGAACTGTTTTGTTTATGCGAGTTCCTGAACCGTAAGCTGTTCTTACAATGAGCCTATAAGTTCCAGATTTTACTTCTACCGGAACATTGAAAAGAAGAACAGAACCCATATTGTCTATTAGTTCATCGCTTTTGATTTGAATCCACTCAGAAATATTTTCCGAGTACTTTCCGTTTTCATCGCAAGAAGCAAGAAAAACTCCCGTTTCATCATTGTTTCCTGCTACTTTAAGCCGCTTGCCTTTTATACGCACAGTCTGCCCGGATGTTATTTCTGTCCCTTTTTTGCGTGTGTGCATATCGAAAACTTCTGTTATTTCAGGAGCTGTTGTTGCTGTAACATCAGCTGCGACCGATACTCCTTTTACAGCTTCAAGAGCAAGTTCTGATGGACTAAAAGCAACCTTCATCGATGGAACGTCATTTATGCCTGGGCTTGCGGTCTCCATTCCGCCATCAGGCTTAATATAAAGAATTCCCATCTCAAGAAGATCAACTGCTTTTCCTGTTTGCAAAAGCTCAAGGATTCCATTTCTAAAAAGACCTGCCGTAAACAAAAGTGTTTCTCTGTCTAAAGTCTTGTTGTATTTTAGAATTGAATCAATCACGTTCCCTATATATGCAGTTTCTCGCTGGACTTTTGCATAAGAAATGTCTTTTTCTGAGAGCGCAACAGGATGCATTGTTACGTTCACTTTGTCTGTCAATGAATTTTTTTTGTCATTCATTTTGCACCTTCCTTCCGTCTTGCGGATATTGTTTAGTTTTTTTATCGGATTTTTTCCGATTATGTATTGACCCCGGCGGCCGGTGCGTGATATTTTAGTTCAACAAATTTTTTGTGCTTGAAGTTTTTCACGCACTTGTAGGCTGATGTTTTATTGGAGTAAAATGTCAGCTTATTTGTTTTAAAACTCTTGCCGCACCGGATAAAGCGGAAGAGTATTTAGAAAGTGTTTTCATTGGTTTTGCCTCCTTGCTAATAATTTTTATACCCATGTTTCCCTTTGCTTTTCTAGCTCAAGGTCCTGTTCAAAACTGTATCCATATTTGAACTTTTGCGGAGCAATTGAGTCTATGAGCTTTTTGTATTTTTCTACAATGATGTCATCATAATTGTATGAATCAGGATAACGGTTAAAATTATTCCAGTCGTAAGCCTTTCTAAGTAATTCAATTCTTTTCTTAGCAGCTTCTCTTGAAACTTCAAAATGTTTAATAAGAAATTCTTCTGTTATCTTGCATCCACGCTTAAAAAGCTCAACTATAATTGGCTCTGGCATTAAAAGTTCTGCCGCAAAGAAATTCGCTTCCACTTCGCAAATTCTATAAAGATCCAAAAATTTTGGGTCGTTTCTGTCCCTCATTCTTGAAAGACTGTCAATTGGATGACCAAGCATGTAATGTCCAAGTTCATGGGCGCATGAAAAAATCAGTCTTGCAGGTGGCATCATTTCATTGTAAAAAAGAATATACATTCCGCCTTTCTTTTTAAGCTCCGCATCATTAGAAAGAAAAAAGTCTTTTGCAGATATTCCTTTTTTTTCTATCCAGCCAAATGTACGCAGCTCAAAGTCTGTGTATTCCATAATTACAGGAATTAACATGAATGGAAATGCTTTGATTTTCTTTGAACTTACAAGAATTTCATCTGCTGTTTGAACAGCTTTTTTGAAATCAGGTTCTTCTATAATCATTTATTTTATTCCTCCAAAAACATCTGCAAAAGCCGCATCCAGAATATTGTTCGCTTTTTCCAAGTCTATAGGATTAAGTTTTGAAAGCTTGCGCTGGATTGAAGATATTTGTTCGGACTTCATATCAACTTCGTTTCCGAGCAGATAATCCGATGAAACGTTAAAAAGCGTGCAAAGTTTTAGAAGCATATCTTGGCGCGGAATTGTTCCGTTTGTTTCCCACATACTGATACGGCTTTTGTTGATTCCTAGTTTTTCTGCAAGCTGTGTTGTTGTCAAATTATGCTTTTCCTTTTCAGCTTTCACTCTCTCAGCAAAAATTTTGTTTCCTTCCATGATGTGTGGCCTCCAAATGGAATTTCTCCTCCTGATATTATGTTCAATAAAATTGAACTTTGTAAATATAGAGTAAGTCATAAATATGATTTTGTCAATAATAATTGAATTAAAATTCAATAAAATTTAACTATAGAGTGTAATCAATGAATTTTGGAGAGACTTCCTCTCCGTTACAAGGAGAGACCTTTAAACATTGCAAGGAGAGGGATTCTCTCCAAGCAAGGAGAATAACTTCTCCTTTGTTTTAATATAGAAGAAACTCTCAAAATCGAAGTCCTTGAAAGCATCCAGAAGGCCTTTTCAAAGATAAAGAACGCTTGATTTTTATTTGTAATGAATGCGATATTATTATAGAAGAAAAATAAATGCGGTTTTTACATTCCGAACAGATCCGCATGGCTTCCAGTGTCAACAAGCTCAAGAATCAGAATGTCGTTGAAAATCCTGTAGACTAAAAGCAAATCTGGCAGAATATGGCACTCTCGGTTGTCTTTAAGATTTCCTGCAAGCTCATGGTCGCGGAACCGTTCTGGCAGTTTTTCGCCTTTTGCAAGAAGTTCAATCGCAGCTTTCAGCTTTTCTGAATCTTTCACGCTGCGTTTTTTTACAAGTTTCGCGTGTTTCTTGAACCGTTTTGTGGCTCGTGTTTTATATTTGTAGAAATTTTCGCTCATAAGCCGATTTCGTCCCAAAGTTCCTGCGGTGTCTCGTACGTTTTTGCGTTCGGGTCGTTCATAAGCTGGTCGGCTTCCTCGGATGCAAGTTCAATCTCGCTCTTGCGTCTCGTTCTCTGCGGCTTGAACGGCAGCCCGTTTTCCCTGACCGACTGCCGCAAAAACATATTGATTGCGCTCGAAAGCGAAAGCCCCAAATCGTTGTAAAGCTCCGTTGCCTGTTCCTTTAGATTTTTGTCAACTCTAACATTCATTGCTACTGTGTTCATATCTACAATATATGTTAAAAAGTTGCATTTGTAAAGAAAAATGATTGCATTTATGGCTATTCAGTTTTTTCTAATAGACATACGCAATATGCTTTTATTGCGTTGCCTTCTCCCACTGCGTCTTGCTTTTCGTTTGTCTTTGCTTTTACAAAAACTCTTTCTGATGCAGTTTCAAGGATGTTTGCAATTGAACTGATTATTTTTTCTCGCCAAGGAAGCAATTTGGGTTTTTCTGTTTCTACCACGCAGTCAAGGTTTCCTAAAGTCCAGCCTGCTGATTTTACATCTGTCCAGATTTTTTTTAGAAGCTCTGCGGAGTTTGCATTTTTCCATTTTGAATCTTCGCTTGGAAAGTATGAGCCTATGTCTCCCATGCCGGAAGCTCCCAAAAGAGAGTCACTGATTGCATGAAGCAGAACGTCTCCGTCTGAATGTCCAAGCTCGCCTTTTTCCGATGGAATTTCAACTCCGCCTAAAATAAATTTTCTGCCTTCGACAAGCCTGTGCAAGTCTGTTCCCATTCCTATGCGGATCATTTTTGTTTCCTTGGAAATATCCTGAATAAAAGTTATCTTCTTGTTTTTTTCGCTGCCTTCAACAACATGGACTTTTTTTCCGCCTGTAAAATTTGGAAAAGCGTCCCACACTTCTGTGTCGTCCGTGAACTCAAGTTTTTTTTGAGAAGCCGCCTTGTGGCATTCGATTAGAGGTTCAAGCAAAAATCCCTGCGGAGTTTGCACGGCTCCCAAATTTTTTCTTACAAGATGACGGCTGATTGTTCTGTCCGGCGCAATTTCTTTTTGCGTGTCAACAGGCTGAATTGTTGGAACTGCCGCTCCAAACTCTTGCGTTTTAGAAATTACATCCTGAATTATTTTTTTTGAAACGAACGGACGCGCGCCGTCATGGATTAGCACAATTGAATTTTTATTTTTGATTTTGCAAAGCGCTTTAAAAACTGACTCTTGTCTTGTTGCTCCGCCTTCTGCAAAAGTCAGCGTTGTGTTTTTTAAAAGGCTTTTTAATTCTTTGTCGGCAAGCAGTGCAACTTTTGCTTCCTGCTCGCCGTCTTTAGGAATGGAAACTATGACTTCTGAAAAATCCGCAGCTTCAATAAATGCACGGACAGATTCAGAAAGCACAGTTCCTTTTTTTAATGGAAGGTATTCTTTTTTTTTGCCAAGCCCCATTCGGCTGGAAGAGCCTGCGGCGGCTATGACAAGAACTTTATTAATCATCATCCTCGCTGTCAAAGTCTTCGGAATCTTTTTCGTTAGATGAAGTTTCTTCTTCAAACTCATCATCGTCTTCATCTTCGTCAGCAAAGGCTTGTTTCTTTTCAATCTTTAAACCGAGAGGCTCAAGTTTTTCATGCAGCATGGCTTCAACTTCCTTGTCGGAAATTCCAAAGGCTTCTGCAATTTCGTCCTCAAGAAGTTTTTTTGCATTGTCGTAAAGTTTGCGCTCAAGAATTGGAAGTTCCTTTACTTTTGAACGGTGGTAAAGACAGCGAACGATTGCCGCAATGTCGCCGATTGTGCCTTTTTTGAGCAGGTCAAGGTTCATTTGGTAGCGGAGTTTCCAGTCGGAAGTAGGAGGCTCAAAGTCGTCGCTGATTGAATTCAGTGCAGCCTGCGCTTCATCTTTTGAAACGATTGCGCGGATTCCTAAGTCCTTTGATTTTGATACAGGAACCATTACATTCATGTCGGAAACTTCAAGATAAATTTTGTAGTAATATGTCGGCTCGTTGTTGAAGTCTTTTTTGAAAATCTCTGTGATTTTTCCAACGCCCTGGCTTGGGTAAACAACTTTTTGGTTTACAGAAAATTCTGTCTTTGGTTTTGCCATAATAAAATTATTATAACACAGTTTCTTTAAAAATTCAACGCTGAAAAAAAATGAGTGAATCGAATAAAAATGAAATTATAATAGCCTTGAAAAGATTCCTCGAGTTAAAAAAAATGCCGAGTTTTTCCTTGAAACTTGTTTTTTTTCCGACTGACTTTTTGCTTCTATTATGCTATACTTTTCGAAAAATTCTTGGAAACAATGTCTGTAATTTTATAAGTTGTCATTGCCGGACTTGATCTGGCAATCTAATAAACTTTGTGTTGACAGATTTTCGGGTCAAGCCCGAAGATGACACGGCTTTAAATTGACGGCATTGCTTAATGGAGAACAAAATGAATTTAATAGAAGAATATAAGAAATTTCTTGAAAACGGAAAAACTGAACGCGAATGTGTTTCGCTTATAATTCAGCTTGCGGAAAAAAATGGATACAAAGATATTCAGAAAACTGGTTCCTTAAAGCCGGGCGAAAAAGTCTATGTGTGCAAACGCAATAAAAGCATCGCGCTTTTTGAAATTGGCACGGGCTCCATTGAAAACGGAATGAATATTCTTGGAGCGCACATTGATTCTCCTCGCTTGGACGTAAAGCAGAATCCGCTTTATGAAAAAGATTTTCTTGTTTATTTGAACACGCATTATTATGGCGGAATAAAAAAATATCAGTGGGTTACTTTGCCGCTTGCCTTGCACGGAGTTGTCTGTTTAAAGGACGGTTCTACTGTAAAAATTTCAATTGGTGAAAAATCCGATGAGCCTGTTTTTTGCATTTCAGATATTCTTCCGCACCTTGCGCAAAAGCAAATGAAAGAAACAGCCGCTGATTTTATAGACGGAGAAAGTTTGGACTTAATCTGCGGAAGTGAAATTCCTTCAGCACAAAATGAAGATTCAGAGTCAAAGGAAAAAGACAAGGCAAAAAAACTTGTTCTGAATATTTTAAAGGAAAAGTACGGAATTGAAGAAAAAGATTTTAATTCTGCTGAACTTGAAGTTGTTCCGGCTGGAGCTCCAAGAGACTTGGGGTTTGACCGCAGTTTAATTTTGGCTTACGGACAAGACGACCGCTCTTGCGCTTACACTTCTGCACAGGCGATGGTGGACAGCAAGGCTTCTTCCAGAACAAACTGCTGCATTTGCGTTGACAAGGAAGAAATCGGAAGCTATGGCGCAACTGGAATGGGAAGCCATTTTATGGAGAACGCAGTTGCGGAAGTTGTTGCCCGGCTTGGTGAATATTCAGAGCTTTCTGTGCGCCGTTGTCTGAACAACAGCTGGATGCTTTCTAGCGATGTGAATTCAGCTTATGATCCAATGAATGCGAGTTTGTTCGACAAGGAAAATTCTTCATTCCTCGGAGGCGGAATTGTTTTCCAAAAGTATACGGGTTCACGCGGAAAGTCCGGGGCAAGCGATGCTGATCCTGAATTTATTGCAAAACTTAGAAATGTTCTTGATGCTGGAAATGTAAAATATCAGCTTGCAGAACTTGGCAAAGTTGACCAGGGCGGCGGCGGAACAATTGCACATCTTGCCGCGAAATATGGAATGTATGTTCTTGATGCTGGCGTTGCGGTTTTGAGCATGCACGCTCCGTGGGAAATCACTTCAAAAGAAGATATTCAGCAGGCGTACAATGGCTACAAGCTTTTCTTGGGAATGAAATAATGTTTGACTATATTCTTTTTGATTTTGACGGAACTTTAATGGATACTTCAAAAGGCGTTTTCAATTCGTTTGACAAAGTTGTTGTCCATTACGATTTAAAAGTTGACCGCGCGGTTTACAGCACGATGATAGGTCCGCCTTTAAAAGAAAGTTTTTCCAAGATACTCAGGCTTCCAGAAAATGAAATTCAAAACGCAATGCAAGTTTACAGAAGTTATTATTCTGAAAAAGGAATGTTCGAAGCGGATCTTTACAGCGGTGTTGTTGAGCTTATAAAAAATCTGCGCACTGCCGGAAAAAAAGTATTTGTTGCAACGAGCAAACCAGAAGTTTATGCAAGTCAAATTCTTGAGCGCAAGGGAATCCTAGAACTTTTTGATTTTGTGGGCGGAAGCGACTTGGAAGAAAAATCCCGTGTTGAAAAATGCGATGTTGTAAAATATGTTTTGGAATCAAACGGAATTTCAGGAAAAAAAGAAAAATGCATTTTAATTGGCGACCGTCATTATGATGTGGACGGCGCGCATTCTGCCGGAATAAAGTGCGCGGGAATTCTTTGGGGCTTTGGAACAAGAAAAGAATTTGAAGAGTGCGGCGCGGATTTTATTTTTGAATCTACAAAAAATGTTGAAGCTTTTCTTATTCAAAAATAGTAAATTAAAAATGGAGGCAATTTATGTCTGAAAAAAAATACAACGTGGACAGTTTTAATTTGGATCACACAAAGGTTACAGCTCCTTTTGTGCGTTTGGCTTCTGAAAAAACTGGCAGAAAGGGTGACATTGTAAGTAAGTATGATGTTCGTTTTTGCCAGCCGAACAAGGAATTCATGCCGACTGGAGCGATTCATACTTTGGAGCATCTTGTTGCTGAATATATAAGAGATGAGCTTCCTCGAATTGTAATTGACTTTAGTCCTATGGGATGCAGAACTGGATTTTATCTTACAGTCTGGGGCGACCACGAGGAATCTTATATTGCCGAGCATCTTTGCAATGTTCTTGAAAAAGTTGCTGCTTGGAATAAAGAAATTCCTGGAAGCACAGAAGTTGAGTGCGGAAACTTTAAGGACCATGACTTGGAAGGCGCAAAAAAACTTGCTGCTCGCTGGGTCAAGGAAATCAGAGAAAAAGGCTGGAATTGCTACAAAAATTTATTGTAGTTCAGCTAAAAAAAATAGTGTTAGAATGCGTCTTGGAAATTATAGTTTTCCGTGGTCTTTTTTATAAAAGTATTTTTCTAATTCGTTCATACTTTAGGAGTTGTTATGAACCTGTTTCAAAAATTCAAGGAGACGTTCTTTTCTGTCTTCCCTATTATGGTGATTGTTCTTTTGCTTTCGGTCACCGTTGCTCCTTTAAGTCTTAACATAATTGTAAGGTTCATTGTAGGAGGAATTCTTGTTGTTGTCGGGCTTACATTTTTTCTGCTTGGCGTTGACATTGGAATTCTTCCTATTGGTGAACGGAGTGGTGCAGCTCTTACAAGTAAAAAAAATCTTGCCTTGCTTCTTTCTGCTTCATTCTTGATTGGCGTTATGGTTACAATTGCCGAGCCTGATGTTCAAGTTCTTGCGGACCAGATAAAAAGCCTTTCTTCAAATGTAAATAAATGGGGTCTTGTTCTGGGCATTGCGGTTGGTGTAGGTTTCTTTATAACAATCGGACTTTGCAGAACAGTTTTTTCCCTTAAGCTTAGAACGGTCTTGATTATTTCATACATTGCGTTGTTTGCTCTTGCATTCATGTGCCCGAAAGAACTTCAGGGTGCGGCGTTTGATGCAGGAGGAGCGACAACAGGACCTATGACAGTTCCGTTTATCATGGCTCTTGGAATGGGTGTTGCTTCTGTGCGTCATGCAGGCTCTTCAAAGGAAGGCGGAACAAGCGACAGTTCATTTGGTCTTACAGGAATTGCAAGTGTTGGACCTGTCGCCGCAGTTTGTGTTTACGGAATGATTTTGAATTTTTCTGGTGCAGGCGCATCTTCTTCAGCTTCTGGGTCGGCGGAATCTTCTACTGACAATCTTCAGGAAGGACTTTCAGTTTTTATTGAATATCTGCCGGAAGTTGTGCGTGAAGTTTTTATGTCGATGCTTCCGCTTATAATAATGTTTGCGGTTTTCCAGATTTTGCTTTTAAGGCTTCCTCCAGTTCAAATTAGAAAAGTTGCCCAAGGAATTTTGTATTGTTTTTTTGGACTGATTTTGTTCTTGGTTGGAGCGGACGGCGGATTTATGAGCGCAGGAAAAATGCTTGGCAGTGTTCTTGGACAGGCGGCCTTTTCCAACGGCGGAATTTGGGTTGCGCTTATAATTATCGTTTCACTTTTGTTTGGGGCGATTACAGTTTGCGCAGAACCGGCGGTTTGGGTTCTTACCGAGCAGGTTGAAACAGCAACTGGCGGAAACATCAGAAGAAAAATTATCCTTGCGACTCTTTCGCTTGGAGTTGCGGCTTCGATTGCATTGTGCATGATCCGCATTTTGTATGGATTCAGCTTGTGGTACATTTTGATTCCAGGCTATGCCGTTGCGCTTCTTTTGACTTTTTTCAGCCCTCCGCTTTTTATGGGAATTGCTTTTGATTCCGGCGGAGTTGCCTCTGGACCTATGACTAGCACATTTATTCTTTCGTTTACAATTGGCGCGGCTTCTGCAAGTGGAACTGATTCTGCCGCCGGAGCGTTCGGAGTTATTGCCCTTGTTGCCATGACTCCGCTGATTGCAATTCAGATTCTTGGAATAATTTTCAAACTGAAGACAAGAAAAAAGGAGGTTAAGCAATGAGCGCATTTTATCTTTTATTAGCTGAAGTTCCACAAAATAAAGCTGAGCTTGTTTCTGATTCTGCTGTAAAGGCTGGAAGTTTTGGTGGAACTGTTTTACGAGGAAAAGGAATTTCTTCAAGCGGAATTGCAGATGCTCTTGGGCTTGGTGCAAAAACAAAAGACATTGTTCTTATTCTTGTTGAACAGGAAAACAAAGAGAAAATTTTTTCAGCAATACAAGAAGCCTGCGAAAATGAAAAAAAAGATTTTGGTTACCTTTGCGCTTTGGAGTCGGACACAATGGTAAAAGCAGGAATTATAAAAGGAAAGGAAGGCGATGCTATGTCAGAAGGAAAACAGACTTTAATTTCGGTGATTTTGAATAAAGGTTATGCAGATGATGCGATGGCTGCGGCAAGAAAAGCTGGGGCTGGCGGTGGCACTGTTATAAATGCAAGAGGAACTGCGCGTGAGGACGATGCAAAATTTTTTGGAATGCACATTGTTCCAGAAAAAGAAATGCTTATGATTATTGTTGATTCCGAAAAAAAAGATTCAGTTCTTGATGCGGTAAAAAATCTTGCTTGCTTGCAGGAACCGGGAAGCGGAATTGTTTTCTGTTCAACTGTCAATTCTTTTTCAACTCTTGGGAAAAAATAATGGCAAATGAATTTGAAGTTGAAAATGTTTCTTTAGACGGCTGGAAAAAATATTTTAAAATTCAGCTTTTTAAGGAAATTGACAGCACAAATTCTGAACTTGTCCGCCGTGGAAATTCACTTCTGCCTCTTTTAAATGAAGACGGCTCTTTGACTGTAAATGGCGGAATCTTTAATAACACTCTTGTTTTAGCCGAATCCCAAACTTCTGGACATGGACGCTTGGGACGTTTTTTTTATTCTCCTTCTTTGACTGGAGCGTATTTCAGTTTTTCAGTTGTAAAAGAAGGCGGCATAAAAAATCCTGCGATGTTTACGGTAAGTTCCGCTGTTGGAGTTTGCCGCGCCATAAAAAAATTGTTTGGGACAACCTGTTCAATAAAATGGGTGAACGATGTTTTTTGCGGCGGAAAAAAAGTCTGCGGAATTTTAACTGAAGGAATTGTAAACTCCTCAAAAGGAATTGTCGAAGCCGCTGTTGTTGGAATCGGCATAAATCTCGCTACTCAAAATGATTTTCCAAAAGAACTTCGCGAAAAAGCAGGCGGAATTTCCTCAGAAGAATTTTTGTCTGAAAAAAAAATAGACAGCCAAAAACTGATATTTTGCTGCATGGATGAAATAACCGCAATCTTAGCTTCTGGTGAAAATGTCATTCCTGAATATAAAAAACTTTCTTGTTTGCTTGGCAAGGAACTGGATGTTTCGCCTGTGATTGGTCAGGAAAAATCATTTAAAGCAAAAGCCCTGGACATTACTGATGACGCAGGGCTTTTAGTTGAACTTGCCGACGGAACAAAAAAAATTCTTCATTCCGGCGAAGTTACACTTCATTCATTTTTAGGCTAGAATTTTTTTGCAAGCAAATTTTTCTGTGTTTCTGTATTGTACAAAGCCAAAACTTCAACTGCAAAATTGTCCTCAAGGTCGCGCTTGTAATTCTGAATTTTAGAAATGTAATCAAGCGTAATCTGAGGTGTGCTGTTTTTTCTTACTTTGTTTGCTCCGGCATTGTACATTGCAAGAGCTGCGATTTCGTTTCCTGCTGTGTTCAGGCAGAATCTTAAATGCGAAAGTCCGTAATGCGCAGAAGTTTTCGGATCGTAAAAATCAGATTCTTCTAGCTTTGGGAAACTTGTGTTGTTCAATTGAAAAAGTCCGCGGTCAATGCTTCCGTTTGTATTTTTGTGCATTGCCGTTACTTTGAAATTGCTTTCTGTGTGGGCAAGAGCAAATGCAAGTGAAAGCGGAATATTGAATTCTTCTGCTGACTGAAGCACTGCCTGCGCAACTTCGCGGCTGTTTACAACTCTTGAGTAGTACCATTCAACTGCGGCTCTGCTTTGCGGCTGCTTGTAAAGAATAAGTCCGGCATCGTCTTTGTTTTTAGTTTCAATTACAAGTTCAGGATATTCTTTGTCAAAAATTGATTCGTAATTTACGCTTTGTTCCTGCAATGGTTCAGATTGCGCATTTTCTGAAGCCACAATATTTTCAGCGGACTTTTCCGCAGGGATAAAAACAAGAGTGCATACACAAAGAGCTACAAAAAACAGGCTGAATGCTACAGTTCCTGAAACAAGTTTGATAAAGTAGTTGTGCTCATAATCCATGGTATATTCTCCATAAAAGTTGTTTTCCTTTCTGTAAAATTTAATAAATGCAAAGGATATGTTCAACTTTTTCTTTATTTTGACAAAAAATAAAAAAATGTTCAAGAGAATTTACTGAAAAACTTTTGAAACTATTGCGCTATTTTGCAGATAGTGATGTTTTGTTGAAGCTAGAGACTGCGGCCTTAAAACTTTGCAATTTTTTCATCAGAAGCAATAAGCTTTTCATCCGAGCTAAAAAAAATGTAATGCCCGTGCTTTGCCTTTAATTCTGATATAAAAAATTCTGGGTCAACATTTTCTGGAACTGAAAAGCCTATTACGTTTTCGCAGTCTTTTATTCGCCTTGCGCAATGCTTGAAACTTGCCGTGAAGATTTCTTTTTCTTCTTGAGTTTCTGGAGTTTTTTCTGCGGAAGGAATTATTATTGCGAATGATTTTTTTTCTTCAAGTTTTTTTAGCCACTCTCTGAATTCTGCAAGAAATTCTTCATTTGCATTTTCTTCTGAGCCTGTGAGTTCTTGCGTAACATTTATAGAGTAAAGCGCGTTTTTGTCTGGCTCGGAATCATTTTTGCAGGATTTTCCTTCTATATACTTTGCATTTTTTGTGTCAAGCTCAGTTCCGTTTAAAAAATAAATTTTGTTTTTTTCTGAATAAAATTTCGCTTCGATTTTCATTTTCTACCTTTAAATTTGAATCCGTATTTTTTTTGCTTTTCTTTGTACAAAACTGAGTCGGCATATTCAAGCAGGGAATTTATGTCGTATCCGCTTTTTCCGCCGAATGGAGCTGAGCCTATGCTTATTGAAAGTGTAAACGGTTCTCCTGAATTTTTATTGTATTCATCGCAATAAACTTGAAGCCTGTCTTTTAGCTTTGAAAAATTTTCCTGGTTGAGTCCTGCTGCGAGTATTGCAAATTCATCTCCGCCAAGACGCGCTATTGCATCTGAGGAGCGGAACGTTTTCTTTAAAAGTTCGGCTTCATTTTTTATGGCTCTGTCTCCTGCGGCGTGCCCATGCGTGTCGTTTATTTTTTTCAGCCCGTCAATGTCGCCAAAAAGAACCAGCCCGCTTTGTCCGCTGTTCATGGCAGTTTCAAGAATTCTTGAGCTTATGGAAATAAATCCGCGCCTGTTTAAAAGTCCTGTAAGTTCGTCCGTAACAGAAACTGCACAGATTTTGTTGTAGTCTTTTTCAAGTTTTTTAAGCTTGTTTTTTGCCTGGCTGAAAGTAACTGCGTTTGCAATGCTGGATGAAATCATTTTGCAAACCATTGAGTAAACGGAAGAATCGTAGTCTCCCGGTCTGTAAACTATGTAGCCGTAAATCAGCGAATTGTTGAACAAAGTGCAAACATACATTCCGTCCATTGAAGAAAAAATTTCATCAGGGAGCATTTTTGATTTTGGATCAAAATAAATTTTTTCCGAATTGTGGCTGAGAATAAAATTGTTTTTCTTGTCAAATGCTGAAAAAATATAAGTCTTATCTGGAAACTTGAAGAAGTCAAAACGCTCGGTTGAAACTGGAGATTCAAAAAGGCATATTGCCGCCGCAGTTATTCCGTAAGAAATCAAGTCGCTGTTTATTCTTTGCCTTAGACTGTCTAATGTGATTTCGGCTTGCAAAGTTGAGTAGTGCTGAATAATCTGAATAAAATTATTTCTGTTCGCATACCATTTGTTCAGCCCAAAATCCATTATGTTTTTTACGGAAGCTTCAATTTTGTTTCCCTTGATTCCAATTCCAACGCCAGTTGTGTCTTTTGGTGAAACACATCCGCAAGTCTGCCTGAAAACTGGATAGGAACTTATGGCCTTTTTTATTGAAGTGTTTTCGCCGTTTATTATTTTGTACAAAAGCTTTGCTGCGGCTTCAGTTTGCTTTTCTACATTTTGGTTTATAGATGTAAGAGACGGAGTTACACAAGCTGCTCTGATTTCATCGTCGAATCCTGTAACTGTTACTTCCTGCGGAATTTTCACATCGTACATTTTCAGGACATCGAGGCAAGCAAAAGCCATTTCATCATTTAGCGCGACAATTGCTTCAAAATCAAATTTGCCATTTCTTTCTCTGTATTCTCTTAAAGCGGAAATCGCCGTGTCATAAGTGAATCCGCCGTAAATTTTTTTAAATTCATCGAATTCAATTTTGTATTTTTTTAAAGTCTGCCTAAAAGCGTTTTCACGTTCACGTGCTTCCTGAGATTCGCCTTCCAAAGTCATTAGCGCAAAATTCTTTTTTTTGTGCGTTAAAATTAAATGCTCTACAAGCTGGCACATGCTCCGTTTGCAGGAAATTGTTATGCTCGGAATATCTTCAAATTTGCAGCCTACAGAAACAACCGGCAGCGGAGAAAATGACTTTAAGTACATCCGCAAATATTCAGTTGAAACATTGTTGAGCTGTGTGCAGGTTAAAAAAATCATTCCGTCAACATTGTTGGAATTTATGTGGGAAGCGACAGCAAGATTCTGATATTCATAGTTGAAATTTACGGCGTTCATAGTTCCGATTGGAAATACAACAAGCTCCGCATTATGTTTTTTCAGGAAATTTTGCGCTCCTTCAACTGCGCGGTTTGTGTATTCTGTTTCAAGATAGTCAACTATGATTGCAATTCTCTTCCTTAGACGCATAACATTATAATTATAGCAGATAATATTTCTGTAGGCAATAAAGATTTTTTTTTCTGCGGATTTTTGTTTGGTCAACTTTGAAATTTCCTTAAAAGTTGACTATCATTTTGTTTGACGTTATTATATCAGAATGAATGTAATCCTTGGTATTTCTGCTGCCGAAGGAATCGGAATTGGAAAAGCATTTGTTCTTCCAGATGAGCAGGAACGAAAAATCCCCAAAAGAAAAATTTCAGCTCAGGAAGTTGATATTGAATGGCAAAGGTTGACTGACGCTTGCTCTCAGGTTCAAAAAGAATTTTCTGATTTTCTTTCGAGCGAGGATATTACAAAGGATCAGCGTGAAGTTCTTGAAACTTACCAGCTTATGCTTTCAGATCCTGTTTTTATGAAAGAGCTTCAGGATTTCTTTTCGAAAAAGCTGCTTAATATAGAATATTCTTTGGATTTTAAAGTCAGGGAATATGCGGATATGCTTCGCAACAGCCACAACGGATATTTGGCGGAGCGCGCACAGGACATTGAAGATGTTTTTAACCGTGTCCTTGATATTTTGCTTGACTATCATCCGTTTGACATTTGGCTTGTTCCTGACGGCGCAGTTATTATCGGCCGCTCTATGAAAACCAGCGACACAGTAATTCTTGGAAAACGGAAAATTGCCGGGCTTGCTCTTACAGAAGGAAGCAGCGCGTGCCACGTAGCCATTCTTGCAAAAAGCTACGGAATTCCTGTTGTTGTTGGAATTGAAGATGCGGCGAATCTTGCCCAAAATGGAGAAACAATTGTTGTTGATGGAAACATCGGTGAACTTATAATTCAGCCTGACGCGGCGACTTTGACAAGCGCAAATGCAAAAATTGTTTCCGAGCAAAAATATAGAGTCAACCTTCAGAAATTCAAGGATGTTCCTGCGGCAACTGAAGACGGAACTATTTTTAAACTTTATGCGAATATTGGAACTCCGGAAGAAGCTCAGCTTGCGTTGGATAATGGCGCAGACGGAATTGGACTTTTTAGAACAGAATTTCTTTTTATGAATTCCGCGCAAAAATTCAGCAAGCAGTCTTCGTCTTCTTACACAAATTCCATGAGCGAGGATGCGCAGTTTGAAGCCTACAAGCGTGTCCTGCAAATAATGGGCGACAAACCTGTTACTATAAGAACTCTTGATGCGGGCGGAGACAAAATTGTTGAAGGCTCTGATATTCCTGCCTTTTCTGAAAAAAATCCGCTGATGGGATTACGCGCAATAAGAATGTCTCTTTACTGTCCTTCTGTTTTTAGAACTCAGCTGCGGGCTTTGTATCGTGCGAGCGTCTACGGAAATTTGAGAATTATGCTTCCGCTGATTACTGATGTTTCTCAAGTTGAAACTGCGCTTGGAATTGCAAAAGGAATCCGCATTTCTCTAAAAGAAGACAACATTCCTTTTAATCCAGATGTTCCGATTGGAATAATGGTCGAAACTGCCGCAGCTGCAATTTGCGCGGACTGCCTTGCTCCTTACTCGAAGTTTTTTTCGCTTGGAACAAATGACTTGACCCAGTATGTTCTTGGCGTTGACCGTGAGAATCAAGCTGTGAATCCGCTGTACAATGAATTTAGCCTTGCCGTTTTGCGCATGATAAAAAATACAATTTTAAATGCTGAAAAATTCAACATTCCTCTTTCTGTCTGCGGCGAAATGGCAGGCAACAAAGAAAGCGCTGTTATTCTTGCCGGAATGGGCGTTAGAAATTTAAGCATGATTCCAAAGCAAATTCCAGTTATCAAGGAAATGCTTTCTCATTTTTCAATAAAGGAACTTGAGAATCTTTCGAACCGTTCAGTATTTTAAAATTCAGGAAATCAGATGAAAAAAAACAAAAAGAAAAAGCCGGATTTTTCAAAACCAAAGCCAGAAAAAAAAGATGTGCTTGAACTTCAGCAGGCAGAAGAAAAAAAAGATGAAGAAAATTCTTCTGTAAAAAAAGAAATTGAAAGCCGCAGAAAAGAACGCAGCCAGAAATTTTTCCCAGACAGAATATATAACAATCTTCCATTGATTGTAATTGCCGGTCGTCCTAATGTTGGAAAATCAACTTTGTTCAATGCTCTTACGCATACAAAGCGCGCTATCACAGATCCAACTCCCGGAGTTACGCGTGATCCTGTTGAAGGAACTTGCTTTTTGTCAGGGCTTCCAGTTCATCTTATGGATACGGGCGGATACAAACTTACTCGGAATTTTAAATCTCGTGAAAGTGAAATGGATGATCTTGTTGTGGAAAAAACTGTCAGCATGTTTCAGAAAGCAGATAGAATTCTTTTGCTTCTTGATGCGACTGAAATTAATTCCGAAGACGAAGAGCTTATTCATTTACTTAGAAGTTATTCCGACAAATTGATTGTTGCCGTCAATAAAACCGAAGGCGGAAAAAATGAGCATCTTGCCTACAACTACATGAAGTATGGATTTAAAGACATTTCGCTTATTTCTGCATTTCATGGCGATGGTCTGAATGTTCTTCAGGAAAAAATTATTGAAGGACTTGATTTTTCAAAAGTAACTGAAGGCTCTGAAGAAGAGAAACCGATACGCATTGCTATTCTTGGAAAACCTAACGTTGGAAAATCAACTTTGAGCAATGCTCTTACCCATACGGAATCTTCTATTGTGAGTGACTACGCAGGAACAACTCGTGATGTTGTTGAAGGAAGTTTCCGTTATAATGGACGTGATATTCAGATTTTGGATACCGCCGGAATAAGGCGAAAATCCAAAGTCAAAGAAAATGTTGAATATTATTCCGTGAACCGCGCCATAAAAACATTGGATGAATGCGACATTGCTTTTATTATGATTGATGCGGTTGAGGGGTTGGCGGAACAAGATAAAAAAATTACAGGGCTTGCTTTTGAAAGAGGTCGCGGTGTTATTTTTATTTTGAATAAATGGGATTTGCTTGAAGACCAGGGAAATAAAACTGTAAAGAAAACAAAAGAATGGATTCAGGCAATGTTTGGTCAGATGAACTGGGCTCCGATTATTCCGTTGAGCGCGAAAAACCATGACGGTATAAAAAATCTTATGGACACTGCGTTGGAAATTTATAGCCAGCTTACACGCAAAGTTGACACTGCATCTTTGAATGCAGCGTTAAAAGACTGGCTGTTTAAATATCCGCCGCCAGCAACAAAATCAATTCATTTTAAAATCCGCTACATGACTCAGACTAGCGTTAATCCTGTAAATTTCTTGATTTTTGCAACCCGGCCAGACAATGTTCCTTTGACTTATGTTACTTACTTGAAAAATAGAATCCGCGAAGACTTGGGCTTTGATTACATTCCGGTTCAAATTGAAATGAAAGCCAGCCGTCAAAAGTGGCAGAACAGAACTGGACAAAATGAAAAGGAACGCTGATGGCGCAATACAGCATCGGGCAAGTTGAAAAAATTACCGGGGTTAAATCGCACGTTTTGCGTTATTGGGAAGAAACTGTTCCAGGCTTTGCTCCACGGAAAGATTATTCCGGCCGAAGAATTTATTCGCAGCGTGATGTGGAGATTGTTTTAAGGCTGAAATATCTAATTTATGTAAAAAAGTTTACGATAAAAGGCGCAAAAAATCAGATTATAGAAGACGCGGAAAATGTTCAGAACAATCCAGATGCTGTAATGGAAATTAGAAAAATTCGGGCGGATTTGAGCGAGCTTTTTTTTGAAATTCAAAAAGCCAAGAAGCAAGAGGAAAATTAATGGAAGATAAAATTCAACTTAAGTGGTACGAAAAACGGCAGGGAATAAAGCTTAAGGATAAAATAAAATCTAAACAGAGAAAAAAAGAATTTCTTGAAAAGCAGAATTCAAAGAAAAACAATGCTTCTGAAAAAAAACAGCTAAGTTCAAAAAGAATTCATTCTCTTCAAAAATCCAAATTTATAAAGCCGCTGGAAGATTTATTTTCTGCTGAAAAAATTCCAGAAGATGCAAAAAAAATAATTGAAGAATTTGACAAAGTTGTTGAGTCAACGCATCCGCTTAATTCCAAGCAGAAACTTTTGCTGCCAAAGCAAATTCGTAGCCTTAGCCATTTTCTTACGGATGAACGTGGAGAGCGTCGGCTTGGCTATATGAATCAGACTGTTCTTTTGAGCGCGTATGTTCATTATTATACTTGGTGGAATCTTGTGCGGCTTGTGCGGCTTTTTTCAAATATTGATAAAAAGTTTTTTGATGTAAAAGATTCTTCTGTTTTTCTTGATCTTGGTTCTGGACCTCTCACTGTTCCACTTGCGCTTTTTTTGTCTCGTCCTGAGCTTAGAAAAAAACATATTACTTTTTATTGTCTTGACATTTCACAGCAGGCTTTGGCTTTTGGTGAAAATATTTTTTTGTCAGTTGCCGCGCGTTTAAAATGCGAGCCGTGGAAAATTGTCCGTGTAAAAGGCGAACTTGGTTCATCTGTAAGGGAAAAAGCGGATTTTATTATAAGCGCAAATCTTTTCAATGAGCTTTGTGATGATTTTAAGAATCCGCCGGATTTTCTTGCAAAAAAATATACAGAACAAATTCTTTCATATTTAAAATTTGAAAATGAAAATGCGCGGTATATTATTGTAGAGCCAGGCGATCCACGTTCAGCGCGGCTTGTAAGTTTAATGCGCGACAGTTTTATGCGGCGTGGATTTTTTCCGGTTTCTCCTTGCACGCATTTTTGCCAGTGTCCCATGGATGGAAAAAAAGGCGGCAAATGGTGCAACTATGCTTTTAAAACAGATGACGCTCCCGCTGAACTAAAAAGGCTTTCTGAAAAATCCGAGCTCCCAAAGGAAAGGGCAGTACTTTCTTTTGTTGCGTTTCAAAAATCAAAAGACGGACAAATAAATGGATGTAACTGTTTTTCAGATGAAAGGCAAGAATTTATTTCAATGCGAATAACAAGCGAACTTATAAAACTTCCAGGCGGAAGAAGCGGATATTACGCTTGCTCAGAAAAAGGACTTTTGCTTGTTGTGACTTCACAGCAGTTTTTGAGCGGACAAAAAATCAGAGTGCTGAATCCGCAAAAAAAACTCCCGATTGATTCAAAATCAGGAGCTTACATTTTGGAACTTTAGTCTTTGTAAAGTTTTGCAAGTTTATCTTTGTAAATATCTGCAACCCTATAGCGCATCATTTCTTGCTTTGCGCTTAGTTCTACTCCAACCTCAAAAGGCTTGGTTATTACTGCGATTTTGTTTATGCGTTCAAAAGACTTGAATCCATTTTTTGCGCTGATTGACTCAAATACCTCGCCTTCAAGAAGTTTTTGAATCGCTTCAGTTTCTGCAAGTTCTTCATAGGAGCCAAAAGTGATTCCGTTTTCTGCTGCATAAGTTTCGATTGCATCTTGATCTGGCAAAATAAGCGCTACAAGATATTTTTGGTCGATTCCTTTTTCGTTTGTTCCGAATACAACAGAAGTTGAAATAAATCTGGATTCATTTATTTTAGCTTCAATTGGAAGCGGCTCAATATTTTCTCCGCCTTGAAGAACTATTGTATCTTTTTTTCGTCCTCTAAGCTGAATCTCATTATTTACGGAAAGAATTGCAATGTCGCCAGTGTCAAACCAGCCGTCCACGGTCATAACTTTATCTGTTAAATCCGGGCGTTTATAGTAGCCTTGCATAACACAAGCGCCTTTTATCTGGAGAGTTCCTTTTTTGCATCTGCCAAGGATAATTCCGTCGTCGTCAACAACTCTTACTTCCATTCCGCGCAAAGGAGTTCCAACGTTTCCGAAAATAGGATCTGCAATCGGACGGACGCTTATAATAGGAGATGTTTCTGTAAGTCCGTAGCCTTCCTGAATATTTACGCCGATTGCCCAGAAGAATGAGTCTACGTTTTTAGGAAATGCTCCACCACCTGCAATTCCGGAGCGGAAATTTTTCCCGACCATCGCTTTGATTTTTCTAAAGACAAGCAGGTTTCCAAGAAGTTTTATCGGATAAAGCAGAAGCCACGGCCATACAAGAATTGGCCACCAAAAACCAAGATAATCTGGACCGAACCGAGTGTTTTTTCTTCTTAGCTTTCTGTCAATTTTGCTCCATAATAATGCTTCCGCAACAAAAAATCTAAAGAGTGTAAATGTAATTCCGCCGGTTTTTCTCATTTTGCGCCAGATTCCGTCATAAACTGCTGACCAGACACGCGGAACTGCCGGCAAAAGATAAGGATCCAGTTTCTGCAAGTCTTGAAGAAGAACGCTTCCAATCGGCTTGCTGTAGCAAAGAGTTCCGCCCTGAGCAATGATTACATATTCAACAGCCCTTTGGAAAGCATGCCATACGGGAAGAACAAGCAATGCGCGCTCGCCAGGATTTAAAAATATTCTCTCTGTAACTTCGTCAAGCTGGCATAGAATATTTCCGTGGCTTAGCATTACGCCTTTTGGAGTTCCTGTTGTTCCGCTTGTAAAAATTATTGTTGCAAGATCGTCTGGCTTTCCTTTTTCAAGCTCCTGTTCAACTGCGTCTGGATGCTGTTTGCGCCATTCATGTCCTGATTTCTGCAAATCCCTGAACCAAAGGCAAGCAACGTTTTTCTTTTCGCACTCTGATTTTGTGTCCTCGGAAACTTCTTCAAAGGAAATTATTGTCTTGAGTGCTGGAATTGATTTTTTTATATTCAAAAGTTTTTTTACTTGTGTTTCGTTTTCAACAATTGTGATTTCAACTTCTGAAAAAGAAAGAATGTAAGCAAGGTCTGTTTCTGTTGCGTCAAGTCCGCGCGGTGTGTCTATTGCTCCGATTGAAAGAAGTCCGATGTCTGCCTGTTCCCATTCTTCGCGGTTGTCAGCGATGAGTCCGACTCTGTCCCCCCGTTTTACACCGATGTCCAAAAGCGCGCCTGCAAAGTCCATGGCATTCTCAAATAAATCGTGGTAGTTTATTTCTTTGTATTCGCCTGACTTTGTTCTTGAAAGCTGCGCTGAAATTTCAGGCCACTGGATTGCGCTTTTTCTGACTAATTTTGGAAGTGTATCTCCGAATTTGTAATTCATATAGACCTGCTTGATTGTGTTTGATTTTTAGTAAGTTTAAGTGAAAAAAAAAAGAGTTACAATGAAAATTAAAGAAATTTGTATAAATTTTTTATAAAAAAGACAGAATTTTATAATAAATAGTCGCAATTTTATATGTGTTATTTCTTCAACAATGCTAATAAATCTTGTTTTTTTTCCGAAAATCAACGTATGCCATCAAAACAGAATCTTTACAAAAAGCCCGATTATTGGTCTCAAAAAGCTTTCAAGGAAGGCTATCCTGCAAGAAGCGTTTATAAGCTTCAGGAAATAGATGAAAAATTTGGAATGCTTAAAAAAAGTTCCATTGTTCTTGATTTGGGGGCGGCTCCGGGAAGCTGGACTGTCTGGCTTTTAAGAAATATAAAGCAGTCTGGAAAAGTTGTTTCCGTAGACTTGAATCCTCTTTCGAAAGATGTCAAGGCGGAAAATCTTGTTTTTTTTCAGGGCGATTTGCTTAGCGAGGAAATTCGGAATCTTATAAAAGAGCAGGGGCCTTACGACTTGGTTGTTTGCGACGCTGCTCCTTTGACGACTGGAAACCGCACAATAGACACTTTGCGCTCAAAGGCGCTTGTTGAAATGGCAATTTGGTATGCGGGTGCAATGCTTAAGACTGGCGGAAATTTCTGTGTGAAAATTTTTCAGAACGGAGACCAGCAAAAACTTCTTATGAAAATGCGCGAAATTTTTACTCAGGCAAAAGGATTCAAGCCAGAAGCCTGCCGCACAGAATCTTTTGAAACTTATTTAATCGGTTTGAACAAAAAAATTTAGAGGCTGCTATGAAAAAAAATAAAATTGAGTTTTCAGATGATATGTGCTATAGTAAAACTCTAAAAATGAAATCATATTTAAAATTAACATTGACTTGCGCTTGTTCTATTGCAGGAATTGCGGCTTTTGTAACGGGAATTACATTTGGCGTTGTTCATTTTAAAAATTCAAGCGGTCAAGGCGGATTTGACTCAAATTCTTCATCTCATATTTCAAGTGAAATTTTTTCCGGCGAAGACATTCCTGTTCAGCCTGAATATAACGATAATGGGCTTTCATATATTTCATACCGTGTAAAAAAGGGCGACATGATTGGCTTTATTGCGGATGAATTCGGCGTTACTCAGGACACGATAATCAGCGTAAACAATATTCATGCTTCACGTTTGATTCAGATAGGTCAGTATTTAAAAATTCCTTCGCTGCCTGGAATTCTTTATACAGTAAGGGAAGATGGCGAAACTGTTGAGTCGATTTCAAAAAAATACAATGTTGACGCTCAAAAATGTTCTTCAGTAAACAACATTGGACTTTCTGAAAAACTTTCAGCTGGAAAATCGCTTTTTGTTCCTTATGCAGAACTTGACTGGGTTACACGGCAGGAAATCAACGGGGACTTGTTCACAAAGCCGCTTAAGACACGCTTTTATTATTCTTCTATGTTCGGCTGGCGCACAAGTCCTTTTGATAGTTCAAAGAGAACGTTTCACGGCGGAATCGACATGGCCTGCGCGAAAGGAACTCCTATTTATGCGGCTCTTCCTGGAGTAGTTTCTGTTTGCGGAGATAATGCAGTATATGGAAAATATGTGATTGTTTCGCATCATTCCGGCTACAAAACTCTTTACGGACACATGAACGAAATTCTTGTAAGAAAAGGACAATTCGTTGACACAAATACAAAAGTTGGAAAGGTCGGAAGCACTGGAATGAGCACAGGTCCTCATTTGCATTTTACTGTTTACAAAAACGGTCGCTCAATAAATCCTGCGAATTTGTGGAAATAAGGTATTTTTTTTAGTTCGTTTGGATTTAAAAATTTCTTTAGCCAGCTGCTTTTATATGCTGTAAGTTTATGCTGCTGTAATTCAGTTTACAAATATTTTATTAAATTATATAATTTGATTTATGGCAGATTTGCTTTCAGATATACAATTCAATGAATTTAGAAAACTCATTTACGATGCAAGCGGCATAACTTTTTCAGAGACAAACCGTTCGATTCTTGACAGCAGATTAAAGGAACGTCTGCGTGAAAAAAATCTAACAGATCCTCAGGAATATTACCGTTTGATAACTGGCAATAAAGAGGAATTTAAAGTTTTCCTTGACAGCATTACAACTAACCTTACAAGATTTTTTAGGAACCAGCCTCATTTTGATGCTCTTATAAATTACGTAATCCCTCATGTTATTGAAGATAAAAAACAAACTATCGGGGATTTCAAAATCAGAATCTGGAGCGCGGGCTGTTCAACTGGCGAAGAACCTTACACTTTGGCGATGCTTTTAAAGGACAAGCTTCCGGCTCCTTATACATTTGAAATTATTGCTTCTGATATTTCTCTTAAATCCCTTATGACAGCGCAAAAAGGTTTTTATCCGGATTCACGCATTTCAGGAATTCCGCAGAACTACCTTGCTTCATATTTTACAAGAGTTGAAGGCGGCTATCAGGTTAAGCCAGAACTTATGAAGACAATCCGATTTGACTACCACAATTTGCGCTTTGATATGGGCGCAAGAAATTTTGACATTGTTTTTTGCCGGAATGTTCTTATTTACTTTGATGAGGCGGCGCAGAAAATAACAATCGACAATTTTTGGAAGTCAATGGCTCGTCATTCTTATCTTTTTATTGGACATTCTGAAAGCCTTTTTGGAATGGACACAAAATTTGAATTTTTAAAAACACCGTGGGCTTGCCTTTATCAGAAGAATGAAAAATAAGCCCGCATTTTTCCTGCGGAGATTTTGTGATGGACAATATTGAAGTACTTGTTTGCGATGATTCAGCGTTGATGCGAAATCTTATTTCAAGAATTGTAGACGAAACCGAAGGCATGAAAGTCTGCGGAACTGCAATGAACGGAAAATTCGCGCTTCAGAAGATTCCGTTTCTTAAGCCGGATTTGATTCTTCTTGACATAGAAATGCCTGAAATGACAGGCGTTCAATTTTTGGAAGAGCGCAAAAAACGCGGCATGGACATTCCTGTTGTAATTCTTTCTTCTATTGCGACAAAAGGCGCGGCTGTAACAATGCAGTGCCTTGAGCTTGGTGCAAGTGATTTTATTACAAAACCTTCCGGCTCTGTTTCAAGCAATATCGCTTCAGTTTCAAGCGCGATTATTGAAAAAATTGCTTCTTACGGCGGAAGATATGCCCGCAAAAACGGAAAAAATATTCCATTAACAGAAACTTTTGTAAAGCAGGCAAAACTCCGTGAAGCAGAAGCCGCTGCAAAAAAAGAAGGCATCATAGATAAAATTGCTCCGGCGGCTTTATCGCAGGAAACTTTTTCGCCAGTTTTATTTACTTCAAAAAGGAAGGAACCGGACGTTATTGTTCCGCTTAGAGAGCCCGGCAGAATTGAAGTTGTTGCCATAGGAATTTCTACTGGCGGACCTAACGCGCTTAGAGAAGTTTTTGCGCATCTTGATCCTAAGTTTTCACGGCCAATACTTGTTGTTCAGCACATGCCGGCAGGTTTTACAAAGGAATTCGCCGCAAGCTTGGATAAAATTTGTCCGCTTTCAGTAAAAGAGGCGGAAGACAAAGATGAAATTCATCCTGGACAGATTTATATTGCTCCTGGAAACTTTCATATTGTTGTGGAAAAATCAACTTTGTGCAATGTAATTCGGCTTTCTAGCGCAGATCTTCGCAATGGGCACAGGCCTTCTGCAGACTGGCTTTTTGAATCCGTGGCGAAAATTTACCAGAACAGAGCATTGGGCGTTATAATGACTGGAATGGGCCGCGATGGTGCTGCTCAGCTTGCGGAAATGAGAAAGCAGGGTGCTTGGACTTTGGGGCAGGACGAAGAATCATCTGTTGTCTATGGAATGCCTCGTGTTGCTTATGAGCTTGGCGCTGTCCAAAAGCAAGTTTCGTTGGAAAACATGGCAAACGAAATGAACACTCTTGTAAGAGAGCACGGAAAATAATTTGTCATCTTCGAGCCTTGAACTGAAGATCTGTTTAACTTTATAAAAGATTCCCTTGTCAAGCAAGAAAATGACAGTTGTAATTAAAAAATTTGTTTTACCAGTGTCCCGAAGCTCCGCCGCCGCCAAAACTTCCGCCGCCGCCTTTTCTAAAGCTGTCTGAATTCCTTCTGCTGGAATTTCCTCCGCCAAAAATAAAAGGCAAAAGCCAAAGGTTTCTTCCGCGCCCAAATATTACAAAAATAAGCACTACAAAAAAGACAAAAGCAAGGACAGAAAAAGGACTTTCCTCTTCATCTTCTTCCGTAGAATTTTCCGCTTGAGACTGGTTTTCTGTCATTGTTTCATCGCTTGCTAAAACAGAAGCAATGGCTTTAATTCCGCTTTCTATTCCTTCAAAATATTTTTCCTGCTTAAACAGCGGTGTTATTTTGTTGCGGATTATGCGCGCGCAAACTGCATCTGTAAGAATTCCTTCCGCGCCATAGCCAGTTTCAATTCTTACTTCGCGTTCTTTCATGGCGACTGTTAGCAGAACCCCGTTGTCAGTTCCTTTTTGCCCGAGCTTGTATTGCTCTGCGTGCTTCATGCTGAATGACTCAATGTCTTCGCCGCTTAAATTTTTTACAACAACGACTGCAATCTGAATTCCTGTGCGCTCGTCCAAATTTGCAATGAAAGATTCAAGCTGGTTTAGTTCCGCTTTGGAAAAAATTCCCGCGTTGTCTAAAACCGGCTTGTATATTCCGTCGGCTTCATTGCTAAAAGTTGCGCTGTTTTGTTTACCTTTGCTTTTTGCTGAAAACGACAGAAACGCTACAATGAAAAATGTAAGAGCAAGAATCCAGATGAAATTTTTGTTCTGCTTGCTTTTGCCGAAAAAAAATGCGCTCATTTTTTAGCTTCCGAATTAAAACGAAACTTCCGGGGCTTTTGCGGCTTTTTCTTCTGAACGGAAATAAGCTTTCTTTGTAAAGCCGAACATTTTTGCTGTTAGAACGCCTGGGAATTTTTGAATTGCTTTGTTGTATTCACTTACTGCATCGTTGTATCTTTTGCGCTCCGTGGAAATTCTGTTTTCAATTCCTTCAAGCTGGCTTTGCAAGTCAAGAAAATTTTCGTTTGCCTTCAGTTCCGGGTAGCTTTCTGTCAGAGCAAGAAGACGCCCGATGCTTGCAGAAAAAGTATTTTGTTCAGCCTGAAACTGAGCGAATTTTTCAGGATCGTCTGTTATGTCAACGTTTACAGTTCCGCCAAGTTTTGAACGGGATTCTGCAATCTGTGTGAAAACGCCTTCTTCATGCGAAGCGTAGCCTTTTACAGTTGCTACAAGATTCGGAACTAAGTCAGAGCGTTTCTGATATTGATTTTCTACGTTTGCCCACTGCTGCTCAACTGCTTCACGCTTGTCGATGAGTCCGTTGTATCCGCAGCTTGAAAATGCAAAAAGGCACAAAAAAAATGCCGCTAAAGTGTAAAAAGTTTTTCTCATAATAATAGAAAACTACGCAAAAAACGCTTTTTGGTCAAGTTTGGTAATTTCTTTTATTCCTATATTGAATTTTTTACTATTTGAAAGTATCTTTATAAGAGCGTGTTTTACGCTTTTTTATTTCACGGTACGAGGTTTGCTATGGCAACAATGAAATATGATTTTTCAGTGGAAAACTTGGGAGAATGCAAAGTAAAGTCTCCTATTGAACTTTCTTTGGAGCACGGAAATTTCCGCGCAGCTTATGTTACAGACAATTCTTATGTTCGCCGCCAGGTGAATGTCTATAAAGGTGTTGAAGAGGATTGCGATGACAAAGCCAAGTTCATGGAAAAAGCAGGTCCTCGTGAATATATTTATTTTAATCCGGCTCACGTTACAGCTGGAATTTGCACTTGCGGAGGTCTTTGCCCTGGACTTAACGATGTAATCCGCGCTGTTGTCCGCTGTCTTTGGAACCGCTACGGTGTGCGCAGAATCAAGGGAATTCAGTTTGGCTACAAAGGATTCTTTGCGGAGCAGGGATACGATACAATCGACCTTAACCCGGACAATGTTGATGCAATCCATAAAATCGGCGGAACTTTCCTTGGAACTTCACGCGGAGGCGGAGACAGAACTTCTGACATTGTAGATTCCATTGAGCGCATGGGAATAAACATGATGTTTATCATCGGTGGAGACGGAACCCAGAGAGGCGCGCTTGATATTGCAAACGAAATCGACCGCCGCGGACTTAAAATTTCAGTTGTGGGAATTCCAAAGACAGTTGACAACGACCTTCAGTTTATTGACCGCTCGTTCGGATTTGAAACTGCTGTTCAGAAAGCTACTCAAGCCGTAAATTCAATCCACATGGAAGCGCATTCTCAGATTAACGGAATTGGTCTTGTAAAGCTTATGGGACGTGAATCTGGATTTATTGCGACTGCGACTGCCCTTGCAAGCCACGAAGCTAATTTCTGCCTTATTCCGGAAGTTCCTTTTGACTTGGATGGACCAAACGGATTGCTTGCCCATCTTGAAGCACGTCTGAACGAACGCCATCACGCTGTAATTGTTGTTGCAGAAGGTGCTGGACAGGAGCTTTTGACTTCTACAAATCAGACTGACGCTTCTGGAAACAAAAAACTTGCGGACATCGGTGTTTACCTCCGCGACAGAATCACTGAATATTTCGCTTCAAAGAAAATCCATATCAATCTTAAGTACATTGACCCAGGATATGAAGTTCGCGCGGCTGTTACAACTGCTAATGATTCTATTTATTGTGAGCGTCTTGGAAACAATGCGGTTCATGCGGCCATGGCAGGAAAAACAAAGATTGTAATTGGACTTGTGCATGACAAATATGTTCACATTCCAATTTCAATGGCAACTTTGAAGAGAAACATTGTTGACCCGGAAAGCTCATTGTGGCGCGACTGTCTGGATGCTACTTTGCAGCCTGTATATATGGTGAACAATATCAACACTGTTGTAGAAAAACTTAAGAAAGATGCTGACGAGGCAGAAGCAAAAGCACTCGCCCGCCTTGAAAAAGTCAACGGAATGAAAAACAGCTAAATTAAAATATTTTGCTGAATAAACGGGCTGCCTTGCCGAGATTGAAAAGTCTTGTGCGGCAGCTCATTTTTTTTGACTTGCATAGAATAATATGCTATAAATGAAGAAGATTTTGTTTTCAGAATCTAAGGAGAACTACTATGGTAAAGAAAACTAAACGGTTTGCTGCAATGGCTTTTGCCTTTGCATTTGCGGCTTCAGGACTTTTTGCAAAGCCTCTTACAGTAAAAGGTGTAGACGGCGAAATTACAATCGATATTCCAGATGATGTTTATAATCTGGTTTCTGGAAGAGTTGATGAAATTAACAATGCGTTGTCTGAAAATGGTGTTAAAAAAAGTCAGATATCTAATGCCGCTGACAAGGTAAATGAAGCCTATGTAAACATCAAAAAGTACATTCCAACAGACTCTCCGTTTACTGTTGCAGAAAACGGACTTAACGACTTTTGCGATGACCTTGCGGATGTTATTCCGAACTCGCAGACTCAGCAGAATGTTTATGCGGAAGCTTGGATTGGAAAGATTTTCCCGGGATTTCACTTTGGCGCTGGTGTAAATGCAGGCGTTTCAGCCCTTGACGTTTCTACGCTTAAAGATGCTGCCCTTGCGCTTGGTGTTGATGACGTAAAAGATATAAACGACACTCTTGTTTTCCCGACAATTACTGTGGATGCGCGTCTTGGCGGAATAATTCTTCCGTTTGATATTGGCATTACTGCAATGTCAATTGACACTTCAAAAATAGGCGCAGTTGACGAAGCTATTGATCCTGTTGCAATCGACTTCTTTACTCTTGGAGCAGACATCCGCTATGCTATTTTTCAGGGTGGATTCATGCGTCCAAAATGGTCTGTTGGAGCCGGATTTTATTACACGAAAGGCGGTGTTGATGTAGACGATGACAGCGCAAAAGCTAGTCTTGACTTTAAATCTACAACATTTATGGTAAATACACAGGCTTCTATCAAATTGCTTTGTCTTGTTCCGTTTATTGGAGGACGCGCCTTGTTCTCAAAGACATCTGTTGACTGGAAGGTAAATGCTGACTGGGCAAGCATTATTGCAGAAGAAAGTGATACTTATTACGATGGCGTTGCAGACGCGTTAAAATGGGGAATTCTTCCTAGCTCATTCAGTGGAAGCTCTTCTGGATTTTCTGTTTATCCACAGGTTTTTGGAGGAATCGGACTTGACCTTCTGTTCCTAAACCTTACTGTAAGCGGAAGCTACGATATTGCATCAAAGATTCCTTCTGCGGCGGTCAGTGTGCGTGTTGCTTGGTAATTAGATTATAAATAGAGATAATAAAAAACAAACAAAAGAGGCTGTCAATTTGAAGTGCGATTCAGCAATTCATTTTGGTCAGCCTCTTTTTATGTCTGTACACCAGTGTAATGTTCATAGTCTGTCATTATGCTGGTTGTGTGCTCATCATTATAATGTATGGGAGCTATACATTACGCTGTATGAAGCACAAACATTATTTTGTTTGTTTTTTAAATGTCTGGATTCCTTCAATAACAAGAATTACTGCAAGAACTGCCATTGCTGCTGCGAATACAAGCTGGAACCAGTTTCCCCAGGCAAGAGCACCTTGTGCGCCTTGAACCATTGCCGCAATCTTTTTGTATACAGTAAGAACAAGGCTTGTCAAAGTCGCCGCAAGCATAAATGCCATTGGAATAAAGAACATCTTGTTGTTTTTTCCTGCCTGACCGAGCCAAGCCGCAACCGCCATAAGCGCAAGTCCTGCCAAAAGCTGGTTTGCCGCTCCAAAAAGTCCCCAGATCTGGCTGAGTTTAAGTCCGCCAAGAACGCTTCCGATTACAACCATTGAGATTGTTCCAAAGAATGGATTTGCAAGAATTTTGCGGATTCCCTTTGCGTCTTTCCAAGAAAATTCTCCGTCTTTAAGGAAAAGCTCGCTGAACATAAATCGGCTCAGTCTTGTTCCTGTGTCGAGCGAAGTAAGGGCGAATACAGAAACTGCAAGTGTAAGAAGAGCGTTTATTGTGTTGTAAATTCCGCTTCCTTCTTTGCCAAAAAGTGTTGCAATTCCAGCACCGAACGCCGCAGAAGGTGAACCGAATTTTCCCTGCTTCCATTGGCTCCAGATAACGCCTACAGAAATAAGGGCGATTATTCCAAGCGCGGATTCAATAAGCATTGAGCCGTATCCGATTGGCTTTGCGTTTTTTTCGTTGTCAAGTTGCTTTGAAGTTGTTCCTGTTGCAATCAGCGAGTGGAATCCAGAGCAGGCACCGCAAGCTACTGTTATAAAAAGCGTCGGGAAAAGGAATCCGGCCTGTGTCTTCCATCCTGTGAATGCCGGAATTGAAAATGCAATTGCAGAGCTTCCTTTAAATGCGTTGAATAAAATTCCTGCAAGGGCAACAAGCATCATGGCGTAAAGCAAAAAACTTGAAAGGTAGTCGCGCGGCTGAAGCATAATCCACACTGGAACAAGAGAAGCTACAGCTATGTAAACTCCGACAAAAACAATCCAGGCGTTGCGGCTCATTGCGAATCCAACATTAAGCCCGATTATTGTAACAACCACAATTCCAATTATTCCAAGAATTGTAGCCGGAAGTGTTTTTAGTCCGCATTTGTTTGTAATGATTCCATAGATAACGGCAAGCACAATGAATAAAATTGAAATCATTGCGGTTGTCTGGTTGTTTGTCGGATTTGAAACAAGCCCGAACATTACAGGGCTTCCTGCCACAGTAAAGAATGTTCCTGCTACAACGTTTACAAACGAAGCGATTACAAGAATAAGAACAAGAAGCGCAAAAATAATAAAGAGTTTTTTTGCCTTTGCTCCCATCGTGTCGTTGATGATTTCGCCTACGGACTTTCCCTTGTGCCTTATAGATGCGAAAAGAGAGCCAAAGTCCTGGACTCCGCCGAAAAAAATGCCTCCGATTATGCACCACAAAAATACTGGAACCCATCCGAAAACCGCCGCCTGTATAGGTCCGTTGATTGGACCTGCTCCTGCGATAGAAGAGTAGTGGTGTCCCATAAGAACTGCCGGTTTTGCAGCCACGTAGTCAACTCCGTCTGGTGTTTCCTGCGCCGGTGTTTTTTTCGCCGGATCAATTCCCCATTGTTTTGCAAGCCACGAACCGTAAAAAACGTATCCGCAGAAAAGCAGAACAAGCGCCGCTAAAATAATCAGTAAAGCAGCCATCTCTTTTGCCTCCAAAAAAATATAAATGTGAATGAGTTTTGAACCTCACCCCAATTTGCTTAAAAGCTACAGCGGCATTTTAGAAAAAATACTGCGCAAATTTCTTCCGTGCCAGTTGAACCAAGTTTTTCTTTCTGAAAGATTGTAAACAATCAGGCTAAAGCTGCTCCAGCCAAAAAATGAAAGCTTGTACGACTTGTGCAACTTGATTTTTTTTGCTCCCTTGGCTGCGTTTTTTTCAACTGAACTGGCGATTATAATCAGGCTTATGTCTGAATTTTTGTGGCCGTAAAAAGGCTTTACTTTTGAAAGTCCGTCTGCCCAGGCCGAGATTGAAAGTTCCTTGAGTTTTTGCAATGAAAGTTTTTCTTCAAGCGCAAAGTAGACATATTCATTTGAATCCACCTCTGCAATTCTTGCCGACTTTGTTAAAAAATACTGTTCCTCGTGCGAATGGAATTCCGCAGTTGCGCAAAAAGTTCCGCATGGATTTTTTGAAACATCGTAGTATTTTTTATATGAAAGCAAAACAGATTCAAGGCAGCTTTCTTTTGTCAATTCTGAAGCCTCGTTAAAGAAATTTCAGTATTTATTATATATCGGCTTGTAAAATGTTGCAACAAATTTTTGCTTTTTACTTTTCAAAACACTTAATATAGTTTAATATTATTTAAGTTTTTTCTTGATTTCTGGGGTTACAAATTAAAAAATCAAGAAACAGGGGTTGTTTATATGGAATACAGTATTAAAAATGCTTATTGTAAACGTGTTTGGGATGACATTTCTGTACGCTATGCAGATCAGGGTCATTTTCTTCAGGCTGCTGGACTTGTTCTTGAAGCAATTTCTCCTGCGGTAGACAAAATGCCTGAGCTTGAGCAGTATGCTGTTCTTGAGCGTTTCGTTGAGCCAGAGAGAATTGTAATGTTCCGTGTTCCTTGGACTGACGATGCAGGAAAACCTCACGTAAACCGCGGATTCCGTGTTCAGTTTAACAGCGCAATTGGACCTTATAAAGGAGGCTTGCGTTTTTCTCCGGAAGTAGGACTTGATGTTTTGAAATTCCTCGGATTTGAGCAGGTTCTTAAGAATTCCCTTACAACTCTTCCAATGGGCGGCGGAAAAGGTGGTTCAGACTTTGATGGCCACGGAAAATCAGATGCTGAAATTATGAGATTCTGCCAGTCGTTCATTACAGAGCTTTATCGTCATATTGGCGCAGACACAGACGTTCCAGCTGGAGACAAAGGTGTAGGCGGAAAAGAAGTTGCCTATATGTTCGGTCAGTACAAGAGAATTACAAACCAGTACACTGGAGTTCTTACAGGAAAAGGACTTTCATTCGGCGGTTCTCTTGCCCGCACAGAAGCTACAGGCTACGGACTTATTTACTTTGTTGAATGCATGCTTGCAAAAAAAGGTCAGGACTTCAAAGGAAAGACAGCTATTATTTCTGGAGACGGAAACGTTGCCCAGTACGCTGCTGAAAAACTTCTTCAGCTCGGTGGAAAGCCAATCACTTTGTCTGATTCAACTGGCTATATTCTTGATGAAGACGGAATCACTGCTGAAAAACTTGCTTATGTAAAGGAATTCCGCGCACGCAAAGAAAAAGTTGACGCTTATGTAAAGAAATTTCCTAACGCAAAATTCTTCAAAGGTGAAAAGCCTTGGGGCGTAAAAGCTGACCTTGCCTTGCCTTGCGCAACTCAGGATGAAATTTATCTTGAAGATGCAAAGAAACTTGTTGCAAACGGATGTATGCTCGTTGCAGAAGGCGCAAATATGCCTACCCGTGCGGAAGCCATAAAGTATTTCCAGGAAAACAAAGTTATGTTCGCTCCTGGAAAAGCTGCAAACGCCGGCGGTGTTGCGGTATCCGGACTTGAAATGAGCCAGAACTCAGAGCGTCTTTCTTGGACATTTGAAGAAGTTGACTCTAAGCTTAAGCAGATTATGACAAACATCCACGACAACGCTTATGAAACTGCAAAAAAATACGCTACAGAAGGCGACTATGTTGCAGGCGCTAACATTGCAGGATTTGTAAAAGTTGCAAACGCAATGGTTGCCCAGGGATTGGTTTAATTTAACTGTCATTCCTGTGCATGACACGGGAATCTGTTACTGGTTTTTAGCTAGCTATTCAAAGGCTGCTCTTTAGGCTGAATTCATTTAGCTTAAAGGGCAGTTTTTTTATTCAGCAGTTTTTTAGAAAGGAAAAAGTTGCTTTTTTGCAAAGATTTTCAATTTCCTGCCAATTTTTTTCTTTTATGAAATTTTCGGGGCACATCCAGCTTCCGCCCACCGCGCCTACATTTTTACATAAAAGATAGCTTGAAAAATTTTCGCCGTTTATTCCGCCTGTTGGAATGAAAACTGTTTGCGGAAAAGGTCCTGCCAGCGACTTTAGGAATTTTGTTCCGCCCATAACTTCCGCAGGGAAAAGCTTTAGGAAATTCAGTCCGGTTTCTATTGCCTGCTCAATTTCGCCCGGCGTGCATACTCCTGGGAAAAACGGAATTTCATGTTCAACGCACCATTTTACTGTTTTGGGATTGAATCCCGGGGAGACAAGAAAATCCGCTCCGGCATTTTGGGCTTTTTGCGCGAGGTTTGCGTTTATTACAGTTCCGGCTCCCACAAGAATATTCGGAAACTCTTTTTTTATTGATTCTATGCAGCCAGCGATTTTTTTTAGCCCGGTTTCGCCGTCGTTTGTTCTAAAGGTTATTTCAACAGCTTTCATTCCGCCGTTTGTAAGCGAGCGCACAAGTTCCATTGCATCTTCTTTTTCCTGAATTTTTACGACCGGAATGATTTTTGCATTTTTGATTTTTTCTGCGGTTTGTTCAAACATGAAAATAAGTATTGCATAAAAAAAAAGAGGACGCAAGAAAAACTTCTGGAAACGTTATTATTTTTGTAAGAAAATTACAAAGAATTTATAAAAAAAGTTTGACAAACCGAATCGACACGTGTATACTTTTTCGTGTTGAGCAACCGATTTTTCTTGTTTTATAAGAATTGTTGGTGTAAACTTTAAGCATTGCAGAACTTTTTGCTTTGCATTGTTTAATAAAATAATTTGGAAACGTTTTTATGGAAAGGTCCGCTTCTGTTGTTACAATTTCGGATATTGCCCAGGAACTTGGAGTTTCAAAGTCTACAGTGTCCCGAGTTATAAACTGCAAGGGGCGGATTGGCGCGGAAACCCGGCGGCGCGTAATGGAAAAAGTTCAGTCGTGCAACTATGTTCCTAATCCGATGGCAAAAGGACTTGTTTTGCGGCAGACTTTCAATATTGGCGTTGTTATTCCAAAAAATGAAGAGGACAATCCGTTTTTTCAGAATTGCCTTGTTGGAATTTCTGAATCTGTGTATAAGGCCGGCTATGACGCTTTGATTGTTGTTCAGAGCGGCGGAGATATTACTCCGTTAAGGCGGCTTGTTATAAATAGAAAGGTTGACGGCGTTATTTTGACTCGTCTTGAAGAAAAAGATGAATCCGTGGACTTTTTAAAAAGAGAAGGGATTCCGTTTATTGCAATGGGCACGCCCGGGGATGATGAGTTTTGCCATGTTGGAAGCGACCAGATTTCTGGCTGCTATGAAATGACAAAGTTTATGATAAGCCGCGGATGTGAAAAAGTTGCGGTTCTTGCAGGCGATAGCAAAAACAGCGTGAACACTTTCCGTTTTGAAGGATTTAAAAGAGGACTTGCTTCTTCTGGAATATCATTGGACGGTTGTGTCGTTCATTGGAATCTGGAATGCCAGAAAGATGTTTTTTCTGTTTTGCCAGATATTATGAAGGAAAACCCGCAGTGCCTTGTTTGCATGGATGACATTATCTGCGTCTATGTGCTTAAATGGCTCAAGCAGAATGACTATGAAGTGCCGGCGGACATTCAGGTGATTTCATTTTACGATAGCCAGGTTTTGGAGAACAATACGCCTCCAATTACGGCGTTGAATGTAAATGTTTCAAATCTTACAAAGAAGGCGGGAAATCTTCTTGTGGATATGATAGAAGGAAAAAAAGTTCCAAGCCACACAAAAGTTGGCTACGAGCTTAGAATAAGGGAATCTTTCCGCTGATTCGCGGTTGGAATATAAAAAGCTTCATTGTTTTATAATTAGGAGGACAAAATGAAGAAAGGTATTATTGCAGCTGTAGCTGTAGTATCTGCAGGTTTGCTCGCATTTACAGGATGCAGCAAGAAAGCTAAAAAGTCTGAAAAAATAACTCTTACTGTATGGGAGTCTCTTTTAGGACCAGATGAATTTATTAAACAGGCTGGAGCTAAATACACAGAGTCTCATCCGAATGTAGAAATCAAGTTCGTAAACGTAGAACTTGGCGATTCAACAGGACAGATTGCCCTTGACGGACCAGCTGGAGTTGGCGCAGATCTTTTTGCTGCTCCACATGATAAGCTTGGCGAGCTTGTTAACGGCGGACACGTTGCTCCAACAGCAAACGCAGACGTTGTTGCAAAAGAAGTTCTTGGCGCTTGTTCAAAGGCTCTTACTTACGAAGGAAAAATGTACGGATACCCAGTAAGCGCAGAAACTTACGCTTTGTTCTACAACAAGGATCTTATTGCTGAAAAAGATGTTCCAAAGACTTGGGATGACCTTGCAAAATGGGCTATTGAATTCAACAAAAAGAATCCAGACAAGCGCGGATTTGTAATGGATGTAGGAAACGCATACTACTCAATCGTATTCACAACAGAAAACGGAAACCGCATCTTCGGTTCAACTGGAGCTGACACTTCTACAACATATCTTAACAACGATGATGCTGTAAACGGAATGAAATTCTTCCAGTCACTCAGAAACGCTCTTGATGTTCCTGCTGCTGACCTTTCAACTGGAGTTTGCGACGCTGCATTCCAGGGCGGACAGGCTGCAATGCACATTACTGGACCTTGGAACGTAAAGAACTTTGTTGACGCTAAATTGAACTTTGGTGTTGCGCCACTTCCTTCACTTCCTGGAGACACAGTTCCGGCAGCTTCATTCTCTGGAACACGCGCTATGTTTGTAAGCTCATACTCTGATCATCCGGAAGAAGCAGCTGACTTTGCTCAGTTCCTTATCAGCCCGGCTATGCAGCAGCTCAGATTTGACATCACAGGAGCTATGCCAGCAATCAATGTAAAAGTTTCAAGTGAATACATTGGCGGATTCCTCAATCAGCTTGACTATGCATTCCCAATGCCTTCTGTTCCACAGATGTCTGCTTTCTGGGATGCTCTTGGAAACGCTTCAAAGAACATTTGGAACGGTGCAGATGTTAAGAAAGAACTTGACGCTTGCAACGCTACAATCCTTGGAATGTAATTTAGCTTGCTTGCTATTGTAAACTAAGCCTATGGGCTGCCCAGAATTATCGAAAAGAATTTTTTGCGGCAGCCCTTTGTTTTCTTGCAAAATTTAAAAACAGTTTTATAAAAGACGGCATATTTTTGTCTGCCTTTTTAAGCACTTGTTGTGCGTTCCCACTGATTTAGGGTTATCCAAACCGTAAAAACGGATGAGCCAAGGCTTTGAGCGTAAGCGTGCCTTGACCAGACGTATTCAATTGCGAGGTGTCTTATGCGGATAGAGTCCGATGGAAGTTCTGCAAAAAAGGTAAAAGTTGCATCTTTATGCTTCATGGGATTATCCCATATTATTTACCTTAAACAATATGTCAAAGGCGCTCTTTTTGCTGCCCTTGAAGTTCTTTTTCTTGCTTTTCTGCCAGTTACCTGCGGAAAGATTTTTGATTTGATTACTCTTGGCGAGCCTCAGCCTGATATTCCGGTTAAGCTTCGCAATAACTCTATGTTTATGCTTATCGACGGAATTCTTATTCTTTCGATAGTTGCTCTTTTTGTGGCGGCTTACGTAATTTCGGTAAGAAGCGCAAAAAAATCCTATGAAGAATATTGCAGGACTAAAAGATTCGTTTCTCAAAAGTCCTCTTTGGAAGAAGTTGGCAACAAGGCGTTCCCTATTACAGGTCTTGCTCCTTGTGTAGTCATGCTCCTTGTGTTTGTTGTTGTTCCGCTTCTTTTTAGCGTTGCGGTTGCTTTTACAAACTATTCTGCTCCTAACAACATTCCACCTAAAAATACTGTAGACTGGGTTGGCTTCCAGAATTTCAAGGCGCTCCTTTTCGGCGGAACAAACTGGTCAGCTGGTTTTGCACGCATCGCAATCTGGACACTTGTATGGGCTGTGGCTTCAACTTTTACCTGCTACTTTGGCGGACTTTTGGTTGCCGTTCATTTGAATGAAAGCGGAATCAAAATTGCTCCAGTGTTCAGGTTTATATTTATCTTGCCTTATGCGGTTCCGGCTGTAATTACAATGATTTTGTGGCGCCAGATGCTCAACGGAACATTCGGAATTGTAAACAGAACTCTCATTGCCCTTGGAATTCTTGAGCAGGGAAGCACAATTCCTTGGCTTGGAGATGCGACACTGGCAAAAATAATGTGTATCGTAATCAACCTTTGGGCTGGATTCGGCTACTTTATGATGCTTTCTATGGGAACGATGACTGCGATTTCCAAAGATTTGTACGAAGCTGCAAAGATTGACGGTGCAAACGGACCTCAGATTCTGCGCCACATTACAATGCCTCTTGTTCTTTATCAGACAATGCCTTTGATTATTATGAGCTTTACGCACAATATCAACAACTTCGGAATTATCTTCTTCTTAACAGGCGGAGATCCGACGGTTGCAGATTCCACAACCACAATGGCGGGTGGAACTGATATTCTTGTTACTTGGATTTACAAGCTTACAATTACAATGCTTAGATACAACTATGCTTCTGTTATTGCAGTGCTTATCTTCGTTGTTCTTGCGCCGTTTGCTATTTATCAGTTCAGAAATACCAAGGCTTATAAGGAAGGTGAAGTATGAGAAATTACCGTTCATTCAAGACAGTCAGCACAACTTTTTCTTATCTGATTTTTATACTGATTTCTCTTATTGTTTTTTATCCGCTTGTTTATGTTGTTGCCGCCGCTTTCGCTCCTGGAAACGGAATTGCAAACATGAATATTGTTCCTTTCAAGGACGGATTCACTCTCAAGCACTTTAAGTATCTGTTCTTTGAAACCCAGTACTGGCTGTGGTTCAAGAACACATTTATCATTGCTCTTTGGACAACGCTTCTTACTGTTGTGATTTCCTCATTGAGCGCTTATGTTTTTTCACGCTTTAAGTTCGTCTTTAAGCACACTCTTTTGATGAGCATGCTGATTCTTCAGATTTTCCCTTCATTCGTAGGAATGATTGCAATTTATGTAATCTTGAACCGTATCGGCGGACTTGACACTTTGTGGGGACTGGTGCTTGTTTACGTTGCAGGAGGAATTCCATACAACACTTGGATGGTAAAAAGCTACATGGACACAGTAAGCAAGAACCTTGACGAAGCTGCAAGAATTGACGGTGCAAGCCACTTTAGAATTTTTGGAACAATCATTCTTCCTGTTACAAAGCCGATTATCACATTCTTGGGAATCTCAAGTTTTACAGGACCATGGATGGACTTTATCTTCCCGAAGATGGTTTTAAGAAGCCCTGAAAAACAAACACTTGCGCTAGGCTTGTTCTCTTTCGTTTCTGATAAAAAGAACGAGTTTACAAACTTCGCAGCAGGCTCTTTGGTAATCTGTATTCCGTTTGTAATCTTCTTCCTGTTCACACAGAAAGCAATGATGATGAGCATGGGAACAGCGGCTGTAAAAGAGTGACCCTCGAAAAAAAATAAAAAACTGTGAGCAAGAGCGAACAGTTTTTTATTTTTTAACCAATGTAAATTGAAATTTTCAAAATACTTGCGATTAAACATGAGCAAATATTTTGAAAATAACAAACGCAAGTCTTAATGCCCCGAGAACCTGCTAAAGTAAAAAATCTTCTACATTGCTACAGTTTTTAGGAAGTATTCCTTTTGTTTTTATGACAGAAAGTAAAACTATCTTTTTTTGTCATTCTAGGGCTTGACCCTATGTCATACTCCGGCTTGAATTTATGTCATACTCCGGCTCGACCGGATAATCTATTTCAGATTCCTGACCGAGTTTACTGCGTAAACATCGCAGCGTCGTAGTGCGGGAATGACATTTAGAACTTATTAGACATCCCCTCTGTTAAAATGTTTGCAACACAAGATTGCTAACCGAGTTTGCTATGCAAACATCGCGGTATCAAGCACGGCAATGACAGCATTCAGGCAAATATGGTTACTTTATTTTTCATCTTCAACAGATAAATCTTTCCAGCCGGCAGTAACCGATTCTAAGTTTCCGCTAACCGCCAGATTCTGGAATTTTATTTCATCTTCATTGAATTCTTTTTTGCAGCCTATGGCAAAGTTGCGCAAATTTACGGTCATAAGCCTGTTGTGGGCATACATTTTTCCGTTCTTTTGGGCGCTGTAATCAGGCAGAACAAAGTTTGCGCCGCAGTCTGCAATTACAAGCTCTTTTGGGCGGACTGCAACAATGCGCATTGGCCCATAAAAGTGCGAGTTGCGCTCCTCATATTCTGGAATATATGCCGTGATTGAATCTATTTGGCTATCACTAGGCACTCCGTTGTATGGGGCGTCGCTGCCATTCAGTTTTGCTTCTATTGTCCTAAAAGAATTTGTCCAGCCAAGAACTTTTTCAACTTTAGACAGACCTGAAGATAAAAGAACAAGTGCGCCACGGCTGTACACTGTGCCTTCATCTGCAATTTTATAAAAATATTTGTATTCTGGATAAGAATACTCATAAGAAGTGTTTGCATCACGGACTAATGCGGCCACAGTTCCATCTTCAAGAACCGCCAAGTCTGTAACTTTGCCGGAAAGTCCAAAATCGGAAAGTTTTATTTTCTTTTTGACATCATCGTCTATGTCTATTTCTGTGTTATTATATTTTGCATAGTAGGTCAAAATTCGAGTTTCTGCTGAACAAAAGCATTTGGAAGAAACCATTGGGT
>ERZ808252.347-NODE-347-length-46875-cov-4.544041_pt1 | contig 46875 bp, 34 predicted proteins | sample MGYA00521242_ERZ808252 | MGnify/ENA primary metagenome ERZ808252 (study PRJEB31516, sample SAMN03275581) | gut metagenome | biome: mammalia-associated habitat; material: feces | host: Papio cynocephalus | place: Kenya | collected 2012-08-07 ...
TCGGCACGTACAACGGACCGGGGACGAAGGTGCATGTGATGGTTGACGTTGACAGTAATGAGTTGTTAATCTACGATCCGGCCGACTCCAGCCTGATTACAAAGCATGCTGTAAGTCCTCTCAAGGGCAAGTTCATATTCAAAGAAGGACACGCCACCTCTCGCAGCCGTGACCTTCTGGAGTCCGAGAAGATCCTCCGGGGGTTCTTCAACCACGATTATGAGGCAGCAGTTTTTATAGGGGGAATGGATGGTGTGGAAGAATTTGGTGGTCTCGATATTTATATATACCTTTGTGTTCATAATCTTCGTTATACTGAATTTTATATAATAATAAATGTGACAACTATCATTATAGTAATAATTAAAAGCGTAGAATAATGGCCGATTTTTATGAATATTCAATACCTGAACTTGTGCGCTTGCTTGGTTCGCGTTTCAAGGAGTACAGAATGCGTTGTAATCTCACACAAAAAGAAGTTGCAGAGCAATCTGGCATAGGATTGACTACAATCCATAAGTTTGAGAACGGGACAGCAGGCAATGTTTCGTTGGCTACATTCATTCTTTTACTGAAGGTTGTCGGTCAGATTAACGCATTGGATGATTTGCTTCCAGAACTGCCAGAGTCGCCCTATCTGATGCGTAAGAATGAAAGGAAGGCACAACGTATTCGCCACACTAAATAACAGATCTGTATGATAAAGTCACTAAGAGTTATACTTTGGAACGAAGAAATCGGCAGGCTTGCATGGGATGAACGCCGCCGGCTTTCGTATTTTACATATAATCTAGAGTTTGTCAAAAAAGGATTGAACATATCACCACTTTCAGCTCCCATTAATGGAATAAGGGCACTTGCGCCAGTATGGGGCGAAAGTGCAAAGATATACCAGCGACTTCCAGCCTTTGTCGCTGATTCACTTCCCGACGCATGGGGAAATCAGCTATTTGATCTTTGGCGTCAGCAAAACCACCTTTCGGGTGCGGATATCAATCCGCTTGACAAGTTGTCGTTCATTGGTAGACGGGGAATGGGGGCTTTGGAATTTCTGCCGGAGGTGACACATGAACGAAAATCTGAAAAGATAAATATGAAGTCTTTGGCAGATTTGGCGGAACGCATCTTTGTGGAAAGAGAAAATGCCTGTATATTGCCGGAAGAGTCTATTACAATGCAATCCCTATTGACAGTAGGCACTTCTGCCGGTGGTCGCCAACCAAAGGCTATTATTGCTATAAACCGCAAAACTGGCGAAATACGAAGCGGACAGATTTCTGGGCTGGAGGATTTTGACTATTATCTGTTGAAATTCGGAAATTCTGAATATTGTTCATCGGAACTGGAGATGACGTATTATGAGTTGGCCACAACCTCAGGAATCAACATGATGCCGTCTGAGTTGTACACTGTCGAGAACAACAGACATTTCATGACCAAACGCTTTGACAGGGAAGGCACAAGGAAAGTATACACGCAGACATTGGCTGCCATTTATCCAGATGCTGACAGTTACGAGCAGTTGATTGAGGTTTGTCGCAAGCTCCATCTTCCAGAAGCAGACTGTCAAGAAGTATTCCGCAGAATGGTTTTCAATATCCTTTCGAACAACACGGATGACCATAACAAGAATTTTTCGTTTATTATGAATGAGGATGGCTCTTGGCGGTTGGCTCCTGCCTATGATATTACCTATATCATAAATAGGGGCGGTTATCTGCCTAATGAGGAGCATTGTATGTTCATTCGTGCGAAACTACGTGGTATAACTCGCAATGATGCCATTGACTTTGCTCGTGACAATGGCATTCGCAGACCTGATTCTATTATTCGTAATGTCGTTGCTTCACTGAAGACATTCCGTTCGGTCGCATTAAAATATGGTGTTACAAAAGAATGGATTGGTCGGGTTGAAACCGCAATTATCGGTCATCTGACAGCTTGGGGTGAATGGGAGGAAGAAAAACAACCGTCTGTTCTTAAAATCAATGCCCATATAGTCAGGAACATTCATTTGGAAGAGACGTATAAGGGAAATTACCATTTGTATGCCGACATAGATGGCAATGAACGCAAGTTTGTCATTAGCAGGAATAAGGATGAATTCTCTTTGATAAAAAAGACAGGCTTGTCTAATATTACTGAAGAACAACTCCAAGCAATGGTGTGCAAATATTTCAAACTCTGACAAAAATAGACAAACAGTCTAGTGTAATACATAAAATGCCTATTTATGTTTTTCTTCTGCAAAGTTACTCATAGAATTCCTTTTACCAAAATTTATTTTGTCATTCTCTGATGCCCCATTTCATGTTGTCCAAAGAGCCGCATTTTGGGCACCGTAAACGACGTCTTATTTTTGGCTTATCACTCATTAGATGAAAACGTTTTCATCTAATTTAAGCAATTAGCAAAGAATCAATAATTTACAAAGAAATCACCAACCGTTTTTGGCAATTATACCATTATACCCATAAAACCTGAGCATACGAAAAAAGGTTTGACTGAATTTCAGTCAAACCTTTTTCTTTAGCGGTGCGGAAGGGGCTCGAACCCTCGACCTCCGGCGTGACAGGCCGGCATTCTAACCAAACTGAACTACCGCACCAAGGCAGTTGCTTTCTTGGAAAGCGGATGCAAAGGTACGCATATTTTTTGAATGTGCAAATATTTTTGGAAAAATTTTGCTTTGCGCATGGCTGGCCTGCTGCGAAAACGCACTCTTTGGTCTATGACGACAGGGGCGGGGTCGGGTCCGGTACGAAAAACGGCTCTCTGGTGTACGCGACGAGGTTGGTGAACAGTCCGGTGTCGAGGTTGGGGGAACAGTCCGGTGTTGAGGTTGGGGAACCGTTCAGTGCCGAGGCCGCGTTACGAAGCGTCCACATGCATCTTGCCCTGGATACCCTACCTGCCCACCCACTCGCTCTCCATTAAATCCTACCCATGCGCTATCTGGGGCTGAAACAAATCTTTGCATGCGAGCCGATTTATTCCTATATTTGCACGTTTATGAGCAGGCGGTTTTGTCTGTCAAATTGATAATCTTTCATTACGATGAATAAACTTTGTATCACAGCGTTAGGATTGCTCTTTGCAATCGCTTGCCCGTTGTCCGCCCAGATGACGGATGATCAGGTTGTGGAATATGTAAAGTCTGCAGCCGGGTCTGGCAAGAGCGAAAGCCAGATAAGTAAGGAACTTCTGGCTAAGGGTGTAACTATGGAACAAGCTGAACGTATTAAAGCCAAGTACGAGGATCAGTTGAGTGGGAATACCGCATCAGTGGCAGGCATGGCAGCTTCAGGCAAGCTTTCGAGAAGAGATTCAAGAGCTAATTCCCAGACGGGAAATTCAAGAAGTTCTGCTGGATCTCAGAGTGAGGCCTACAGTGATATTTTCGGCACGGTGGCCGGGGAGGCTGAGAAGAGCACTCCGATATTTGGACATGATGTTTTTGGGGACCACTCTTCAGTATCATTTGAGCCAAATGAGAATCTGGCTACTCCTGACACCTATATTCTTGGCCCTGGGGATGAAATTATAATCGAGATATGGGGAATCAGCGAAGCACGTATCGCTTCCGTTATATCCCCAGAGGGCAGAATCAGCATTAGTCAGGTCGGTCCTATTGAACTTAGCGGGCTGACTATCAAAGAGGCTACCAAGAAGATCAAGGGCAAACTTGCCGGGAAATATGCCGGGGTTAGCGGTCCTAATGCCAATATAAGCGTAACACTTGGTAATATACGCACCATACAGGTGAATGTCCTTGGCCTTGTCAACACCCCTGGTACATTTAGGCTCTCTCCATTTACCACAGTCTTCAATGCTCTTTATCGTGCAGGTGGTATCAGCGATGGGGGAAGTTTGAGAAATGTGCAGGTGGTGCGTGAAGGAGAGCAGATAGCGGATGTTGATATCTACGATTTTCTTTTTACCGGAAAGAAAGAGTGTGACATTTCCCTTCAGGAGGGAGATGTGGTGATAGTTCCTCCGTACAAGGAGCTCGTGAGCATTGAAGGCGGAGTGAAGCGAGCGATGAGATATGAGCTTAAGGAAGGGCAGACGCTCGCTGAGCTTATAGACTATGCCGGTGGATTTGCAAGTGACGCATACCGCAGTGATGTGAAGATTATCCGCAACACTGAGAAAGAGAAGGAAATCCTTACTGTGCGCAGCGATAAGTATGACTCTTGCGTACTGAATGATGGTGATATGGTGTCTGTGGGGACTAATATTGACAGGTTTTCCAATAGGGTGGAGATCCGCGGATATGTTTTCCGTCCTGGTGAATTCCAGCTCGGGGGAGATGTCGCTACTGTTCGCCAGCTTGTCAATATGGCCGGTGGACCTCAGGAGGACGCATTCCTTGGAAGGGCCGTATTGCTTAGGGAGAAGCAGGACCTCAGTCTTGAGACCATTCCACTCAATATAGGCGCCATTCTGGATGGAAGCATGGAGGACGTGCTCCTTAAGAAGAATGATGTATTGGTGATTTCCGGCATCCATGAGCTTGAGGATAGGGGAGACTTGACCATCAACGGGATGGTGCTGAATCCTAGTACGTTCCCATTCTCAGACAATACCACGATCGAAGACTTGATTCTTCAGGCTGGTGGTCTTCTGGAAGGTGCTTCGACGGTGAGAGTGGATGTGGCAAGGCGTCTGTATGATGCTAAGTCACTTACATGGTCTGATACATTGGCTCTGGCATATACTTTTGCCATTAAGGACGGGCTTGCATTGGATGGAGCTGATAGTTTTATTCTTGAGCCTTATGATGTCGTGTCCGTAAGACGTAGCCCTGGATTCAGACCGCAGAAGTTCGTGGAGATTCAGGGCAATGTGGCATTCCCTGGAAGGTACGTGCTTCTCAACGAGAGCGAGAGACTTACAGATCTTATAAAGAGAGCGGGTGGCTTTGTGGGAAATGCTAACCCTCGTGGTGCCATGATGATAAGGCAGCGTAGTGATGCGATGGAGAAGAGACTTCTGTCTGAGTCGCTGCGAAAGCTCTCGACTTCTTCGAAGGTGGATAGTCTTAATGTTTCCATAGATTCTGAATACAAGATAGCCGTGGATCTCGACTATGCCATGTCACATCAGGGAAGCAATTCTGATATTATCCTTCAGGAAGGCGACTATATCAATGTGCCTGAGGTGGTGAATACCGTGCAGATATCAGGTGAGGTTATGGCCCCTAATGCGGTGGTATTCAGACCTGGCAAGACTGTGGCGTACTATATCAATGCTGCCGGAGGATATACAGACAGGAGCAGGCGTTCGCGTGTCTATGTTATCTACCAGAACGGTAAGGCTGCGAGAAATGTCCTCAATAATGCTAAGGTGGAGCCGGGATGTACGATAGTAGTCCCGTCCAAGCCGGAGAGGAAGCCGCTGAGTACTTCTGATGTGCTTGCCACCGCGAGTGTGGCGTCATCGCTTACTTCTATCGTTGCAATGCTTATAAGGCTCTTTTAATTTAACTTGTCATGGAAGAAAATAATTATACTCAGCAGGTACAGAATAGCCAGCCGCAGGGACAGGGCGAGGATTATGAGGAGATAGACATAATGGAGCTTCTGCTTAAGCTCTTGTCTCAATGGAAGAAACTGCTCCTATGGTGCGGTATCTCCGCTGTGGTGGGTGTGATAGTTGCGTTCAGCATTCCTAAAGAATACACGGTAACTTCTAAGTTGGCACCTGAGATTGTCACCAAGACAAGCGGCTCGGTGGCGTCTATCGCGTCCATGCTTGGAGCCAACATCAGCAATATGTCCACCAATGATGCTGTCTATCCGGATCTTTATCCTGATATAGTGTCATCAACTCCGTTTGTTACGGAGCTTTTCTCCCTTCCGGTGCAGTTCAAGGACAAGAAGGAAGGTATGGTCGATACTGATTATTACACTTATATCAAGGAGTATTCGAAGTCACCGTGGTGGAGTGCCGTACTTTCAGCTCCTATGAAGGGACTGAGCTGGTTCATAGGACTCTTTAAGGAGAAGCAGGAAAAGGTGGAGGGCTATTCCAATTTCAACCCTGAGGCCCTTACTACGGAGCAGAGCAAGATAGCCAAGGCCATCTCCGAGAGTATCAGCGTGGTGGTGGATAAGAAAACCCAGATTATCACTCTTACTGTGACCAGTCAGTCTCCTTTCGTGTCCAAGGCTGTGTCCGATGCTGTCATAGAAAAGATTCAGGAGTATGTGACCTCGTATCGTACAGAGAAGTCCCGTAAGGATATGGACTACTATCTCCAGCTTTACGAGGAAGCCAAGGCGGACTATTATAAGGCACAGCAGAAATATGCCAGCTATGTGGATGCCAATCAGGGAGTTGTGCTCCAGAGAGTAAAAACCGAGCAGGAGAGGCTCCAGAATGAGATGCAGCTTGCGTATCAGCTTTATAACTCGTGTGCGCAGCAGCTTCAGATGTCGCGTGCCAAAGTCCAGCAGGAGACTCCTGTGTGTGTGGTGATGCAGCCACCTGTACTGCCTAACAGGGCATCAAAGCCGTCTAAGATCACTACACTTGTGGCCTGCGTGTTCCTTGGCTTCTGTCTGTGTGCTGTATGGATACTCTGGGGAAAGGATTGGATTGCTAAATTCAGAAGTGAAAGAGAAGATTTCGATAAAGCGAGCCAGGGTCAACAATCTTAAGAACCTGACTTTAGACATACCGCGGGACGAACTTGTCGTGGTGACAGGCGTCTCTGGATCGGGCAAATCGTCACTGGTCTTCGATACTTTGTATGCCGAGGGCCAGCGGCGTTTTTCTGAGAGTCTGTCTTCATACGCGAGGCAGTTCCTTGGCCGTATGAGCAAGCCGGATGTGGATTCCATAGATGGAATTCCTCCTGCTATCGCCATTGAGCAGAAAGTTACTACACGTAATCCGCGTTCGACTGTGGCAACTACTACGGAAATATACGATTTCATAAGGCTGGTGTTCTCTCGTATAGGCCATACTTTCTCACCGGTTTCCGGTGAGGAGGTCAGATCTGACACGGTGCAAGACGTGCTGTCTTATATAGAATGTGCGTCAGCGGGCTATTGCTACGTTCTTGCAGATCTTGGCTGGCGTCATCGTGATGACAAGGTGGAACTGATGCTCTCTCTTAAGGAAGATGGCTACAACCGACTTTATGCTGATGGTTCTGCTTTAAAGATAGATGATGTGTTGAAGATGGGCGGAAACTATCCAGACGAAGTGTATCTTCTTGTGGATAGGGTGCGTGGTGGAGTCACTATGGATGAAGACACCAGAACAAGGCTGCTGTCTTCAGTATCCGATGCCTTTTCGAGGGGGCAGGGGCATCTGTTTGTAGCTGATGCCGCCACTGGCTCCATGAAGGCTTTCTGTGACCGGTTCGAGAAGGATGGAATCAAGTTCCGCCGGCCAGATGACTATCTTTTTAGTTTCAACTCTCCTCTTGGCGCCTGTCCGCATTGTGGAGGCCTTGGAAAAGTAATAGGTGTCAGTGAAGATTTGGTGATTCCGGATAAGACCAAGAGCATATATGATGGGGCAATAGCCTGCTGGCGTGGAGAGAAGATGGGATGGTTCAGGGACCATCTGATACAGGTTGCGGATCGATATGGGATACCTGTATTTGAGCCATATTGCAAACTCTCTGACGAGGCAAGGAAGACGATATGGAAGGGACGGTCTGTTCCTGGTGATGACAATTCCATAGTCGGTATTGAAGAGTTCTTCGAGTGGGTGGAGACTCAGAAATTCAAGATACAGTTCAAGTATATGCTTTCCAGATTCTGCGGCAGGACATTGTGCCCGGAATGTGGAGGCAGCAGGCTGCGCAAAGAGGCTCTCTGGGTGAAAGTCTGCGGTCGTACTATCGACGATGTCTTAAGAATGAACGTGGATGAAGCGATAGCATTCTTCTCGTCCCTTGATATTTCAGAGTATGAGCGGAAGATTATTGAAGAGCCTCTTGCTGAGATTCTCTCACGCCTAAAGTGTATCCGTGATGTGGGTTTGTCCTATCTGACGCTCAATAGGGCTTGCAATACGCTTTCTGGTGGAGAAAGCCAGAGGGTCAATCTCGTGACGGCTCTTGGCTCCAGCCTTGTGGGCTCAATGTATGTTCTTGATGAACCGAGTATCGGGCTTCATCCAAGAGACACGGCTCGGCTTATCCATGTCCTTAAGGAACTTAGGGACATCGGCAATACCGTGATAGTCGTTGAGCACGATGAGGATATAATGCGTGCAGCGGACCTGCTCATTGATATGGGCCCTGGTGCCGGATCCAATGGCGGCGAGGTGGTATATTACGGAAATCTTGGGGGCGACAGCAGTGAAGCTGCTCCAGATGGGAAGAACTATGATCCCCGAAAATCGATGACGCTTGCTTATCTTGACGGCAGTCGCCCGCGGTATGCCAGAGAGCATCGGGACTGGAATTATTCCATAACCGTCAAGGGTGCGATGGAGCATAACCTGAAAGATATTGACGTGACATTCCCGCTTGGAGTACTTACAGTGGTTACCGGGGTATCAGGTTCCGGGAAGTCTTCTCTTGTGGGAGACATTCTCTACCCGGCACTTTTCAGGCATCTGAATGAGTCTGGAGATCAGCCTGGCGTTTTCCGTGGGCTGGAGGGCAATATTGACCGTATCACCAGGGTTGAGTACGTGGATCAGAATCCTATCGGGAAGAGTTCCAGATCCAATGCTGTCACATATCTGAAGATATACGATGATATTCGCAAGCTTCTCTCGGAGCAGCAGTATGCCAAGATCAATGGTTTTAAGGCCAATTACTTCTCTTTTAATACTGAAGGGGGAAGGTGTCCTGAATGTCAGGGTGAGGGGGTTGTGAGAATTCCGATGCAGTTTATCTCGGATGTCGAGATGGTCTGTGAAACTTGTGGGGGCAAGCGGTTCAAGCCGGAGGTTCTGGAAGTGAGATATAGGGACAAGAATGTCGATGATATATTGAATATGAGTGTGGATGAGGCGGTGGAATTTTTCTCTGCGGGGAAAGAGCCTCTTGCCGGTGCCATTGCACATGGACTTGGATTTCTTCAGTCTGTGGGGTTGGGATATATCAAACTCGGCCAGAGCAGTTCCACTCTCTCTGGAGGTGAAAGCCAGCGTATCAAACTGGCTTACTTCCTGTCCATGAGTGAGAAGAAAGCTAAACCCGAGAAGATAATGTTTATCTTCGATGAGCCGACTACGGGACTGCATTTCTATGATGTGGAGAAGCTCATTAAGGCTTTTGATTCTCTTCTGGCCGCAGGGCACTCGATAGTGGTGGTGGAGCACAATCAAGACGTTATCCGCGCTGCGGACTGGATTATAGATCTGGGTCCGGATGCTGGAAATGCCGGTGGGGAAGTGGTGTTCGAGGGGACACCGGAGCAGATGAAAGATGCTGATACTTTTACGTCACAATATGTTTTCCATAGTCATAACTGATAGTGTATGAGAGCAGACAAAGTAATCGTTTTCTCTGTTGTCCGTAATCCGGAAATGTATATCAGATGCGTGTCGGGCAACCATTTCTTGAAAGGCTGTGTCCTTGAGAAAGTGGACAATTCTGCAGACAACCAGCCTGTTACCAAGCGTTACAATGACTTCCTTGACTCTCTTGAGGAAGACTGTTGGGTAGTGCTGTGCCATGAAGACTGGGAAGTTAAGGAAAGTCTTTATGATAGGGTGAAAGGACTTGACCCGTCTTTTCTGTATGGACCTGTCGGCGTGTTTGTAGAGGAACGTAAGTCTGTGGATATCATCGTCCCTATGGGTTATGTTGAGCAGAGTACCAAAGACGGACGCCGCCGGATAGTCATCAAAGGGAAAGAGCCGGAGGGCCGGGTGGACACATTCGACTGCCAGTGCCTTATCTTCCACTCATCGCTTGTCAGGAATAATTCCCTTCGCTTCGATGAGAATCTTTCTTTTGATATGTACGTGGAGGATTTCTGTGCCAATGCTTTTGAGAGATTTGGCATTATGTCCCGTACTATCAGAATTGAATGCCATCACCACTCGGCTGGCAAGTTGTCTGGTTCCTTCAGAAACTCCATCTTGTATGTTAGAGAGAAGTATCGCAGGTCGCGCAAGAGGTATGCTACTATCGTGGGCCACTTGAGTACTTTCGGTGGTGATGCCAGCAGGCCTGTTTTTAAATGGAAACGTATTCCTTGGGTGCTTCTTAGGTATAAATTAGCCAGATGATGCTTATGAATGATCGTATACTATGCTGTATCTTCAACCATAATCACAATGAAGATGCTATCAGATGGTGTGATAGACTGTCCCCATATTTCGATACTGTGATACTTGATAGCGGCAGCCTTCCGGCTTGTGGAGATTCCCGTGCGATGGTGCTTCCGAATATCTACTATTCCGGACTTATGAATAAGGCATACGAACTGCTGGTTCAGAAAGGCTGCCGATGGCTTATGATTGTCACAAGTGATATTGAGATAGATGATGCCAATGCCGCGAGACTTGTGGCAGCCATGGATAGAATCTCTCATAGCACTAATGTGGCGTTGTACCAGCCTTGCTGCAAGTTTTCCATGCACGGAAGGGCTCTACCCCAGAGCATGTGTCATCTGACTGGCAGGATGCGCTGTACTAATTTCCAGGAGGGATGGTTTCATCTTGTATGTAGGGAAATTCTTGATGAGGTCCTGCCTATGGATACTCGGCTTAACAAGTTCGGATGGGGAGTTGACCTGGCATTATGCCATTCTGCACGCATACATAAGATGCTGATACTTGTGGATGATAGAGTAAAAGTCATCCATCCGAGGGGAACCGGTTATAACAGGGATGCTGCGCTTGGGCAGATGCGAAGGTGGCATGCTTCCATACCAGGATACTGCTCGCCAAGACACTTTAAACCTTTGAAAGAGCCTGTTTCCTATGATGACTGATTCTATGCGTCTTCTTGTCCACTTTCATGCATACTATCTTGAGCATGTGGACTATTTTATAGGCAAGATGAGGAATATCAATTCCTGCCAGTGGGATCTTATCGTGACTGTTCCGTATATTGACGAGGCTACTGAGAGGAAAATTAAGTCCTTCAAGCCAGATGCAATTATTGAGCATGTCAATAATGAGGGCTATGATATATGGCCGTTTATCCATGTAGTTGAGGAAATCGATCTCAGTCAATACGACTGCATCCTCAAGCTTCATACTAAAGGGTACATTCCTTTTCCAGTCCATTTTAACGGTCTGGTACTCCGTGGGTTTATGTGGAGGGATGCACTTGTGGATGCTTTGCTTGAGACACCAGAAGTATTCCGCTCAAATCTTGAGATTTTTGCTTCGCGCCCAAATGTCGGGATGGTTTTTAGTGACAAACTCTACATCAAGTCTGACTTTCGGGAGGACGGAGTGGCATTGATTAAGGAAATGCGCCGGCTTGGTTTTCGTACATGCCATCGGCGCTTCTGTGCGGGTACCATGTTTATGGTGCGCGCAGCGGCTCTTAAGTATCTTACGGCTGAAACAGTACAGGAGAGTATGTTCCAAACACCGCTCAGGTCACATTCCAATGGCTCTATGGCTCATATATATGAGAGAATATTGACGTTAGCAGTGCTTGCACAGGGTTATAAGGTGCAGACGGTAGGAGTCCCGAAGATGTACATGGCTTACTTCCGGCTTAAGCGTTGGGGGCAGCCTATACTGTCTTTCTTGCTCAGTATAGAAAGGCATGGTCCGAAGATGAGAAAATATCTTACTATACTCGGTATCCGTATCCCTCTTGATAGCGGCATCAGCCAGAAGCTTTTATCTAATCCCGACCAGGGGGAGAAGTCTTGAAGTCGCATGATGCATTTGTCTCGGAATTGATAGATACTGAGGCAAAAACTGTTGACCCTCTCGGAATGGACTTCACTGGGAATGTGAAAGTTCTTCTCTCTCCTTTGATTATTCCTTGTATTTCCAGGCTGGTCATGTCTGGTCCAAAAGACTCGTACTCTGTGTCGTTGGGGTAGCAGGTCATTTCTATGTTGGGCGTTTGTGCGTACATTCCTATGTCGTAAGGGAAGTCCATCCATTCTTTGCTCGATACCGTTTCCGAAGGGTAGTACTTGGTCTTTCCGAACAGTTCGGCACTCGCGTTGATGTTGCTTAGTCGTGCTTTAGGGGACTCAAACAGTTCGTAGTTTTCCATGTTGTTGGCTATCTGGCTGATTATTATCCGGCACAAGAGTGGCTCCAGAGATAGGGATATATCTTTGCCGGATCCTGTTGCTCCCATTATCGGGTGATCCTGGTCGTCATCTTCGAAAGAGTAAGATATAAGATTGATGCTGCTATAGGATGATAATGCCTTGTCATTTAGTTTTTTGGGCGAATTTGCTATGGCTGCTATCCTTTTGGATCCGACAGGAAGTCGGAGTTCTGTATTTCCAAGATTCTCTCCTTTCTGGAAACTATGATGGATCAGGCGTCCGTTTTCGTTGTCCTCGAATATGAGCAGATCAAGACTTCGTATCGGATGCTTGCTCTCTACGCTGAACATGAACACGGCACTGTCTACTTTTTCGCCTATGTCCCCGCTATCGTTTTTGGGAGGCCACTCTATGGTTTCTGGGGTACACGAGACCGCCGGGGCTGCCGCGCAGACTAAAAGCAAGCTGAAATAAGAGAAGATTTGTTTAAACCGACGGGGAGACAGACTGCCTCTCTCTCGAAATCGGATTTTTGTAAATGCTCGGCTGTCCCGGCTCTCGATGTTTTCCATATTGCGCATAAATTAAGTTGGTGCAAAGGTATAAGGCTCGATTGTCGCTTCCAAGATTATATAAAATAGATTCTTGTCTTATTTCTTTTTCTTATGTAGTGAAAGAAAACGAAAAGGGCTCGACTAATAATATTTAGTCAAGCCCCGTGTTTGAAACTTTTTTGAACTATAAGTCCTGTCTGTTAACCACCAAAGTTATCGTAGAGAATATTCTCTGGAGGTACTCCGAGTGAATCCAAAAGTTTATTGACAGACGCAACCATCATAGGAGGGCCGCACATGAAGTACTTGATGTCTTCTGGTGTTTCATGATCCTTGAGGTATGTTTCGTACATTACGTTGTGTACGAAACCTGCCGTATACTTGACGCCTGCTGCATCAGCTGCAGGATCTGGACGGTCAAGGGCAAGATAGAACTTGAAGTTAGGGAACTCTTTTTCAATCTCGGCGAAGTCCTCAAGATAGAATGCCTCGACGAGGGCACGTGCTCCGTAGAAGAAGCTGACCTTGCGTCCAGTCTTGAGGGTCTTGAAGAGCTGCATGATGTGGCTGCGAAGAGGGGCCATACCTGCACCACCACCCACAAAGATGTACTCCACGTTATCGGGATCATTCTTAGGAAGAAGGAATTCTCCGTAAGGACCGCTGATGGTTACCTTGTCTCCTGGTTTACGTGTGAACACGTATGAAGAAGCGATACCAGGGTTTACAGGGAGAAGTTTAGGTCCCTGCTCCTTAGGTACACTGCGGTCGAACGGTGGAGTGGCAATACGTACATTGAGTTTGATGATGCCTTTCTCTCCAGGGTAAGAGGCCATGGAGTAGGCACGGATAGTAGCGGTTGGATTGACTGACTCGAGGTTGAAGAATCCAAATCTCTCCCAGTCTTTTCTATATTCCGGCTCCACCTCAATATCTTTGAAATAAAGGTGGTATGCTGGAATATCGATCTGGATGTACTGTCCGCTCTTGAACTCGATATGCTCTCCTTCAGGAAGTTTGACCGTGAACTCTTTGATGAAGGTTGCCACATTGTGATTGGAGATAACCTCACACTCAAGCTTCTTTACAGAAAGTGCTGACTCGTCCATCTGGATCTTGAGGTCTTCCTTGACCTTGACCTGACATCCAAGTCTCCAGCCGGCCTTGATCTGCTTGCGGTTGAAGAATCCTACCTCAGTAGGAAGGATCTCTCCGCCACCCTCAAGTACCTGTACCTTGCACTGTCCGCAGTTGGCTTTTCCACCGCAGGCGGAAGGAAGGAATATCTTCTGCTCGGCAAGGGATGCCATAAGAGAGTTGCCTGGTGTGACCTCGACGGTCTTCTTGCCGTCATTGATGTCAATCTTGATTTTCCCCTTAGGAGTAATTGCGTTCTTTACCGCGAGAAGCAGTACCACGAGGATAACTGTCACGATAAGGAGGGCGATGACTGCCGCAAAAATTGTTGAACTCATATCTTTTTCCTCCTAAAGTTGAATACCCATAAAAATCATGAATGCGAGACCCATCATACCCACAGTGATGAAAGTGATACCTGTGCCTTTGAGCGGCTTAGGTACATTGCTATATGCGAGTTTCTCCCTGATGGCAGCGAGGCAGACGATGGCAAGATACCAACCGATGCCTGAACCGAGTGCGTAAACTGCTGATTCACCTACATTGGCGAAGTCCTTCTGCTGCATGAAAAGAGAGCCACCGAGGATGGCGCAGTTCACTGCGATAAGAGGGAGGAAGATTCCCAGAGAAGAGTAGAGTGACGGGAGGAACTTCTCCACTATCATCTCGACGAGCTGTGTGAAAGCCGCAATCACGGCGATGAAGATGATAAAGCTGAGGAAACTGAGGTCCACGTCAGCAAATCCTTCTCCAAGCCAGCTCAGTGCACCTGGCTGAAGTACATAGCGGTTGAGCAGGTAGTTCAGCGGAAGGGTGCAGAGAAGCACGAAAATAACAGCAAGGCCAAGGCCATTGGCTGTCTTGACATTCTTTGATACTGCCAGGTATGAGCACATACCGAGGAAGTATGCAAAGATCATATTGTCAACAAATATTGATCTTACAAATAAGCTGATATATTCCATAAGGCTATGCTGTTATTTTTCCTGGAGATCCTTATCGAGAGCTCGATGTACCCAGATGATGCATCCGAGCAGAATCAGCGCAAACGGAGGAAGGATTACAAGGTTGTTTGGAATGTATCCTGCAGGAAGTACTCTCATTCCGAGGAGTGTACCGCTTCCCAGGAGTTCGCGGAAGAAAGCCACGATCACCAAAATGAGACCGTATCCGATACCATTGGCAAGACCGTCAAGAAGGGATGGGATAGGCTTGTTGCCAAGGGCGAAAGCCTCAATTCGTCCCATGACGATACAGTTGGTGATGATGAGGCCGATGTATACTGACAACTGCTTGTCAATGGCGTATGCATAGGCTTTAAGTACCTGATCCACAAGAATTACCATCATGGCCACAACCACGAGTTGCACGATGATTCGTACACGATTTGGGATTGTGTTTCTCAGAAGAGATACCACCAGGCTGGAAAGTCCAGTTACGATGGTTACAGAAAGTGCCATGACCAATGCTCCTTTGAGCTGTACGGTCACTGCAAGTGAAGAGCAGATTCCGAGCACAAGCACGGTAATCGGGTTGCCCTTCAGAATAGGATTGAGTATTGTGTCTTTAAGGTTACTCATAGATTATTCCTCCACCATTTCTTCTGCCGGAGCAGCGTTCTTGAGATATTCAGCATACGCCCCGACCCATGTGTCAATGGCCTTATTGAGTCCGTTGCAGGTCATGGTTGCACCTGATATGGCGTCCACTTTGCTTTCTGACCCTTCTGGTGCTCCGCCCTTGACGATGTCAAAAGGATTTGTTACATCATCCAAGTCAAGGATTTTGCCTTCGAACTGGGCTTTGAAGCTCGGCTCGTCCTTGATTTTAGCTCCAAGTCCGGGAGTCTCGCTTTCGTGGTCAAAATACGCACCCTTGATGGTCTTGAGATCACTCTGAAGGGCAATGTATCCCCAGATTGGACCCCAGAGGCCGGCACCGTACACCGGAATAACGGTAACTCCAGATTTGAATTTGTATACTGGAAGATGTGCCTGTCCACCAGCCAGAATGGCTTTGTTTTCAGGCTTGAAGTTGTCGATGAGCTCGATCTCGTCCTTTGCGGTCTTGAGATCCCTGACCTTCTCTCCCTTGAGGTTGATTTCGAAGGCCTCCTCGATATTGTCAGCATAGGTGCTTAGGACAGCATCGTTGCCCATCTTGCTGAATGACTCCTTATCTCCGAGTCCTGCGGCTGTCATCATCTGGGAGAGTGTCTCTGCCTTGATGTTGGCAGTCTGTTTCGGCTTGAGGCTTGACGCTGTGAAAGCAAGAACTGCCGCAACTACTACGACAATTATTGTCGTGTAGATAACTGTATATACATTACTGTTTGTATTCATTGCTATGCGACTTTAAGTTTCTTGGCCTTACGTGAGAGATGCAAGCTTATTACACAGTGGTCAATAAGCGGTGCAAATGTGTTGCAGAGCAGGATGGCGAGCATCATGCCTTCTGCATATCCCGGGTTGAAAAGACGTACGGTGATGCAGAGAGCTCCGATTAGGAATCCGTATATCCACTTTCCGCACTCCGTCTGAGCTGAAGTGACAGGGTCGGTAGCCATGAATACTGCGCCGAAAGCGAAACCGCCATACAGAAGCTGCATATAGCAAGGGATGGATGTTACTCCAGTGAGGTCGCCGATGAGTCCGACCAGAAGGGCTCCACCTACGCATCCTGCCATCACTTTCCAGCTTGCTACACCAGTCCAGATGAGGATGATGGCTCCCAGGAGAATGGCAATTACTGAAGTTTCACCAACTGATCCAGGAACTGTACCTATAAACATATCCCAGAATCCCGTACCATACTGTGCGCTGGCACCGTCAAGAGCCAGAGGAGTAGCACCTGTGAATCCATCCACTACCTTGTCTGTGCTTCTGAGGGAAATCCAGCATGAAGAACCGGACATGTAGTTAGGGTAGGAGAAGAACAAGAATGCTCTGGTGAGAAGTGCCGGATTCCAGATATTCATTCCGGTGCCGCCAAAGACCTCCTTTCCGAAGATGACAGCGAACGCCACAGCGATGGCGAGCATCCAGAGAGGAATGTCTACTGGAACAATTAGTGGAATGAAGAATCCTGATACGAGATATCCCTCGCTGACTTCTTCTCCGCGAATCTGGCTCGAAGCGAATTCAATACCAAGACCGACGATGTAGGAAACCAGATAGAGAGGAAGAACTCTGAGGAAGCCATACCAGAAGTTGCCAAGAATATTGACGCCTGTCTGGCCAATGGCGAGTGAGTGCTGATAGCCGACGTTCCACATTCCGAAGAGTGCTGCCGGAGCTGCCGCAATGAGCACAATGATGAGAATACGTTTGAGATCAATCGCATCACGTACATGGGCACCCTTGCGGGTTACAGTTCCAGGTACGTGGAGGAATGTCTCAAAAGCGTCCACGGTTGAATGCAGCCAATAGAGTTTGCCGCCTTTTTCAAAAATCTTGTTCATACCTTTAAGCCATTTCCTTGAGCATAAGGTCTATGCCTTGTGCGATGATGTCCTGAATATTGTTCTTGCTCGGATCGATGAACTCGCAGGTGGCGAGGTCTTCCGGGAGAACTTCATAGATGCCGAAACGCTCCATCTTGTCAATATCTCCCGCAAGGCATGCCTTTGTCAGGTAGACAGGGTAGATGTCCATAGGAAGTACTTTGGCGTAGTAGCCATCGTTCATCATGAACGCACGTACGCCACCGTGGAGGTTGGTGTCCATGTCATATTTTCTCCATGGGGTGAGCCATGAGAAGTAGCTATGGTCACGGCTATACTGCTTGTAGCGGATCGGGCGAACCCAGCCGAGAAGCTCCTCTTCGGTGCCTTCCTTGAGCAGGGTGACCTGATTGTCGAAGAATCCGAGGTAACCGTCGGCACCAGCGTTGCGTCCGCTTAGGGCATTGCCGCTGACGAACCGGAGACCTTCTGGTGCATTGCCATAGAATGGTGCGAGATCTTTCATTGGCATTCCGGGAGTTGTAAGCACATAGGCTGGCTCGATAGCCATAGGACCGCAGATAGCTACCTTGCGGCGGACGTCATAGCGTCCTTTCGTGAAGAGTTTGCCGATGGCGGCAAGCCCTGCAAGTGAGACTGTCCATACGATGTCACCTTTCTTGATAGGAGCGATGTTTGCAATCTGTACTCCGACATTTCCTGCCGGGTGCTTGCCCTTAAAGAAGTGAGTCTCGACATTTTGCAGTCTTGCCAATGCTGAATGTGCGTTGTCTGCACTGAGTGAAACGTGGACTTTCCCTGATGTTAGTTTGGAAAGTGCGGTCGCGCCAGCCTGAATGGCCTTGGCTTCATCAGCGTAGCAGAATTCCGTGTCGGCTGCAAGAGGTGCAGTATCGAAAGCGGAAACGAAAATGTCGCGCGGCGTATCTGCCGGGTTGGCCAGAATACCATAAGGGCGCTGTACGAGCCATGGCCAGAGACCTGCCTGGAGAATAGACTCACGTACTGCGCCTGCATTCAGACCTTCAACATCTTTCGCTCCGAAATCCACGCTTTTCTGCTCCTCGTCTGCCTCAATGAGGACTGCGAGCAACTTGCGCTTGTCTCCTCTGACGAGTTCCTTGACAGTTCCGCTTACTGGAGATGCCAAAAGGATGTCAGGGTTCTTTTTGTCCGCAATGACGGGGGAGCCGCAGAGCACTGAGTCGCCTTCCTTGACAAGAAGTCTTGGGAGAAGTCCCTTGAAGTCAGTCGGGCAGACTGCCACGATGCCTGGAGCTATCGCCTTGGAGACGCGAAGTTCTGCTTCACCCGCGATAGGGATGTTCAGACCCTTTTTCAAAACGATGTTTTTTGACATTGAATATAACGTTATTATGATTTGCCAAAATTGCGATGCGAAGATACTCATTTTTTTCGTAATTTCGCGCTATTATGAGCGATAAAGTGAGTGCTGTTCTCGATGGATTGAACGAAGAACAGAAAAAAGCGGTCAGTTGCACGGAGGGTCCGGTGCTGATAGTTGCCGGTGCCGGTTCTGGAAAGACCAGGGTGCTGACGAGCAGGATTGCATATATTCTTAGCCAGGGAACCGAGCCGTCAAGGGTCCTTGCCTTGACTTTTACCAAGAAGGCGGCGGGGGAAATGAAGGAGCGCATTGCCGGTCTGGTGGGATCAAAACCCGCAAGGCATCTTGTCATGGGAACATTCCATGCGGTATTCGTGCGTTTCCTTAGAGAGTATGCATCATTTCTTGGCTATCCGGAAAATTTTACCATATACGATACTTCAGATTCCCAGAGTGCGGTGAAGGCATGTGTCAAGGAACTTGGGCTGGATGACAAAATATATAAGCCAAAGGATGTCCTTTCCAGGATTTCTTCTGCCAAAAACAACCTTATCACTGTCTCTGCATACAGGGCTAACCATGATATGATGATGGCGGATGCAAGATCCAAGAAGCCTCGTATGAGTGATCTTTATGACTTGTATCAGAAGAAGTTGAAGCAGAGTGGAGTAATGGATTTTGATGACATACTCCTGAATATGAACATTCTCCTCAAGGACAACCGTGAGGCCCTACTCTCCATAGCCGACAGGTTCTCGTACATCATGGTGGATGAGTACCAGGACACCAACAGGTCTCAGTATATTATCCTGCGTAAACTTGCCCAGTTCCATCAGAATATCTGCGTGGTCGGGGACGACAGCCAGTCTATCTATGCTTTCCGCGGTGCCAGAATTGAAAATATATTGAATTTCAAGCGTGACTACCCGACTTGCAAGGTCTTTAGACTTGAACTCAATTATCGCTCTACCAAGACTATAGTTGACGCTGCCAATTCACTGATAGATCACAACAAGAGCCGAATCCCTAAAGTGTGCTACTCGCAAGGTGAGCAGGGGGAGAAAATCCGGCTGTTGAGGAGCTGGTCCGAGACGGGTGAGGCAGAGTCAATAGTTTCTGATATCATAGGTCGTATGCGAGCCGATCATGCACAGTATCAGGATTTTGCGATTCTCTATCGTACCAATTCCCAGTCCCGAGCAATAGAAGAGCAACTTCGCCGCCGCAATATTCCTTATATGATATACTCCGGCAACTCGTTCTTCGATAGGGCGGAAATCAAGGATATGATGGCGTATTTCAAACTGTGTGTCAACCCCTACGATGACGAGTCTTTCAAGCGTGTGGTAAATAAGCCTGCGAGAGGAATTGGCGCTACGACACTTCAGTCGCTTGAGCAGCTTGCGCGCGAACGCGGCACAAGCCTTTTTAAGGTTGGGCTTAATGTGCCTAAAGTCAAGCCTTTCTGTGATATGATAGAGAAGTTGGCGGTTCTTGTAAAGAGCACTGATGCATTCGATTTGGCCAGAAGAATAGCCGATGATAGCGGACTGTATGCTTTCTTGAAGTCAGATAGCTCCATTGAAGGCCAGTCAAGGGTCTCTAATGTGGACGAACTTATCAATTCAGTGGCTGTGTTTGTCGAAGAGCGGCAGCAGGAGGCGGAAGAGTCAGGTGAAGACTATAGCGGTGCTATATTTACGCTGGATGATTTCCTTGAAAATGTCTCCTTGCTTAGCAATGTGGATGTAAGTGAGGATGAGGACACCAATAATAAGGTTTCCATGATGACTGTGCACTCTTCCAAGGGGCTTGAGTATCCGTATGTCTATATTGCCGGTCTTGAAGAGAACCTTTTCCCAAGCCTATCAATGCTCAGCAGCGAACAGGATGTGGAGGAGGAGAGACGTCTGTGCTATGTGGCTGTGACAAGGGCGCGGAAGGCTGTTACGCTTTCTTTCTCTAACTCAAGAATGCGTAATGGAAAGCATGAGTCCAACTCGCCGTCGCGATTTATAAAGGAGATAGATCCTTCGTACATTGAAAATCCTCTCTCAAGGGAAGAACTGAATTCTATGGATGATGCTGGCTGGGGTGGTTTTTCAGGAAGGACTGCACTTCCTGGTGGATTCCGCTCTACTTACGGGACATCTGGACCAGCAAGGACGGTTTCTTCCGCTTCTCGTCCGTCTTTCCCAGTGCCGAAGTCTTCTTCTTCATCTCCAGTGCGCCCTTCCGCTCCTGCCGGGAGTCAGAGGCGTGTAGATCTCAATTTTGAGGGCGTCCCGATGACGGAACTTAAGGTTGGAGAGCGTGTGGAGCACAATAGGTTTGGGGCCGGGGTCATACTCTCCCTTTCAGGGAGTGCTCCGGATATGAAAGCGAGAATCTGTTTTGATGAATATGGGGAGAAGCTTCTTCTTCTGAGTTTTGCAAAACTACGTCCGTTGGAATAAAACTAATACCAATATGGGAAAAAGAATATGCGCTCTGACTATGGTCAGAAATGATGACTTCTACCTCAGAAAATGGGTGGAGTACTATGGGCGTGAACTTGGCCTTGATAATCTTTATATCTATTTTGATGGGAAAGATCAGCCAACACCTGACTTCTGTGAGGGGACCCGTGCCTTTTTGGAGGATAAGATACCGGGGCAGGTGGTGGAAATGGAGAAGATCAGGCTATCTTTCCTTTCCGAGAGGGCGAAATGTCTTTTTGAAGAAGGCTATGACCTTGTAATCGGCGTGGATGCAGATGAGTTCCTGATTCCGGATCCGCGACTTGGTCTTGGCTTAGCTGACTATCTTGACCGGTGTGATATACGTGATTCTCTTTCCGGGCTTGGGGTAGATGTGGGGCAGAGACTTGGTGAGGAGCCTGATATTGATGGCTCTCGCACTTTCCTCTCACAACGCCATTATGCGCGTCTTTCCACGCGCTATACAAAGCCGAGTGTGATGGCAAGACCGCTTGTGTGGGGCAGTGGATTCCATCGTATCAAAGGGCATAATTTCCATATAGCCAGAGACTTGTATCTTTTCCATTTCGGATATTTCGATATGGGCAGGATAAAGGCGCGTTTCGATGATCCTTCGCGCAGACAAGCCGGATGGACCAAGCATTTGGAACGACGCTCGGAAACTATTCGCATGGTGTCTTCGCACAAAGTCAGGGAATGGGACAAGTGGACTTCAATCGCGAGATGCGTTCAGACTCTTGTGCGCCCACCTTATGCGTGGAATAAGCCGGCGATGTTTGAAGCTATCCTAATTGTGCGTATCCCAGACAGGTTCTCCAATATAATATAGTAGGCTACTCGAACATCAGTTTTTCTATGAAGACCTGATGGTCTGAGCTTCGCCCTTCCACTATGTGTTCCCCTTCTGGGGTTATGCAGTGGAAGAGTTCTACTGTCTCTCCCAGCAGTGTCTCTTTGTTGAAGTTGATGCTGAGCTCCTTGAGTGTCATGGTCATGGCAATGTTGTTCGGAAGGCTGTCAAGTGCCCATACAGTGTATTTGACATTGTTGGCGTGCCCATTGTAGTCCACGTCAGAATACTTGACGGTATGCTCTCCAATCTTCTCCAGGGTGCATTCTCGCGGTATTGTAATTTTGCCGCATGGTTCGCTTATAGCATGGTCTTCGCTCTGCGCGCCGACTGAGAGAAGCTCCAAGACCTTCTCGTCCCTGCTGATACGTCTTGTATCGGCATTCATCACTATCCATGAGCTGGTGGCGTTGACTGCCGCTCCACGACTGTCACAGAGCTGGTAGTCTCTCAGAAAGTAGAGTCCGTTCTGTCCCTTGTGCCATGTCGATAAGTCCACTTTCTCATCGAATACGACGTCTCTCTCGAATCTCACGTGCATTCTGGCAAGTACCCAGATGCATCCGAGTCCCGCAAGTGCTGTGTCATTAAAACTAAGTGTCTGCGCCCCTTTTACTGCAAGTTGCTGTGCGAAGTCAAGGAATGCTTCAGCGCGCATCTTGTGGTGTGAGTCAGAACGGTAGCAGGTAATAATATCTTTTTCGCAGTATTTTTCCATTTTATTGTATATAGATGATAGGGTTGGTGTCTATGCTTGTTTTGACAACTTTCAGCCCCGAAAATTTTGAGTATAGCAGGTCGCAGAGCAAATCCATGGTAAACTGTTCACTCTGATAGTGTCCGAGTTCCGCGAGAAGCATACCAGAATTCTCGAAATAATCGTGATAGTGGAACTCTCCGCAGACAAAACAGTCGGACTTAGCATTGATGGCGTCCTTCATGAGAAAAGCTCCTGCTCCTCCGCATACGGCCACCTTTCTGATTGTCCGCCCGTCAGGCTGGGAGCAACGCAAGCTTCTTACCTTGAACTTGTCTTTCAGCATGGCGTAGAAGACCTCGTCTTGCATCGGAGACACAAGTGTTCCTACTATTCCGGAGCCGGAAACCCCATCATGGTGCGGAAGCAGCCATGAAAGTTCCGAGAGGCCAATGGTATCTGCTATACGGTAATTCACCCCTCCCGGAGCATTATCCAGACTCGTATGGGCAGAGTAGATGGAAATGCCATGCGTAATAGCTTTCGCGACGCATCTCTGCTGGTATGTGATTCCGCACACCTGTTTCAATGCCTTGAAAATCAATGGGTGATGCGATAATATAAGGTCTGCCTTGCGCTCGATTGCCTCGTCCACAATTTCTTCGGTGATATCCAGACATACAAGGATGGATTCGATTTCAGCCTCTGGGCTGCCGACTTGAAGACCGGAATTGTCGAAGTCGTCCTGGTATGACAAGGGCGCAACTGATTCTATGGCTGAAATGATTTCTTGGAGTTCCATGCTACTTCATCCATCTATCAAGCCAGTCATAGAATGTACGATGCCAGTAAAGAGAGTTCTGCGGCTGGAGAATCCAGTGATTCTCTTCCGGGAATATCACAAGTTTGGAAGGAACTCCCATCATCTGTGCTGCATTGAACGCCGCCATTCCTTGCTCATAAGGAATGCGGAAGTCCATCATTCCGTGGATGCAGAGAATAGGAGTGTGCCATTTGGTCACCATGGATGATGGAGAGTTGGCGTAATGCTTTTGTGCTTTCGGCGTGGATGCATAAGGTGCTCCGGCCTGCTGCATTCCTCCGAACGTGATGCCGTCTCCCTTAGGCCCCATCTGTCCTTCGGTGTAGGAGTATTCTGTGAGGCCGCCGTTGTCCCAGTTGGCGAACCACATCTCTTCGGTGGTGAACCATAGCTGCTTCTCGTCAAAGATGCCTGCATGTGCTATGAAGCAGTCATAGAGGTCACCGTGCAGTCCTTCAAGCATATAGGCAGAGTATCCGCCGTATGATGCTCCCACACAAGCGAGCTTTCCGACGTATGGCTTGCTCTTGATATAGCGTCCGGCAGCGAGGTAGTCCTGCATGTTGAGGCCGCTGTAATCTCCAGAAATCTGCTCTTTCCACTCCTGTCCGAAAGCTGTGGTGCCTCGGCGGTTCGGGAGTATGACTATGTACCCTTGCTGTGCCATAAGGCGGTAGCACCATCTGTAGCTCCAGTCCTGTGAGTTGGTGCCTTGCGGGCCGCCAAGAACTATCTCAATAGCCGGATATACCTTGTTCTCGTCAAATTCGGGAGGATAGATTACCCAGCATTGCATCTGCTTGTGATCTACTGTCTCCACGTTGATGCTTTCTTCCTTGATTGGCTTGAGCTGGCTTAGGATATGCTCGTTCTCTGATGTGATCTGCTTGTAGGTGGTGCCTGCTGCCGTAATGTCCACTTCAACAAGTTCAAGAGGAAATTCCAGGCTGTAATATGAACATAGGAGCCTTACTCCCTCAGAGTGCTCGATAACGGCGAAAGGTGAGAAGAAGTCGAACCACCAATCCTTCTCTGTTATGCGCTGAATCTCACCGCTAAGGTCTGCGCAGAAAAGTCCCTGAATACCTTCTGAAACCAGAGCATTGAAGAAGACTTCGTCTCCGTGCCATACCGGACCTGCCACATCGTGATCGAAGTTGATGCTGAGGTCGCGTGTATTGGAGACGATGGTGTCTGCGGATAAATCCGTATCACATACCATAAGCCTCTGCTGGTCTGCCTCGTATCCATCGCGTGCCATAGATATCCATGCGAGATGTCTGCCGTCTGGACTCCATACGGGGTCAGTATCGTATCCGCCTCCATTTGTAACCTGTACGGTAGCGCCGCTGAATATGTCGTATATGTATATGTCGGTGTTGGTGCTGAAGGCGTACTGCTTTCCTGTTTTCTTGCGGCAAGAATATGCTATGTGTCTTGAGTCCGGTGCCCAGTCAAGTTGCTCGACTCCGCCGAACGGCTCTGTCGGAAGCTCGAACCTGTTGCCCTCACCGAGTATGTCCATAGAGTTGGCTTCAGTGATGACCTGCCCGTTTAGCGGGGCTACGTAACTGCGGGGGATGTCTGTAACCCAATGATCCCAGTGTCTATACATCAGATCTTCGGTGGCGTACGCCTGTGCCTTGTCAAGGGCTGGGTCACTGTCAGACGGTGTCTGGACTGCGCTATTCTTGATGGTACTGGTGTATATGAGATTACATTGGTCTGGGGAAAGCTTGAACTCGGATATGCCGTTCTGGACATTGCTTATTTTCTCTTTCTTGCCTAGTTTGTCTCCTTTCAGTGTGGCTTTCCAGATCTGCCCGTCCTGAATGAAGAATATGCTGCTGCCATCAAGAGACCAGCGAGCATTGCTTACGCTTTTGGCATATCTGGTCAGCTGGATTCGGTGACTGCCGTCAGTCTCGCAGATGAAGAGGTTGCGGCAGCTTCGGTTGTCCGCTATTGAATTGTAAGATACTCCATAGAGTATTCGTGTGCCGTCAGGTGAAATCTGCGGGTCAGAGAGACGACCCATCTCAAGAAGCGTTTCAGGAGTCATCACTCCGTCTTCGATTCTGATATCGGACTGCCCGATATATCCGCTATCTTCGTTTTTAGTACATCCCATAATCAATGCGGCGGCCATTGCGCCAATTATCATTTTCCTCATATACATACGATATTAGTCGTGCAACTTCTGTCTGTCAAATCCGTCTTATTGGAGAGATTGAACCGACGGACTGAGACGATTCTCACAAAGATAGCGATTATTTTTAAAATTTGTCCGAATGTCGGACTGAAGCCCATTCATGACGCCTTAATGTCGCGAAAAGTCTGTTCTCTGACATATTGTCATGGCTTGTATAATAATGAGAAAATATCTATATTTGCGCGCGATTTTTGTAGAAATCAGATTTTACTAGATTCAATTAATATTATGGCAAAGATTGATTTAAGCAAGTACGGAGTTAAGGGAGCTACAGAGATCCTTTATAATCCGACCTACGAAGTCCTCTATAATGAGGAGACCAAGCCAGGTCTTGAAGGCTATGACAAAGGTCAGGTGACTGAGCTTGGTGCTATCAATGTGATGACTGGCGTTTATACCGGTCGTTCTCCTAAGGACAAATACATCGTTATGGACAAGAACTCCAAGGACACCGTATGGTGGAACACTCCGGAGTATCCTAACGACAACCATGAACTCTCCGAGAAGGTATGGAAGGAACTTAAGAACATCGCTACCAAGGAGCTTTCTGGTAAGAGGCTTTTCGTAGTGGATGGATTCTGCGGTACCCACAAGGACACCCGTATGAAGGTTCGTTTCATCATGGAAGTGGCATGGCAGGCACACTTTGTGACTAACATGTTCATCCGTCCTCAGAATCAGGCAGAGTTCGATCAGGAGCCTGATTTCGTAGTATACTGCGCATCAAAGGCAAGAGTTGAGAACTACGAGGAGCTTGGACTCCGCTCAGATACCGCTGTTGCATTCAACGTGACCAGCAAGGAGCAGGTTATTCTCAATACATGGTATGGTGGTGAGATGAAGAAGGGTATGTTCTCAATGATGAACTACTACCTTCCACTTAAGGGCATCGCTTCTATGCACTGCTCTGCCAATACCGACATGAATGGTGAGAACACAGCTATCTTCTTCGGACTTTCTGGAACAGGAAAGACTACTCTTTCTACAGATCCTAAGCGTCTTCTTATCGGTGATGATGAGCACGGCTGGGATGATGAGGGTGTATTCAACTTCGAAGGTGGATGCTACGCCAAGGTTATCAAGCTTGACAAGGAGTCAGAGCCGGATATCTACAACGCTATCCGTCGTGATGCACTTCTTGAGAACGTAACAGTCGATGAGAACGGAAAGATCGATTTCAACGACAAGAGCGTTACCGAGAATACCCGTGTATCTTACCCTATCTATCACATCAATAAGATTGTTCGTCCGCTCTCACAGGGCCCTGCAGCAAAGCAGGTGATCTTCCTCTCTGCTGATGCATTCGGAGTTCTTCCTCCAGTGTCTATCCTTACTCCAGAGCAGACCAAGTACTACTTCCTTTCTGGATTTACAGCTAAGCTTGCCGGAACAGAGCGTGGTATCACCGAGCCTACTCCGACATTCTCTGCTTGCTTCGGACAGGCATTCCTTGAGCTTCACCCTACGAAGTATGCTGAGGAACTCGTTAAGAGAATGGAGAAGAGCGGTGCCAAAGCATATCTTGTGAACACCGGATGGAATGGAACTGGAAAGCGTATCTCTATTCGCGATACCCGTGGAATCATTGACGCTATCCTTGATGGTTCTATTGACAAGGCTCCAACCAAGACTATCCCTTACTTCGACTTCCAGGTTCCTACTGAGCTCAAGGGTGTTGATACAGGCATTCTTGATCCTCGCGACACTTATGCAAATCCTGCTGAGTGGGAAGAGAAGGCAAAGGATCTTGCAGGTCGTTTCATCAAGAACTTCCACAAGTACGAGAACAACGAGGCTGGTAAGGCTCTCGTGGCAGCAGGTCCGAAACTTTAATATAGACTGCTGATATTCTAATGGACAAGCATCGTGGGCATAGCCCTGCGGTGCTTGTCTTTTTGTTTTCTCGCAACAATTGTATATATTTGAAGAATTAAACTATTACAAGATTATGGCAATTATTATTGTTGTCGCAGTCGTTGCGATTATCGTACTTTGGTTTGTCGGCGTTCAGAGAAAGCTCGTTTCGTCTGATGAACTATGTCAGAATTCAATGAGCCAAATAGGTGTCCAGCAGCAGAGCCGTTGGGATGCCGTTTCCGCACTTGTGAAACTTACTAAGTCATATAACGAGCATGAGTACAATACTCTTGTGGATGTGGTTAGGCAGCGGAAGGATATTACTCGTACCAGCACAGCCGCTGAGGCCAACACACAGGAAGAGGTGCTTGCTACGGTATCTGACAGGATTAGGCTTGTGGCTGAGCAGTATCCTGAACTGAAGGCCAATGAGACTTATTCCAAGACTATGGATAGTCTTAACAATTACGAGAATCAGGTTCGTATGAGCAGGATGGTCTTTAATGACTCTGTTACCAAATACAACCGCATTGTACGTCAGTTCCCGGATTCTCTCGCCGCCGGAATACTGAAATTTCAGGTTAGGGAGTATTTGAAAGAGGTGGAATCAAAGAAAGAACTGCCTGAAATTAATATATAGAGCCTGATGCGTAGACTCATTGCTTTTATTGTGGCGGCATTGGCGACAACCTTTGCCGCTTCGGCGTTTGAACAGGCCATAAGGAACATTAATGTCCGTGTGGACTTGGATAAGGACGGCAGTGCTTATGTTACCGAGCGGTGGGATGTGTGCGTGGCGGATGGTACCGAGTGGTATCTTGTAAGGTACAATCTTGGTGATATAGTCATTCGGGATCTTTCTGTAAGTGATGAGAGCGGGCGTCTGTTTGAGAATGTAGGAGAATGGGACGTGCATAAGAGTCTTGAGCAGAAGGCTGGAAAGTGTGGCATTGCGCATACTTCTGATGGGGATGAGTTGTGCTGGGGCATTGGCTCTTATGGAGACCATGTATATACAGTGCGGTACATAATGACCAATGTTGTCAAAAGTCTCAATGACTATGATATGCTGCATCTTCAGTTGGTGTCTCCAGGGTTGAGTGCGAGCCCGGAGAACGTGACGGTGCGGGTGGCTGCGGATTCCGTTGCTCTGGATACGTCTAACGCCAGAGCGTGGGGATTTGGATTTGTGGGATCGTGTGAGTTTAGTGGCGGGGAAGTGGTGTATCAGAGTACTGAGCGTTTTCGTCATGGGAGCTCTGTCATTGCGCTTTTGAGGTTTGACAAAGGGATTTTTGATTCGCCAAGCAGGCAAGCGCGTGATTTCGAAGATGTATATGAAAAGGCTGTTGAAGGCTCGGATTTCGATGATGATGAGGAGGGGTTTTGGCTTTTTCTTGGGACAATTGCTGCTATTGGTATAGGATCTGTGGCTATGGCCATCGTAGCCAAAAGGAAACGCAGATTCAAGATTCTTGGGTGCAAGGACAAAGACATAACTTGGTGCCGAGAAGTGCCATACGGAGGTAATGTCCTTGAGGCAGACTTTATTCTCTCCAAGCTCGGGGAGTCGAGGAAGGGCAGTTCTGTTGCATCGGCCCTGATTCTCAGAATGATTTATGATGGATATCTGTCAGTTCAGAGAAATGCTAAGGGAAAGGTCGATATCGGGTTTTCAGGAAAGGATGTGGAAGGGCTAGATGATGTGTCTGCGGAGTTGTTTAATATGATGGTGGATGCCAGTGGCTCTGATAGAATCCTTCAGGATAAAGAGTTTTCTCGATGGTCTGCTTCTCACGAGAAGCGCGTTCATCAGTGGGTTGTGATGTCTGAGCGGCAGGCCCGGAGGCAGTTAGCGGAAGATCATTTCGGACGCCCGGGGCAGTACACAAAGGCTGGACAGCAGCAGGCGCGCAACCTTCTGGGATTCAAGATGTTTTTATCAGATTTTACTCTTGTTTCTGAAAGGCAGACACCAGAAGTGGTACTTTGGCGTGACTATCTGGTATTCGGGGCATTGTTCGGCATAGCCGATAAGGTGGCTTCTGAACTGAAAGATATTAATCCTCAATTCCTTGAGTCTATGAATGGGTTTGATAATGATACTCTTGGAGATGTGATTCTTCGTACTAACATGCTATCCAGAGCTATCATTACCAGTGATTTTTCCTATGCCGCATCCCAGTCTGCGAAGGGCGGATTCGGAGGTGGTACATCCTTTGGCGGAGGAGGTGGTTTCAGTGGTGGTGGATTCGGCGGTGGAAGCCGTTAATCAGAAGGTATGTCTGCAGGTGATACCAATATCCAGTACCTTAGTGGAGTAGGGCCCAAGAGAGCGGCTCTGCTTAAGAGTGAATTGGGTATTGAGACAGTGGAAGATCTGATTTTTCTTTACCCTTTCCGGTATATTGACCGTAATGGGATTACACTGATAAAGGATGTAGTTCCAGGCCCGGCGCAGGTGCAGATAAGAGCGCGAGTTGTAAGTCGTACTCTTTATGGGCAGGCAGGATCGTCAGCGCCGTTGGATGAGAGTGCGTTGACGTCCGGAAGGTGCAAGCGGATGAGTGTTGTCGTGGAGGATGGCAGCGGGCAGATGGAGATGGTTTTCTTCAAGGGAATCCGGTGGAATTGGCAGCGGCTTTCTCCTGGGAGCGTGTTCTTGTTTTTCGGTAAGCCGCAGGCGTTCGGGAATAAGCTCAATATGGTGCATCCTGACGTGGATTCTCCGTCAGGGACTTCGGGCGGGCTTCCTGAAATTACTGGCGTTTATCCAAGCACGGAAAAGTTAAAGTCTTCTGGTATTACCGGGAAAGTTATGTGTCGTCTTATGTCTACGGCATTGAATGAGTATTTGCATCAGTTCGAGGAGACTCTTCCAGACTATATTATGAAGGACAACAACCTTGTATCCAGGCAGTTCGCGCTTCTTAATATTCACTTTCCTAAAGATAATGTGGCGCTTGTTCGTGCTCAGGCTCGACTGAAGTTTGAGGAGCTTTTCCTGCTTCAACTCTCTCTTCTTAAGCAGAAATATGTGAAGTCGCGTGCGTCTAAAGGTTTTGTGATGCCTCGTGTAGGAGCGGATTTTCATGCGTGCTACAATGCTCTGCCTTATTCATTGACAGGGGCTCAGCAGAGAGTGATCAAGGAGATTCGATCTGATATGATGAGCGGGAAGCAGATGAATAGACTTCTTCAAGGAGATGTCGGGTCTGGTAAGACCATGGTGGCTGTACTTAGTTGTCTTCTTGCTATAGGTAATGGATTTCAGTCATGCCTTATGGCTCCTACCGAGGTTCTTGCTCGTCAACATTATGCTAATGTATGCAAGTACCTTTCGATGACGTCAGTGAAGTGTGCCATCCTCACTGGAAACAGTACGATGCGAGAGCGGAGGGAGATTCATCAGGGGCTTGAGGATGGTAGTATTGGCCTGGTGGTGGGGACGCATGCTCTTATTGAGGATAATGTTGTGTTTAAGAACCTTGGCCTAGCGGTGATAGATGAGCAGCATCGGTTCGGTGTAGAGCAGCGTGCAAAACTATGGGGGAAGAATAGTACTCCGCCTCATATCCTGGTAATGACCGCTACTCCGATTCCGAGGACTCTGGCTATGACGCTATATGGGGACCTGGATGTATCTGTAATTGACGAGATGCCGCCAGGCAGGAAGCCTGTCAAGACCATGTGTATCAACCAGAGTCGCAAGGTCGCCCTCTTTAAGTTTATGAAGGAAGAGATCTCACGGGGGCGTCAGATCTTTGTGGTATATCCCCTGATATTTGAGAGCGAGAAGATGGATCTTAAGAATCTTGAGACCGGATATGAAGAGATAGTGTCGGCTTTTCCGCTTCCTGACTATAAAGTAGCGATAGTGCATGGGCAGCAGACTCCAGAGGAGAAGAATTTCAATATGGATGCATTTGTGGCTGGAAGGGCCAATATTCTCGTGTCTACGACTGTGATAGAAGTGGGCGTGGATGTCCCTAATGCATCCGTGATGGTAATTGAGAGTGCGCAGCGTTTCGGACTGAGCCAGCTTCATCAGTTGCGAGGCAGGGTAGGGCGTGGATCTGATGCTGCCTACTGCATACTTGTAAAGGATGACAAAACGGGCAAGGATGCACAGTCGCGGCTTGACTTGATGTGCTCAACTGAAGATGGCTTTGAACTTTCGGAGCAGGATCTGCGGATGAGAGGACCTGGAGATCTTGAAGGGACCCAGCAGAGCGGTCTGCCGATAGCACTCAATATTGCTTCGCTCGCGAAGGATGGTGCTCTTCTGTCGCAAGCAAGGGATTATGCTCTAAGGGTTCTGGAAAAAGATCCCGAGTTGTCCTCTCCTGATAATATTCGTCTTGATCGTGAACTCCGAAAGGGACGGTACGTGGTCAAGGATTTCAGTAAGATTAGTTGACGTGTATCCTTGTTGTAGAATATAAAGAAAAAGGAGACTTGAAATCAATTAGATTCTAAGTCTCCTTTCCGTGCTCCCTTAGGGATTCGAACCCTAGACACCCTGATTAAGAGTCAGGTGCTCTACCAACTGAGCTAAGGAAGCAATCTTTTAGTGACCCGTTCGGGGCTCGAACCCGAGACCCCCACATTAAAAGTGTGATGCTCTACCAACTGAGCTAACGAGTCCTCCGTTTTGGGATTGCAAAGGTATGGGTAATTTTTCAGTTATCCAAATTTTTGTCTGTTTTTTTTGCTTGAAATGCTATTTTCTTTCTATAACAAAAGATGTACAACATTTGTTCTTGAAAACATTTGTTTTATATTTAAAATGTATTATCTTTGCAGTGTATTAATAAACCGATACACGATTAGCCTCTGAGAGTATTCTTGGGGTGTTTAGATTAATATTCTTATAAATTGAAAATAAACACGTTAGAAAATGATGGAACGAACAATTTGGAAAATTTTAACATTTATGTGCTTGTGCGTGGTGCTCTCAACCGCTTCGCCGGTAAGGGCCAGAGCTACCCAGCATTCCTCGAGCCGTACTATGGGAAAGTCGGTTCGGTCTGAATTGGCCGACTGGAAAGGAAAAGTTCTGGATGAGTCCGATAAAGCTATGCCGTATGTAAATATTGTGGTACTATCTATGCCTGATTCGCTGGTACTTGATGGTACTGTCACGGATGAGGATGGCGTGTTCTCGCTTCCATCGCATACGGATGAGGAGATTCTTATGGTGACCATGATAGGTTATGAGACGGAGTTTCTTCATGGTGCTGACGGTGCTGTGATTCATTTGCGCCCGGTGCCTGAGATGCTTGCGGAGGCTGGTGTCAAGGCTTTTATGCCCAAAACTAAGCTTACCGGGCAGGGAATGTCTACTTCTGTGAGGGGAACAGTACTTGAGAATATAGGAAGTGCCAAGGATGCGCTGAGCCGTGTGCCTGGTGTATATAAGGGACGTAACGGTCTGGAAGTTATCGGTAGGGGAAAGCCTGTCGTATATATTAATGGCAGACGCGTTCAAGATGAGTCTGAGCTTGAGCGTTTGAGGAGCAATGAAATTCAGAATGTGGAGGTGATTGAAAATCCTGGTGCTGGATATGACGCTTCGGTTAATTGTGTTATTCGAATCAAGACATTTCGCCCACAAGGAGAAGGACTTGGCTTCAACATGGGCCTTTCGGATGACCAGTCGCTTATCCGCAAGTCCTTTAATGATCCGTCAGGTTATGCCAACTTCAATTATCGCAAAGGTGGGCTTGATCTGTTTGCAGGAGCTAATGGGACGGTGTTTAATCATCTTCAGTCAAGTGTGATTACCGGGGAGATTACAAAAGGCAGCCCGAGGTATCAGGAAGGTCCATTTGAGGTGGTATCAGAATCGAGAAACTATACGCTGAATGCTGGCTTCAATTACATGATAGGCAGCAACCACTTCGTAGGTGCAAGGGTTGATTACACGCGGTCGCCGTTTCTGGACTATCATCAGCAGATGTATAGTGATGTCTTCCGCTCTGGCGAGCTTGTTGAGCAGGTTAAGTCTGTCTCGGAGAATTGGCTTGAGGATGGAAATATTCCTACCGTGCTCGCTGTCAATACTTATTATAATGGTACAGTAGGTAAACTCAATATAGATTTTAATGCTGACTATTATGGTTCGGGGAACACTTTCTTTTCAAGGGTGGAGGAGACGAGCAGTGTGACAGGAAATGCGGAAATAGAGTCCAAGAGTGAGTCTGAGAGTGATATGTATGCTGCAAAACTCGTTTTAGCGTATCCGATATGGCTCGGCCGCTTTCAAATAGGTACGGAGGATACATACGCACTTCGTGGCAGCGACTATTCGATAACAGGAACATACGTGCCGTCATCTTCTTCGAGGGTGAAAGAGGAGAACTATGCTGCATTTGCGGACTATGCGTTCTATCATCCAGTGTTGGGGCAGGTTAGCGCAGGAGTGAGATATGAGTATGTGCGCTTCCGCTACCATAGCCTTACCTCGAATGAGGATGAGATTTCTCGAAAGTACAGTAATCTTTTCCCATCTGTAACCTTTGCAAGGGCGTTCGGACCAGTGCAGACACAATTAATATATAGTATTAAGACCTCCCGTCCTTCATTCTCCAACCTCTCCGATAATATGATGTATCACAGCAAGTTTATTCTACAGAGCGGTAATGCTAAACTTCAGCCGCAGACGACCCAGCAGGTCAGTATGACGGCAAGGTGGAACTTCCTTACGGCCATTGCCCAGTACTCCAGGACCGATGATGCCATAGTGTCATGGGGGAGAGTCTACTCCAATGATCAGATTACGGATGATGACGTGGTGGTGCATGTTCTTCCTGTGAATCTTGTCAATCCGTTCCGGGAACTCTCTTGCTACCTCAATGCGAGTCCTACAATTGGAATCTGGACTATGAACTATACTGTGGGAATTATGAAGCAGTGGCTTGATATTGACATGAGCAGGCAAGCCGGGTATGAAGAGGCCAAGGTCGTCTCGTTTAGCCGAAAGCCGATGTTTATCGCTCAAACCTTCAATAGTTTTAATTTCAAGAACGATTGGATGGTGGAACTTGGAATGGAGTATCATTCAAAGGGATTCTATCAGAATGTGTATCTTGCAAATACCGTATGTGATTTGTCTTGCTCTGTGCAGAAGGCTTTCCTTCGTGACAAATCGTTGGTGGTTCGTCTTTCTGCAAGCGATCTGCTTTGGAAACAGCGTTCCGATGTGCAATCAGATTACGGCTTTGTCAATTTTATACAGACCAATGCATTCAATACCAAGAAGATCTCCCTGTCTGTGACATACAGGTTTAACTCCGCTTCAAGTAAATACAAGGGAACTGGCGCCGGAAAAGATACGGCATCACGAATCAAATAGGGAGTTTATGTAAGTACTTGAGATTCCGCAAGTCCTCGGCTTCTTATACAATGGGAAGCGGGAGGCTGCGGAATTTTCGTATGTTTTTTGTGCTGAATTCGTATATAATGCGTATGTTTGCCGCTCAATTTAGTTTTGTTTCTTTTTATGCAAGGGGTTTGGACGGTTCTGCTGTTGGTGGTATCCAACATCTTTATGACTTTCGCATGGTATGGCCATTTGAAGCTACAAGAGATGAAGATCTCAGAGGGTTGGCCGCTTATTCTTGTTATCCTTTTCTCGTGGGGCGTGGCTTTTTTTGAGTACTGCGCACAGGTGCCAGCCAATAGAATAGGCTCCAATATCAACGGAGGGCCTTTTTCGCTTGTGCAACTGAAAGTTATTCAAGAGGTGGTGTCCTTGACAGTGTTTACTGTGATTATCAACTTGCTTTTCAAAGGACAAGGGCTGCAGTGGAATCATATCGCTGCGTTCGTCTGCCTGGTTGCTGCTGTCTTTTTTGTCTTCGTGAAATAGATCAACTTCTCTGCACGGAAGCGCTACAGAGGGTATGTTCTCCTGCCTTGGCGATGAATAGGTACTCATCGTTATGCTCTTGCTTTAGCCCGATGGAAAGGTTCTCACCGCGCCGTATCTCTTTCTTGAAGTTGAGGTCGAGCCTGAATCTTGTGGAACTGTCTACGACATTATCGGGAAGGAGATCGAAAATCATTTCTATATATCGGTTGTTGTTGAGGTGTCCGTTGAAGTCGCACTCGCTATAGCCTACCTTTCTGGAGTCTGTAGTGTCCGGGGCGAAATCTCTAATTCGCCGCGGCCCTTCGCAAGGGAGGGAGAATGACTTGCCGCATACGTCAAGTTCGTCTCCTGGATAGATGGGACGTCTTGATGTGATGTCGATCATGCACCATTCTGTGGTTCCTCTTCCGATTTCATGTCCTGATTCGTCCGAGATTCGTATGCACCTATAGAACGTGATGCCTCCTTTGGAGACTGGCCATACCGTGACATACAATGGGTCGTATAGACTGGGTCTGCGGTCAATTTCAAAGGCCGAACGGATAAGAATCCAACTCCGGTTCTCTCTTGCCATCACGTCTATCCCGAATCCTTCCGTCCGGATGTTCTGGCCTATGGCGTTGATGATGTGCCCACAAAGTGAAGGTACTGTAATCTGTCCCTTGAAGTCTATTTCTTCTGGAACTACTGAGTATGCGTATGTGTTCATATATGTCATGTTTGATTTTTGTACATGCAAAGTTATCTATGGTTCTGCATGGGATGAAGCTAATGGCATTAAATTGATTATTTGGTGACTAAAATGCTTGTTTTACGGGAATAATTGCCTATTTTTGGGATGAATTACTGGATGTTTGTTGTTTATCCCAGTGTAGTCTGGGCTAAAATTTAGGTATATGAACTCTATTTTCCGATTTCCGAAGAGCTATGCGGCGCATCTTATCTATATACTTTTACTGCCACTGTTCTTTATTTCGTTCTGCTTCCTGTATAACCCATTCGGGATACAGGAGTTTTATCTTGTGGGCGGGAAATCCTTCGCGTTCCACATAGTGATGTTGTCTTGTATACAGATCGGCGTGCTTGCCCTTTCGAGGCTTGCTCTTTTCCTGATTCTCCGTAAGAGGGCGTTCCTATGGTGGCATTATGCGCTATGGTGTCTCTCTGAAGTGCTGTTCTGTGCCTGTTTTATGGCCCTGTACACGACGCTGTTTTTCGGGTCAGACCTTCCTTTCTTCCCTGCGCTCTCGCGCTGCCTTGAATTTGCATATCTCGTACTGGTTTACCCATATCTGTTTCTTGTACTGATAAGGATTGCTATTAATCTGTCTTCGGAACTGGATTCCCGTGGAGCCGTCAAGGAGGATGAACTCATGAAGTTCTACGATGAGCATAAAAAACTTCGCATGACCATTGATCCGGAGGCTGTGCTTTATATTAGTGCAGAGGCTAATTATCTAAAAATTCATTACTTCGACGGTGACGTGGTAAAAGAGTTCCTGCTCCGCAATTCTATGAAAAGCATCGAGTCCAACAATTCCGCTCGCTCTCTCGTTCGCTGTCATCGTTCGTACTTTATCAACCCTCATCATGTAAGTGTACTTAGTCGCGGAAAGGATGGACTTATCTTCGCGGAACTCAAGAACTCCTCGCTTGGCCATATTCCTGTGAGCAAGCAATATTATGACAGATTGTCAGATATGCTATAATTCAAGCCTATAGTTCAAGCTGGGCTTGAATTTTGATAGTACGACAATAATAATTATATTTGCGAGATTGTTAAAATTCGATTAAATGTCATTGACTTCAATAATTGGAAAGTTGTTCGGGTCCAAGGCTGACCGCGATTATAAGGCAGTGAAGCCTATTTTGGACAAAGTACTTGCCGTGTATCCTGAGATAGATAAGCTCAGTGATGATGAACTTCGTGCACACTCTGCTGCTTTGAGACAGAAAGTGGCAGATGTAGAAGCTCCTTTTGAGAAGAGAATTGCCGAAATAAAGGATGAACTCAACAAGGATATTCCTGTGGAGCAGAAAGAAGCACTTGCCGGTGAGTCTGATAAACTTGTTAAGGATGAGGATGAGGCTATTGAAAAATGTCTTGACGAGATTCTGCCCGAGGCGTTTGCGATAGTAAAATCCACGGCCAGAAGATTCAAGGAGAACAAAGAGATAGTGGTCAATGCCACGGATTTTGATCGTGATCTTTCTGTGTCCCATGATTTCGTGAAGATAGATGGGGATAAGGCAGTGTATTCCAACCATTGGGTTGCCGGTGGCAACGAGATTACCTGGGATATGGTGCACTATGACGTGCAGATTATCGGCGGTATCGCTCTGCATCAGGGAAAGATTGCAGAGATGGCGACCGGTGAGGGTAAGACCCTTGTGGCTACGCTTCCTGTGTTCTTGAATGCACTTGCCGGGAAAGGAGTCCACGTGGTTACGGTCAATGATTATCTGTCCAAGCGTGACTCAGAGTGGATGGGGCCTCTCTACATGTTCCATGGGCTATCGGTGGACTGTATTGATAAGCACGAGCCGAACTCCAAGGCGAGAAGAAATGCTTATGCTTGTGACATTACATTCGGTACCAATAACGAATTTGGATTTGACTACCTCAGGGACAATATGGTCACAAGTGAGGATGATCTTGTACAGCGCAAGCATCATTACGCAATCGTCGATGAGGTGGACTCCGTGCTCATAGACGATGCCCGTACTCCTTTGATTATATCCGGCCCTGTCGCAAGGAATAAGACGGATGAGGCTCAGTTCCTTGAGTTTAAGCCTTATGTGGAGAAACTTTATCAGGCGCAGAGGGCATTCGTGAACCAGACGCTCAATGATGCCAAGAAGGCTATTGCTGCCGGGGATGAGGCTGAAGGCGGAAAACTCCTCCTTCGTGCCCACAAGGGTCTGCCAAAGTATTCACCACTTATCAAGTATCTTTCAGAGCCTGGTATCAAGACTCTGATGCAGAAGGCGGAGAATTATTATATGCAGGACAACGAAAAAGAGATGCCAGTGGTGACTGATCCTCTCTATTTCGTTATCAATGAGCAGCTTAACACTGTGGATATGACCGATAAAGGTCATGATGTGCTTGCGCAGGCAGTGGGGAATGATGATTTCTTCGTGCTCCCTGACGTGGGAAGTCAGACGGCTGAGATCGAGCACTCTGACTTGTCTCCGGAAGAGAAGCAGCAGAAGAAGGACGAATTGAGAATGGCGTTCTCTACCAAGAGCGAGAGAGTTCACACTGTCATCCAGCTTCTCAAGGCATATACGATGTTTGAGAAAGATGTCGACTACGTGATTATGGACGGTAAGGTGAAGATTGTGGATGAGTCTACCGGTCGTATCATGGAAGGACGGCGCTGGAGTGATGGCCTCCATCAGGCTGTTGAAGCTAAGGAAAATGTCAAGGTAGAGGGCATCACGCAGACATTCGCCACTATTACACTTCAGAATTATTTCCGAATGTATCACAAACTTGCCGGTATGACTGGTACAGCTGAGACCGAGGCCGGTGAATTTTGGAGCATTTACAAACTTGATGTGATGGTGATCCCGACGAATCGTCCTGTCATAAGGGATGATCAGCCGGATCGTATATACAAGACCAAGAAAGCCAAGTTCGCTGCTGTGATTGATAGGATAGTGGAACTCACAGCTGCCGGAAGGCCTGTGCTTGTGGGTACATCCGATGTGGAGACGTCAGAACTTCTCAGCCGAATGCTCCGTATGCGTGGTATCAAGCACAATGTGCTCAATGCTAAGGAGCATGCGAGGGAAGCCGATATCGTGGCGCAGGCCGGACAGTCCTCTACTGTGACCATCGCTACGAACATGGCTGGTCGAGGTACGGATATCAAACTTTCCAAAGAGGTTAAGGATGCTGGCGGACTTGCTATCCTCGGTACGGAGCGTCATGATTCCCGCCGTGTAGATCGTCAGCTCCGTGGACGTGCCGGACGTCAGGGTGACCCTGGTTCGTCTACTTTCTATCTCTCGCTTGAGGATGACCTCATGCGTATGTTTGGTGCTGACAACATCGCCAAGATGGTAGACCGTCTCGGAATGGAGGAAAATGATGTCCTCGAGGCTAATATGCTTACAAAGGCAGTTGAGAATGCCCAGAAGAAGAAGGAGGAGATAAACTTCGGCTCTCGTAAGCACCTTCTTGAGTATGACGATGTCATGAACTATCAGCGTGAAGCTATATACTCGCGTAGAAGGAATGCTATCAGCGGAGACAAGATAGAGATTGATCTCCGTAATATGATGATAGACAGCGCCGCCATTTTCGTGGATTCGCACAAGTCATTGAGTTATGAGGACTTCAATACAGAGCTTATCGCAGAATTCTCTATAGATTGCGGCTTTGATGAGGACTTCTACAGCAAGGCTAAGCCTGAGGCTATTCAGGCCAAGCTCTGCGAACAAATGGAAGCTGAGTATCATAGAAGGATGGAGACTCTGGTTTCCAAACTCAATCCTATCATCAAGGAAGTTTATGAGAAGCAGGGAAAGATGTACCAGAACATTGCCATCCCTGTTTCCGATGGTATCAAGCAGATGACTCTCGCCGTCAATCTTGAGAAAGCGTACAACTCTGATGGAAAGGAAATTGCCAAGACTCTTACCAAGAATATTATTCTTTTCCAGATAGATGAGCACTGGAAATCGCACCTTCGCGACATGGATGATCTTAAGCAGAGTGTGCAGACGGCTTCTTATGAGCAGAAAGATCCTGTGGTCGTCTACAAACTTGAGGGCTACAATCTTTTCGCTTCCATGCTTGAGGATTTGAATAGGGACGTGCTTTCATTCCTTCTTAAGGTCTTCGTTCCTCTTTCGGAACGTCCACAGCAGCCTCAGCGCCCGCAGCAGCCCGATATGAGCCAGATGCGTGCTAGTCGCAATGACTTGAGCACTAATGCTGCCCAGAATGCACGTACTCCTATCAAGGTAGACAGGCAGGTTGGTAGAAATGATCCGTGTCCTTGCGGAAGCGGCAAGAAATACAAGAATTGTCACGGAAAAGGACTTGTATAATGTTATTGAACCACAAGAATATGCAGAAGACAACAGAAACTGGTGCAGGAATCAATGATGTGACCCGCATCTCCAAAGGCGCTACCATTAAGGGGGATCTCGTTTCCTCCTCAGATATTAGAGTTGACGGTACTATTGACGGTAAGGTTCTTTCATCTGGCAAGATTGTCGTAGGAGAGCAGGCTGAATTGTCTGGCAGTCTCTATTGTTCCAACCTTGATTTGTGGGGAAAGATGGACGGTGACATTTATGTTAAAGATACGCTGTGCATCAAGAGCACGGCGGTTGTTAACGGGAATATTCACGTCAATAAGCTTCAGGTGGAAATGGGCGCTCAGATCAATGGTACCTGCAAGATGATGACTGAGCAGGAGTATGAAGACCTTGTATCCAAGGTCAGTATGAAGAGGACTCCGGTGAAATCTGACAAGTCCAAAGAAGCTTGAATAATATGTTGAGCCCTAATGTGAATCTATCCGGTAAGACGGTCCTTGTGACTGGTGCTGCCGGATTTATTGGAAGTAATCTTGTGAAAAGGTTGCTTTCACACGTGAGTGACATTACTGTAATCGGGATTGATTCCATTACCGATTATTATGATGTGAATATAAAGCATGGCCGACTTGCTGAGATAGAGGAATGTGCGCGTAAATCTGGTTCCAAGTGGTCTTTTATACGAGCATCCATTGCCGATAAGAGTGTCCTCGATGCAATTTTCGAAAGCCATAAGATAAGCGTCGTGGTAAACCTTGCTGCGCAGGCTGGGGTGCGTTATAGTATTACCAACCCTGATGCTTATGTTGAGAGTAACCTTATAGGGTTCTACAATATTCTTGAGGCGTGCCGGCATCATGAGGTGGAGCACCTTGTCTATGCGTCTTCTTCTTCTGTGTATGGCAGCAATAAGAAAGTCCCTTATAGCACAGATGACAAGGTGGATAATCCTGTCAGTCTATATGCCGCTACCAAAAAGAGCAATGAGCTTATGGCCCATGCCTATAGCAAACTTTACAATATACCTTCCACTGGGCTGAGGTTTTTTACCGTGTATGGTCCAGCTGGTCGTCCTGATATGGCTTACTTCGGGTTCACTGACAAGCTTCGGGCGGGACAGACCATAAAGATATTCAATTACGGGCACTGTATGCGTGACTTTACCTATATTGATGATATCGTGGAGGGGGTAGTGAGAGTTATGGGGCATGCTCCAGAGAAACGTACAGGAGAAGATGGGCTTCCGATTCCGCCATATATGGTGTATAATATCGGAAACAGCTCCCCGGAGAACCTTCTGGACTTCGTGACGATACTTCAAGAAGAGTTGATTTCTGCGGGTGTCCTTCCGCCAGAGTACGATTTCGAGTCACACAAGGAGCTTGTTCCTATGCAGCCAGGAGACGTCCCTGTGACGTATGCTGATACGACTCCTCTTGAGAGGGATTTCGGATTTAGACCGTCCACGCCTCTTCGCGATGGGCTTAGGGATTTTGCCCGGTGGTACGCTTCGTATTACGGAACATATTCGCAGGAAAACAATTAATGATAAGATGAAGAAGATAATGTTGCTCGGCTCCGGAGAACTTGGGAAGGAGTTTGTCATTGCTGCCAAAAGAGCAGGACAATGGGTGATTGCGTGTGACCGTTACGACAATGCTCCGGCTATGCAGGTTGCTGACGAGAGGGAAGTGTTCAATATGCTGGACGGAGAGGCTCTCGCTGCAGCGGTTGAGAGGCATCATCCTGATATTATTGTTCCTGAAATAGAGGCAATCCGTACGGAGCGCCTTTTCGATTTCGAAAAATCCGGCATTCAGGTAGTGCCGTCAGCAAGGGCGGTAAACTACACCATGAATCGCAAGGCTATCAGAGATTTAGCTGCCAAAGAACTCGGACTTCGGACCGCCAGGTACTTTTATGCCAAGACATACGATGAACTTGTGGATGCGGCTGAGAAAATAGGCTTCCCGTGTGTGATAAAGCCGTTGATGTCATCTTCGGGACACGGACAGAGTATGGTAAAGTCGAAAGATGATCTTCGTCGGGCATTCGATGATGCCATGGCAGGAAGCAGAGGTGATGTCAAGGAGGTGATTGTGGAGGAGTTTATTCACTTTCGCTCCGAGTTTACGCTGCTTACAGTGACACAGAAATGTGGTCCTACCTTGTTTTGTCCGCCAATAGGACATGTCCAGAAAGGTGGAGACTATCGTGAATCGTGGCAGCCTTATGATATCCCGCAAAAGTTCCTTGAGGCTGCGCAGGACATGGCTGCAAAGATAACTGCCGCACTTACTGGGGCCGGCATTTGGGGGGTGGAGTTTTTCCTTGCCGATGACGGTGTGATTTTCTCGGAGTTGAGCCCGCGTCCTCACGATACAGGCATGGTGACACTTGCACATTCCACTGCTTTGTCTGAGTTTGAACTGCATTTTCGTGCGCTTATGGGGCTTCCGATTCCTGAAATCAAACTTGAGAGGCCGGCGGCAAGTGCTGTAGTTCTTTCCCCTGTGGAGTCCGATAGGCCGCTTGATTATCATCTTGATGAGGCTTTTTCTCAGGAAAATACCATAGTGCGAGTGTTTGGTAAGCCAGATGCTCATGTGGGAAGACGAATGGCAGTGGTATTGTGCTATGGCGATAAAGGAACATCTGTTGATGAACTCCGCAGCAAGGCCAAACGACTTGCATCTACGATACTTTAGGAAGAGTGTTACATTATCAGATAACATTGTAACGTTGGCTACTTCTTTAGTCAACGTTTTTTAATATATTTGCTTCCGTTACCATTTATTATTGACACCAAAACAATTGTTTAAATGAAGAAAATACTATTTCCTTTACTTGCCGTAGGAGCAGTGCTTGCATCCTGTGGCAAGACAAGCTCGAATCAGGATCTTGCCCTGAATGATCTTGAATATTTCGAGAGGCCGGGTGTGAATGTTTTTGTCTATAACAACCTCTTTTCAGGAGGTTTTAATGATGAGAAGAACTCCGGCATAGAGATTATCCATCATGGAGTACGTACCGTTCAGGGCGGTGCAGTTCGTCTTTCTAATACTCCTGAACAATGGGATCTTGTTCCAAATACTCCTTCACGGGTGGTCAATAGGGAGAACAATTCCATAGAGGTGAGCCTTCGATATGATGATTATGATTTCGATTCGAGGCTTGTTGTGACGGGTGAGGGAAAGGCATTCAGAATTGATGTATATCTCGATAGTCCTGTCCCTGCCGCTCTTGAGGGTGAAGCTGGATTCAACCTCGAGTTCCTTCCATCACAGTATTGGAACAAGGCTTATCTGGTGGATGGCAGGCCGGAGAGGTTCCCTCGCTATGCCGTGAGCGAGACTGTCGCGCGTCCAAATAGCGAAAAGATCAAACAGTACAAGGGCTATCGTACATACGATGACCGTGGTACCGGTGAATTTGTGGATCCACTTCCTATGAGTACAGGCCATGAGATGCTTTTCGCACCGGATGATCCTTCTCGTATGATCAAGATTACCTCAGATGATGCGGAACTCAAACTCTATGACGGAAGAATGATAGCACAGAACGGTTGGTTCGTCCTTAGAAGTGTTCTTCCTGCCGGCAAGACAGGAAAGGTAGTCAGCTGGCTGGTTGAGCCGAATACTATTGATGGTTGGGTGCGGGAACCTAATGTGGGATTCTCACAAGTAGGTTACCTCCCTTCACAGCCTAAAACGGCAGTCATCGAGCTTGATAAGAATGACAAGATGCTCTCAAGTGCTTCCGTGTACAGGGTTAATGCAGATGGCACTTCATCTAAGGCTTATACGGGAAAGGTGACAATGTGGGGACCTTACTACAAGTATAATTATGCCAAGTTTGACTTCTCCAGCCTTCGTGAGCCAGGTGTGTACTATCTTCAGTATGGTGATGTGAAGACCAACAACTTCATCATTGATACTACTGTATACGATAAGATTACGGATGCTACTACCGATGTATGGGTGCCTATTCACATGAATCACATGTTCGTGAACGAAGCTTACCGCGTATGGCATGGTGAGCCTTTCAAGGAGGGATATCTTCAGGCTCCTGAGAACACGGATCACTTCGATCTTCACTCCCAGGGACCTACCACGGATACCAAGTACAAGGCTCTTGAACTTATTCCTGGCCTTAATGTAGGTGGATACTTCGATGCTGGAGACTTTGATATTGAGACTGGCTCTAATATTAGTGTAGTGCAGAACTTTGTGTCTATCTGGGAGCTCTTCAAGCCTATGCGTGACATGACTTTTGTGAGCGAATCCCAGCGCTATGTGGATCTTCACCGTCCTGACGGAATTCCTGACATCCTCCAGTATATTGAACATGGAACGCTGAATATCGTAGCCCAGGCAGAGCAGATCGGACACATGTCACAGTGTCTTTCCAATTCCGTACTTGACAACTATCATCATCTCGGTGATGCCGCATCTCTTACGGATGGATATCACTATGATCCGTCTTTGAAGCCATATCAGGTATCAGCCGATGGAAAGCGTAGCGGTACTCCTGATGACATGTGGGCTTTCACCAGCCGCAATCCTCAGCTCGACCTTCGTGCATCGACAATGCTTGCTGCTGCAAGCCATGCACTTATGGGGTATAATGATGACCTTGCAAAGCGTGCCCTTACCCAGTCCAAGCGACTGTTCAAGGAGGCAAACGAACTTATTGCCAAGCAGCCGAAGCCTCAGGGCAGACGTGGCGGTATGATGGGTGGCGGTAATGCTGCTACCAACCTTCAACTATACGTTGCTACTGGCGAGAAGCATTATATCGAGGATTTCGATGCCCAGATCTGGGGTATGCTTGACATGAACGTCAATTTCGGAATCTCTACAGCTCTTGATGCTATTCCTTATATGAATGAGGATTACAAGACCAAACTCCGCCCTTACGTGGAGAAGTATAAGGAGTATCTTGATAGTCTTGACGAGGATAACCCTTACGGAGTTCCTATCGGACTTGGAAACTGGGCTGGAAGCGGTAATGTTGTGTCTTTCGGTACTACCGTAAGCTTCGCAAGCCAATATTTCCCTGACATCATTTCCAAGGATTATGCATACAAGGCGATGAATTATCTCTTCGGTTGTCACCCATATCACAACTATTCTCTCGTAGCTACGGTAGGTGCTACAAGACCGAAAGCCGTGTTCTATGGCAACAACCGTGCGGACTTCTCCTTTATACCTGGAAATGTGGCCCCTGGACTTCTCTTCCGTCATCCAGATCATTTCGAGAATTACGATGACTGGCCTTTCCTCTGGGGACAGAATGAAGGTACGATTGCCGGAAATACGAGTTATGTAATCTTCGGCTCAGCATTTAAAAACCTTGTAAGGGAATAAGGCCCTTGAGCTTCACTTAGCTGAAGTTATCTATAAGTCAATTTACAAGTCAAAAGAGGCTGCCAAGGCAATTGGCGGCCTCTGTTTTTATTTTCGCGTGAGTGTAGTTACACTTTCTCGAAAAAAAACATTATATTTGCGCGTGTCAAAACACGTGAGAAGAGACAGGCACTGAACCCTGTTATAAAGCGACTAACATGAAAGAAAAACTCTCCATTATTTTAAGGGGGGGGTAAGGCTTAGACTTCTAATTGTCATAGTATTACTCCTTGGAGGGGGAGTAGCGCTCAAGTCACAGAGTTATACCGATACATTATCAGTTTATTTCCGTCAAGGGAAATCAACATTCGATCGCAGTTACAGAGGAAACGGAGAGCGGTCGGAGTCGTTTGTGCGTTATATCCACGATGTGCTTGTCGGACATGAAGATGCCACAGTCAAGGGGATCCGCTTCGAGGTAAGCTGTTCTCCGGAAGGAAGCCGGGAGGTGAACGAGCGCCTTGTCGCAGCGCGAGCCGAGAGCATCATGAAATGGATGCAAGGACAACTACCTCTTGAGTGGGTTCCATATGAGATAAATACCACGCTTGATCCATGGACAGACCTCCTGTCGATGGTGGAGTCTGACGAGAACGTGCCATACCGAGAGGAAGTCATAGGAGTAATAGGCGGCCTAATCGACGGACGATCACAGAAGAGCGAACTTGAGACTCTACGAGGTGGCGAACCATGGCGCTATATGCTGAGCAGGCACTTTCCGAGTCTGAGACGATTCGAGATGAGTGTGGAGGTGGAAGTACATCTGCTGGAACTGGAGATAGATGAGGAAGCACTACGTGCTGACTGCGAACGGACACAGCTCCCGATGACAGTGCCCCTTGAGAGTTTTCCAAGATATGATACTGGGCTTGCTTCTGTAAGTTGTAATATGCAATATGGGTCTCCCTGTTTTTTCGCAAAGTTGATTCCATGTTT
>ERZ808252.348-NODE-348-length-46857-cov-5.416222_pt1 | contig 46857 bp, 37 predicted proteins | sample MGYA00521242_ERZ808252 | MGnify/ENA primary metagenome ERZ808252 (study PRJEB31516, sample SAMN03275581) | gut metagenome | biome: mammalia-associated habitat; material: feces | host: Papio cynocephalus | place: Kenya | collected 2012-08-07 ...
GCGAGAACCACGTTTTGAATCTCGGCATAGCTGGTCATCACGATGAAAGGCACATCCACGCCATGCTTGCGTATCCATTGCAACAAAAAGATGCCATCATGGTCGGGAAGACGGAGGTCGGACAACACCAAGTCGAATACACTTGCTGCTTTTCCTGATGACTCATCTTTCTCCCAAGCGGCAATAGCCGACTTCACGGAAGTGGTCTTCTCCACCTCAAAACCTTTCTTCCTAAGCCATGTCTGTATTATGGTCCCAAACGAGAGGTCGTCTTCCACGATGAGAATCTTTTCCATGCCTTAACAATCCCTTTTACCTATTATAAATAATACGCATTAAATTCAAGTGCAAAACTAATATTAATCTTTTAAATCAGCAGATCTAAGACTGTTATTTTATGATAAGATCATGCTAAAAAACGACATCCTGGCGGAAAATCAGAAATTCAAAAGGCGAAAGTCTGAATCACAACCGCACAAGAAGAACGCACTGACAATGATGATTACGATAGATAAGAATTCCCTTGTCATAAAAAAATAATTAGTGTGTACTATACTTAGTAAACGCACAACGTTCCTAAATCTTGCATGAAGTTCCTATTTTTTTGTGAAAACTTATGAGCAAAGTTATTGTAACAATAATGTGCAGAAAATTATCAATGATACGAGTATTTTCTGTAATTTTGCCAATGGAAATTTCAATAGCATTAGCCTTCAGCGTATAACCATTGTGGGCATAAACTATTGAGACGCACAACTTTAAGTTGACCTTATAGTCAGCATTAGACCATGATATTAATGAAAAGGATAACAAGTTTAAGGCTATTGGCAGGAGCACTGCTGGGCGTGGCAACTGAAACCATGGCACAGGGCAACGACTCCGTACAACACAAGTGGATAGACGGCAATTTATATACAGAGGCCAACTATGGCTACAACTTCTTCGGTGACAAACGTAATACATACGACTTTCCACACGCTGTGGTAGACCTGAACATCCATCTCGGAAAAGGTTGGCATCTGAGTACGGAACAAGAATTTGAGTACCTGACGGAAAACGGTGACTGGCCAAAACACTTCTCAGACGAATACAGTGTCAACTGGGCCTATGTGAAGAAAGACTTTTCGCCAAAACTGAGTGTCATGGCAGGCATATTGAACATCCCCGTGGGATTGATTAGCTCCTATTACAACACAGGATTGACAGTTTACGACCCATTGTCGGAGAACCGTGTGCTCCCAATGAAATGGCACGAGACCGCCGTGGCCGCAACGGGCAAGCTCGGGAAGTTGGAATATTGGTTGGGCTATCTCTCACACCTCGACTCTGGAGTGGAGGACTATGAGAATCATGGTGTAGCAGCCAGACTAAACTGGTATGCCAACGACGCGTTGCGACTGGGCGTGTCTGGTTTCGTAGGGAAAGGCGAGTTTATTGGCGATGAGTCGGGCGCAGAAAAATGGTGCGACTACGCCGACATAGACTACAACTATGATTACGGCAAATGGATCTCCAGTGGAGAGGTGGTATATCAGTCGGAAAGCAACAATGTGGCCGTCGGCGCGGAACTCGGCTATCGGTTGACCGTTTGGCTGCTCCCATTTGTGAGGTATGACCTTATGACCATCGCCCATGAAAGAAACTACAAGGTGTCAACAGTAGGACTGAACGCGGGGCCATTTCACGGATTTGGCATCAAGCTCCAAATGTCACAAGAGGGAAGCAACGCGAGATTTGACTCCAGCCTGACATACAATCTGGGCTTTTAGGACTGTGCAGTACGGCGTATAGAGGCAACCAACAAATGCAAAAGTAACACCTTGGAAGAACAAGGATGCGATTTTATCACAGCAGTTATAAGTTGTCTGCATAATATAACAAGCATTAAAAAAGCGCAATAATTGCACTACTTATTCAATTTAATAGTAACTTTGCTTTTGTAATAATTACAACAAACAACAAAGCATCATGAAAACAGTTTATGACTTCTGTCTTAAAGACAAAAATGGAAACGAGGTGAGCCTCAACGAATATAAAGGCAAGGTTCTTCTCATAGTAAACACGGCCACAGGTTGCGGCTTCACTCCACAATATGAGGACTTGGAGGCTATGTATCATCGCCTGAAAGACAAGGGCTTGGAGATTCTCGATATTCCTTGCAACCAGTTTGGCCATCAGGCTCCTGGCACAGACGCAGAGATTAAGGAGTTTTGCACAGTGAAGTTTGGAGCAGATTTCCCACAGTTTAAGAAGAGCAATGTGAACGGTGAGGGCGAGCTGCCACTATACACATGGCTGAAGGCCGAAAAGCCATTCACAGGTTCATACGAGCCCAAACTTGCAGCTGTGATGGAAAAGTTGTATAATGAGAGCAACCCAGTGCCCCGCAAGAAAGACGACATACAGTGGAACTTCACAAAGTTTCTCATAAACAAGAACGGCGAGGTCGTGGCACGCTTTGAGCCGACTGACGACCTGAAAAAGGTGGAAGAGGCCATTGAGACTGAGCTTTGAAGAAGCTACCGCTAAGCACTAAACACCAAGCCTCGACTACGATGTTGCCTTTGAAAAAATCCGCTCAACAATGATTTGGGCTTATTGGTTTTGCGCATCGGCATTGGAGGTATAATGCTGTTTCATGGGGTGAGCAAACTACTCAATGGAGTAGGTTTCATCGAGGAAATGCTTCAAGGCTTAGTTATGTATGCGGGAATGCTCGACAAGGTGTTGGGAAAAACTATTGATGAAAAATCACGAAGAAGGGCCAGTGAACATGATGTTCACTGGCCCTTCGATTATTCTATACTTGTAGTTGCATGGCGCTCGCGTGCCGTGCAACACTAAATCACTCAGGCAGGATGACCACTTGCACCTCATAGAGGCGCTGTGCCTGTGGCACACCATCCGGACGGTAATACTCGTTCTTGAGTAGATACTGGCGAGGCTGCGAGAAGTCGCCTGGCACGCCAAGCGCGGGCGCTCCGTTGACAGGTGTCAGCGTCATGTCCGTGCCCTGGTAACTGTCAGGGATAAGGCTGATGACAAGCTGCTTGGGGTTAACATCGCCAATGACCTTCTCTGCACGACCGTTCTCGTCGCCATCCACGAGCGTGAACTTGTCGGAGCCCTTGTATTTGTTGAGGTCGAAAAGGAAGCCCTTGTTGGCAGTGGAATATGTCACCTTTGGCAACAGATAGTAGGTCAAGACATACACCTTGCCATCGGGAGCAGAAGCGTCATCGCGAGTGCTCATGTTGTTTGTGCCGTTGGGTATGGTGACTTTCTGGCCATTGGGGATTGTTTGTTGCTCGCCATTCACGCTCACGGTGTAGTCGGCACCAGTGTTGTTGGTCCAGTCCACACTGTTGGGCCCCAATGGTGTCTGGGCAATGTATGATGTATACCTATCGTAGTTCTTGCCATACACGCAGTCGGTGAAGAGGTAACGTGAATACACAAGCGTGGTATACAAGTCGACATCGGTGTAATACTCCTCAGGAGCTGGCTCACGCTCAATGCCCGACTCACAGCTTGTCGCCACCAATGCGGAGAGCGCGAGCAACATTCCTACGGAGATGTTATGTATTTTGCTTATGACTTTCATTTTCTTGATTTCTTGATTTTTATTCGTATCTATAACCGTTCCATCCTGGGTTCTGCTGTAGCTGCTTGTACGACTTGAGCATTGTTGATGAGAACGGAGAGAAATAGTAACGTGCATTGTCGAACTTACGCAAGTATGGGCTATAGTCCATGGGTATGGTGCGGAAAGTCGGCGTCTCATAGTTCTTGCCGTCCGCGTTGGTCTCGCCCTTCTCAAGAGGTACGCCGTTCTCACCAGCGATAGTGCTGTGCTTGCCCACGCGGAAGATCTGGATGCCGCGCGATACCTTGTTCAGCTCTGGAATCTCCGTCTTTCCCTCGGCCTCGCCCCACCGGAGCAAGTCGAAATAGCGGAATCCTGGGTTCTCGAACGCGAACTCCAGACGGCGCTCAACCTTCACCTCGTCATACACGCTCTGCTTGTCGGTGGCGCCATCGTATGCGCTCAAGCCGGCACGCTCGCGTATGCGGTTGACCTGTGTGATGGCCTCGCTTGTCTTGTCGAGGTTCACGGCAGCCTCAGCGAGGTTAAGCAGCACCTCAGCATAGCGAATGTTGAAATAGCATGTGGTGCGCTGGTTGGTCTTCAGGGTACCGTCGTCGTTGAACTGGTCGAAGTGAGAGTACTTGCGAGAGTAGTAACCCGTTATGGTCTGTGCTGAGCCTGAGCCCGTGGGATAAGTTGAGATGTTCTCAAGTGTGCGGTAGCCGGTGTGAAGCGCGCTGTACTTGAGCGTGCGCTCATCGTCCATCGTCGACTTGTCTATCCATGTCTGTATCTCGTATATCGGGTTTGTGTTCGGACCCATGAACGAGCCATCGTATGTTACGGTTGCGTAGAAACGCTTGTCACGATTCTGGAAAATCTCACGATAGTCATCGCCCGAGCCAGAGTATTCCTTATCACCGTTCTTGTCTGTCGTCACCTGGATGTTCAGGTCCTTTGCCTGCTTGGTCTGCCACCAGTGCTTCCACTTGCCGTCGGCCTCATCCTTTTGCAAGTAGCAGTCCACAAGATCCTGTGTTGGGAACAGGCCAGAACGGAAACTCCAAGAGCGCGTCACCTTGTCGGTGTTGCCATAGTATGATCCGTTAGGGCCGTTCTTGGAAGTGGGATTGAACCCGCTACGCTGGTTCTCCTTGAACATCACAGGCCATATCGACTCCACACTCGTTTGTGCAGACTCTGACGTGAAGAGGTCCTCGTAATTAGGCTCAAGGTCATACTTTCCGAGCAAGTCCTTGGCCGCGTTGTAGGCAATCTCATAATAATGCTGTGCCGACTTCTCAAACTTGAACAGTCCGGCAGCGTCATCAGTGTACAATCCCTTGGCCGACGCAGAAGCAGCGTCGGCGGCATAGAGTGCCACGCGCGACTTGAATGCCTCTGCCACGTTCTTGTTGATCATGCCCACGTCTGGAGTACCGCTCATCTGGTCGAAATACTCCATCGACTTGTCAAGGTCGGCAAGGATGTTGTCGAACAGGGTCTCGCGCTTTGCGCGCTCAAGATAGGTGTTCTCGCTGAGCGAGAGAGCGTGGTCTACGTAAGGCACCGTGCCCCAGAACTTCTCCATGTCGAAATACACCCATGCGCGGAAGAAGTAGCACTCAGCGAGCAACTGGTTCTTCAGGCTGGCCTCAAGAGCATTGCTGCTCGCTATCTTTTCCATGCCCACGTGTATCTGGTAGAGGTTTTGGTACGCGCCCGACCAAGGACCCGTGCCACCGCTTGTCTCGTCATACTGGCGGTTGTTGTACGACAACTGGCGATATGTGTCCCAGTCGGTCTCGCAGTTGCCCTGACAGTTGTCAGACCACTGTTCTGAGGTGAAGACGTCGCCCGATCCAGTGGCATCGATAAAATAGAAATTGTTGACATAAGAGCGCGCCAACTGTGGATTCTGCCAGAAACGGCTTTCGTCAACCTTTGTCGTAGGCTCCACGCCAAGAGGGTCACAGGAAGTCATTGCGGCGCCAAGCACCGCGGTGAACATTCCAGCCCACAAATATTTTTTCATATTGAATTTGCTTTTCATTGCCGTTTGCTGTTAGAAAGTTAATACAACATTGAATGTGTATGTGCGCTGTGTCGGGTAGCTGCCAAGCGTACCGCCTGAACCATATATGTTATGGTAAGTCGTGATGAACTCTGGATCCTGCAGGTTCTTGTATGGGTAGTTGCTCTTGGTCCACGTGAATGCGTTGGTCACGACGAAGCTAAGGTCGAGCCCTTTGATGTAGTCGACGTTCTTCAGCACGTAGCGCTTCATGTCGTAGCGCACACTGATGTTCTTCAACTTAAGATATGAAGAATCAAACTGCCACATGTCAAGATATGCGTAACCCCACGCGCGGCTGGAATTGGACGGCAATGGGATAGCGGCATTGGTGTTGCCGTTGCTTGGCAGGTATGCGTTGCCGAAACCATACTGGCCGTAGTTCCACAGGTAGTCTTGCTGCGAACGGAACGGTGATGTCATGGTGCCTGTCACATCCGTCGCGCCCTGGAAGAACACCTCAACCTCGAAGCCCTTGTAGGAACCGCCGAGTGTGAAACCGTACTGTGTGAGAGGTACATTGCCCGGAGAGTTGGTCATGTAATAGTCGTCGGCATAGCCGTCGCCGTTGAGGTCCACGAGCTTCACCGTACCAGGAGCGAAAGCGCGGTTGTAGGAAATCATGGAGTTGTAGATCTCCTCCCACGACTTGTACAGTCCGTCGGTCTTGAAGCCCAAGCCGTATGTCGCGCCGGCGAACTCATAGCGTGTGCCAGCGGTGTCAAACGTCTTTGAGTACCAGTCGGTGCTCTTGTCGGTGTGCTTGGTGGTTATCTGGTCCCAGTGTGAGTAGGTGACTCCCAATTTGTATCCGAACTCGCCGATGGTGTCCTGCCAGTTGAGCGAGACTTCCACGCCACCCTTCTTGTTGGTCACATAAGGCGCGTTGATTTGCGGGATGTTAGGCATGCCGAGGATGTCGGTGCGTATCATGTCGGTTGTCATGTCCATGATATCGCCCTTGTTGAGATAGAGGTATGTGTCTACCGAACCATTCAAGCGGCCCTTGAACATGCTGAAGTCAACACCGGCACCCATCTGCTTTGAGCTTGACCACTGCAAGTCGTTGGCCACGTTGCTGATATACCAGCCCACGTTTGACGTCATGCCACTGCCGAAGAGCACGCGGTTGCCGTTCTGCGTGTATTGTGTGAGGTAGTCGAAAGGATTGCCCACCTCATTACCCACGAGGCCGAAGCCGCCACGCAGCTTGAACTCGTTGACGATGGAGCGAGGCACGAACTTCTTGAACCATGACTCCTCGGCCATGTTCCAACCAAGAGAGAACGCATGGAACAGTCCCCAACGCTTGTCAGGACTGTAGCTCAGCGAGCCGTTGTAGTTCATCGAGTACTGGAACATGTACTTGTTGGCGTAGTCGTAGGTCAAGCGGCCAATCCATGAAGCCGAGCCCCAGTCGCTTGCCGAACCGCCACTCGAGACCATCGTGGCACCGATATCCTCCTGCGGAGCGAGAGTGGTGGCAAAGCCTTTCTTGGTCTGGCTGCTCCAGTTCTCATGGCGAATCTGGCTCTGGTAGTTGGCCATGACGGAGAAAGTGTGCTTGCCTATGGTCTTCGAGTAGTCGAGCTGGAAGATGCCCGTCGTCAGCTTGTAGTCGTACCAGTATTGGTAGAGCTGGGCGTTCTCAGGATTATAGGTTGAGAATGTCGTGGAATAAGGGTTGTCGTAAACGTTCTCCTGGTCGTAGGTGAACTTCTTGTTCATGTTGTGCGTCGTGGTGTAGTTGATGCTGGCCGTGGCCGAGAGACCTTTCACCCAAGGCAAGTTCCACTTCAACGCGGCGTTCATCTGGAAACGCTTTACGTCGGTGTTGTTGAAGCCGTTGTTCAAGAGCGACTCTGCCGAGCCGTTGCGCGCGTTGCCCGTGGTCCACTGTGCAGGACGGTCAGGCATGTTTCTGCCATACATGACCGTGTTGAACACGTTTTCGCCGTTGCCAGGCTTCTTCTGGTCGCTGATGTTGCCGTTGATGTTGAACGTGAACTTCAGGCTCTTGTCCTTCAGAAGATAAGCGTCGGTGTTGAGCACTACGTTATACTGTTTGTAGTTGAACGTCTTGCTCAAGCCTTCCTGGTCCATGTAGCCAACTGAAGAATAATACTTTATTCGATCGCTACCACCACGCAGGCTCACGTTGGTCTGATACATGGGCTGCGTGTGGTTGAACATCGTCCATGGATCATAGGTCTGGTAGTAGTTCTCGATGTCGGCGCCCTGAGTCTTGTATGGGTCGAAAAGCTCGTTGATATAGTCCAATGACCAGTTGACGCCATACTCGTCGTTCACCATCTTGCGGATGTCCTCACGGTTGTAACCCTTCTGGTTGAGGTAACCCATGTAATACTTGGCCAACTCGGTATTGCTGTACCTTGGGGTCTCTTCGTAGTTGGCGAAGTAGAGCTCATTGATGGTCTTGGCATAGTCGTAGGAATTCATGACATGCGGACGGTATGCCGGAGTCATGATCGTGAGCTTCTGGTTGAAGGTTATCTCAGGAGCGCCCTCAGTACCGCGCTTGGTCTGGATAACCACTACGCCGTTGGCTGCGCGCGGACCATACACGGCCGTGGCCGCTGCATCTTTCAGGATAGACATGTTTGCGATGTCGTCTGGGCGCAAACGACTGAAGAAGTCCTCACCCTGGCTCTTGTCGAGCACCACGTCATCGATGACATAAAGCACGTCGCTGCCGCCACGCACCCAGATCTTGGTCTTCTCGCCTGGCGCGCCAGAGCTCTGCTGCGTGAACACACCTGCCACACGACCGCCAAGTCCCTCGGCCATTGTCGTGAGTGGGAGCTTTTGCAGCGTACCCATGTTGACGACTGACGCCGAGGCCGTCATGGTCTTGGCCTTCTGCACGCCACCGTAACCTGTCACCACGACCTCGCCGATCGTCTGCGAGTCGTCTGCCATTGCCACTTTCAATGGGGTGCCGTCCCATACAATGGTTTGTGTTACCATGCCGATGCTCGACACCTCGAGCGTGGCTCCTTTCTTCACGCCCTTGAGCGAGAAATTTCCGTCGATGTCGGTGGCAATAGCCGTCTGTGTCCCCTTGACGCGAACCACCGCGCCAATGACTGGCTCACCACTGGCGTCGACAACTGTACCAGTGCAGACGCCATCCTGCTGCTGTATTGCCATGGCGCCCGCGGCGTGAGCCTCCAGAAAGTTACCCCCCCCTCCGAAAGGAATCAAGGTAGCTCCCATGGCAACAAGCAGACCTAAAGACTTGCTTGATTTTTGCATTGTAAATGGTTTATGAACTTAAAAAATAAAAACTCTCCTTTATTATAGGTGCTAATATACACTGTCTATCCTGGGTTTAGCAGCCGCAAAGGTAATAAGATTTTTTAGTATTTGTTACTGTTTTGTCAAATATTTTAGAAATTAGCTACAATCCCGCATTAAAAACGCATAAATACACGGTGGTGAAATTCATTTGGCATATCTCTATTGGCTGTTTGTACAAAATGGTAGCGAAGGCGTATAAAAACCTTTCTCACGAGCATTTATTTGTATGCTTGCGTAATACCAAGTGTTAAGTACAAGGAATTACTAATCCTTCAAACATCCAATTGGCACAACATAAACCCCATCCTTACGACAACGCAACAACAATCGAGCTGTCGTGGAGCTTGTATTCCATGTCATTCAAATCTTTGATTTTCAAGTGCAAAGGTACAAATTAATTTTCTCGTTTCCTCAGTTGGCTTGTTTTTATTTCCTCGATTGGCCACATTTCACTTCCTTAGTTGGCCGTTTTTTACTTCCCAAGTTGGCTATAGCATGATTTCCCTTGAAACCCTGACGAGCCTGCCCTGGCTGCCCACGCCCTCCACCACGAGGCGGTAGCTCTCGGCGCCATTGGGCAGGAACGAGAGTGTGGCCTTGCCTCCGACGACGCGCAGCGATGGATTCCAATACACTGTGCGGCGCAGCCTGTAGCCTTCAGGGGCGGCATGCCTTGGGTTGTAAAACTCCGCGGGACGCTGGTAGCCGAGCGGGCGCACAAAGGCCACGTCCGTGTTCGCCCTCTTGCCGTCTTTCTTGGTCGTCACCACGATGGCGCTGCTGCTCATGTCGAGAGCCCCGACTCCGGCAAGTGTAGGCAACGTGCCTGTCACCGCGCCCTTAATGATGTCTATCTGGAGCACGTCGCTCACCCTGATGCTTTCAAGTATGGAGACCATCGTAAGGGCCGTATACGACGACAGCGACCACAGCGTGCCGTCAATGACCAAGTATGACGGCACGGTGTGATAGAAAAACCACTCGTTGTTGAAGTCATAAGTAAGCCCTAAATAGTATGCTCCCTTTAGAAAACTGAACACGCTCTTGTTGCCTTCGCCTTTCAGCATCTCGTCGGTTACAGAGCGGCCCGACACCTTTGCGAGACTCTCGTATTCGGTTTTAGGACGATGCCTCTCTGTCACCGTCACCTCAGGCAGGAACACTATGCCACCGCCATCTACTTCAGTGCGCCTGCCGTCACCGGCCATGACTTGTGTGGCCACGCCACGTGTCTGCGGAATGGCACTGGTTATCTCCGGATAGGATATGCTGTCGACGCGCACCACGTTGTTGTAGCTGCCCTTGGCACTCCTCGCCTGCAATATGTAGCCTGTGCTGTCTGGCATCTCGAACCCGTCGAAGCTGAAACGTCCGTCATCGCCTGTAACGGTCTCTCCGGCCATGCCTCCGCGGTTCGACGTCATTACCACTCTGGCATCCTTTCGCCCGCGCGGGGTCATGTTGGATGTCACCTTACCGCTGACGCGCATACTCTTTTCGGGCACAGCAGATGGTTTCCGCACGTTGCCCACCAGCACCTCTCCCATGTCGTAGCGCCGCCATCCCTGCGTCATCATGAGCAGGTCGAGCTGTCCGGAGCGCCCCCGTTCGGCAAAATACCATGCCGGCTGCTCCACGTAGCCGCGCAGCTCTTGCGACAACAGCAATGCCGACACGATGTTCTGCACGGTGTCAGCGCAAGACCGCCCAGCGTCTGCGATGCTCACCGCGCAACTTGCGTCTATAGTGTCGGGCAAGACTATGCTCACCGTGCGGCGACCGCCGTCATCCCTCGTTTCCACTGTCGCCTCCTCGCCACAAGCGCTGTGGCCGTTCCACACAAACACCATGCGCTCGCTTATGATGCGCATCATGTCGTCGGCAAGCATAAAATGGGCTATGCCGTCGTGGAACATGCCACGCGCGAAGCTCACGCTCCCACTCTCCACCACCTTGGCATACAGCGGCGCGCCGCCCTGATGCACCACGAGCCACAGCTTGCCAGTCGCCTGAGTTACATCAAAACCCACTATGCCAGCTATGACCTTATTGCCCGTTTGTGTGACACTCAGCGCGCACGCTCCCGTCTTGGCCTCCGGCATCTTGGCGACGCACGTCTGCCCATCGGCGGCGACGCACGTCACCTTGTATGTGCGACCAGGCTGCGCGGTGATGTAGAACATGCCCATGCCGCGATGAGTGGCCCCCGACTCGGCCACCACGTTGCCCATGTCGTCGGTGACTGTCGCCTTCATGTCTATTCCTAGTCCATCCTCGGCAACTGTCTTGTAGGCAACGCGGCAACGCCGCCCCATCACCAATTGACCGCCTTCGGGCATGAGCTGCAGGTCTATGCCGTCCTTGTCTATCGTGACGAACTCGCTGTAGTTGCCCACTTCCACAAGCAAGCAACCACGGTTTGTGCCCATGTCCACGCTGTGCAAGCTCACGCCCTTGTCCGAGCTCCCGGTAAAAGCCATCTCGCCATCGGCTGAAGACACCCTTATGCTTCCTCCATGTACAGGTTTTCCGCTCTTGGGCTCAGTGAAAGATAGCCTCACCGTGCCACCCTTGACGCTGGCCACTATCCTCACGGGGTTGTACACGGAACTGAGTATTCTGACCGGACGCTCAAAGACATACTCTGGCGTGGTGGCTGCCATATAGCGTGTGTAGGCGCGAAGCGTGTACAAGCCCGCCGGCAGGTCAAAGGCAGTGGGGACGTATCCATAAATATCGCCGCCCTCGTCCTGCCGCATCATCTGGCGGCACACAAGCTTCCCGAACGGATTAACCAGTTCCACGTACACATACCGGCTCGCACGTGTCGGCACAAGGGTCGTGGCATTGGCAACGTGGTGACGCACCCATATCGTGTCGCCGCACGTATACTCGGCACGGTCGGTCTGGGCATACAGCTTCTCCTGCGGGAAAGCCATCACCTGTCGCCACATGCGCGCGGCAAGCGTGTCGGGCGGCACCGTGCCGGCAGCCGGCACTGTCAATGCCCAAAAAACAACCACTATCAAGACAAGGGACTTCTTCATAAAATAGTGCTTAATGGCTGAAACGGTATGGCGAGAACAACAATATGTCATGGCAACATATATTAAATCAATATAGGTTAAAGCATTAGCAAATTTAGGCAATAAAAATGACAATGACGGCAAAAAGCGGAAAAAAATAGCGCATGCCCAATTTCACTATTCCACATTATTTATTATATTCACGAAAAAGCATGAGCCGACGACACGCGCGCCCCAATACGCTGCCCATTTGCCCCCCTTCGGCTTCACGCTTGAATCGTATCGCCTTCACGCTTGAATCGCGACGCCTTTACGCTTGAATCGCGACGCGATTCAAGCGTAAAGGCGATGGCCTTACGACATGCCTGATTTTCATGGCCGCCACTTGTGCTGTTTTCCGTGTCAATATCGGATTCGGCCCCCTATCATCCACGGGGATTCCCGACGGTGCGTCGGCTCTATAGACCCATTGACATCAAGCAGTTTAGCGTCTATTCTGTTTTTTTTATCAGCAATTACAAAGTTTTTTTATACCTTTGTGCTCTGATTAGCATCATTTTTACAAAGACATGAACATTACCGAGATATTGAGCGACACGAGCAAGTCAAAGGGATTCTCCATAGAGGTCTTGCCACCTCTCAAGGGCAACGGCACAGAGGCTCTCTTCCGCAACCTTGACAAGGTGAGAGACTTTGGCCCAAACTACATCAACATCACCACGCACCACTCGGAATACGTCTACCGCGAGACTGCCGACGGGCAATACGAGCGTCTCAGGGTTAGGCGCAGACCGGGCACCATAGCCGTGGCCGCGGCCATCCAGCGACGCTACGACACCACCGTGGTGCCTCACGTCATCTGCTCGGGAGCGACAAGGGAGGACATAGAGTATGAGCTCATCGACATGCAGTTTCTCGGCATCAGCAACGTGTTGCTGCTCCGTGGCGACAAGGCGAAAGACGACAAGATGTTCACGCCGACCGCAGGCGGATGGGCGCACACCACCGAACTCGCGGCGCAGGTGAACCGCTTCAACGAGGGATTCTTCGTGGACGGCTCGCCGATAAAGCACCCGGGGGAGAAATTCCAGTATGGCGTGGCGGCTTACCCGGAGAAGCACGAGGAGGCGCCAAACATGGAGATGGACATGAAATACCTGAAAGAGAAGCAAGACCTGGGCGCCGAGTATGCCGTGACGCAACTGTTCTACGACAACCAGAGATATTTCGACTTCGTGGCCAAGGCAAGGGCCATGGGCATCACCATCCCCATCATACCGGGCATAAAGCCGCTGGCGAAATTGACGCAGGTGACGCAAGTGCCCAAGACCTTCCATTGCGACATGCCGCAGGAGCTCGCCAAGGAAGCCGTGAAGTGCGCCAACGACGAAGACGTCAGGCAGCTCGGCATAGAATGGGCGGTGAGCCAGTGCAAGGAACTATACGCCAACGGCGTGAAGGACATCCACTTCTATACCGTCTCGGCGTTTAAGAGCATGCCCGACATACTGAGGCAGATACTGTAAAGGAAAACAAAGAAAAAATCAAAGCTGTGAGATTCGACAAGGTCATAGGCCAAGAAGAGGCAAAAAAGCGACTGCGCCAACTCGTCGACGAAGAGCGCATACCCCATGCGCTCATGTTCACCGGACCCACGGGGAGCGGCAAGATGGCCCTCGCCCTCGCCTTCGCGTCGTTCCTGCTTGGCGAGAGATGGGACGGCAAGTCGATTCTCCAGAGCAACGCCGCCATAGCCAACGCCGAGGCCATGCTCGCCAAATGGCAACACCCTGACTTGCATTTCACCTACCCCACCATCAAGCCGAAAGGCGCGGGAAGTGACACCAAGGTCACGAGCGACGACTATGCCAAGGAATGGAGGCAGATGATTGCCAACGACCCATACTTCTCGCTTGAGCAATGGATGACAATGATGAGGGCAGACAAGCAGCAAGCCGTGATATTCGAGGCGGAAAGCGACAGGTTGGCAAGGAAGCTCAACATGAAGTCGACGCTCAACGGATACAAGGTGAGCGTGATTTGGCTGCCAGAGCGCATGAACCTGACATGCTCAAACAAGATGCTCAAGCTGCTGGAGGAGCCACCGCGAATGACGGTGTTCATGCTCGTGAGCGAACACCCCGAGCTGCTCCTTGAGACCATACGCAGCCGCGTGCAGACTTTCGCCGTGCCACGAATCGACAACGAGTCGATTGCCAAGGCTCTCACCACAAGGCGAGGCATCGACACGCAAGACGCGGAGAGAATAGCAAGAGTGGCGATGGGCAACTGGCTCAAGGCCACGGAAGAGATTGACGCTGGAAACGAGAACAAGGAGTTTTTCGACCTCTTCGTCTCGCTCATGCGATTCGCGTTCAAGAAAGACGTGAAGCAACTGAAGGCGTGGAGCACCGCCGTGGCCGACTTCGGAAGGGAGAAGCAGAAGAGGCTCATAGCCTACATGATGCAGATGGTGCGGGAGAACTTCATGTACAACTTCCATGACTCCTCGCTGTGCTACATGACCAAGGATGAGGAGCAGTTCGCGAAAAACTTCTCGCCATACGTCAACGAGCGCAACGTGATGCTGTTTCAGCAACGACTGCAACAGATGACACGCGACATCGGACAAAATGCCAACGCCAAGATACAGTTTTTCGACTTCGCGCTTGAAACTACAATTTACATCAGGAAATAAGGATTCCGAAACTATATATACATAAAAACACATCACATCAGAATACGCGACATGAGAGAATATAATATGTGCTCCGGCTGTGGCCGAGGACTTTCGGCCAAAGGCGTGGGAAGGCAAGACAAGCAGCTCAACACCTACGACTGGCTCGCCGACGTGCCCGGCAACGCGGAATCGACAGACCTCGTGGAGGTGCAGTTCAAGAACACCAGGAAGGGCTACTACCACAACGTGAACAACCTCGACCTGCAAAAGGGCGACATCGTGGCGGTGGAGGCGAGCCCGGGCCACGACATCGGCGTGGTGACGCTCACCGGAAGGCTTGTCAGGCTACAGATAAAGAAGGCTAACCTGAAGTCGGCAGACGACATAAAGCGTGTCTACCGCATAGCCAAGCCCGTGGACATGGAGAAATACAAGGAGGCAAAGAGCCGTGAGCACGGCACCATGATACAAAGCAGACAAATAGCCAAAAGCCTCGGATTGCAAATGAAGATTGGCGATGTGGAATACCAAGGCGACTGCAACAAGGCCATATTCTACTACATAGCCGACGAGCGAGTGGACTTCCGCAAGCTCATCAAGGTGCTGGCCGAGACTTTCCACGTGCGCATAGAGATGAAACAGATTGGCGCGCGCCAAGAGGCTGGCCGAATAGGAGGAACGGGGCCATGCGGAAGGGAACTGTGTTGCGCCACGTGGATGAAAAACTTCTCAAGCGTATCCACCAACGCGGCACGCATACAAGACATATCGCTCAACCCGCAAAAGCTCGCTGGCATGTGCGCCAAGCTGAAGTGTTGTCTCAACTATGAGGTGGACGACTATCTTGAGGCAAGCCGCAAACTGCCACGGAGGGACGTGACGCTCGTCACGCAAGACGCGGAATACCACTTGTTCAAGACCGACATTCTCGCCGGGCTCTGCACCTACTCCACCGACAAGAACCTCGGGGCGAATACGGAGACCATAACGGCCAAACGAGCCATGGAGATAATAGCCATGAACAAGCAAGGCGAGAAACCGCTGTCGCTGTTGGAAAACGACAAGGCAAAGACGGAGAAGAAGCCTGTCGACTTGCTCGCCGACGCTGACGTGAGCCGATTCGACAAGGCAAAGAAAAAGAAGAAGAAAAAAAACAAGAACAATAGCAACAAGCAAGCCGCGACAAGGAAAGCTCAAGACGGAGCCACGCAGCAGGTCTCAGGCAAGCAGGGCAGCGCGAAGCCTAACGACAACAAGCACAAGGACAGCAAGCCTAACGGGGGCAAGCAAGCGAATGCCAAATAAGGAAAAATGCGAAAGTTAGCCTTTATCCCTGTCTTATTACTGCTCTTGTCATCATGCATGGGCAGAAAGATCTACGACACATATAATCACACCTTTGTCTCCGGTTGGGACAAGGGTGAGATTTTGTCGTATGACGTGCCAAGAGTGAAAACGACAGGCAAATACACAACCATGCTGGGACTACGGGTAAGCGACGCATATCCTTTCCAGTCGCTTACGCTGATAGTGGAGCAAACTGTCTATCCCAAGAAAACCACGAGAAAAGATACCTTGAACTGCCAGATATACGATTCGCAAGGCACGATAAGGGGAAATGGAATCAGCTATTTCCAATACCATTACCAAATATCGGAAATGAGCTTGCAGGCTGGCGACTCTATACACGTCACCGTAAGGCATGACATGAGAAGGGAAATCGTGCCTGGCATTGCGGACGTGGGCATAGAAATCGCGCGATAAGGGCGCGTTTAAGTCCTCACGAGATTTCTTCCAGCGTCTATCCTCAAGAAGATAAACAGCAGGAGCGTGAATCCCCATAGCGAAGAACCTCCATAGCTGAAAAACGGCAATGGGATGCCTATTACCGGCGTGAGGCCAAGCACCATCCCCACATTTATGAACACGTGGAAAAGGAAGATGCTCGCCACGCAGTATCCATATACTCGGCCAAACTTGAACGGTTGTCGCTCCGCCAAATGTATTAACCTTAATATCAGCGCAAGGAAGAGCAACAGTACGCTGGCTGAACCAAGGAAGCCCTCCTCTTCGCCTACGGTGCAGAAGATGAAGTCGGTGTCCTGCTCTGGCACGAACTTCAACTTTGTTTGCGTGCCGTTCAGGAAACCTTTTCCTTGAAGGCCTCCCGAGCCAATGGCTATCTCGCTCTGGTGCACGTTGTAACCAGCCCCAGCGAGGTCATCGTCCAATCCCAAGAGCACGTTTATCCTGACGCGTTGGTGTGGTTCCATCACATTGTTGAGCACGTAGTCGGCACTGTAAAAGAAGATTATGCTGCCAACTGAGAATAACGCTATGAAGAGGTAATGGAGAATCCTTGTGGCCAGCCCCTCATAAACGAGAAAGCCCACAAGAAACGCTGATATGCCGAGTTGCACCCATACTATGTCGAAAGGAATGACAAACTCGGAAAACAACAGCACGAGCAAAGTAACGCCAGTGCACACCCCCAGCAGACGCAAGGCGAGACGACGGTTGTTGGCGTAGATATACACCATCGACGACGCGAATATCTGCACCAACAACAACACGACGAACTTGCCGACCGACGTTGGCGTTCCCATGAGAAACACTTGCTCATATTTGATGCCAACCACGAAATAGACAACCATGGCAACACCAGTGAACAATATGCTGCCAGGCATCCCCTCTCGATAAAACATGAGGAAAAACGCAAGGTAAACAAGGGCAGACCCTGTCTCTCTCTGGCCAATGATAAACAGCATTGGCAAGAGGACGATGGCCATTGCCGAGAAAAAGTGCTTTGGCTTGTGCATGTCGAAACCGAAAGTGCTCATCACCTTCGACACCGCCAAGGCCGTGGCGAACTTGGCGAACTCAGCGGGTTGCAACCTCAGCGGGCCAAGGACAATCCACGAACGTGAGCCCTTGATTTCGTGTGGGTTGAAGATTGTCAGGAACAGCAGCAACAGCAAGACCGCGTAGATGACATAGGCAAAGGTGTCGTAGAAGCGGTCGTCGAGCATGAGAAGGATAAAGCCAAGGGCAAACGAAGTACCAATCCACACGATCTGCATGCCCGAGCGGGTGGAAAGACTGAAAATATCCGTCTCTCCATACGTGTAACTGGCACCACACACACTAATCCATCCAAAGACGAGAAGCGCGATATATATGCCAACAGTCCACCAGTCTAAGCTTTTCCAGATGCCTGGCTGTCGTTTATCGTTCTGAGTTTCCATAAGATATCCTGCGATTCTGCATTTCCTCGGCAAGCCGTTCGCCAGAAGGACTTAGCTTGCCCATGATATACTGTTCCATCAACACTTTTCCCATGGGCACGCCATAATCGGCGCCCCAACCACCATTCTCCACGTACACGGCAATGGCAATCTTGGGCTTGTCCATAGGCGCGAAACCCATGAACACCGAGTGGTCGTGGCCACGGTTCTGGGCTGTTCCGGTTTTTCCACATGCCGCGAAAGGCAGAGAGCCAAGCATTCGGCATGTTCCACCCATTGCCGAAGAGCGCATGCCAGCGACAATGTAGTCGTAGGCGCGGCGTTGCGCCCTGGTGTAATGGCGACGCGTGAACATGGTGTCGATAGGCTCGCCTTGTATTTTCCTCACCACATGGGGAATGTAATAATATCCACGGTTGGCTATGGTTGCTCCCAAGTTGGCAATCTGCAATGGAGTGAGATTCACCTCACCCTGACCAATGCTGATACTTATAATCGTAAGTCCATTCCAAGAGCCATGGTAAGCCTTGTCGTAGAACGTGGCATTTGGTATCAACCCACGCTTCTCGCCCGGCAAGTCTATGCCGAGACGATAGCCAAAGCCCATGGACACCATATAGTCGCGCCAAGTGTTCATGGCATCTTGGACGGTCTTATACTTGGCGCGGTTGCTCATCATGTGGAACAATCCCCAACAAAAGAAAGCGTTGCACGAGGTGCTTATGGCCGGGACGAGGCTCAACGGAGAGGCGTGGCTATGGCATCCCACGTGAAGTCCCTTGTAGTAGAATCCCCTGTGGCAAGGATATTGGGTTGCGGGAGAAATAATGCCTTCCGAAAGGAAGGTAAGCCCCTGCGACGTCTTGAATGTGGAGCCGGGGGGATATTGTCCCATGATGGCACGGTTCAACAGCGGCTTCTGTGGATCCCGTGTGAGAAACTTATGATACTTGTTGCGGCTCTTCCCCTCAAGAAGGCGTGGGTCATAGGTAGGCGACGACACCATGCAAAGTATCTGGCCCGTGGAGGGCTCTATGGCGACGATGGCACCAATTTTTCCCTGCATCATGCGCTCGCCAAGGGCTTGCAGGTTAACGTCAAGGCCAAGGGTGAGTTCTTTGCCCGGCACTGGACGACGGTCGAATCTGCCATGTTGGTAATGCCCCTGTACCCTGCCGTGGGCATCGCGCAAGAGAATCTGCACGCCCTTTATTCCGCGGAGTTCTTTCTCGTAGCTTCGCTCCACGCCCAACTTGCCTATATAGTCGCCAGGCTGATAATAGCTGTCATCATCAATGTCGCCTTGCGAAACCTCCGACACCTCGCCTAAGATATGGGCTCCATAAGGATACATGTATTGGCGGATGGTGCGCTTCTGGATATAGAAACCTGGGAAACGAAACATCTTCTCACGAAACACGCTGAAGTTCTTGTCATCGACCTGGGTCATGAAGAGTTGCTGGGTGAAACGAGAGTAGCCTGGGTTCTTGGCAGGATCCTTGATGTCGTTCATCCTCTTGACGAACATGTCTTTGGTGATGCCTAAAGTCTGGCAGAAGTCTAAGGTGTCAAGATGCCCTCTTTCCTCGTTCATCACTACCATGATGTCGTAAGAAGGCTGATTGAAGACCAGCAACTTGCCGTTCCTGTCGCGTATGATGCCACGGCTGGGGAACTCCACCTTCTTCAGGAAGGCATTGGAATCCGCACTCTTGCGATAGTCGTCGCTCATCACCTGAAGCGCAAATAGGCGAACCACGTAGATCAACACTATAGAGACGGCTATGCCACCGATAACCCTTTTCCTATTCTCAAGACTGAAATCCTTCATCTGACCTTCTCCTTTCTCGCGCTAAAAGCGCCTCAAATTGTCGACGACCAACACCAAGAGAAGCGTTAACAACACACTCGCACCAATGCTCAAAAACCATTGAAGCCAATTGAAAAACGTGAACGACTCCAACGTGAAGAAGACAATGCAATAAATAAATGTCAGAATAAAGGCGAACAGGGCAAACTTGCTCAGGCCAAACATTCTTATCGAAGGAAGTATCTCGTCATCATCACCGCGCTGGATGAACAACTCAAGCAGATATGGCTGAACGGCTGCCACCAATGTCATGGATGCCGCCGCGAGGCCAGGAGTGTTGGAGAAGACATCTATGCTCAAGCCCAACAGGAAACTCCAAACGAGCATGGCCCATTTAGGCGTGCCACGCCTGAAGGAAATGGCAAAATAGACATACAACAACGGTGTTGCCACGCCGAAAAGATGCACGTGGTTGAGCACCAACGCCTGAACAAGCATCAGCCCAAAGAAAAGCAGCAAGCGTTTCAGGAAATCAATATTCATCCTTTTACCTTTTCCTCCTATTCAACATTAGTTTACTTATCTACAACTATCCTTTACTTATACGCGTTTCAACAGTCGCAAACATGCGCGTCACTTGTCCATGTTGGCCTTAAGCGAATCTTGGGCGGCACGTAGCACGTCGAGGCGTTCCAGAACTGGGGCATTGTCAATGACACAAACGTCACGGAGACGCGAAAAATCGGTGGCCAATCTCACCTGAAGGCGATATGACACGCCATCAACGGAATTATAAACATGCAGTATCTTTCCCACCAAGATGCCTGCTGGGAAGACAGAAGAGAAACCGCTTGTCTCCACGTTTTCGTACAACTTGAAACGGGCATGGCGCGGCACTTCTTCCACATAAGCCTTTTGTGGGTCGCCTCCCGTCCAATGCAGATACCCAAAGTAGTCTCTGCCCTGTATTCGACAACTTATGTTCGACTTGGTGTTGATTGCGGGAATCACGATGGAATAATGGGGTGAGGTGAGATACACTATCCCTACGACACCACTACCGCAAGCGACACCCATGTCAACCTTGACACCATCAAGCGATCCCTTGTCTATCGTGATGAGATTGTTGGCATGAGCCACAGAGTTGCTCACCACCTTGGCTGGAATGAGCCTGAAGTTCTTGAGCAATTTCACGCCTGCCGTGTCGGTCCACGTGGTGTCCTTGGTGACATCGTAAAGGCGCGTGGAAAGCTTCTTCACCTGCTGCTCCAAATAAAGGTTGCGCTGGGTAAGTTCCTGATTGACCTTGCCCAAGGAGAAAAAGCTTTCCACGGCGGAGTGCCACGAGTCCAACTTGCCACAAACAGTATTGGCCGAGGTGAACCACACGCTACTTTGGTAGCTGTTGTATTGGAACAACAAGACCATACTGATTACTTCGAGCAATACGAAAAGGAACCAGTGGCTATGCTTTTGTATAAAATCTATTAAATTGTGCATCGCACAATTAACGCATAAGGAACGAGAACCTGTCTACATTCTTCAGCGCGATGCCCGCACCCTTTGCCACGCTGTGGAGAGGATCCTCTGCGATATGGAAAGGAATGCTTATCTTGTCTTGCAAGCGCTTGTCAAGACCACGAAGCAATGCGCCGCCGCCGCTAAGCCAAATACCGTTTTTCACGATATCAGCATACAGCTCTGGAGGAGTGGACTCCAACGCCGAGAGCACGGCATTCTCAATCTTTGCCACGGTCTTGTCAAGGCAATGCGCAATCTCCTGATAGCACACTGGCACTTCCATTGGCAGAGCCGTGATGCGGTTAGGCCCGTGCACCACATAGTCCTCAGGAGCCTCGTCGCCAAGATCGGTAAGGGCAGAGCCCACATGTATCTTGATGCGCTCGGCCATACGCTCGGAGACTTTCACGTTGTGCTGACGGCTCATGTACTCCTGTATGTCGGCCGTAAGGTCATCACCAGCGATGCGGATGGAGTTGTTGCTCACGATGCCGCCAAGCGAGATAACGGCAATCTCGGTAGAACCACCACCTATGTCAACTATCATGTTGCCCTCCGGGGCCTCCACGTCTATACCAATGCCAATGGCGGCCGCCATTGGCTCAAATATCAAGTAGACGTCGCGACCATCGGCATGCTCGGCTGAATCGCGCACCGCACGAAGCTCAACCTCGGTCGAGCCTGATGGCACGCCTATGACCATGCGAAGCGTCGGAGAAAAGAGACGGCTGCCAGTGTGGACCATCTTGATAAGACCACGCATCATCTGCTCGCAAGCCGTGAAGTCTGCTATCACGCCATCGCGCAACGGACGTATCGTACGTATATTGTCGTGGGTCTTCTCATACATCATTTTGGCTTTCTCGCCAACCGCGATCATCTTGCCAGTACGGCGGTCAAGGGCAACAACAGATGGCTCGTCGACCACGATCTTGTCATCGCTGATGATAATCGTGTTGGCAGTGCCGAGGTCCATTGCTATCTCTTGGACGAAAGAAAACATTCCCATTTAATTATTTCCTATTTTCTTATAAATTATATTTCTTAATTGTCTATCGACGACATGGGTTAGCTCAGCGACGCGAACCACTCATGGATTGCGGTATCATAATGGCTCGACACGCCAAATGCCCTCTCGGCGAGCATACGACGATCCTCCACATCGGTCACTGCCCCCTTCTTGTTGAGCAATTCCAGCAACACCGGATACTCTGCCTTGCTCGGGATGATGACCACGTCCTTGAAGTTCTTTGCTCCGGCGCGGATGAGCGAGATGCCGCCTATGTCAATCTTCTCTATGATGTCCTGTTCTGATGCCCCACTCGCCACGGTCTGTTCGAAAGGATAAAGGTCAACGATGACAAGGTCGATAGACGGGATGTCATACTCCGTCATCTGCTTCTGGTCGTCCTCGTTGTCGCGGCGGGCGAGTATCCCTCCGAATATTTTAGGGTGAAGGGTCTTTACCCTGCCTCCGAGAATGGATGGATACGTGGTGACATCCTCCACTTTCTGGCAGTCGTAGCCCAAGCCTTCTATGAATTTCTGCGTGCCGCCAGTGCTAAGGAATTTAACACCCTCCTCGTTGAGCTTCTTAAGGAGATCATCCAGTCCATCCTTGTGGAAAACGGAGATAAGCGCCGTCTTGATTTGTCTTGATTCAGCCATTTTAAGATACTATTTTTATCTCGATACCAATTGATATGCAAAGTTAGTTCATTTTAATCGAATCGTTACAGAAAAACGGAAGAAAATATTTGCCGAAACGTTAAATTGTCACAAGTCAAGCGTTTTTTTTCACGCCTTGACTTTTTTTGATTATTTTTGTACCCAAAACACATTAGTCAGTAGATTTACTTATGAAGCATGTCGTGTATTTATTCGTTCTCCTCTTGTCCTTGCTCCCATTGGAGCAAGCCAATGCGCAACGTCATGTCATGGTCTACGACCCAGAGGTGAATAGACCCGTGCAGGGTTTTCACGTTTGGGCAGACAAGCAAAAGGGCGACACCACAAACGTTTTCGGAATAGCCGAGGTGCCGGAAAAGTTCGACACATTGTTTCTCGTCAAGCCTGGCTACATCGCCTTGCGTATACCGGCACGGCTCGCTGCCGACACCATCCCAGTGATAAAAGACTACAACAGCATCGGCGAGGTGGTGGTATACGGCTCGCAGTCGGACGATTTCAAGAAGGCCGTGAACAGATGGACCAAGGAAGACAAGGTGGAGATGCAGTTGCAACACCCCATCACCGGCATAGACTTCAACCTCGCCGACCTGCTCAGCCCCAAGAGCCGACGCGACCATCGCAACGCCAAGAAGATGGCCAAGATATTCAAGAGGATGGACGAAGACGACAACGACCCGATAATCCACGCTTACAGAAAGGCGCTGGGGATAAAGACGAAGCATTAACCACGTCATATCAATTGCGACACTTTTAACTACCAAACATTCAAGACAATAAAATGAAACACACGGTTTTACTCATCATTTCATTATTGCTCACGCACAGCGTCATGGCGCAAGAATTGTTCAGGCGCAGACAATGCGGCACGGCAATGTTGATGGAGCGCGAGGCTGCCGCAAACAGCAAAGGCCAGAGGGCCATATCGAAAAACAACCATTACGTGCCGCATAGCGGCAATATAACCATTCCGGTCGTGCTCGTGGAGTTCCAAGATGTGAAGTTCACTATTAAGGAACCAAAGAAAGCCTTTGAGCAGATATTCAACGGCGACACGCAAGCGGACCTTGGCAACGGAAACCAACACAATCATGGATCCGTGGCAAAATATTTCAATGACATGAGCAATGGCGCGTTCACTCCACAGTTCAAGGTCTACGATCCCGTAACGGTTAACCAGAACGAGACTTATTATGGCGGTACCAGCGAGAAGGGCGATGACGAAAATCCACGACAACTCGTAAAGGACGCATTGCAGCTTGTTGAAGACCAAGTGACGGAAGAAGACCTCAAGTCGTTCAGTTGCAGTGATGGCAATACCATCGATTGCGTCTATGTCGTCTACGCAGGGCTTGGCCAGAATGACGGAGAAGACTGGACAACCGTATGGGCAAACTGCTGGACTACCGCCGGAGCTACATTGAAGGGCAAGGGCGTCAGATGGTATACCATGTCCCCAGAACTTAATTCCGCAAAGATTAACAACGATGGCAAAATCGACGAAAACGGCACCATTCCAGCCGTTACGGGCGTTGGCGTGATTTGCCATGAATTCTCACATTCCCTTGGTCTTCCCGACATGTATCCCACATCAAAATCCGCATATTTGGACAATCAAGAAATGGAATACTGGGATCTCATGGACGGCGGCGAATACACCTATTATGGTTACCGGCCTACAGCTTACACGGCGTTCGAAAAAGAGCAAATGGAATGGCCTGTTGACATCAAGACTCTCGATAGCGACGCGAGCGTCACCATGCAGACGTCTACCGAACAGGGCGGCACGGCTTACAAGATAGTGAATCCACAAAACAACAACGAATATTTCATGCTTGAGTGCATACAGCAGAAAGGATGGAACCGGTACGTGTTCGGCAACGGCCTGCTCGTCTACCACGTCTGCATGCCAAGCACGACGCTTACCTCCTACACGTATCTCAACAACACGCCCGGCTATCCCGGCATGGCCGTGGTGCCCGCCGACGGTGCTTGCCTGTCATCGTATATAGATGCCAACGAGAATGATTACGGAAAAAGTCTCTATGGCGACCTTTTTCCTGGCACAGGCAACAAAGTCGACCCCAACGTCACGGAGCTTAGCGACGCTAACAAGCAGCCCAACTTCTGTTGGTACAACACCGACAAGACAGAGAAACTCAAGACCAACAAGGCCCTGAGGAACATAAAATATGAGAATGGCGTGCTCTCGTTCGATTACGTCAACGACGTGGAAAGCGGAATTCTTCCCATCTGGGGCAACACGCAAGCCACCGACGGCAAGGTCTACTCCATCAACGGAATATACCTTGGCGACGACATTTCCAAAATGCCACAAGGCATATACATCGTAAACGGACACAAGGTCGTGAAACAATGACAAAAAGCCCCGTCCTCTCTCGCGAGAAGACGGGGCTTTTTCAATTCACAATCTTTTTACCAATCCTTATATGGAAACTAACCTATCTCAATCCTTCTGCCATTGACACAGGCCTCGTTCTTCTTGATCTTAGGAAGCACGATGCTCAAGATGCCGTCTTCAACCTTAGCGGAAATTTTCTCCTTCTCCACGTCGTCGGGCAGGCTGTATGTCTGCTGATAGTTGGTGTAAGAGAACTCGCGGCGCAGATAGTGCTCCTTGCGCTCTGCCTTGCCGTCTTCCTCGTGGTGTTCGAGCTTGTTCTCGATGGAAAGCTCAAGGTCACCATCCTTGTTGAGGTCAATGCGCACGTAGTCTTTCTTGATGCCAGGAACGGCCACTTCCATTGTGTATTTGTCAGCGTCCTCCTTCACGTTTACTGCCGGAGCGGTAGCGTTCACGCGACGAAGACCGTTCATCATGTTGTCACTGAAATCGTTGTCAAGCCAATCGTTCAATACTGGGAATAACATAGTCATAACCTCCAATTATTTTTTGTTTTTTATTTTCTGTTTGTCTTGAAGCTCTTTCGAACTTCACCCACAATATTGCAACCTTTGTGCCCAAGTGCCCATCGCGCCAAAATGTCATTCGCCCAATGCCATAGTGTCACTTTAAGACATTTATGACCTGTGTGGCCACTTCCCTTGCCCAACCCGAGTCGAACCCCGTGTCCACTCTCACATACTCGCGCCCTGGTTTTCGCGTGGTTATCACGACCTGATATTGCCCAAGCGTGTATGGCGTGGCGGTGTTGACCGTCGCCACATCCGTGATGTCGTCCATGCTTATAGGTTCGCCAGCAATTACCAGCATGCGTTTCTGCTTGAAGGCCAGTATACAACCAGCCGCCTCGTTTGCGCACGTGGCATCCACGACGATACAGTCGTCGGGGTCGCCATACTGTGCCACGGTCTCTTCCATGGTGAGAAGACGTGTGGCACAAGCCGCGTCCTTGTGTATCCATTTGCGAAAGATGATGATAGGCAAGAGCACTGCAAGGGCCAGGAGTACAAAGCCGTTAAGTTGAAAGGCCACAAGCCAAATGCCAATAATGGCGACAGCGGATATAAGGATTTTCTTCATGTTGTTTGTTTTTTATTCTTATTGTTTTATTGTAACAACGGCAGTTTGCCATTGGAGATTTGCTCTGCCATCATGTTCAGCATATGGCATTGACTTCGGGTTATTGCCAGCCTTTCTGTATGATAATCCCAAGGGGAGAGCATGAGCATAAGTCCCATGGCACAGGCATCAAAGGCCCGGCCTCCCGGCTTCTCATATTTCCCGAATCCGTTTTCCCTGAGAATGACGACAGGACATCTTCTTTCATACGCTCTTCTAATCACTGCCTTTTCACCCGGTGATATGGCTGCAGAGACAAAGACAGAACCTTGACAAAAGTCTGGTTCCAGTTTATCCAATATATGGTTTATATTATCATCCGTCAACCGTCTTGAGCACTGGACAAAGATGCGCCGAGGGTAGCCAAGTAGAAACTCGTTTCCCATGGCATCAAACGTAAACCCCGCAGCTTTGACATTATGCCTTATGGTGAAGAGGTCTTTCTGCCGCTCTTTCAATAATCGTCGGCGTGGGTTGTCGGCGAGATATTGATGCCAAGCATGCAGCTCGCCTTCATGCCATAAGATTTTGTCGTTGAATCCAGGCTCGAAGAGAACACCATAGCGGCTCTTGCGCTTCTCTTGTTGAGCCTTCTGCTGCTCTTCAAGGACATAGGCCGGCACGGGCGGCAAGGCACCCGATTCCACAAGTCTCTTATATTTTTTCCGGCATTCAGCTTCAAAGATTCTCACCACCGAGCCAAGTGTCACGTCCGAGATGGCAGTGAAGAAAATGATGAAGTGCAGGTGGTCGGGCATGAGCTGGAGGCTGATGTTTCTCACGTCAGGGAAACGAAGAGGCAGCTCCTTCCATGCCTTGGTGACAGCCATGCCCAGGGGCGACGGCACGAGAGCCGCACATCCTGGGCTGCCGTTTTGTATCATGGGGTCACCTGTCAGGGTCCCGAGCAACGGCCTCCGCCCCTCGATGACAAGGGTCACCATATACATGCAGCGCGAGCGGTAGTCGTGGTTGGCGCACCGCCGTTTCATGTTGTGCCGGGTAGGGAGGCGTGGCTCTGGGCTTTCGTTGTTCATAGGGGATGACTTTTCCGGTGCCGAGGGCGGCACCGCACATAACTAAACTGAAAAAAACAAAGCAAGCGGCAAACAAAAGACAAGCGGCAAGCAAAAGGCAAGCGGCAAGCAAAAGGCAAGCGGCAAGCAAAAGGCCAAAACCTGGCGGCTTGGGTAGTTCTGTGCTCTGCCGCCCTCGGCAGAGCCACCGTGTTTACCCAAAGGGCCGCTGGGCTTTATTGCATCACGGGCTTGTAGATGGCCTTCCACCAAGAGTCGTCACCCTTGAGATAGCGTTGAAACCATGCCATGATAGTGTTGTGCCACTTCAAGCGCTTGCCATAATCGGAGACGTGGTGGTCTTGCCCGTCCACCACCACGAAGGCCGTGGGCCGGCCAAGTAGTTTCAACGCCGTGAAGATCTGTATGCTCTCGCCTATCGGCACGTTGTGGTCGGCGTTGCCATGAAGGAAGAGCAATGGCGTGTGTATCTTCTCGGCGTTGAACAGCGGACTTTGGTCCACGTAGAGGTCTTTGCGCGTCCAGGGATAGCTGTTGGCCATTGACACCTCGCTGTAGCTGTAGCCCCAATAGCCCTCGCCCCAATAGCTGGTGTGGTCGCTGATGCCGGCGTGGGATATGGCGCAGGCGAATATGTCTGTCTGCGTCTGCAGATACTGCGTCATGAAGCCTCCGTAGCTCGCGCCTATGCATCCCACCTTTGTGCTGTCGGTGAAGGCGTGGTCGCGGCAGAACCTCTGCGTGGCTTCTATTATATCTTCGGCCACGCCCTTGCCCGCCGTGTTGACATGGCGCGACGCAAACTCCTGGCCAAAGCCCACGGCACCGCTTGGGTTTACCACCAGCACCACATAGCCAGCGGCGGCATAGACATGCTGGGGATAGCGCGTCTCGAAGTCACGGCTCGTGGGCGAGCAACCGCCATAATAGTTGACGATGACTGGATAGCGTTTCTTGCTGTCGAAGCGTGGCGGCAGGTAATAGCGGCAGGAGATGGTGTCGCCACGACTGCTGACAAACGACCACGGCTCGCAACGACCAAGCTGCACGTCTTTCATCTTGTCCTTGTTGAGGTCTTCCATGAGCGACGACGTGCCCGTGCTGGTATCAAGACAATAGAGGCGGTCACTGTTGCTCGCGCCATGCCCTTGCCAAAGCAGCTTTGGCGCATTGTCGGCCATGGCAATCTGGCTTACCATGTCCTCTGGCTCGTCCACCTGAGTTATCGTGCCATTTGACGGGTCGCACCTGTAAAGGTGGCAATAGTCGCGGTCGTAGGCGGTGAACCAGATGTCGCCGTCGGCCTTCGACCATTCATAGGTATTCACGCATGGGTTAAACTCCTTGGTCAGGGCCTTAACCTTACGCGTGGCAATGTCAAGGGTGTAGAGCTGGTAGTCGTACATGCTGGGCACGCGGCCCTCTGGCACGTTCTTCCCCACTCCGCCAAGACACTCTGGCGATCCCATCAAGACAACCTGCTTGCCATCGGGAGAGAACTTAGCACTTGACACAAAGCCGTCGTCCTTCACGAGGCACTCGGCTTTCAGCGTCTTCAGGTTCATGCGCCAGATGGAGAAGAGCGTCGTGGGACGGGAGGTGAGCCTGCGACTTGTGGTGGAGAAAAGCACATACTTGCTGTCCAGACTGATATCGAGGAGCGACACGTTGTGGAAGCCGAACGTCAACGGCTGCACAGCGCCAGTAGTGATGTCGAGGAGCGATAGCGACATACGGTCGCGCCAACCTGGCTGGCGATCATCTGGCTCCACCACCTGGAACACGTCCTTGTCTTCCACGGGGCCCTTGTTCTCATGCGAGAGGATGATCGCCTTTCCATCGGGTGTCATCTCCCAGCCGTCGTCCTTGGGCAGGTCGGGCACCACCACCGTCTCGCTGCCGTCGGCTATAGATGTCCTCACGAGCTGGCGGTTGCCGTTGTCGGCCATGCGCTCCACGAGCAGGTCGTCGCTGCCTGGGTAGAACTTCATGTTCTTGGCGCTCACGCGCAACACCTTGCCAGTGCCCACTTCCCTCAGCGTCCACGACCACGCCACCTTGCCGCCATCATGGGTATCGTAAGTGCCGGATATGGCATAGCGACCGTCAGGAGAGAGCTCAAGTCCCCAATAGCGCTTGCCCACGAGCACGTCATTGATGCCATAGAGCCGCTTCGCGCCGGGCTCGAGTATGGTCAGCGCGGCATCGTTGTCGGTGGAGACTGTGACTTTCGGCTTTACAGCGCCACGCAGAAGGGCGCGCACCTCCACATGGTGGTTGCCTGGCTCAAGGGGCAGGTTGCCGTCGCTCTCATTGCCGTCCACGTAAACTTTGCTGGTTTTCAGGCCTGTCACGGCTATCTTGGCCTTGATGTACATGGTCGCCTCCATGTCGAAAGAGAGGGATGCCAACGCCAATGCCGACCCCGACTGCAACTTCTGTCCAGAGGCGAGTGTCAGCGTGCCCGTCTCGCGCAATGGACTGCTCAGGAAAGCGTCGTCGCTGAATGCCTTGCCATCAACGCCTACGCTGTCGAGCATAAAAGGGCGGCTCAACGCCACGGGGCCATTGAGACAGAAACTTCCCACTACATGGTTGCCAGCTAACATGGGCGAGCCAAAGGCGGTCAAGAAGAGAAATGAAGATAATATTGTTTTCATGTTATTACATATAATCAATACCACAAAATTACGCAATTTCAAGTAAAAAAGCCATGCTTGGTTTTACTTTTCCCTTTCCATCGGGTCATATAGTCGTAGCGCCATTAAAAAGAGCTCGACAATAATGACAATACTAGAAGGAACTTGGCCATGCCGACCATCTGTTTTCTTCGAGAGAATAACCAACAAGTAAAAGTAAAAGGAGTTTACGACTATGAACATAAAGACGAATATCAAGAAAGCGACAGTCGTCGCCCTGATGACCTTGGCTGGCACTACAGCTTTCGCACAACATAGACACTACTACGGCCACGTCCGCTATTATGGCTATCACCGGCCTGCCGTAGTGACCGTGGTGAACCGCCCAGCGGTCACGACCCACGTCAGCAACCGGTTGAGCAAGAAAGACCGTCTGGAGATGGCCTTGGCTTACTTGAAAAACAACAAGCAGCTTACCATCTCCAAATACTGCAAGATGACTGGCTTGACGAAAGCCACGGCCGAGGCTGAGCTCGATGCCTTCGCCTTGAGCAAGGGCAATCCTATCAAGATGGTCACCAACGGCAAGAAAAAACTCTATGTGGTATGACGATAGAGGACAAAGACATCATTCGAACCATTAGGGAAGAACGCGAGACGGGGTTTCGGCTCTTGATGCGTAAATACAAGCAACCGATATATTGGCATATCCGCCGACTGGTGGTTGCCCAAGACGACGCGCAAGACGCCACGCAGGAGACTTTCATCAGGGTGTTTCGTTCCTTCGACAAGTTCAAGGACGACAGCTCCTTCCGTGGTTGGATCTTCCGGATTGCCACCAACGAGGCCCTCAGGCTGATTGGTTACCGAAAGCAAGGCCAAACATCTTTGGAGGAAGACGAGAATGGAGTAAATCGCATCGCGTCTGACAATTACGTGGACTACACCGACTTGGAAGCCGTGAAGCTGCAGAAAGCCATTCTCTCGTTGCCAACCAAGCAACAGGCGACATTCAACATGCGCTATTACGATGAGCTAAGCTATGATGAGATAGCGGAGGCGACAGGATCAACGACCTCGGCAGCAAAGATGAACTTCCACATCGCCAAGGAGAAGATTATCAAATACATGAACTCGAACTATTAAATTAATAAAGCAATGACCAACAAAGGTTTTGATTTCGACAATATAGGCAAGCGAATGCCTTACAGCACACCTGACGGTTTCTTCGACAAGCTCGAAGACGACATCTGGAAAGAGCTGAACAACGACGGTTCGGGACATGACGGAAACATGGCAAACACGCCGGCGACGCGGGAAGCCGCGCGCAAGCACAAGCCGCCAAAGCTTCGTCTTCTCACGCGCAGCCTCCTTGCCGTGGCAGCCTGCTTAACCCTCGCGCTCATCATCCACATCAACTTCCCCAAGCGACACGCCACCACCATCAACGACGTGGACCAGGCTTTCAGCCAGCTCTCCACCGACGACCAGGCCTACTTGGTGGAAGTTTACCAAGAGGATGTCTTTATCCACTGACAAGCATCATCTGAGACACTACATAAAATAAAACAGAATAGCATAACAATTAAAGACAACAAGAATCATGAAACGCATTATCAGGACATTAGTCGTCGCAATAATGATGATTGCGACTTGCGCCACCGCTTTCGCACAGCAAAACACTCCACAACGTCCCAACAAGAAGCAGCGCATCTCGCGCGAGCAACTTGCCGAAATACAGGCCAAGCACATTGCCAGTGAACTGGCCTTCGGCGATGCCGTCACCGAGAGGTTTGTCAAAACCTATTGCGACTGCCAAAAGGAGATTTGGGCCTTGGGGCCTCGTCAACGTCCCAACAAGCAAGGCTCGACAGAGGAACAGAACGAAGAGCGCATCAAACAGCGCTTTGACATGAGCGAGAAAATTCTCGACATTCGCAAGAAGTATTATAAGGCGTACTCCAAGTTTCTTACTCAAGCGCAGATTGAGAAGGTGTATGAACAAGAGCGTAAGATGATGAACCGTCTTGCCAAGAGAAGGCACGCGAAGCCAACAAGAAAGATGAACAACCAGTAAGAGACATCAACCACCGTCTTTTCCGCCCTGACAGAGCCACCCCTGCCAGGACGGTGATTTTTTCCACGGCATATCGACTAAGCAAAATGCCTATGCCACAAAATAAATCGGCTCCACGCCGCAAGGCCGAAACCATTGCTACGTGAAGCTGATATATGTATCGCGAAATATTATTGGCACAAAAGTGTCACTTCATCATGCCTAAGAAATAGGCATGTACACGCGTGTCGGTGTCAAGTTCCGGGTGGAACGCCGTGACGAGTTGGTTGCCTTGGCGTGCGGCCACGATGTGGCCGCCGACTGTGGCAAGTGCTTTCGCGTTGCCGCTCACGCCGTTGATATAAGGCGCGCGGATAAAGGTCATAGGTATGCTGCCCACACCGTCCATCTCCGCCTCGGTGTGAAAACTGCCAAGCTGCCTGCCATAGGCGTTGCGGCGCGCGCTGATGTCCATCGTGGAGAACCTCCGCTCCGGCTTGCCCTCTATGTCCTTGGCAAGGAGGATGAGTCCGGCGCAAGTGCCGAAGACGGGCAGTCCTGCCTCTATGTCGGTCTTTATGGGTTCCAACAGGTTGAGGTCGCCAAGGAGCTTGGCCTGGGTCGTAGACTCTCCGCCCGGCAACACCAGTCCGTCCTTGGGCTGTTGCCAATCGGCGAGCTCGCGCACCTCAAACACGTCGGCACCAAGGCTTCGCAGCATGCGCTCGTGCTCGATGAAAGCCCCTTGAAGGGCCAATACAGCTATGCGCATTTACTTGCCCCTTTCTGCCATCAAGACCTTTATCTCTTCCTCGTTTATGCCGACCATGGCCGGGCCGAGGTCTTCTGAGAGTTCAGCAAGCTTGGCCGCATCCTTGTAGTTGGTCACAGCCTGGACTATTGCCGCCGCACGCTTCGCGGGATTGCCGCTCTTGAATATGCCGGAACCCACAAACACGCCCTCTGCTCCAAGCTGCATCATCAGGGCAGCATCGGCTGGCGTGGCCACGCCACCGGCGGCGAAGTTGACCACTGGCAACTTGCCGTTGTCGTGAACGTATTTCACGAGGTCATAAGGTGCCTGAAGCTGCTTGGCAGTCTCGAAGAGTTCATCCTCTGCCATGCCCACGATTCGGCGAATCTCACTCTGCATGAGTCGCATATGGCTCACGGCCTGAACCACGTCGCCAGTGCCTGGCTCGCCCTTGGTGCGAATCATAGTGGCACCCTCGGCAATGCGGCGAAGGGCCTCGCTGAGGTTCTTGGCACCGCAAACAAATGGCACGTCAAACTTTGTCTTGTCTATGTGGTAAACATTGTCGGCAGGGCTGAGCACCTCGCTCTCATCAATGTAGTCTATCTCTATGGCCTGCAATATCTGCGCCTCGGCGATATGTCCAATGCGGCACTTCGCCATCACGGGTATCGACACGGCCTGCTGTATGCCCTTTATCATCTTGGGGTCGCTCATGCGTGCCACGCCGCCAGCCGCGCGTATGTCGGCAGGGATGCGCTCCAGGGCCATCACTGCGCACGCGCCGGCAGCCTCAGCTATTTTTGCCTGTTCGGGCGTAGTAACGTCCATGATAACACCGCCCTTGAGCATCTGCGCCAGGTTGCGGTTCAATGTCATTCTGTCTTCCATGTTCTATATTCACTTGGTGATTTGCCTACTATGTTCTTGAAAAACCTCGACAAATGCGCTTGCGATGAGAACCCGAGACCACGCGCTATCTCCTGGATGGTCTTGCCGGTCTTGGACAACTGCCGCTCAATGTCTCTCACGATGAAATCGTCGATGATGCTCTTGGGGCTCTTGCCGGCTATGCGCCGACACACCTGCCCAAGATAGGCACTGCCCACGTTCAACTTTTCGGCGTAGGATGCCACGTCGCTGTTGACGGCGAAGTCTTGGCGAACGAGCGACACGAAGTCGTTGTAGAGCTGAGAGCTCCTGCCCTGGAGCACGGTCGTGGCCGCCAGTTGCCTTTGGCAGAACTCGTTGGCCTTGCCCACGGCCTCTTCCATGTCCATGCCCTTGCACAGAGCCACGGCAAGCGACGAGGAGAAGCCATTGCTCAGGCCGTGACGGTTGTCGTCGTCGATGAAGCAAACATTGCCTGGAACCATGTCGCCCAAAAGGGCGTGAGCCTCTTGCCGCCGCACCACGATGACGGAGCACAACGGGAACAGCCTGCGCCTCACTATGCCAAGGGCCTCATCGCCCATCAGCCTGTCGCCACGGCTTGAGAAAAGCACGGGGTCGTAGACCACGAAAGCGGGCGTGTAGCGACGCAACGCCTCGACGACCGTCTGTATGGTCTCCACGCGCCTCATCATGCCAATCTTGACCACCTTGGGCTGCACGTCGTTTACGAGAGCCTCTATCTGACCGCCCACCACACCGGCTGGCAGGTCGTGAAACTCCTGGATGCCAAGGGTGTTTTGCAGCGTGATGGTTGTGATGGCGGAAACGGCGGTAAGTCCAAGCTCTGATATATACTTTATGTCAGCCTGGATTCCCGACTCTCCCGTTGGGTCACTTCCGGTTATGGTCAGAATGGTCTTGTCCTGCATTTGTCTTGTCTTTCCGCGTGCAAAGGAAAGAAGAATGTAGCAAAAGCCAACCGTTTTGCTCGCCTTTTGATAATCTTTGCTTCAATTTGTATAACTCTTCACTCTTCATTCTTCACTCTTCCCTCTTCCCTCTTCATTCTTCCCTCTTCACTCTTCCCTCTTCCCTCTTCCCTCTTCACTCTTCACTCTTCCCTCCTCCCTCATCTCTCTCCTATCGGCACATACCCTTTCTGTTCCAATATGTTCTTGTAGGCAGGTCGGATGATGCGACGGCCATCGAAGTTGAGTTCCTCTATGCGGTGTGCCATCCAACCCACGATGCGCGCCATGGCAAAGATGGGCGTGTAGATTTCCTGCGGCAGTCCGAGCATTTCATATATAAAGCCTGAGTAGAAGTCGAGGTTGGCGCAGATGGGTTTCTTCGACTTCCTGAACTCCGTGACACATTTCACGCCTTCCTGCTCTATGAGTTTCAAGAACTCATATTCCTTCATCCTGCCTTTCTCCTTGGCCAGTTCACCGGCAAGGCGTTTCAGTTCCACCGCACGAGGGTCGCTCATGGTGTATACGGCATGGCCGATGCCATAGATTAGCCCCGACTTATCGTAGGCCTCCTTGCGGAGCATGTGGTTGAGATAGGTGTCTATCTCGTCTATGTCCGTCCAGTCGGAAATGTTCTCCTTCAAGTGATGGAACATGTTGATGCACTTGATGTTGGCGCCTCCATGCAGTGGGCCTTTCAGCGAGCCTATGCCCGCCGCTATACTCGAATAGGTGTCGGTGCGGGTCGAACTCGTCACGCGCACGGTGAACGTGGAGTTGTTGCCGCCGCCATGCTCTGCCTGGGTTATGAGCAGCAGGTCGAGCATGCGCGCGTCGAGGTCGGTATAGTCGCGCTTGAGCATGTAGAGGAAGTTCTCCGCTATGCCAAGGTTTTCCTTCGGGTGACTGATGTGCAGGCTGCTGCCTTGCACCGAGTGGCGATAGATGTTGTAGGCATAGGCCACTATGGTGGGAAACTTGGCTATCAGCTCCACCGCCTGCCTCATGAGGTTGTCGCGGCTTATGTCGTCGGGGTTGGGGTCGAGGGTGTACATCTCCAGCACGCATCGCGAGAGGATGTTCATTATGTTAGAGCCCTCAATGTCGATGATGTGCACTATGGTGCGGTGGTCGAGAGGCATGTTGTCGTTGAGCAGCTCGGTGAAAGCCGCCAGTTCTTCCTTGTCGGGGAGCTTGCCCGACAACAAGAGGTAAGCCACCTCCTCGAAGCCGAAACGCTTCTCTTTCAGCAGTGGCGACACGAGGTCGTCAAGTTCGTATCCACGGTAGTAGAGCCGTCCGGGGCAGGGCTTCAGCGTGCCGTCGTCGGCACGGTCATAACCGATGACATTGCCTATGTTTGTCAGGCCCACGAGCACGCCAGAGCCGTCATCGTTGCGCAAGCCGCGCTTCACGCCATACTTGGTGAAGGCCTCCTGCGGTATCTTGCAGGCGTCCTTTACCTCGTCGCTGAGTTTGTATACTAAATATTCCTTCTTCATAGCTGCTCGATGATCTTTTCGCCAAACTGCTTCGTGCCTACGCTCTTGCCATCGGGCATGAACCTCGCGAGGTCTGCCGTGGCCACGCCTTTTTGGAACAGGCTCTCCAAGGCGTTCTCTATCAATCGGCCGGCCTCGTGCCAACCCATGTAGTCGAGCATCATCACCGCCGAGAGGATTATGCTCGACGGGTTCACGATGTCCTTACCGGCAATGTCGGGTGCTATGCCGTGGGTGGCCTCGAAGATGGCGTGGCCAGTCTGGTAGTTGATGTTTCCGCCGGGCGCTATGCCTATGCCGCCCACCTGTGCGGCGAGCATGTCGGAAACGTAGTCGCCATTGAGGTTCATCGTGGCTATCACGCTATAGTCTTGCGGCTTCAGCAGCGCGTTTTGCAGGAACGCGTCGCAGATGCAGTCGTTCACCACGAGGCGACCGTCGTCGAGGGCATCCTTGTATTCGCGCTCGGCCAGTGCGTATCCCCACTTCTTGAATCCACCCTCGGTAAACTTCATTATGTTGCCCTTGTGTACGAGCGTCACGGTCTTGCGGCCATGGGCCAAGGCATAGTCGATGGCGGCGCGTATGAGTCTCTCGCTGCCCTCCCTGCTCACGGGCTTCACGCCGAAGCCCGATGTCTCGGGGAAGCGCACCTTGGCCACGCCCATCTCGTCGTGGATGAAGTCGTAGAACCGGCGCGCCTCTGGTGTGCCGGCCTCCCACTCTATCCCGGCGTATATGTCCTCGGTGTTCTCGCGGAAGATGCACATGTCTACCTTCTCGGGATGCTTCACCGGGCTCACCACGCCCTTGAAATAGCGCACGGGGCGTTGGCACACATAGAGGTCAAGGCCCTGGCGAAGTGCCACGTTGAGGCTGCGTATGCCGCCCCCGACGGGGGTCATGAGCGGTCCCTTTATACCAACGAGATACTCTCGGAAAGCGTCCATGGTGGCTTGCGGGAGCCACTCGCCCGTGTGCTCGTGAGCCTTGCCGCCCGCGAGCACCTCTTTCCACCCTATCTTGCGCTTGCCGGCGTAAGCCTTTTCCACGGCCGCGTCCACCACGGCTTGCATCACGGGAGTGACCTCCGCGCCCACGCCGTCGCCCTCAACGAAAGGTATTGTTGGATTGTCTGGCACTATCAGTTTGCCATTTGCCTTTGTTATCTTCATCTTGTATCGTTTCTATGTTAATTGTGTGTTGTCAAGTAGTTGAGCGCGCTGCCAGCCTTCAGCCACTCTATCTGCAACTCATTGTATGTATGCCGGGCCTTGAATGATTCCTTAGTGCCGTCAGCGTGGACGAGCGTCACCGTGAACTCGCTGCCCGGTGCCATACCCTTCAGTCCGGTGACCGACACGCGGTCGTCTTCCCTCACCTTGTCGTAGTCGGCCTTGTCCTTGAAGGTCAAGGCGAGCATTCCCTGCTTCTTGAGGTTGGTCTCGTGTATGCGCGCGAAGCTCTTGGCCAGCACCACGCGCACGTTGAGGAAGCGCGGCTCCATGGCGGCGTGCTCGCGCGAGCTTCCCTCGCCATAGTTGTCTTCCGCCACGATGATGCTTGGCACGCCTTGCTCCTTGTAGTGCCTTGCCACTGCCGACACCTCTTTGTATTGGCCGTCGATTTGGTCTTTCACGCTGTTGCTCTTTCCCGTGAAGGCGTTTTCAGCGCCCATGAGCAGGTTGCCCGATATGTTTTGCAAATGGCCACGGAAGCGCAGCCACGGCCCTGCCATGGATATATGGTCGGTGGTACACTTGCCTTTTGCCTTTATGAGCACTGGCATTTCCTCCAAGTCCTCGCCATCCCAAGCCGGGAATGGCGCGAGCCTTTGCAGCCGCTCCGAACGCGGGTCGATGACCACCTCCGCGTCATTGTCCTCATGCGGAGGCACGAAAAGTCCTTCTTTCTCCAGTTGCTCCATGTTGCCGACTTCTTGCCCATCGCTCACGGTGAAGCCCGACGGTGGGAAGGCCTCGCCTCGTGGCTCGTCGAGCATTACCTCGTTGCCGTCGGCATCCAGGAGCTTGTCGGTGGCGGGATTGAAGTCGAGCCGTCCGGCCACGGCAAGGGCCACTACCATCTCCGGCGAGCCTATGAAGGCGAATGTGTTGGGGTTGCCATCGGCACGGCGGCGGAAGTTGCGGTTGAACGATGTCACGATGGTGTTCTTGCGGTTGTCATCGTCGGTATGACGCTTCCACTGCCCGATGCAGGGGCCACAGGCATTGGTCATTATCACTCCGCCGACATTCCTGAGGTCTTCGAGTATGCCGTCGCGCTCCGCCGTGGCGCGAATCATCTCCGACCCGGGGTTGATGATGAGCTCTGCCTTCACCGGTATGCGCTTTTCAATGGCCTGGCGAGCCACCGACGCGGCACGCGCCAAGTCTTGATACGATGAGTTGGTGCAAGAGCCCACCAACGCCACTTCCACCTTCAATGGATAGCCTTCCCTTGGGGCCTTGGCCTTCATCTCCGACAGCGGCGTGGCGGCATCGGGCGTGAACGGTCCGTTGAGGTGCGGCTCAATGGCTGACAGGTCGACGGTAATCATCTGGTCGAAATATCTCTCTGGCTCGGCATACACTTCCGCGTCGCCCTTGAGGTCTTGGGCATTGGCAAGCGCCATCTCGGCAACGTCGTCGCGACCCGTCTGGCGAAGGTATGCCGCGGTGTTGCCGTCGAATGGGAACAGCGAGCACGTGGCTCCAAGCTCCGCGCCCATGTTGCATATAGTGGCGCGTCCGGTCGCGGAAAGGCTCGCCACGCCGTCGCCGAAATATTCGAGTATGGCGTTTGTGCCGCCTTTCACCGTGAGGCGACCGAGAATCTCAAGGATGACATCCTTTGGCGAGGCCCAGCCAGAGAGCTTGCCAGTGAGCCTCACGCCTATGAGTCGAGGCAAGCGCAGCTCCCAAGGCTGCCCGGTGAGCACGTCCACGGCATCGGCGCCACCCACGCCCACGGCTACCATGCCAAGGCCGCCGGCGTTTGGCGTGTGAGAGTCGGTGCCAACCATCATGCCGCCGGGGAAGGCATAGTTCTCAAGCACCACCTGATGGATGATGCCGGCTCCGGGAGCCCAGAAGCCGATGCCGAACCTTGCCGACGCTGACCTCAGGAAAGCGTACACTTCCTTGTTGGTCGCCTTGGCCGCGGGCAGGTCTTTTTCCACGCCCACGTCGGCACGTATGAGGTGATCGCAATGCACGGTGGCTGGCACTGCCACATGGCTCTTGCCGGCATTCATGAACTGCAGGAGCGCCATCTGCGCCGTGGCGTCTTGCATGGCCACGCGGTCGGGACGGAAGTTCACATACGACTCGCCTCGCCGCAATGGCCGAAGGGGGAGATTTTCATTGAATAGATGTGAGAATAATACTTTCTCGGCGTAAGTCAACGAGCGACCAGCACGAACCCTTGCCGATTTCACTTTACCAGAGTAGGAAGCGTAGAAACGCTTCAGCATGTTCAAATCCTGCGTCATACAATTACTCAATTACATGTATGCTTGCAAAATTAAGTATTTATTTCCGATTATCCACAAAAACACATATATTTCTTACAGTTTGCGCAAATAGTATACTCTTTCGTTATATTTATGCAAGAAAGACACAAACGACAATGGGCTGCCACCATCCTTTGGAGGATGCAGTGGCAGCCCATGTCTGTATGGTGTCTATGATATATTAGTCAAGCCATTTCACGTAGCAGAAGTCCTGACGGTGAGGCAGATTGGCGTTCTTCGGGAACATGCGCACGCACGTCTTGAAGCTGCCGGCGAGTTCTGGCTCCTCTTCAAGCTCGAAGGTGTAGTTGTTGCCCTCGTGCCCGACCATCTTGAACTCGTCCACGCGGAAGACCCTGCGGTCGCTGGTGTCGCTGTCCGGCTTCAGGATCACGAGCTCCAAGCCTATGGCATCGTTGAGGCCCTGCTCGTCGATGACATAGGTGAGCTTGTATTTCTTGCCTGTCTGGCAAGCGTCGAAGAGCGAGGCCTCATCCTTGCTGACCACGCGGATGCTGTCCCAACGCTCAGCCACGTTCTCCTTCCACTGAGCTATCTCCTTGGCAAGGCGGTTGTCGTTGGCCTCGAGCTTGGCGCTGCGCTCGGCTTCCTTGGTATAGAACTTCGTGTAATAGTCGTCGAGCTGGCGCTTCATGGTGTAGTGAGGCGCGATGGTGGAGATGGAGTTCTTGATGACCTTGATCCAGTTCTCGCTGTAGCCTTTCTTGTTCTTGGCGTAGTAGAGAGGCACTATCTCGTGCTCAAGCAGCGAATAGATGGTTGCCGCGTCGAGCGAGTCTTGATAGCCCTGGTTCTGGTATGTGCGCTCCTGCGGGAGTGCCCAGCCGGCACCCTTGCGGTAGCCCTCAACCCACCATCCGTCGAGCACGGAGAGGTTGACCACGCCGTTCATCTCGGCCTTCTCGCCAGACGTGCCTGAAGCCTCAAGCGGACGGGTCGGGGTGTTCATCCAAATGTCCACGCCCGACACGAGGCGGCGCGCGAGCTGCATGTCGTAGTCTTCAAGGAAGATGATCTTGCCGAGGAACTCTGGACGCTGGCTGATCTCGTAAATCTTCTTTATGAGGCCCTGGCCGGCGCCGTCGGCCGGATGTGCCTTTCCTGAGAAGAAGAAGAGCACAGGATGCTCAGGGTCGTTCACGATCTTGCTCAAGCGGTCAAGGTCGGTGAAGAGCAGGTGGGCACGCTTGTATGTGGCGAAACGGCGGCAGAAGCCAATCATCAGGGCGTTGGGGTTGATGCGCTCCAAGAGGGACACCACGCGCGCGGGGTCGCCCTGGTTGCGAAGCCACTGCTTGGTGAACTTGTCGCGGATATACTTGATGAGTTTCTCCTTAAGGGCCATGCGGGTCTTCCATATCTCGTCGTCGGGCACGTTGTTGATGGCGTGCCAGATGGTCTCATTGCTCTGGTCGCTCATGAACGACGGGTCGAAATACTTGTCGTAGACCTTACGCCACTCTGTGGCGCACCATGTGGGGAAGTGTACGCCGTTGGTGACGTAGCCCACGTGGTTTTCCTCGGGGAAGTAGCCTTTCCATATCGGCGCGAACATCTTCTGGCTCACCCATCCGTGGAGCTTCGACACGCCGTTGACCTCCTGGCAGGTGTTGCAGGCGAAGATGCTCATGCAGAAACGCTCGCCGTGGTCGTCGGGGTTCTCGCGGCCCATGCCGATGAACTCGTCCCAGCTGATGCCAAGGCGCGATGGATAACCGCCCATGTACTTGCCGAACAGGCCCTCGTCGAAATAGTCGTGGCCGGCAGGCACCGGCGTGTGTACGGTGTAGAGCGAAGAGGCGCGCACGAGCTCAAGGGCCTCGTTGAATGTCATGCCTCCGTCTACGTAGTCGACCAGGCGCTGCAGGTTGCAGAGCGCGGCGTGACCCTCGTTGCAATGGTACAGCTGCTTCTTGATGCCGAGCTTCTTCAGCATCAGCACGCCACCCATGCCGAGCAGGATCTCTTGCTTCAGGCGGTTCTCCCAGTCGCCACCGTAGAGGCTGTGGGTGATGGGCTTGTCAAACTCCGAGTTCATGTCGTTGTCGGTGTCGAGGAGATAGAGCTTGACGCGGCCGACGTTGACCACCCACACGAGGGCGTGAACCTGGTAGTTCATGTAAGGCACGTCCACGACCACCTGGTTGCCGTTCTCGTCGAGCACGCGCTCGATAGGCAGGGAGTTGAAGTCTTGGGCGTCGTATTTGGCTATTTGCTGACCATCCATGCTCAGGCTCTGCGTGAAGTAGCCATAGCGATAGAGGAAGCCGACGGCGCACATGTCCACGTTGCTGTCGGAAGCCTCTTTCACGTAGTCGCCGGCGAGCATGCCGAGGCCACCGGAGTAGATCTTCAGCACCTGGTTGAGACCATACTCCATGCAGAAGTAAGCCACGGAAGGACGGCTGCTGTCGGGCTTCACGTCCATGTACTTGCGGAAATTGGCATAGACCTCCTTGACCTTCTTCATGATGGCCTTGTCCTTGACGATGGCCTCCTTGCGGTCGTAGCCGAGGCGGTCGAGCAGCAGCACGGGGTTGTGACCCACTTGCTCGTAGAGCTCCTCGTCGAGACTCTTGAAAAGGTTGCGGGCCTCATAATTCCAAGCCCACCACATGTTGTGGGCCAGCTCGTCAAGGCACTCCAGTTGCTCAGGGAGGCTCGACTTGATGTTGAGGTTCTTCCACTGAGGGGCATTCGTGTAATCAGCTTTGATTTTCATGTTAATTTATTATCTGTTGTTATATGATTCTTGGTGTCTGCCGCGGCATCGGTCGCTCACGACTTCGACGCGCGCTCCGCCGCCTTGCGCAGGGCGAAGTCGTAGGCTTTCTCATAATACTTGATGAAATGGCTCCACAAGGCTTTCTTCGACAACCTCTCGGCCTTGACCCTCACGGCCTTCACTTGGTCGGCGCTCATCTCCGAAAGTTCGTAGATGGTCTCCTCTATGGCATTCGCCACGCCCGCGTAGTTGCTGTCGGTGCGGTGCACCACCTTCACGCCATCGGCGAGCTCGCCATAATGGCCCAACTCCGAGTTGGCCCAGAGGCCGAAGCCGGCGAGGTCGGTGGTGACGCATGGCACCTTGAAGGCTATCGACTCCAAGGGGGTGTAACCCCATGGCTCATAATACGACGGGAACACGCAGAGGTCGTTGCCGAGGATGACATCGTAGTAGTTGAAGTTCACTATGCCGTCGTCGCCCGTGAGATAGCACGGTATGAACACTATCTTCACCTTGTCGCCCTTGCCGTTTGTCATGCCCAGGGCGCGCATCTTGCCTAAGGCGTTGTCCGTGTCCATGTTGTTGAGCCAATGGGTTATCACGGGCGTGTCGAGGGGCGTGCCGTCGTTGAACACTTGCTCCATGCGCCGCCGCAGGTCCTCGCGCGGCTCGCGCACCCAAGCTGGCACGTCGATAAACGCCACCACGTTGCGCTTCAGGCGCGCGTCGTGGCGCAAGAGGTTTATGGCGTCGATAAACACGTCGATGCCCTTGTTGCGAAACTCGTAGCGCCCGCTGGTCGACACGATGAGGGTGCTGTCGTCGAAGTGCTCGCCGGTCAGCTCGTTGGCTATCAAGAGCAGCTTCTCGCGCGCTGCCTTGCGCTTGCGGGTGAACGTCGCGCCCTTCGGCACGAAGTTGTTCTCGAACCCGTTGGGCAGCACCACGTCGACAGGCTTGTCGAGCAGCTGCTTGCACTCGCGGGCGGTGATCTCGCTCACCGTGGTGAAGCAGTCGACGTATTTCGCCGTCTGGCGCTCTATGGAGTGCTTGCTCTGCATGTTGAGCTCGGCGGCCATCTGGTTGCCGTTGTATCCCTCGAAATAGTCGTAGAGGGGCTTGTTGTTGCCGGCTATGCTGCGACCTATGCTCGTGGCGTGGGTGGTGAAGATGGTGGCTATCTCGGGCACATGCTTGTGGATGTAGAGCAGGCCGAGGCCAGTCATCCACTCGTTGCCATGATACACCACTTTCTTGTCGGGCGACACATTATAATAATAGAAGCTCTGGGTGACGCGGGCGGCGGCATAAGAGAACATCGACGCCTCGTCGTAGTCGCCGTAGGCATGGAGGCTGTCCACCTGGAAGTCTTGCCACAGCTGACCGTAGATCTCGTCTTTCTTATTGAAGAATGGCTTGAAGTCCACGAGGATGGCGACGGGCTCGCCCGGCACGCTCCAGCGACCCACTTTCACGGAGAGGCCTTCCGACAGGGCTTTCTTACGCCAGTCGGCAAACAGCTTGCCGTCTTCCTTGAAATAAGGGCAAGGCTTGTCGCCCCAACAGTCTGGGCCTATGAAAATGAGATTGTCGCCAAGCTTATCGTGCAACGTCTTGGCACGCGTTGACAACACCGCGTAGATTCCTCCAACTTTATTACAAACTTCCCAACTCGACTCAAAAATGTAGTCGGGGAACAACTCTCTTTTTACCATTTCGATTGTAAATTCTGCCCAAAGTTAATAAGAAATAAACTGAAAACAAAAATCATATACAAAAAATGCTTAAAAAGGGTGCAATTCTTGATGCAAACGGTTATCTTTGCATAAAAAAGAACTCTACAACTATGAAAAAGGCAATACTGTTCATCCTATTGTCGTTGTTGCCATTGGCCATGGTGGCGAAAGGGCATGACGCTGAAAAAGATTCAACAACTTTCAAGGGATATCTGTACAACCAGAAATATGATGTCTTCATCGTCATGGACTTCTATCACAACAATGTCATGGTGCCGCAACAAGAGATCTACGGAGCCATGGCGGGATACTTCGGCGACCGCGAGGACGGGCGCAAGTGGCTATTCACCGCGGCCACGATAAAGAACGGCAAAACCGCTGAGGTGCAGATAACTAACGACTATGGCAGCGAAGACCTCATGGCGACGCTATCCACCGACGACGGCAAGAACTTCAAGCTCAAGCAGGTCAATGGCAGCACGCTGAAGATTGCCAGGAACCGCAAGTGGCTGAAGATGCCAAAGGAACTGGACTTCGTGAAACGATGACTCGTGACAACATAAAATTCTAAAAACAACATAAACATGCTAACTCAACAAGACAAGAAACAAATCGAAGGCCGTGGCATGACTGTTGCCCAGGTGGAGCGGCAGCTCAAGGAGATAGAACAGGGATTCCCGTTCCTCAGGCTCGAAGCAGCGGCATCGGTGGGCAAGGGCATCACCGTGAAAGACGACAAGGCGCAACAGGAGGCCATAAGCAAGTGGGAGGCGTACAAGAAGGCCGGACACAAGATCGTGAAGTTCGTCCCTGCCTCGGGGGCGGCAAGCAGGATGTTCAAGAATCTCTTCGCCTTCCTCGACGCGAGCTACGACGAGCCACAGACCGACTTCGAGAAGGCGTTTTTCGTCAATATCGGCAAGTTCGCGTTCTACGACGCGCTGAACGCCAAGTGTGAGGAAAACAACGGCAAGGACATCGCCGCGCTGGTGAAGGCTGGCGAATACAAGGCTGTGGTGGCCAACTTGCTCAACAAGGAGGGTCTCGCCTACGGACTGCTGCCCAAGGGCTTGCTGCTCTTCCACCGCTATGCCGAAGGGGCGCGCACGCCAATGGAGGAGCACCTCGTGGAAGCGGCGCTCTACGCATCGTCAAACGGCAAGGCGCATGTCCACTTCACCGTCTCACACGACCACTTGGAGCTATTCGAGAAGAAGGTGGCGGAGAAGAAGGCCGACTACGAGAAGAAACTCAACGTGAGCTACGACATATCGTTCTCGGAGCAGAAGCCATCGACCGACACCATAGCCGCCAACCCCGACAACACGCCTTTCCGCAACCCCGACGGCACGCTGCTCTTCCGCCCCGGCGGGCATGGCGCGCTGATAGAGAACCTCAACGAGATAGATGCCGACGTGGTGTTCATAAAGAACATCGACAACGTGGTGCCCGACAGGTTGAAGGGTGACACGGTGAAATGGAAGCAAGTCATAGGCGGCGTGCTCGCCGAGGTGCAGGAGAAAGCGTTTGGCTACCTGCGCCTGCTCGACACGGGTGTCTACAACCACGACAAGATAGAGGAGATAATACGCTTCGTGCAGCAGGTGCTGTGCTGCCGCAAGGCCGACATCAAGGAACTGGAAGACGGCGACCTCGTGTCTTACCTACGCTCAAAGCTCAACCGACCAATCAGGGTGTGCGGCGTGGTGCGCAACGTGGGTGAGCCTGGCGGCGGACCGTTCCTCGCCTACAACCAGGACGGCACGGTGAGCCCGCAGATTCTTGAGAGCTCGCAGATAGACAAGAGCAACGAGGCGTATGTCGAGATGTTCACCAGCGGCACGCACTTCAACCCCGTGGATCTGGTGTGCGCCACGAAAAACTACAAGGGCGAGCCGTTCGACCTGCGCAAGCATGTGGACACCAACACGGGATTCATCAGCAGCAAGTCGAAAAACGGCAAGGCCCTGAAAGCTCTCGAGCTGCCCGGCCTGTGGAACGGCGCCATGAGCGACTGGAACACCGTGTTCGTGGAGGTGCCCCTCGACACGTTCAACCCCGTGAAGACGGTCAACGACCTCTTGCGCGACGTACACCAGTAACACCTTGAAACAGAGCCAAATACATGCCCATCGGCTTTACGCTTGAATCGCGTTGCCTTTACGCTTGAATCGCGTTGGCCTCACGCTTGAATCGCGACGCGATTCAAGCGTGAGGCCAACGCGATATTATTTTGTCCGTTTTTCCAAGATTTAACGTTTATATTTGACAACAGTTCTAATTTCTGCCATCTTCATACATTTGCTGTCAAACAACTCTTTTCTGGTTGTAAAAATACAATAATACGAAACAGCAAGTTTTTTAGCAACTTTTACGGTTAATTTTCTGTAATTATGTAATGTGGCATCATCGTAATCAGCGAAAAAGATGTATTTTTGTAGGCAAAACCGTATATAAAAACAAGACCCGATAGCTTGACGAATCAGAGGCTACCGGGAATCAACGC
>ERZ808252.351-NODE-351-length-46439-cov-10.028178_pt1 | contig 46439 bp, 36 predicted proteins | sample MGYA00521242_ERZ808252 | MGnify/ENA primary metagenome ERZ808252 (study PRJEB31516, sample SAMN03275581) | gut metagenome | biome: mammalia-associated habitat; material: feces | host: Papio cynocephalus | place: Kenya | collected 2012-08-07 ...
CATGAGCTTTGAAAAAGCTCTCCAATTTTTTTGGATATTAAACATAGGTACTGGCGTGAAAACCGTTGTCCAGCGGCATCTTTGTGTCCGGGTTATAGAATAGAGAAACCGAAATGCTCTAACCTGGCTATTCGGACTCCGCTCCGCAAACACCCCGACCTCGCGCGCCCGGCGCAGATTTTTCTGTTTCTTTCGTCTTTTGAAGTTTCTTTATTGCGCGTCAGCCGGGAATGCACTATCATTGCAGCGTAACAATTTAGACAAAAAACAATGAAGAACTTCAAGAACGATTCTGCCGGCGGCGAGGCCGTGGGGCAGAAGCACGAGGGAAAAGAAAGCGGAAACGGCAGCGGAACCGAGGCCGGAAGCGGAGACGTGAGAGGCAGCGCAAGCGGCGGTAGGAACGTGGGCCAGAGCAGGGGCGGAGACAGACGCGCGAATGCCGGCGGAAGGAGGAGGACCGCCGCCAAGTCCACCGTAGTCCCGGGACGGTATGTGGACCTGACGCTGGACGCGGGCTTCAAGGCGGTGTTCGCCGACAAGAGCAACAAGACCCAGCTCATCGGCCTGCTCAACGTCCTCCTGCCTCCGGAGGCAAAAGTGGAAGACATCGTCGAGTATCTCGACCGCGAGACCGGGCCTGACTTCCTCGACGGCAAGTCCACAAGGATGGATCTTGTCTGCCGGGGAGAGGACAGCAGGACCTTCATAGTGGAGATGCAGCGCAGGCCCGAGAACGCCTTCTTCGAGAGATGCGTGTACTACGGCGCCGGGGTATACCACACGGGGCTTTTGAGCAGGGAAACATACGAGGATGACCTGAAGGCGGTCTACATCGTTGGCATTCTCAACTACTCCCTGCCGCACGAGGACGAGTCCCTCTGGAACTCCGACAACATAGTCTCCTGCTACCGCTTCATCGAGAGCCGCACGGGAGAAGTTGCGCCTGACACTATTTTGTGTATATTTGCGGAGCTGGAGAGGTTCACAAAGAGTGCCGCCGAATGCAGGGACGACAGGGATGCGCTGTTCTGGCTTTTCCGGCACAGCGGAGTGATGGAGGAACTGCCGGAGGAGCTGAGTCACAGCAGTTTGGCAGAGGGCGTCACCGAGGCCTGCGAGGTGGCGGGCTTCTCAGCGGAAAAGAGAATATTATACGAAGAGGATATGGTAACAGAACTTGATTTGGTACTGCAATACGATTATGCGCGTGAAGAAGGCGAAGCCATTGGGGAAGCAAGAGAAAAATCCGCCATCGCCAGACGGATGTTGAAGGCTGGACTTCCGCTGGATGTCATCGTAGAGTGCTCCGGCCTGTCGGAGGACGAGGTGCGAGAACTGGCACAGAGTACTAAGTCCTGATCTCTGAGGACTGAAAGTTGAAAAGGATCGACAATCTTCCCAACCCAGATGCGGAGTTGGAGAGGCGCACTAGAGGCCTTTCTACGCACGGAATTGGTTTCGTGCGCACGGGGCGGTGGGCCTGAAGTCTTGGGACAGTGTCTGAGCCTGCGTACGGAACGAGGTTCACTCGCGGACGAAGATTGTTGCGCGCAGGCCGGAGGTGGCAGGGGCGAGGCTTGTGTTGAGCCCCTGCCACCTCTGCCCACTGCGCCGTCAGCCAACGCCCCTTTCCCACATGGACTCACCGGCCATCTGCAGTGTTCTGCGACACCCCCTCAGCAAAGGTTGGGGCGTTTTCTGTGATTTCTTCCCCTACCTTCCGGGTGTGCCGGCCATGTACGGCATCCTGCGGTATCCCTCCGCCAAAGGTTGGGGTGTTTTTGGCGCTTTTTACCCCTACCTTCTGGAAGCATCGCCCGTGTACAACGTTCTACGGTATCCTTTCGTCAAAGGTTGGGGTGTTTTTGGCGCTTTTTATCCCTACCTGTTGGATGCATCGCCCGTGTACAACGTTCTACGGTATCCCTCCGCCAAAGGTTGGGGTGTTTATGGCAATTTTCTCCCCTACCTTCTGGGGACGCCGGCCATGTACGGCACCCTGCGGCATCCCTCCGCTAAAGGTTGGGGTGTTTTTGGCTATTTTTACCCCTACCTTCCGCAACGCCGAGTCCCTGCGCCACTCTCTTTCCGCCTTCAAAAGTTCACACGCTGACCATCAAGCAGGTCTGCCGTACACCACAGTGCCGTTTTCTGTACGGAACGGTCTCGCGAGTGCCTCGCGTACGGAAAGAGGCTGGTTTTCTGTACCGCGCGGCCTGCAAAGGCATGCCGTACAGCAGAAAGGCGTTTTCTGTACGGAGGGAGATCCGGGTACAGGTTAGAGTGGAACAGTGGGGAAATGCTATAACCCGGCTTGTAAAACGTTGCCCTGTGGCATTTTGTGGCGCAGGTTATAGGGTGAAGGCCGTGGAGAGGCTAGAACCTGGACTGCGCTGTGGGCGAAATGTGTGCGGCATTCGTGCTGCGGAGGAACGGAATAGTGTCCGAAGAGACGCAAAGAGGGCTGCCCGTGCAAACGGACAGCCCTCTCCATGAAATAGCGCTATATACTACTGGACTGTAGCACCATTCTCCCAAACTAATTTATTGTCAATATAGACCACAGCTTGTTTTTCGTACGTCTTCTTTTGCTCTTCAGCATTATATCCTAAGTCGCTGCTATATAATTTGGATCCAGTTAGGTCACCAGTATGAACCTTATCGTCAGCTTTTGTGCTATTGAAGTATATATAATACTTAGCTCCTCCTGCTGATGGGTAAGCATCTGTTTTTAAGCTAACCGCTGATTTTTCTGTTTCATCATTGCCGATAACCTCAAATTTGCAGCCGTTAAAGGTGACTTTATATGAAACCGTTGTTTTCTCCCTGTAGGTATACAAAAACTTGCTTGCCGCTTTGAATACACAATTATCAAAAATGTACTCATCGGCTGTGTAAGTCTGGAGATTATAATGATCTTTTGACTCCTGAACAAATGTGCAGTTCTTGAATGTTGCCTTTGCCCCAGTGTAAGCAAACTGTCCAACAAGAGTGCAGTCCTCGAAGTGCAGTTCTTTTGCATGTGCAAAGCCTTTATAGTCGCCATTAGTAGAAACTATCTTCATGTTTTTGAAAGTGGCTGATGCACCCTTCAAAGAATAGTCTGTTCCGTATTCTGATCCTTGTTGATCTGTGCCAACCTTGTACGAAGTTTTGTCTATCCCATTGCCTATGAATGTGATGGAGAGATCCTTGTCTGCTGCCACGTTCTTATTATATAACGTATAATCTCCGTCAGCTATTTTCAATGTTACTTTTGCTCCTTTTTGTGATGAAGAAAGGACAGTTTCCAGCCCCTCCTGTGAGGTGACTGGGGTCACACCTTCCTTGGTGACAACGTAGGTGGCAGGGTTGTCTGAGACTTTGGTGGATTGGTAACCGGAGGCTACGAAGTTGCCGCCGAGGTTGTCATCTCCAGTAGAAGGGTCATAGTTGATGAATGTTCCGCCTGTTACAGTGATCGTACTTTGTGGTGTACCATTATTCTTGTTAAGCACATAATACTTGCCGTTCCATGGTTGTTCGGAGCTGAATGTGCCCCCATTAATCACAATGTCTCCACCATAGGCATACACACAGGAATTAGCCAAACCGTTTGCGTCTTTCCCGACAGAATACTCGCCACCATTAATAGTGACTTTGCCTCCTTGAGCCGCCCATACAGCTACATTGTCTCCTCCTGTTCCTCCATATACACTGCCTTCACCATTGATTTCAAGATCTCCTGAAACACGTATGGCTGCGTCTGTACCCTTGTTCGTTATCTTTTTTCCGTTGAGGTTGAGAACTACACTTTTTCCTGCGGCGAGATCAAGAGCCTTGTCAATATCAATATCAGAGGTGAGTGTGGCGGAGCCGCCGTTCTTGAAGATGGCCTGTAGAGCAGATGTGGTGCTGATCATCCCCACGTTGTTGTCGCTTTCAAATCCAGGCTCAACTACGATGTTGAAGTTCTGGGTGGAGGTGAGGAGGGAGCCGTAGATGTTGGTGCGCCAGTTGGCCTGGAGAGGGGCGTTAGGCACAACGATGTCAGCATCCTGAAGACCGTCCTTGGTCAGGGTAATGTTGTGGATGGATGACTTGTCCTTGCCAGCAAGCACGTAAGTTGTGGCGAGGTAACGGTAATCAGCACCGCTTATAGAAAGTTTCTCAGACTCGGCTGGGATAGTGTTTGCTGCAAAAACAACATCGGCAGAGCCTGCAACAGAAGCGTCAGCAAAGTTGAGAACCTTTGCCGCTCCGCTGACCTTGATGCCGGTCTTGGTGACAGCCCCACCTGCTTTTTCGAAATCTTCCCACTCAGCAGCAGTAACCCCGAAGTTAATCTGGGCGAACGGCCTTTTAAGTTTAACTTCCTCAGTCTTGTCTCCTGTGACCTTATATGACGCCACATAGTTGTAGAATGCATCGCGGGTCTCATCATTGGCAAGAGCGTCCGTATAATCCACAGTCAGAGTCTTCTTGTCAGCATCAACGGTATAGCCCTTGACACCATCCTTATATGCCCAGAAAAGGAACTGATAGGTCTTGCCGGTGACGAGCGTGGCGGAGAAGGTGGCCTTGCCTCCATTCATGTTCTCAACCTTGTCAAGGGCTGCAATATGTTTGCCGGCCTCATCATAGATGTAGCAGGCGACCTTGTCCACGGTGTTGCCGTCTGCGATGACCGCCTTGGTGCCGATGAGCGGCGAGGTGACGCTGAAGTTGACAGTGGCCTCATTGCCTTCGGCTGTCCCGTTCAGCTCCTTGGTGCAGGAGGCGGCTGCGATCCCTGCGAGGGCCGTCACTGCGAGAAGTTTAAAAATGTTCTTCATAAATTATTGTTATTAAAGTTGTTGATAATTAGTCTATCCTTATGTCGAAGTTTCCGTCGAAGCCCGGGTCCACCCCGATGCCGCCTCCCACTTCCTGCGTGAGGAAGCGGCCCCGCACCGTGGTAAGGTGGGCCCTCTTGAGCGGCACTTCTATCGAGCCGCTGCGTGAGAGGGTTTCCCCGGAAGTGTTCTGGAGTTCCACGGCCATCATCACCGAGGCTTCGGTCCCGTTGGTGAGCACATAGTCGAATCCCAGCAGGGCTTCGTTTTCCCCCGAAGGGGTGATCTCAGAGTTGAGGCTGACTCCGACCGACGAGTCGAACGGCCTGGCCGTGAAGATGTTGTACGCTGACGGGAGATACCCGGTGTAGCGTAGGTAGACCCGGTAGGCGGAGAAGTCGATGTCCGCCGCCTTAGGATTCTCGACATCCGCTTTGCGCGCCTCCATCACCTTGGTGATGAAGTCCTCGAGGTCGGTGGAGATGAAGCGAACCTTGGCAAGAGGCCTTTCGAGTCTGACCGGCACGACCGTCCGCGCGCCTGACCTGCCCCGTGCGACAGAGGCCTCGGCCGTGCCCCGGAATGCGTCCTTGTAGTCGGTGCACTCGCGTCCGCTGCAGTCCAGACGTATGTCGGAGAAGTCATCTATGTCATAGAAAGCCCCCGTCCCGTCGGCTCCGGAAAAGTCTGCCCATACGGCGAAGAGGTACTTCCCCTCGGGGATGCTCAGCTTGAACTCCGCCTGTTTCTCGAACTGCGTCCCGCGCAGGAAAGTCTGGCTGTAGCGCGGAGTCTGTTCGGGCGAGCCGTCCGGCAGGAGTCTGTACGCCCTGACGGTATAGCGTGCAAGCCAGTCCTCCCGCGAGCCGGCCTTGGTATCGTATATTATGGTCTTGTAATCCCCGAAGCCCGAGAGGTCGAGATCCAGGACTACGGTGACTCCGGCGGGCTCGCTGTCCGGCCACTCGTGTATGCTGCAAGCCGATAGGGCAAACAGCGCCGAGACGAGGATAAGCGGGTATTTCAAAAACCTTCTCATCTCAGCGGAAATTTATAAGTGATTGAAATGCAGGCGTTGTCCAAACCGGTCCATGTGGTGCTGCCGCTTCCTGCCCAGGCCCCGCCCGGCTCGTTGTAGAAACGGTCATAATCAATGGAGTAAACGCCCGCGCCGAGCGAGAATTCGAGTTCCCAGCGCGAACCGCTCCCGAGAGGAAGCCTGTAGCCTATGCCGAGCCCGCCGCCCATGAGAGGGGAACGCCCGTCCTTGTCCTGATAGCGCCAGTCGCCGCCCGTGGCCACGTTGAACCATGCAAGGCCGAAGTGCGCCCCGGCGAAAAGCCCCCGGACACGGGAGAAATTGTAGCGCAGCTCCGGCTGGATGGCGAAGTTGCGGAACTTGACGGTGCTGCTGAACCAGTCGAGGGCGGAGTAATGTACAGGAAAATGCAGCGAGACAGGACCGACGAGGTCAATCTCCGCAGCCACATTGCCGCTTAGCAGGAAGAGTTCGGGGATGTTGGTCTTGACACGGAGAACCCTCCCGCCGCGCGGGGAGGAAAGGGATTCGGCCTTCCCCTCCGGCTGTGAGAGATCCGGCGTGCACCGGAGCACGGCCGCATCTTTTGTCAGAGCCTGAGAAGCCGAAATCCAAGGAAGGTCGGAGAGTCTCCTCTTGACGCTGACCCGGAAAGCCCGCTGATCGGGTAAATACTTAAGTTCTAGATATTTCCATGTTCTCCCCCCCCCTATGCGTCTGAGTGCGGCTTCCTTGCCGCGCGCTCCGAGGGAGTCGGAACCCATGATTGCGAGAGCCTCATCCCGTCCGGCGAAATCACTGCCTGCCGCAACGGAATCAGAAATCTCCAGCCAACTGTGAGCCGTGGCAGAAGAGGAAGTAGGGGCGAGCCTGCCACGGAGGAATTCCGTCATCGTGGCGAGACGAGCCTCGGCGAGACGGGTATTGAGCCGCGAAGGGCCCTCGGGCGAGGCTCCGGCGCTGAAGTCCACGGCGACTATTTCCCAAAGTCCTGACTGCCTGTCTTCCTCTATGCCACGCAAAAAGGCCTCCAGACGGATGCCGTTCTCCCTGAACTCCGGATCGTACACTGACGAGCCGAGGCGGAAGTACACCACGTCGGATTTCTCAAGATTTTGCTGTGCACGGGCGCAGAGGGCAGAAGTCACCAACATCAACATGATCAGGAAGCTTCTGACTGTCCCCGTCAGCCTTTGTGAGAGGCTATTGGCCATAGGACTTTATCGCTTGTTTTCCAATTCCGGACGCAAATTTTAAAACATTTCTCATGAAATGCAAATTTTTCGCGGTTCATTTCGGTTCATGGCATCCTTTCTGATAATTTTGTTAATTTTGTAGAATTGTCCGGGAAGTAAAACCACAGCCTCCCTGGATCGAATAAAATGAAAGCCATAAATAAACTGACGCTCATCGCCCTGTCCGCCGCAGCGCTGGCCGGCTGCTCCCGCGATGCCGGGCTCGAGAACTACAAGTCGCTCTGCCGTGACCATATATATGCTGACTATAAGCAGATGTACCGTGAAGGTGGCCGTGGCGCCTTTATCCATCCTTTCCTCACGCCGGGCAGCAAGAGCTACTCCAATGTCCTTTGGGACTGGGACTCGTATTTCTGTGATGTGGCGCTGAGGCAGATTCTGGAGGACACCGGGAACGAGGAGGACAGGGCGGAGGCTCTGGTGTATGAGAGAGGCTGCGTGCTCAACTACCTTGAGTATACGGACGCTTCCGATGGCTATATGCCTATAGTCATAGACTCCAATACCGATCCGCGTCTCATCAAGCCTGAGGATATCACATCCACCAATATGCACAAGCCTGTCATCGCGCAGCATGCGGCTTTCCTCACCCGTCAGTCCGGAGGTGACGCCGGATGGCTCAGGGAATACTTCCCGAAAATGGAGGCGTTCATCCGCAATTACATGACTTTGCACCGCGACTCCGCCACCGGGCTGCTGTATTGGCAGAACGACCTTGCCATCGGAGTCGACACCGACCCTTCCACATTCTACAGGCCAGATAAAAGTTCGGGTTCGATATTCCTGAACTGCTTGATGTATAGGGAATTACTTGCGATGTCCTATCTTGCCGAGCAGCTCGGACTGGACAAGGGGAAATATGACGACATGGCCGAATCCCTCGCGGAAGCCGTGAGAACATGGTGCTGGGACGAAAAGGACGGGTTCTATTATTCGGTTGATCTCAATCTCCGTCCGGTGGATCTCAAGCCTCAGATAATATTCGGACATTCCATGATCCTTCACAAGGGGGCGCCGCGTGCGTATCCATGTCTGATACAGAGGTTTGGAGTCTGGTCGGGATTCATGGCGATGTGGTCCGGGATAGCCACGCCGGAGCAGGCGGAGCGGATGGTGAGGGAGAACCTGCTCGACCCGGAGACATTCAAGGGGGAGTACGGGGTGCGCACCCTCTCCAAAATGGAGAAAATGTACAGCATGGCCGCCACCCATAACCCGTCCAACTGGTGTGGGCCGGTCTGGGGCATATCAAACTACCTGACTTTCTGCGGCCTGCTCAACTACGGATTCGACAGGGAGGCAAAGGATCTTGCCGAGGCCACGGTGCGGCTGTTCGGCCGGGATCTTGAGAGTTGTGGGGCGCTCCACGAATATTACGATCCCGATAGCGGAGAGCCTATAATCAACAAAGGTTTCCAGAACTGGAACTATCTTGTCCTCAATATGATAGACTATCTTGACGGACGGGGGAGCGTAAGCCCGTTCTGACCCTTATTTCTGCCTGAAGTAGATCTGGACAGGACAGCCGGTGAGGCTGAAACATTTGCGCAGCTGGTTCTCGACGAATCGCCTGTACGGTTCCTTGACATATTGCGGAAGGTTGCAGAAGAACGCGAAAGCCGGGAAGCGTGTAGGCAGCTGGGTGATGTATTTGATTTTCACGTATTTCCCCTTCCATGCCGGCGGCGGTGTCTCCTCCACTATAGGGAGCAGCGCCTCGTTGAGGCGTGCTGTAGGAATCTTGCGGCTGTAGTTGGCATAGACTTCTGTGGCTGCGCTGAGCACGTCCTGGCTGCGCTGCATGTTAAGCACTGAGGTGAAGATCACAGGCACATCGTTGAACGGTGCCAGACGCTCCTGAAGGGCCTGCCGGTACTCTTTCATCGTATTGGAGTCCTTGGTGAAGAGATCCCACTTGTTGACCACGACCACGCAGCCCTTGCGGTTGCGGACGATGAGGTTGAAGATGTTCATGTCCTGGGCCTCCATGCCGCTCGTGGCATCGATCATCAGGATGCAGACGTCGGAGTTCTCGATGGCGCGGATGGACCTCATCACGGAGTAGAACTCCAGGTCTTCGTGGACCTTGGCCTTGCGGCGTATGCCGGCCGTGTCCACGAGCATGAACTCGAATCCGAACTTGTTGTAATGGGTCTCGATTGAGTCGCGCGTTGTGCCGGCCACCGGGGTGACGATGTTCCTTTCCTGCCCCAGAAGGGCGTTGGTAAGGGATGATTTGCCCACGTTAGGCTTGCCGACTATTGTGATGCGCGGCAGCCCGGCATACGGGTCGGGGGTCTCCTCCTCCTTGGGAAGCGCTGCGCAGACGGCATCCAGAAGGTCTCCCGTACCGCTTCCGTTGGCTGCGGAGATGCTGTAGATCTCCCCGAGCCCGAGAGAATAGAACTGGTAGGCGTCGAACATCTTGTCACCGGTGTCCACCTTGTTGACGCAGAGGATCACGGGCTTGCGGGTCCGGCGCAGGATGTCGGCAATCTCGGCGTCGTAGTCGGTGATGCCTGTGGCCGCTTCGACCATGAATATGATGAGGTCGGCCTCGTCGATGGCTATCTGGACCTGGGAGCGGATCGCGCTCTCGAAGACATCGTCCGAGTTGGTGGTGTAGCCGCCGGTGTCCACTACTGAGAACTCGCGGCCGCACCAGTCGCAGCGACCGTAGTGACGGTCACGTGTCACACCGGCAGTGTCGTCCACGATGGCCTTGCGCATTCCGACAAGGCGGTTGAAGAGTGTCGATTTGCCTACGTTAGGCCTTCCTACTATCGCTACTATGCTCATATAATTTACATTCTTTGCAGGCTTCCGTCTCTGTGCCGCCGCAGGACCTGCGCTGCAGCGCGGCATCTTCATCTTTATAGCAGCGGATGCCTCTCCTGCGCATCTCCTCGTTGGAGCCCACATCATAGTGCGGGAAGTCCTTCTTGCGGAAGAGGATGTTGAAGCAGAGCCCCACCACGCAAAGGAGCAGTATCACTGCCGTCAGGAGAAACACCGCCATAATTAATTAAAACACGAAATCTTTGCTGATGGACTCGTAGTTGTAGACCTTGTGGATCATGTCGGCAAACACCTTGGTCATAGTCACGATCCTGATCTTGGGGTCGTCCACGAGTTCCGGATGCGGAATGGTGTCGGTGACGAAGACTTCCTTGAGCGCGGAGTTGTGGATGCGCTCGATGGCGCTGCCGGAGAAGATTCCGTGGGTGGCGCAGGCGCAGACGCTTGCGGCCCCCTTGCCCATCAGCACCTCGGCTGCCTTGCACAGGGTTCCGGCGGTGTCGATCATGTCATCGACTATGATGATGTTCTTGCCCTCCACATCACCGATGGCCGTGATGGAGCCGACCACATTGGCCTTTTCCCTGGTCTTGTGGCAGATGATCACCGATGCGTCGAGCTCTTTGGCGTAGGTGTTGGCCCTCTTGGCCCCGCCCATGTCAGGTGCGGCTATCGCGAGGTTCTCGATGCCCAGGCTCTGGATGTACGGGATGAACACCCTGCTGGCGTAGATGTGGTCTAGAGGGAAGTCGAAGAATCCCTGGATCTGCTCGGCGTGCAGGTCGCAGGCCATCACCCGGTCTGCGCCGGCTGCGCGCAGGAGGTTTGCCACGAGCTTGGCCCCGATGGCTACGCGCGGACGGTCCTTGCGGTCCTGGCGTGCCCAGCCGAAGTATGGCATCACCGCGATCACCTTGTCGGCTGATGCCCTCTTGGCGGCGTCGATGGTGAGCAGGAGCTCCATCAGGTTGTCTGCAGGCGGAATAGTGGACTGCAGGATATAGACCGCCGCGCCGCGGACGCTCTCGGTGAACTGCGGCTGGAACTCTCCGTCACTGAAAGGTGTCACTTCAATCTTGCCAAGGTGCAGCTCCGGCTCGTCCGGATTCCTGAGCTGGTTGAAGTTGTCGAGGACTTTGCGGGCGAAATCCTCGGATGCCCGGCAGGCAAACAGTTCCAGTCTGTGTGAATGTAGCATAATTTTATATTTGGATATAAATTAAAGTGTGTCCAGTATGTCTCCGATGTGGTTGAGGATTTCTTCCCGTCCCATGCCCGTCTGCGATGAGCAGCAGAATATCTCCGGCAACTCCTCCCAGTCCTGCATGAGGATTTCTTTATCTTTTTCCACTTGTGCTGCGAGGGCGACAGGGCCTTTCTTGTCGCACTTGGTCATTATCAAGGAAAAAGGTATCCCGTGTTCCCCGAGTTCCGCGATGAAGTCCGTGTCTATCCGGGGAATGTCGTGTCTTGAGTCGATGAGTACGAACAGTGTCACGAGTTCCTTGGAGTTCATGATGTAGTCCCTGATCACCTCCGCGATGGCCTCACGTCCGGCCCTGTCTGTCTTGGCGTAGCCGTAGCCCGGAAGATCGACAAGATACCACCTGTCGTTGATGAGGAAATGGTTGATGAGCCTGGTTTTCCCGGGGGTCGCGGATGTCATGGCTAGTTTGCGGTTGTTGCACAGCATGTTGATAAGGGACGATTTCCCTACATTGGACCGCCCTATGAACGCGAATTCGGGCAAGCTCCTCTCCGGCTTGCCTGAGACTCTTGTGCTGCTACCAACGAACTTGGCCTCGGAGATTTTCATATAAAGGAATACTGCCTTCTTTAACGGCTGCAAATATAGCAAATCTTTGCCATTTTTCTTATTTTTGCCTGAGATGGACAGGGACTATATCGATTTGTTCGATCTTCAGCGCCTTATGCGTGAGGGTATCGGGGAACTCTTCCCCGGTAAGATTTGGGTGCGCGCCGAACTGTCTTCGGTGCAGGCCAAGGCCAACGGGCACTGCTACATGGATCTTGCCGGTAGCGAGGATGGCCGGGTCGTGGCGCGTGCCAAGGCTGTGATCTGGCGAAGCCGCTACCTCCCGCTCTCTGCCAAGTTCCGCGAGGCGACCGGGGAAGACATCAGACCGGGCATCGAGGTGCTGGTCCAGGTCATGGTGAGCTACAGCGAACTCTACGGCCTCACCCTGACAGTGGATGACATCGAGCCCTGCTTCACACTGGGGGCAGCCGAACTGCTGCGGCGGCAGACCATAGACCGTCTCGCCGCCGAAGGGCTGCTTGACCGGCAGAAGAGCCTCGCCCTGCCCGAACTCCCGAGACGTCTTGCGGTCATCTCGGCTCGCGACGCGGCCGGATACGGGGATTTCAAAAGGCATCTGGAAGACAATGAGTTCGGCTTTGCTTTTGATGTCCATCTGCTTGAGGCCACTATGCAGGGGGACGGTGCCCCGGCATCCATCTGCGATGCGCTTTCGCTGGCTGAGACGGCAGCAGTGCCGTACGATGCCATACTGATCCTGCGTGGGGGCGGTTCTTCGTTTGATCTCTCATGTTTCGATGACTACGGGCTGGCTTTCACCATCGCGAATTGCCCGTTGCCTGTGTTTACGGCCATCGGACATGAGCGGGACTACCATGTCGCGGACATGGTCGCGCATGATTTCGTCAAGACTCCGACGGCTCTTGCGGACAGGTTCATAGATGCCCTGGCATCTGAAGACGAACGCATCAGCTCATACAGCACCAGGCTTCGTCTCGCCTTTTCGTCAAGAATCTCCACGATGGGGGCGGCACTGGAGATGATGGCCGCAAGAATACGCTCCGCCGACCCCCGGGCCGTATTGTCAAGAGGTTATACCCTTGTCACCGACGGGCGCGGGGTTGTGCTGAAATCAGCCGCATCCCTGCGTGAGGGTGATATGATAAGTGTCCTGTTTGAAGACGGGACAATCAACGCAACAGTATATGGAAGAAAACTTTGACTACTCCAAGGCCATGGCCGAACTTGAACTTATAGCCGGGAAGGTGGAAGACCCTTCCACGGCCTTGGGTGATATTGAAAAATACATACGGCGCTCCGATGAACTCATCGCGCAGTGCCGGGAATATCTCAGAACCATGAAAACCATAACTGAAGATCTATGACAGCATGTAAACAAATCTACGAGACGGATCCGTGGCTTGAACCTTACAAGGGGGCGATAGATGCCAGACACAAGCATATTCTCTCCGATCTGGAGAAGCTCTCGCGCGGCGGCAGGCTCACCGATGCCGTCAACAACCACCTCTATTATCCGCTTCACCGCGAGGGGGATTTCTGGGTCATACGGGAATGGGCTCCCAACGCCACAAGGATCTATCTGATAGGGGAGTGCAATAACTGGAAACGTACTGAAGCCTATGCTTTCTCCCCTGTGGGCGAGGGCAACTGGGAACTCCGGCTGCCGGAGATGTTCCTCCGCCACGGCGACCTGTACAAACTGTGGATAGAGTGGCCCGGAGGAGGAGGGGAGCGGCTGCCGGCCTATGTGACCAGAGTGGTCCAGGATCCGGAGACTAAGATATTCTCCGCCCAGGTGTGGGCTCCGGCGCAGCGCTACGAGTGGAAGAGCCGCAAGCCAGGGCGCAGGCCGCATCCCCTCATATATGAGTGCCACATCGGGATGAGCTCCGAGCAGGAGAAAGTCTCCACCTTCGACGAATTCAGACGCACCGTGCTTCCGCGGGTCAAGTCTCTCGGCTACAATGTCCTGCAGATAATGGCGCTTCAAGAGCATCCGTATTACGGTTCGTTCGGGTATCAGGTCTCCAACTTCTTCGCTCTCAGCTCTCGGTTCGGCACGCCCGAGGAGTTCAAACATCTGGTCGACGAGGCCCACCGGCTCGGTATAGCCGTGGTGATGGACATAGTACACTCGCATGCTGTGGACAACGAGGCGGAGGGGCTCAGCCGTCTGGACGGCAGGGATGACCTTTACTTTTATTCCGGGCCGCAGGGACATCATCCGGCATGGGGTTCGAGATGCTTTGATTACGGCAAGGACGAAGTCAAGTATTTCCTCCTCTCCAACTGCAAATATTGGATGGAGGAATACCATATCGACGGTTTCCGCTTCGACGGGGTGACAAGCATGATTTACTGGGATCATGGTCTCGGCAAGGCGTTCGGGGACTATTCTCTCTATTTCGATCAGGGTGTGGATGAGAATGCTGTCAGCTATCTTGCTCTTGCCAACATGCTGATTCATGAGATTGACCCGGATGCTCTCACCATAGCCGAGGATGTGAGCGGCATGGCCGGGCTGGCCGCCCCTTTCAAGACAGGCGGTGTAGGCTTCGACTTCCGCATGGCGATGGGCATAGCAGACCATTGGATCAAGTGGATCAAGGAACTCCGTGACGAGCAGTGGAGCATGGGCGGCATCTGGTGGGAACTCACCAACAAGCGTTCTGACGAGAAGACCATCTCTTATGCCGAATGCCACGACCAGGCTCTTGTGGGCGACAAGACCATAATCTTCCGCCTGATGGACAAGGAGATGTACTACGGGATGGAACGCGGTTCGCAGAACATGACGGTGGATCGCGGCATAGCCCTGCACAAGATGATAAGGCTCGTGACCCTCGCCACTTGCGGCGGAGGCTATCTCAACTTCATGGGTAACGAGTTCGGGCATCCGGAGTGGATAGATTTTCCTCGCGAGGGCAACGGCTGGTCGTACAAGTATGCCCGCCGCCAGTGGTCTCTTGCCGACAATCCCGCGCTGCGCTATGGTGCGTTGCAGTCTTTTGACGCCGCGATGATCCATTATGTCAAGAAAGAGAAGATTCTCGATGACGTTCCTGTCCAACTATATGTCGATGAAGATAGGAAAGTCTTGATATTCAAGCGCGGAAATAGTATATTTGCATTCAATTTCAATCCGGCCGCCTCGTATGGGGATTTCAGGTTCGGAGCACCTGACGGCGAGTATGTCATGGCGCTTGATTCCGACGAGACCGAGTATGACGGGTTCTCGCGCCTTGGGAGGGCGGAAAGGCACTCCACCGTTGACGGGCAGCTCTCTCTGTATCTTCCGAGCAGAGTGGCGGTCGTACTGAAAAAATTATAAACGAAGATGGCATTCTTAAAATTCAACAAGTCTGAACTGGTCAATCTAGCCTATTCGCTCAAGAGGGAAATCATCTGTGCGAACAAGACCGGGGCATATTGCAATACGACCATCATCACCTGCAATACCCGGCGCTACCATGGGCTTCTGGCCGTCACCCTGGACCGTTTCGGGGGCGACCGTTACCTGCTTCTTTCCGCTCTGGACGAGAGCCTGATTGTGGACGGCAAGCAGTTCAACCTCGGAATCCATTGCTATGGAGACATCTATGAGCCGCGCGGACACAAGTACATTGTGGACTTTTGCGCGGATTCTGTGCCGCAGATCACGTATCAGGTGGGCGACATGCTTTTCAAAAAGACCATACTGCTCTCTCACGAGAGGGATCAGGTGATGGTCAAGTATGAGCTGCTGTCCTCTCCTACGCCGGTGAAACTGCAGCTCAAACCTTATCTTGCGTTCCGCAACATACACGCCCTCACGCATCAGAATCCTGAGGCATGCACAGAAGGCTCGGCCATACAGGGGGGAATGTCATTTAGGATGTATCCTAATTTCCCTGATCTCAATCTCCAACTCAGCGATGCGCGTGCCAAGTATACCGCAGCGCCTGTATGGAATCTCAATGTTACTTATTCTGACGAATATAGGCGCGGCTTCGACTGTCGCGAGGATCTTCTGGTCCCTGGCTTTTTCGAGATGACGCTCAAGCCTGGCGGTTCGGTGGTGTTCTCCGCATCGGTGATGCAGGAGGACCCTTCGGAGTTCAAACGCAAGTTTGCTTCCGGGGTCCGCGCGGCCGGGGAGATCACCGGCTACCGCGATCAGCTGCGTCGCTGTGCGGATTCTCTTATCACAGAGCACAACGGGCGCAAGAAGATAGAGGCCGGATATTCATGGATGTATACCGGACTTCTCAGGGAAACCCTGATTGCGCTGCCGGGACTCGCGCTCTATGGACTTGATAGTGCCAAGACATTTGAGGAGATACTCGACAACCTCATAGCTGACCAGCAGGAGCGGCTTTTCCGCAAAACCACTCAGGTTGAGGCTCCGTTGCTCATGGCCTCCTGCCTGCAGGATTACATAGCCTATGGCGCGGATCCGAAGGCGGTTTGGAAAAAGTATGGCATCATCGTCCGGGGCGTGCTTGAGAGTTACCTCCCGGGAGAGCGCGCGGAAGTGGCCATGCAGCCTAACGGCCTGCTTTGGGAGCAGAAGGACGGCACGGCCCTATCGTGGATGAACGCCTATGCTGAAGGACATCCTGTCACGGAACGTGCCGGCTATCAGGTGGAGACCAATGCGTTCTGGTACAATGCGATCTGCTTCGCTGTGGACATGGAGTCCCGCTACGGCTCAAAGAAAAGCACTTTCGTCTCCAAGTGGTCCGGCATACGCGACCTCGTGAGGGCGAACTACCAGAAAGTGTTCTGGAATCCGGATTACGGCTGCCTTGCCGACTATGTGGACAATTCAGGCCAGAATATGGACATAAGGCCCAACCAGCTTGCCTCCATCTGGTGTGACTATTCCCCGATTGACGAGGATCTCATCCCGTCCATCCTCAGGGTGGTTGACAACGAACTTGTGACCTCACGCGGCCTCCGCACCCTCTCCCCTCGCGATAGCAGATACAAGGGAGTTTACGAGGGCACACAAGTTGAGCGTGATCTGGCTTACCATCAGGGAAGTACCAGACCGTTCCTGCTCCAGTATTATGTCAAAGTCTGCCTGAGGGTCAAGGGCGCGGCTTTCGTCAAGAAGGCCGAGTGGCTTGTAGAGGGTTTCTATGATGATCTTGGCAAACACGGGGTAGGGGCGTTCTCCGAACTTTACGATGGGGACCCACCTCACGAGCCGCACGGGGCCATCTCTTCAGCGCTCAGCACGGCGGCCCTGCTTTCAGTTGAAAACATGTTGGACAAATATAGGGAGAAAAGCAAATGACAGTACTTATGTTCGGTTGGGAGTTCCCTCCCCATATTGCGGGCGGTCTCGGGACGGCCTGTGAAGGAATAGTCAAGGGCTTGGCCCACAACGGTGTCAAGGTGCTTTTCGTGATGCCTTCGGCCTCGGGGGATGAGGATCAGAGTTGCGCTAAGATTATCAATGCCAGCGATGTGGCAGTCAGCAATGTCTGCGACAGTGTCGATGAGTTCCTTGACAAGGTGAAGTTCATCAATGTGGACTCCAGCATAGTGCCTTATGTGGATCCGGAAGAGTATTTCGATGCCATCGAGGAGATGAAGCGCAAAAAGCTCAGCGAGACCACGGTGGGATTCGGGCAGAAGTTCAAGTTCTCCGGAAAATACGGGGCCAACCTGCTTGAAGAAGTCTCACGCTATGCACAGGTGGCCGCGACTATAGCCATGCAGAATGAAGGGCAGTTTGATGTCATCCATGCCCATGACTGGCTCACGTATCTCGCTGGAATCGCCGCCAAGGAAGTCAGCGGAAAGCCGCTGGTCGTGCATGTGCATGCCACTTCGTTTGACCGCGGAACTGACGATATGGTTGACTCTCGGGTCTATGCGATCGAGAAGAGGGGTATGGAGGCTGCGGACCGGGTTGTGACGGTGAGTGACCTTACGAGAAACATTGTCATCAACAAATACGGGATAGATCCGTCCAAGGTCATCACGGTCCACAATGCTGTGGATTTCAGCGGCCGGGATAAGGTTGAGGTCGACAGGGGAGTCAAGGACAAGGTCGTGACTTTCCTCGGGCGCATCACCTATCAGAAGGGGCCAGAGTATTTTATCGAGGCTGCCGCGAAAGTCCTCAAGCGTATGGACAATGTGCGTTTCGTGATGGCCGGAAGCGGGGACATGATGAACCGCGCTATCCGTCAAGTAGCCCGTCTCGGCATCTCCGACCGTTTCCACTTCACCGGGTTCCTGCGTGGAGGGGAAGTGCAGAAGATGTTCGCCCTGTCTGACGTGTACATAATGCCTTCCGTCTCCGAGCCGTTCGGCATCTCGCCGCTTGAGGCCATGCAGTCGGACGTGCCTGCCGTGATCTCTTATCAGTCAGGTGCCGCCGAGGTGCTGAAATATGCCCTTAAAGTGGATTTTTGGGATGTGGACGCCATGGCAGACGACATCTATGCCCTTCTCAAGTATCCGGCTCTCTCCGATTTCGCTGCGAAGCAGGGACACGAGGAAGTCAATGCTCTCAAGTGGAACAACGCCACAGCTAAGCTGAAAAATATTTACGAATCTCTGGTAAAAGAATAATATGAAGAAGTCTATCTGCCTGTATTTTCAGGTACATCAGCCGACAAGGCTCCGTCTTTACCGTTTCTTCGATATCGGCAAGGACTCACATTACTATGACGATTTCACCAACAGGACCATCCTAAAGCGGATCGCCACCAAGTGCTACCTTCCTATGAACAAGATGCTCCTTGACCTCGTCCAAGGGAGCAAGGGCAAATTCAAACTGGCCTTCTCCATATCCGGCTCGGCGCTCGAACAGTTTGACCGCTATGCTCCGGAAGTCACAGAGAGTTTCAAGGCTCTTGCCGACACGGGCAATGTTGAGTTCCTTTGTGAGACATATAACCACTCGCTTGCCTCTCTTGCGTCACGTCAGGAGTTTGAACATCAGGTTCTTAAGCACAAGGCTGCCGTGGAGAAATATTTCGGTGTCACGCCAAAGACTTTCCGTAATACGGAGCTGATCTATTCAGACAGTATCGGCAAAGATGTCTATGACCTCGGTTTCAGGACGATGCTCACCGAAGGCGCCCGTCACATAATGGGCTGGATGAGCCCTGATTATGTGTATAACAATGAGTTCAAGAGCGGTCTCAAACTTCTTCTGCGCAACTACGCGCTCAGTGACGACATCGCTTTCCGCTTCTCCAACCGCAGCTGGTCTGAATGGCCGCTGACAGCGGAGAAATATACCGGATGGATCAAGTCTTCAGAGGGGGACATTGTCAACCTTTTCATGGACTATGAGACTTTCGGGGAGCATCAGGGAGCGGACAGCGGCATCTTTGATTTCATGGAAGCATTCATAATGCAGGCCGTCAAGGATCCGGAACTTGAGTTTGTCACTCCTGCGCGTGCAGCAGCCAAGTACAAGTCCGTAGGGGCTCTTTCAGTCCCGGAGCCGATTTCCTGGGCGGATGAGGAGCGTGATCTCTCGGCGTGGCTCGGTAATGAGCTTCAGCAGGATGCTTACCGCAAGCTCTATGCTCTTCAGGAGAAATTGTCCCTTGCTGATGATGCTGCCCTCTGGGCGGATTTCGGACATCTTCAGGAGAGCGACCACTTCTATTATATGTGCACCAAGTTCTTCTCTGACGGAGAGGTGCACAGCCGCTTCAATCCGTATGCGACACCTTACGAGGCGTTCATCAATTATATGAATGTCCTCAGCGATTTCACGATAAGAGTAAACAATGCGATAGCAGAAAAATAGTTAGTAGTATATGAATATCAATGAAATGGGGACACCGTCATGGAAGAGTGTGATGGTGACCCGTCATCTGCCGGAGAAACTTTCCGGGCTGGAGACCCTGTGCAAGAATCTCTGGTGGTGCTGGAACGACAACGCCAAAGCGCTTTTCAAGAGCGTGGATTATGACATCTGGCACAAGTCGGGACACAATCCGATGGAGATCCTCGACAAAGTGAGTCTCAAGAGATATATGGAACTCGCGCAGGACGATGTCTTCATCGCGCGCCTCGGAGAGGTGATGGCCGAGTTCAATGCCTATATGGCCAAGAAGTCCGAGCGTCAGGAGCCGTCCATCGGGTATTTCTGCATGGAATACGGCCTTGACACGTCTCTCAAGATATATTCCGGAGGTCTGGGCATCCTTGCCGGGGACTACCTCAAGGAGACCAGTGACATGAATGTCAACCTCGTGGCCGTAGGCCTGCTCTACCGTTATGGCTATTTCACACAGAGGCTTACCCCTCAGGGCAATCAGGTCGCCGAGTACCAGGCTCAGGATTTCATGAAGATTCCGGCCGAGCCGGTGCTTGACGAGAACGGCGTGTGGAAGACGATCAAGGTTTCCATCGCGGGACGCGACCTGCATGCCAGAATATGGAAAGTTGCTGTCGGACGCACCGATCTTTATCTTCTCGACACCGACTACGAGGACAATATTCCAGAAGACAGGCAGGTCACCCACCAGCTTTATGGCGGCGACTGGGAGAACCGTCTCAAGCAGGAGATCCTGCTCGGCATCGGAGGTGTCAGGGCTCTGAGGGCTCTCGGGCTTCACCCTACCATCTATCATTACAATGAGGGGCATGCCGCATTCGCCGGACTTGAAAGGCTTCGCGAGTGCATGCGTGAGCAGCAGCTGTCATTCTCCGAGTCAATGGAACTCATCAGGGCTTCCGGCCTGTTCACAACCCATACCCCTGTGCCTGCCGGCCATGATGCATTCACCGAGGAACTCCTTGGCCGCTATATCGGCTATTATCCTCAGGCCATCGGCATCGACTGGCGGACGATGATGAGTCTCGGCAAGGTCAACCCCGACGACCACAACGAGGAGTTCTCCATGAGTTTCCTCGCTGCAAACATGTCACAGAATGTCAACGGTGTCTCAATGCTCCACGGCAAGGTGAGCCGCGACATATTCTCGAGGATGTATCCGGGCTATCTTCCGGAAGAGCTTTATATCAGCTATGTGACCAACGGCGTGCATTATCCTACATGGGCGGCGCGTGACTGGAAGATTGTCCACGCCGACGTGTTCGGGGAGGAGTTCAAGACCCACCACTATGACATGAGCTGCTTCGAGGGCATATACAATGTGCCGGACAAGCAGGTGTGGGATACCCGCAAGTCTCTCAAAAAGGAGCTGATCGGGGCCATCCGCGAGAGACTTTCCGACCCGCAGCAGAGCGCACACTACACCCCGAGCCAGATCGTGACGATCAAGGAGCAACTCAGGGACGATGTGCTCACCATAGGATTCGCCCGCCGCTTCGCCACCTACAAGCGTGCGACCCTCCTTTTCAGCGACCTTGACAGGCTTGACGCCATAGTCAACAACCCTAAACGTCCTGTACAGTTCATATTTGCCGGCAAGGCGCATCCTGCGGACGGAGCCGGCCAGGATCTCATCAAGGACATCATCGAGATTTCCAAGCAGGACAGGTTCCTCGGGAAGATCGTATTCGTCCCGGGCTACGATATCACGCTCGCCAAGAGGCTCGTACAGGGTGTGGACGTATGGCTCAACAATCCGACCCGTCCTCTCGAGGCTTCCGGCACGTCCGGAGAGAAGGCTGCGATGAATGGTGTCATGCACTTCTCAGTGCTTGACGGTTGGTGGGTTGAGGGCTACAAGCCGGGAGCCGGCTGGGCTCTCCCTCTGGAGAGGACATACGATGACCAGAACTACCAGAACGAGCTTGATGCAGCCACCATCTACTCCACTATCGAGAACGATATAGCCCCGTCTTACTATGAGACCGATCCCGCTACCGGGCTTTCTCCTAAGTGGATCACGTATATCAAGAACACCATCGCCGAGGTTGCCTGCAACTTCACGACCAACCGCATGCTGAGCGACTACTGCCGTCAGTATTATGACCCGCAGAGCGTCCGCTTCGGGGAACTGGCTGCTGACGGGGCAAAGGTGGCAAAAGAGATCGCTGCATGGAAACAGCTGGTGAGCGACGAGTGGAACAATATCCGCATCGTCTCATATACCCAGCCGGATGCTTCGTATGTGCTCTCTCCTGAAAACAAGCTCAAGTGTGAGGTTGTCCTTGATCTCGGCCGTCTCAAGCCGGAAGACATCGGAGTGGAGATGATCTTCACATCTTCAGACGCCAAGGGGGAGTTGCACATCCAGAATGTCTGCGAACTTGGGGTCGTTTCTGTCGTTGACGGAAAGGTCACCTATCAGGCGGAAGTGCTGCCGGAAAGGACGGGAATGTATCAGGTAGGTACCCGTATCTATCCTAAGAACCCGCGTCTTCCGCACAGGCAGGATTTCCCTCTTGTGAAATGGCTATAGTAGCCACAGGATTTTTTGATGGTGTCCATCTTGGGCACCGTCAGGTAATAAGCGCTCTCGTCTCCTCTGCCCGTGAAAGGGGTGAGGAGGCGATTGTCGTTACGTTTGCCACGCATCCGAGGGCTGTGCTTCAGCAGGATGCTCGCACGCTTAGACTTCTGTCGTCACCTGCCGAAAAAGTTGCCATGCTTGAGGCGCTCGGGGTGGACAGGGTTGAGGTTCTTGACTTTACGAGGGATTTTGCTGCCATGACGGCAGAGGAATATCTGGTGGACATTGTTCGAGACCGCTTCGGCGGTACTGCTGTTCTGCTTGGCTATGACAACAGGCTCGGGTCTGATCAACTTGACCCGCCGCAGATCCGGCAACTGGCCGGCCGGCTCGGAATGGATGTCATCGTGGTGCCTCCTGCCAGTCTTGGAGGCGGTGAACTGATAGTCAGTTCGACCAAGATACGCGCAGCTTTGTCTGAAGGACGGGTGGAGGATGCTGCGGCCATGCTCGGTTACGAGTATCCTGTGAGCGGAGTCGTTGTGGGCGGCAAACAGCTCGGGCGCACAATCGGTTTCCCCACGGCCAACATGCAGCTTTATGAGCCTCTGAAGATGATTCCGCAGCGCGGAGTGTACCTCTCCGAAGTCGAGACGGTGGGACGCCGTTTCTATGGCATGACCAATGTCGGGGACATCATCGAGACCAATATATTCGGCTTTTCGGAGGATATATACGGGCTTGACATCACCGTCAAATTCAAAAAGCGCCTCCGTGACGGGAAGCGCTTGAATTCTGTGGACGAGCTTAAAGCTCAACTTACTTGCGACCGAGCTCTCTGTCAAGAACTTTGCGCAGACCTGCCGCGCCTTTGACCGGTTCGGTGCTGAGCTGACCATCTATTATGAGCAGCGAATTCGGCAGGGAGGTCACGCCATAGGTGACTACTGCCGGAGAAGCGGCTCCGAGTCCGTCGTTGAGGTTTATCCAAGGGAGCTTTTGGGAATTCACGATTGAGCCCCAGGCGGCTTTGTCAGGAGATACGCATACGGCGTAGATCTCGAACCCCTTGTTGTGGTATTCTTTCCATACTGGAAGGAGGGTGTCTATGTTGAGCATCTTCTGAGCGGCGTCTTCAGCGTTCCAGAAATGCAGCATCACCACTTTCGCGTCTACTGAACTGAGGGCGCGCTTTTCGCCGTTGATGTCCGGAAGTGTGATGTCCGGGTATCCGCGCTCTTCGGCGGTGCGGATCATTCCGTCGATTTCAAGAATCTTCATCCTGCGTGCCGCTTCCTTGTCGAGAGCCTTGACATAGCGGGACTCCGGGTATACGGTTTTCAGCGAATCTGCAGCCGCTTGGAAGAACAGGGCATCCGTAGGCTGGTTGAAGACTGATGTGCCCTCTCCGATGGTCTCGTATAGCACAGGTATGGTGGTCATCGAGAACGGGTTGCTCATCACGTACCTTACGCTGGCCCTATAGTGGTCAAGGTAGGCCTTGGCCATCTCAGGACCGTTTCCGCTGGCGGCGAGCATGGACTTGATGAAGTCCGCGTAGGCCTTGTCCACTTCAGCGAGTTTGACGGAGCCTTCCGAGCCTTTGACGCTGTAGTTGCCAAGCGTGTCGGCACTCACCGATGCGTTCTCTCCGCTCTCAAGAAGCAGGGCCGCTATGCGCGTGTCTCCTCTGAAGAGGTAGATGAATTCCGGCTGGCCTTTCTTTACCGGCACGGTGTATCTGAATGTCCCGTCCGCCTTGGTCCTGATGGTGTCGAGGACTGTGTAGACATTGACATCCAGCTGTTTCACGACTATCTGGCTGTCGGCGGCTCCTTCAATCTTGCCGCTGATGTCCGCCTTCTGCGCGCAGGAGGCAAGCGCAAATGCCGCAGCGGCTGCGGCGAATATCTTATAATTTCTCATATTCGGCGAGTATCGCATCGGCGGTCTTCTGCATCTCTTCTTTTGTGAAGACAGGGCGGGTCTTACGGAAATCCATATCCCCCTCGGTCTGGAGTGGGATGAGGTGTATATGTGTGTGAGGCACTTCCATGCCGAGCACAGCCACCCCCACGCGTTTGCACGGCACCGCCGCCTTGAGGGCGGTGGCGACTTCCCGGGCGAAAGCCCAGAGACCTTCGTAGGTCGGCGTGTCCAAGTTGAAGATGTAGTCGTCCTCTACTTTTTTCGGGATCACAAGAGTGTGCCCGAGAGTCAGCGGGCTTATGTCAAGGAAGGCGTAGAAATCCTCGTTCTCTGCTACCTTGTAGGACGGGATGAGCCCCATCGCGATTTTTGTGAAGAGAGTAGCCATCAGAGTGAGATGTCGAGAATTTCAAATTTGATGATGCCTGACGGGGCCTTGGCCTCCACTTTCTCTCCCTTGCCATGGCCGAGCAGGGCTTTTGCGATAGGGGTGGTGGCGGCGAGCTTGCCTTTGGAGAAGTCTGCCTCGCTCTCGCCCACGATGGTGAACTCCATCTCCCTGCCGTTGTTGAGGTTCTTGACTTTCACCTTGTTGAGCATCTGCACCTTGTCAGTGCTGAGCTGGGAGCTGTCCAGAACTTTTGCGTTGACAATCATGTTCTGGAGGTTGGCTATCTTGAGTTCGAGCAGGCCCTGAGCCTCCCGTGCTGATTCGTATTCCGCGTTTTCAGAAAGATCTCCCTTTTCTCTGGCCTCGCCGATGGCCGCCGAGATGACAGGCCTCTGGGCAAGCGCTTCCGCCAGCTCTTTCTTGATCTTGTCGAGCCCTTCCTGGCTCATATAGTGTACTTCTGCCATAGTAATAGTTTGTTAATTAAGCAATTGTCAAAAAAAATAACAAGAAGTCCCGCCGTACAGGCAGAACTCTTGTCTGTTGCAAAGATAGTCAAAGCTGAACTAAAAACAAATTCTGCGCCTATTCGCTGTCGAATTTAGGGGTCATTATCTCTTTGTAGAGGATCAGTTTGCGGCGGTCCTTGCGGATTTCTTCCGCTGTCGGGTAATTTTCTGTGCGTTTTTCCTTTATGCGCTTGTGGACAGGCTTGCTGATATGTTCAGGATGCGGTGCTGTGACTGGCGGTTCTGCCGGTGCGTCCTGCACCTGCGCGGGTGTGACTTCCGGGATCGGCTGTTCTTCGGCTTTCCACGGATCTTCCGCGGCTGTGCGCGTTATCGCGCGTTGAGGCTCTTCTTCCTCCTCGTCCTCGAAGATTATCGGCTCGGCGTGCACCAGTGGCTGTGCTTTCCTCCCGGCTTTGAGCTTCTTGTCGATGATCGCCGCCACGATCGGGACGGAGAACATCAGGATAGTTATGAGAAAACCTTCCATATCAGAATAATTTCTTCTTGCTTGTCGTGGCTATGAACTGCTTGAGATAGAACGGCTCGAAGTATGCGCAGTCCTTGAACTCGCCCGCCTTGAATGCTTCTTCCGCGAGGGAGGCCATTGCGGAAGCCTTTGGGCAGGTCTGGATGAATACGGATTCGGCGGAGCCTATGGCCTCTCTGCACTTCTCTGCCCCGTCTCCGATGAAGATTGCCGGCCCTTCGGAGAGGACTTCCCTGAAAGTCTCCCTGTCCACCACCTTTGGCTCCACTTCTGTAAGACGCTTGCCGTCAGTGCCGTATGTGGCCGTGTAGACCTCCATCCTGCGTGCGTCCACCATGGGGATTATATGCTTGATGTTCTCGGAGATGCCTTCTTCCATGGCCTGCCTGGCGAGGATGTCGAGAGTCCCGACGGCCAGAAGCGGAAGCCCGGCTGCAAAGCACAGCCCCTTGGCGGTGGACACCCCCACCCTGAGCCCGGTGTAGGATCCTGGGCCGGCGCTGACGCACACTGCATCGCAGTCTTTGACTGTCAGTCCCCTTTCTTCCAACACCTGTCCTATGAACGGAGCTGTCATGGCCGCATGGGCTTTGGGTGCGTCGCTCTCCCTTGATGCAATGACTTCTCCGTCCTGCTCCAGAGCCACGGAACAGAGGGAAGTCGAGGTCTCTATAAGTATGATTCTGCTCATATCATATATGCTGTCTGGCCGAGTCCGGTCACATAATTCTTGATGTACGGGAAAATCTTTCCTGCAAGATCCCTCAGGGCGTGGTAGACTGTGGCGTTGTCAAGGCTGGACGGGTCCACAATGTGCGCCGAAGCGTTCACGCTCTCGAAGAGCATTATAAGCAGGCCGAGCACGACCGCCACCTTGAAAATACCTATGACCAGGCCGAGAAGGCCGTTGATCCACCCGAGAAACACTATCTTCAGAAGTCTCGTCAGGAGCGAGCCCAGCAGTCCCATGAGGAATATCACCAGCACCACGATCAATATGAAACTGACGATGTGCAGGATCACCTTGTCGATGCTGATGTACTGTGCGAGCCAGACGCTCAGTGAAGATGAGAAATAGAATGCCGCCCATACCCCGACTATTATGGAGACGAGCTCGACCACCTGTTTGACGAAACCCTTGCGGATCCCGTAGACGATAGCGGGGACGAAGCATATAAGCAGGACAATATCTATTATAGCCATGAATTCAAAACAATTTCTTAACTTTGCAAATTGTTCAGTCTGCGTCCGGAAGCCTCCGGAGCGGACGAGCGTAAACGCAAAATTAGTAAAAAATATGATATTCAAAGAGTATGGCGGACTTGATCTCGTGGCCGCCGCCGACGAGGTCCTGAAGAAATGGAAGGGCATTGATGCCTTCGGCAAATCTCTCCGGCTCCGTGACGGGGCTCCGGAATTCATATTTTTTGAAGGTCCGCCTTCCGCCAACGGCATGCCGGGCATCCACCATGTCATGGCCCGTTCCATCAAGGATGCCGTGTGCCGCTACAAGACGCAGGCCGGCTATAAGGTGCGCCGCCGCGCCGGATGGGACACGCACGGGCTGCCTGTTGAACTCGGTGTCGAGAAGAAACTCGGCATTACCAAGGATGACATCGGCAAGAAGATAAGCGTGGAAGAGTACAACCGTACCTGCCGCGCCGAAGTTATGAAATATACCGCCGAGTGGCGCACTCTCACGGAGCGCATCGGCTACTGGGTCGATATGGACGACCCTTATGTGACTTATGACAACCGCTATATCGAGACCCTCTGGTGGCTTCTCAAGGACATCTACGGCAAGGGCCTGCTCTACAAGGGCAAGAGCATCCAGCCGTATTCTCCGGCTGCCGGCACGGGGCTGAGCAGCCACGAACTCAACCAGCCGGGTTGTTACCGTGATGTCAAGGACACCACCTGCACCGTGCAGTTCAAGGTTGTGGGGGAGGATGATCTCTATTTCCTCGCCTGGACAACCACCCCGTGGACTCTGCCGTCCAATACCGCTCTCTGCGTGGGCCCGAACATAGATTATGTCAAGGTGAAGTCTTCCAATCCGTACACCGGCAAGCCTGCTACATACATCGTGGCCGAGGCCCTGGTGGGTTCTCTGTTCAACGACAAGATTCCGTATGAGGTGCTGCCCGGCAGTTTCAAGGGATCCACGCTCGTTGGTATGCGCTATGAGCAGCTGATTCCGTGGTTCCGCCCGGATGATGGCGCGTTCAGGGTGATCAGCGGAGACTATGTCTCCACGGAGGAGGGTACCGGCATCGTCCATATAGCTCCGACATTCGGTGCGGATGATGCCAAGGTTGCCAAGGCCGCCGGGGTTCCGGCGCTCATGGTGATTGATGCGGACGGCGCTCCTCAGGCCCAGGTTGACCTCAAGGGACGTTTCTTCCGTATTGAGGACATGGACCCGAAGTATGTGGCCGAGAGGGTTTCTCCTGATTATAAGGAGTGGGCGGGGCGTTATGTCAAGAATGCCTACGATGACTCCCTCCCTGCTGATGCTCCGACCCTTGACGTGGATCTCTGCGTCATGCTGAAGATGGAGGGAAAGGCTTTCCGCATCGAGAAGAAAGTCCACTCGTATCCACACTGCTGGCGCACCGACAAGCCTGTGCTGTATTATCCTCTCAACAGCTGGTTCATCAAGACTACTGCGGTGAGGGACAAGATGATAGAACTCAACAACGGGATTACTTGGAAACCGGCTTCCACCGGTACCGGGCGTTTCGGCAAGTGGCTGGAGAACATCCAGGACTGGAACCTCAGCCGCAGCCGCTACTGGGGCACACCGCTCCCGATCTGGAGGACCGAGGACGGCAAGGAGGAGAAGTGCATCGGCTCTGTCAAGGAACTTTACGCAGAAATAGACAAGGCCGTCTCCGCCGGGATCATGGAGACCAATCCTCTCCGCGATCTGGGCTTCAACCCTGATGACATGAGCAAGGAGAACTATGACAAGATAGACCTCCACCGCCCATATGTGGACAATATCTTCCTTGTGAGCCCGTCCGGCAAGAAGATGATCCGTGAAACGGACCTTATCGACGTGTGGTTCGATTCCGGTTCCATGCCTTATGCCCAGACAGGGCTGCGCGGCATCGATACTCCGGATTTCGGGTGCACGGCTGATTTCATCGCTGAGGGTGTGGATCAGACGCGCGGGTGGTTCTACACCCTGCATGCCATCCATACCATGGTCAGCGGTACTCCGGCTTTCCGCCGCGTGATCTCCAACGGGCTTGTGCTCGACAAGAACGGGGACAAGATGAGCAAACGTCTCGGCAATGCTGTCGACCCTTTCAAGGCGCTCGACAAGTTCGGCCCTGACGCCCTGCGCTGGTATATGCTTACCAACGCCCAGCCGTGGGACAATCTGAAGTTTGACGAATCCGGAGTGGAGGAGGTGCGCCGCAAGTTCTTCGGCACGCTGTACAACTCGTATTCCGTATTCGCGCTCTATGCCAATATAGACAAATTCGATCCATCTGCGGAGAAGGTTCCTTATGGGGAAAGGCCGATGTTCGACCGATGGATAATCAGCCGCATGAACACGCTTGTGAAGTCGGTTGAGGCGGCATATGAAGATTATGATCTCACTGCTGCCGGGCGCGCAGTGCAGGACTTTGTCTGCGATGACCTGAGCAACTGGTATATACGTCTCAACAAGAAGCGCCTCTGGGGTGCCGGCATGACGGAGGACAAGCTCTCTGCATATCAGACTCTCTATGAGGTGCTCCGCACCGTTGCCCTCATCTCGGCCCCTATAGCCCCGTTCTTTATGGACAGGCTCTGGACCGACCTCGTGCCGGACTCTGAATCAGTGCATTTTGAGGCGATGCCTGTGGCTGACAACTCTTTGGTGGACAAGGATCTCGAGGAGAGCATGAGTTTTGCGCAGAAGGCATCCTCTATGGTGCTGGCCCTTCGCAAGAAAGTGGGCATCAACGTCCGCAAGCCTCTCGCCAAGGTGCTTGTGCCGGTGCTTGATGACACTGTCAAGGAGCACATACAGAGGGTCAGCGACATTTTCCTCGCTGAAGTCAATGTCAAGGAGATAGAGTTCCTGCACGACACTACCGGCATCATCACCAAGAAGATCAAGCCGAACTTCAAGACGCTCGGGAAGGTCTATGGCAAGAGGATGAAGGAGATTGCCGCCGCGTTCGGCACCTTGTCGCAGGAACAGATTGCCGACATCGAACGTGCTGAGGCGGAGTATGTTCTGCATCTTCCGGGCGGGGATGTGACTCTCGGCAAGGGAGACTATGAGATCAGTTCCGAGGACATGCCGGGCTGGCTCGTGGCCACCGAGGGGACTCTCACTGTCGCTCTGGATATTGTGCAGACTCCGGAACTCCGCAGAGAGGGAGTCGCACGTGAACTCATCCATCCTATCCAGAATCTCCGCAAGGAGAGCGGATTCGAGGTGACAGACAGGATAGATACTGTGATTTATGCAGACGGTGCCGCTTATGATGAGATAAGCGATGCCCTTTCGGAATATTCTGATTATGTCTCCGCCCAGACATTATCTCTGTCCTTGTCTCTGAAGGCGCTCGGTGAGGCTCCTTCGGCGGCGTCAGAAGTTGAGTGGGGCGATGCCTCAATCAGGATATTCGTGGAGAAACATTTAAAATAAGCCTATTATGACAGACGAAAAGAAACAGGCTCCTTTGACGGAGAAGACGCGCTATTCCGATGCGGAACTGGCGGAGTTCAAGGCTATTATCGAAGAAAAACTTGCCCAGGCCAAGGCTGAGTACAATACTCTTCGTGAGGTTGTGCTCCACAACGGCACGAATGATATAGAGGACACATCGCCTTCGTTCAAGACTGTCGAGGATGACGGTGCCAACCAGCGCTCAAAAGAAGAGGCCAGCCAGCTTGCCCAGCGGCAGTACAAGTTCATCAAGAATCTGGAGGGTGCCCTCGCGCGCATCGAGAACAAGACTTACGGGATCTGCCGTGCCACCGGTAAACTCATTCCTAAAGAGAGACTTATCCGTGTGCCTCACGCTACACTCACCGTGGAGGCCAAGGAACAGCTTGCCAAGGAGGGCAAAAATTAGTGTCGTCCAAGGGTTTGGCTGCCGGAAGTCCGAAGAAGGGGTTGTGGCTCCTTCTTCTGGGCATCGGGCTTGTCGTTGTTGACCAGATCATCAAGGTGGTAGTCAAGACCAACATGGATCTGGGGGAGCAGATATATGTGATCGGCCAGTGGTTCCGGATATGCTTCGTCGAGAACGAGGGGATGGCTTTCGGAATGGCATTCGGTGGGGCAGTGGGGAAGTTCCTGCTTTCGCTTTTCCGCATCTGTCTGAGCGGGGCTCTGATATGGTGGATACATTCCCTGCTCAAGAAAGGGACTGCGCCGACAGGGGTGCTTGTGGGATTGACGCTGATCACTGCCGGGGCGATCGGAAATATCATCGACTGTCTTTTCTACGGGTTGATCTGGGGTTATGCCCCGTTCATGTTCGGGAAGGTGGTGGACATGTTCTATTTCCCGCTCATCCGCAGCGGGGAGAAGGTGATCTTCTTCAGCCCTGTGTTCAATTTCGCTGATTCCTGCGTGACGGTAGGCGCTTTCTATCTACTGCTCTTCCAGTGGAAGTTCTTTTCTGGAGAGGACAAGAAAACTTCCGGCAGGGCGGAGTCCTGACCCAAGGCGTTCCGCCGCTCCCCGGGAATGCATGGAGCCCGGGCAAATTTTAAAGATATTTTTTGCAAATAATCGGAAAATATCTAAATTTGCAGTCCCAAACGGGAAGGAGAGTTGGCCGAGTGGTTGATGGCGGCAGTCTTGAAAACTGTTGACCTTAACGGGTTCGGGGGTTCGAATCCCTCACTCTCCGCAAAATCGGGCTAATGCTCTGATTTCTAATAAATTAGATGCAAAGTTAGACCTGAAACGGGACAAAATCGGGACAAGTTCTGTCCCGATTTTTTTGGTAAAAAACGGGGGGGGTGATTATATTTGTAACAAAAAACATTGCGAAATGAAAAAGTTTATTTATGTTCTGTTTTGCGCTGCGGCGCTGATGATGTGCGGCTGCAACAAGGATAACAACGGTAATAAGCCGGATCCTGACAAACTTACATGGGCCTCCCTTGTGGCCGAGCACCCTTTCTTGGGCGAGTTTCCGCCATTTGACGGAGAGATCGAGAATTGCGATTCCCGCAATCTCGGAGGGGCTGAGACCGTGATATTTTTTGACTACAAGTGCGATGAGTCTGTGGCCACGACCTATTACGCCAAATTCATCCCGGCCGGATTCACCAAATCCGATGGATCACACATATATCGCAAGACTGTAGGAAACAAGGAATATGCTTTTTCCGGATCTTATGGTGGCGGCAATTTCGGCCTGAGTTTCTCTGCTGATTCGAAGTAATCCATGATATTCTCCAGAATCATGCCCGCTGCTGCAGCTCTGCTGCTCATTGCGGGCATTTGCGTGGATGCGCACGCTGCTTCTGCGACGGACGACAATGTCAAGGCCCGGCTCTACCTCAACAAGGGAGACAGTCGGGTCGTTGACGGTTATCTCCGCTCAGCTATGGTCAACCGTCCGGACCATATCGAGTTCAGTCTCACGCCTGATGGTGAGAGGGTCCGGTACATAAACGAAGATGTGGACTCCCTTGTCCTTGAGGGCACCGACAAATATGTCAAGCGTCTTGTCAAAGTATATGGCTTGCTCGGCGGACCTGCGAGTGTCGAGTGGGTACGCGAGGAGTACAAGGGCAGGGGGATTGACCTTTACTCTCTATTTACCGTGGAATCAGAGCGGACGGGCCGCAACATAACTGTCGTGAAGCCTGTGCGCGCATGGTATCTGAGCATAGCGGGCGATATGGCTATCATGGTCAGCTCGGACACTCGTGACAGCATTTTCGACAGGACAGAGCCGCCGATGGCGGAGGATATGCTCTCAATGTATTTCGGGAAAATCTATGATTATCCCGATTTCGCAGGGAAGATCAAGGCCGGGGAGTTCAAGACACTCATGGACGTGCTCCATGCCTGGGAGTCATCTTACGGCAACACCGCACGTCGGGTGGAAGGCAAACTGAAAGCAGACCAGATAGGGATGCAGGGAGGAATCGCCGCCTCTGATGCAGCCAAGAATGTGGACTGGAAGCGGACAAAATCCGAAATCGTCTTCCCGAAATATTCCCGCACCCTGCAGGTCGGCGCCTCTCCGATGATGGGGTCATGGTCCAAGGTGATGAAACACGCGCTTGACGATGCCGCAGAGTCTACTTTCAAGATGGTCGTGCCGCCGGTGATGATATATTCCGATATCTGTTTTCTGGATTTCGGTCGTCTCGGAAGTGTCGGCTGGACAGTGGGCGGAACATTCTCCCGTTACGGATACAACTGGATGCTGGACAACGGCTACGGTGACAAACAGCAGGACACTTTCTGCAACCGGGTTGACTTGGCCGCCGGTTTGAGTTACCACCTTACTCTTTGCCGCAGGCTGGAACTATATGCCAGAGCGATGGTTGACGCCGGTATCATCGGGGAACACACCACCGAACATGAGAGCGGAGAGGAAGCCAGCAGCACTTTCAACAAGATGGACACCCGCATGTCTTTTGTGGCGACCGCCGGATTGCGTTGGTATTTCTGTGAGAAAGCGGGTCTGTGGGTCGAGGGTGGACACGATGTCGGCTGCCTTTCGGCCGGTCTGTCGTTTCGATTCTGACACGGGCGTTTCTTCGCGTCTGCGCTATTTGAAGAGGTCTCGATGAGAGGCCTCTTTTTTTAATCAGACTTTCTGCCGGATAGGCTGAAAAAATAGGATTAGTGTGTATACCCGAATTGATTTTTTTCTATATTCGCACTTTGTAGTATTGGTATTATCTGGATGAATGAAGAACGTATTTTCCGGAGAAGTCGAGTAATTATTCAATCATATGAAGTACAAATTCCTGTTATTGTGCTCTGTGGCCGCACTTTTCGGTTTTGCGGCCTGCACAGAGAAAAACGAGCCCGCGTTGGAGGAAGAGGGACTGTATCTCTCCGCTTCCAAGAAAGGAGACACCCAAGTGGTTGTAGACAAAGACCGCAAGACGGCTTCTGTCGAGTTCTCATCTTACAGTTCGTATGCCATGGTCGATGTCGAGACCGTGCTTGACTGGGACTGCATCGTCAATGAAGAGGCTGCATCTTGGTGTCAGGCGGAGGCCATCGGTGGTGGTGTCCGCATCTTGGTGCAGACCAACGAAAGTTTCAAGGAGCGCTCCGCGACCGTGACTATAGCCAGCGGAGAGGATGCCATGGCGAGCGTGGCGGTCAAGCAGGCCGGCAAATCCGAAGAGCCTGAGCTCAAACTTGAGCATGAGTCTCTTACCTTCCCGGAGACGGGACGAAGCGTGACATTTTCCGTCTTGACCAACACTTCCGATTGGGAAGTTTCCGCTCCCGCAGATGCTTCTTGGTTGAGCGTCACCCCGGACTATGAGGCAAACACTGTCACTGTCACCTCGGATGCCAACGCCACCGGGGCTGACCGCAGCGCGCAGCTGACTTTCTCATGCAAACAGGACGGGGAAGTGCTCGCTTCCGAGAGCGTTCCTGTTGAGCAGTGGGGGCCGTGCCTGACGTTCACGGTGTCTGTCGGCGCCGGAGATAAGATAGCCCTGCCGCTTGCCGGCAAGGATATGGACCTCAAGATCGACTGGGGTGAGGGTGAACTCTTCGACCCGTATCACATTCAGGGCACGATAGCTTCCGTCAGCACCATGGTGGAGTATCTGAGTTATACCTACAAGGATGGCGGAGAATACGATGTCACGGTACACGGCCATGTCCCAATCATCACCGCCTATCTTGACAATGTGCTGATGGACAGCAAGTATATGCGCAAGATAACAGCCGTGAAGTCATGGGGCAAGGAGAAGTTCTCACTGCTGACATCCGCATTCTACGGCGCCGGCCTCAAGACAGTAGCGCCTGATACATATCATGCCCTTGATCAGGTTACCGATGTCAGGTCTCTTTTCATGGAATGCTCAAATCTTGAGTCAGTACCGGCAGACCTTTTCAGTGAGATGAAAGCTGTGGACTTCAACAGCGTCTTCTTCGGCTGCTCATCCTTGACGGAGATTCCTGCCGGCCTGTTTGACAAGAACACAGCCGTGACTTCTTTTGTCTCCACATTCAAGGGAACCGGGATCGGGACTGTCCCGGCGGGGCTGTTTGACAAGAATGCGGAGGTGGAGTGTTTCGAGAGCACTTTCGCCGATTGCCAATACCTTGAGAGTGTCCCTGAAGGGCTCTTCAAGAACAACACCAAGGTCACCTCGTTCAACTCCACATTCTCCGGCACCGGTCTCAAGACCGTGCCCGCAGGGCTGTTCTCCACCAACACGGAAGTGACGGATTTCGACTCAGTCTTCTATGAAAGCAGCCTTGAAGTGATTCCTGCCGGCCTTTTCGCTGCCAGCAAGAAAGTGGAGACTTTCGAGTCCGCATTCAACCGCACCGCCGTCAGTGAAATACCTGCCGGCTTGTTTGACAGTGCCGTCAATGCGAAAAGTTTCAAGTCAACATTCTACAGTTGCGAAAACCTGTCTTCCGTCCCGGCGGGCCTGTTCGACAAGTGCGTGAACGTCACCAGTTTCAACCAGACCTTCAACCACTGCTCCTCTCTGACAGCAGTGCCAACAGGCCTCTTTGACAACTGTCCTCTGGTGGAGGATGTCGCAATGTGTTTCAAGGATACCGGTATATCGGAGATTCCCGCTGGTATTCTCGACAAGCTCGCCAAGTTGACTTCGGTACAGAGCCTGTTTGAGGATTGCGTGAACATCTCTTCTGTGCCAGACAGACTGTTTGCCAAGTGTACCTCGGTGACTGACTTTTCAAATGTTTTTGCTGGATGCTCTGGAATCAAGACCTTGGGAAGCAACATTTTCCCTGCATCAACAGTGAACCTTTCATCGGCTTTCGAAGGATGTTCGTCACTTGCCGAGATTCCGGAGGGCATATTCAGCGGTCTTTCTGAGGTGACCAAGTTCGACAACGTCTTCGAGGGTTGCACGTCCATAGTCACCGTACCGGCAGAACTCTTCAAGGACAACACAAAGGTCACCAGTTTCCAGTATGCTTTCAGGAACTGTGAAAACCTTGTCACCGTAGGTAATCCGGATGATGCTGACGGATGCATATTCAAATATGCCCCGGATGCCACGGACTTCGGGTACGTGTTCCAGAACTGTTCCGCGCTCGAGAGGATTCCTGCCCACAGTTTCGCCTACAACAAGAAGGCGTTCTCTTTCCAGTGCACCTTCGATGAGTGCAGGAGTCTGACAGGGGAGTCTCCGTATGCGGAGGTCGAGGTGGAAGTCACAGCCGATGACGGCAGCGTCAGCAAGGTAGCCAAGAAGATCCATCTCTATGAGCGTGAGCTGTATCCGGATGTGTTCACCGCGCCGTACTCTTACTCATATTGCTTCTACGGCTGCAAGAAACTTATAGACTATGATAACATTCCTAGCGAGTGGAACTGATAAAACAGTAGAAAAATGAAATCACCTATATCAAGGACCATCCTTGCCATGGTCCTGAGTGTCCTGGCACTGGCCGGATGCTCTAAAGACAACGCGGACAAGGCTCTCAAACTTTATTCGGAAAGCCCGGCGGTGACGCTGAGCGCTGACAATGAAGCCGCAGTCGAGCTGACCTCAGAAGGCGGGCGCGTCCCGTTCACCCTCAGCAGAACTTATGACTGGGAGGCTGTCGTCTGCAGCAACGCGGGCGAGTGGTGTCACGCATATCAGGTCAACGACAAACTTACCCTCGCTGTGGACGATTATGCCTCTGATGACCAGGGGAGCCGTACCGCCAAGGTGCTGATCCTCGAGGGAGGCCGGGCCAGCGCGGTCATCAACCTGACGCAGAGCGCATCCGCCGAACCTTATATCACCCTCAAATCGGACGCCAATCCATACATTTCATACAAGGGTGGAGAGCTAAAGATCAATGTCTCCAGCAACGTTCCGTCCTACAAGGTCGAGTTGCGTGACATGGACCTCAACTGGGCCACATGCTCTGTTGACGGCAGCCTCATCACCCTCAAGGCCGGTAAGAACATCACCGGCGAAGAGATGCATGCCACCCTCGTCGTGTCCGCCGTCAGCGGCTCCGAGGCAGCCGTGGCCGAGTACGTTTTCAGGCAGGGCAACGGCCGCATGCAACTTGAGTATGTCATCCCGGAAGACGGCAAGACAGCCGCGCTGCCTATATGCGGTTACGATGTGGACTGCACGGTCGACTGGGGTGACGGGAGCGATGAAGTCATGGTCAAAGGCAGGGTCTCCAGCTACTCAAGGCTTGAACACCAGTATGCCAAGGCCGGCACATACATCGTCTCCATCTCCGGTACGGTGGATGAGTTCAACTCTGACAACAGTTATATCACAGATTACTTTAAGGCTGTCCGCTCATGGGGAGCCGTGAAGATCAACTCTCTTGAGAAGGCTTTCAAGGGTACTTCTATGACGCAGATTCCGCTCCCTGAGGAGCCGGGGCTCTTCGCCGATGTGGAGAGCGTGTCCGGAGCGTTCGAGAACATGGCCTCGCTCACCGCAGCACCTGAAGGCTTCTTCGACACCGCAGTCAATGTGACTGATGCTTCACGCCTGTTCTATGGCTGCAAGGCTTTGGTAAGCGTGCCGGAGGATCTATTTGCCAGCATGACTAAACTCGAGGACGTATCCAACATGTTCTACAACTGCCAGGCTCTCACCGCAGTGCCTGAAGGCCTGTTCAAGTCAAACAAGGACATATACCTGGTTTCAGCGCTCTTCTCTTATTCGGGACTCGAGACCATTCCGGCCGGGTTCTTCGATTTCGGAGAGAATATCAAGATGATGATCACCGTCTTCGCGGGTTGCGAGAAACTCAAGGAGATTCCTGCCGGGCTGTTTGACAAGCTCTCCGGGACCACACGGTTCCAGAGCACGTTCCTCAACTGCACCGCTCTGACCTCCATCCCTGCGGAATTGTTTGACAACTGCAAGAAGATCAACATCACCCAGTATATGTTCATGGGCTGCACCGGCCTCACCGGGGAGTCGCCTTACACCATGGTTGACGGAGTCAAGGTACACCTCTATGAGAGGAACGACCACCTCGACGTCTTCACCAAGATTCCGAATAAGGATGCAAAGGGCACGTTCGCAGGCTGTACAGGCCTGAGCGACTACGACTCCATGCCTGACAAGTACAAGGAAAACTGACCCTCAGTCTTTCCCGTCATAAATAGAGCAGGACGAAAACACTTCATTTTCTTCCTGCTCTATTTGCCTGTTGCCGGGGCTACGCCTTAGGCGGCAGGGCTTGAGACTGCCTGGTCAGGAAGACTTCAGCCAGGAATAGCACGCAGAAGATGCAGGCCACCAGATAGACTCCGCAGACATTTCTGGGGAAAAGGATTCCCGCAAGCGGCGTGACAAGAAGTGGGGACAGGAACTGCCCGGCATATAGGGCTGCCGAGAGCAGCGGCATCACTGTCGTGGCTGCCTCGCGTCCGGCCTTGATTGATGCAATGGTGTTGAGGTAAGGCACTCCCACGCCGTTGGCGATCCCGATGAACAGGCACCCTGCAAGCAGGGCCGGAAGAGTCTGGGACAGGCCGAAACACAGGTATCCGAGCAGGAAGAAGACTGGCGCGAAGTATTTGATGCTCATACGGAAAGTTTTCATCATGCCTCCGAATACGAGTCCGACAAGCGCCGCCACGACATCAAGTGCCACCATGATGACGGTGATGGTCACCGGGTCAAGGCTTGTAGTCTGTACGCAGACAGCCGAGAAGTTGGACGGGAAAACGAAGAAACAAACCATGAGCAGCAGCATGCCGAGCACTGACGGGGAGAAGCGCCTGATGTTGGACAGGAAACTTTGTGAGCCGGCGGGTGTTTCCAGATGCTCATTTGGGAGGAACGCCAGCACGAGCACAAGGACTGCGAACCCCATCAGGTAGACGAGGAAGGCATAGTTCCAACCTACCTTGGCAAGGACACCAGCAATCAACGTGGCAATCACTCCACCGGCCTGGTTCATTGCAGCGCACAGCCCCATAAGCCTTGATTGTTCCTCCGGAGGAAAATAATAGGAGAGGAGTCCTGTGGACAACGGCATTATCATGCCGACCGAGACCCCGAGCAGAGCCCTCAGCACAAGAATTGCTGTGATATCGTCAATGAAGAAGGCGCCTGCTCCGCAGAGCACGTACATCACAAGGCCTATTATGGCAAGTGTCTTTGTCTTGAAGAGCCTGCAAAGTCTTGTGAAGCAGAGGTTTGTGATGATGATGAACAGGGCCGGCAGGCTGACGATAAACTGTACAAGCAGGTCTGGCCTGTCAGCGAAATGGGCTTTCACTGCCCAGAGTGCCGGAGCCATGGCCGCGCCGGCCATTACAGTGAGAAGGCTGATGGAGAGGATGGTGGGGGCAAGCATCCCGTGATACTTTTGCGTCTGCATAAAATTTGATTTTTGAATACACTTACTGGAGTTCGGGCTCTACCAGGCCCGGATTCTTCAGACGCTGTGACAGACGCTTACAAATCCGCAGCGCAAATTTACAAAAAAATCGGATTCCAGCCTTCGTCTTCTGTGCCCATAAGCGATTTGTCGTTTGTGCTTACTTTTTCAATAGTTTCTGAATCACTTTCATTGTCATCTTCTCATCCTCCATCTCCGTATCTGGAACTTGAATGAACTCAAATCCGAAATCGTTTCCAGCCTTGCGGTTCTGTCGTGGTTCAAGCCCTTCAATAAGTATAGCCTCGAAAGCATTTGCCAAATTCTCCATGCTGAAAATGGTGTTCTTGAAGTCTTCAATCATTATGGAGCCATCTTCGTTTATGCCATAAAAACCGAACCACGAGAATCTGTCCCAACGGCCATTCAGACGATCTTTGCAGTGCTCTGACAGACGCTTTGAAATTGGCTGTTTGACAGCTTGCCCTACATAAATAACTTCTCTGGCATCATGGAGCATATAAATGCCTTTCTGCTCTTTGAAATTCACCTTGTTTGCGCCAATGTTTTGGGATCCGTATAAATTCATGCTTTTCCAGTTCACATTGTAGCGGCTCCAGTACATGCCAAAGTTTTTTATGATATTATTTCTCTGAATCTGCTCCGCTTCTTCCGATGTCACTTCTTTTTCCGGTTTGGTTTCAGGCTCCCCCTTTAGGGTAAGAGGTGAATTGTCAATCAATTCGTAAACGCCGTTGCCAAGTTTCCGGAAAAGATCTTTTTTTGTGGCCAGCTGTGCGCAAACGGTCTGTTCTGGTGTGGCTCCGCATTCGTCCTTTTTTCTGTACCCGTTCTCAAAAATCCGGCTGGTAATATCAGTGTAGTGCATGGGTGTTCCCTCGTCAAGTAGAACTTTTTTTATCGCATCTTTCCAAGTCATGTTATATTGCTTTTTTCAAATATAGGAAATTCTTCCAAAAGGTTATATTTTTACTTGATGACTTGGAACTGTTTTTTGTGAAATATGTATATTTGTTTGTTTTAAGGATATACTGACGGACAGATAGTTTGAAGCCTGCAATAAAATACGCTTTCAGGATGGTGCACATTGACAATATACCTCATGTGAACCGGTATGGTTTTGTCCATAAGAATTCACCAGTAGCTGAGCCCAATTATGTCGCCATCGGGGATCAATCGGTTATACTTGTAAGAGAGACGAAGTCAATTCAAGGTGGAGATGTTATAGGGTCATACATACCTTTTTATTTCGGCCCTAGGTCTCCGATGCTTTATGTGGTTCAGCATGGATATAATGGGGTTAAACAGTATGCTCCACAAGATTTGGTGTATTGCGTGGTATTGCTTTGTGATATTGTTGAAAGCCAGATTGATTGTGTGTTCACAGATGGACATGCGTTAAATGTTTTAACACATACTTATTCAAAAGAGTCTCTGCCTCATATAAATGAAATAATTTGTTATTCAGATGTTTACACGCAATATTGGAACAAAGAAGAAGACAGAGATCTGAAGCGCAGGAAAGAAGCTGAATTGTTGCTTAAAGATGAACTGCCTCCCGCATATATCAAAGGGTATGTTGTATACGATGAGCAAGCAAAACAAAAACTTGTGCGTTTTGGGATAGAACCAAGTAGAATCATAGTAAAAAAAGAATATTATTTTTGACCCATATGATACAATTTACGAAAGGAAATCTTCTGGAAAGTCCCGCTCAGGCACTGGTTAACACTGTGAATACGGAAGGTGTCATGGGGAAAGGAATAGCTTTGCAGTTTAAAGAAATGTTTCCTGAAAACTACATTCTATATAAGGATGCTTGTAAGCAGCATCTTGTTAAAGTGGGTCAGATGTTCATAACAAGTGAGCTTACTTTGTCCGGAACAAAAATGATTGTTAACTTTCCGACTAAGACGACATGGAAAAAACCATCTGAGTATTCATATATAAAGGATGGATTGACGGCTTTGAGAGAGGAGATTATTGCGCGGAATATATCGTCAATAGCCATTCCTCCACTTGGCTCTCACAATGGTGGCCTTGATTGGCTTGTCGTAAAGAGGATGATCATTGAAGCTCTTCATGATCTTGACTGCGTGATATATTTATATGAACCATCGGATACGATTGTTGAAAAAATGCGTAGCGAGCGAGTAAAATTGACACCAGCTCGTGCAATGATGTTGGATGTTTTGTGTGATATGGTGTCATACGGAGAATTCATCTCTGTTTTTGCTGCCGAGAAAGCGGTTTATTTTCTTCAGAGAAATGGTGCGAGGGATATTTTCAATATAGAATTTACGCGAAGTTACTACGGGCCATATTCCAAAGGAAAGATTGCACATGTTTTATATTACATGAATGGCAGTTATGTACGTGGGATGGGTGGAATGCAGGCTAGACCATTTGATGAGATTTGGCTGTTTGGGGATACGTTAACCGCTGTATCGGGATATCTTGACATGAAGGAAAACAGCAAGTACAAAGAGGTGTCAGAACGCACGAAACGGTTTTTGAGGGGGTATTATTCAACATACTCACTGGAATTACTTTCAACAGTTGATTTTATTTTACAGAATGATAGCCGTCTTGCTGGATGGGGAAAAATGGTCGATGAAGAGGTCTTTTCTATTATTAATGAAAACATATCAAAGTGGAGCCATAGGAAGGAATCCTTGTTTTACGGCAGCAAATACATTCCGACAATACTGAACCATCTAAAGGACCTCTATTAGTTTTTAGATCACAGCAGCTTCTTGTACTCCACAGGCATCACCTTGATGAAGCGGGCGGCACAGGAGTCCCATTCGGAGAGGATGCGGGCGCCGAGAGGACTGCCGGTGTGGGCGTGGTGCGCCTTGATGAGGGACTTGACCTCACGGCGGTCTTCATCGGTCTCGAGCAGGGAGAGCTCGACCATGTCCATGTTGCAGTAATAGTCGAAATCGCCTGTGGTGTTGAGGACATAGGCGATGCCGCCGCTCATACCGGCGGCGAAATTACGGCCTGTCCTGCCAAGCACCACGACCCTGCCTCCAGTCATGTATTCGCAGCAGTGGTCTCCGACTCCCTCGACCACAGCCACCGCCCCGCTGTTGCGGACACAGAAGCGCTCGCCGACCTGGCCGTTGATGAACATCTGTCCGCCGGTGGCCCCGTAGCCTATGGTGTTGCCGGCTATGATGTTGTCTTCGGCACTGAATAGGGATTCCGGAGAGGGGGTCACTATGATCTTGCCGCCGGAGAGGCCCTTGCCGAGGTAGTCGTTGGCATCGCCCTCAAGCCGGAATGTGAGCCCCGGGCAGAGGAATGCGCCGAAACTCTGTCCTGCTGAACCGGTGAATGTCACCGTGATGCAATCTTCCGGCAGGCCGGTCCCGCCATATAGGGACGTTACCTTGCCGCTCAGCATGGCCCCGACGCTGCGGTCCGTGTTGCGGATCTGTACTCCGAGACTGACTTTGCGCCGCGATTCCACAGCCGGCCATACCATCTCGATCACCTCCCTGTCCTTGGCGCAGAGCTGAGCATCAACTTGGCCGGAAGTGCAGACACGTGCATTGTCCTTGGCCTCGTCAGGGATGTACAGGACTCTGTCCAGGGAGACCTTGCCGGCTTTCGAACCATCCGCGAAACTTCTCTTGTGCAGCAGGTCCGCACGGCCTATGACCTCCTGCAGGGAGCGGTATCCCATCTGGGCCAGGTATTCGCGCAACTGTTTGGCGATGAATCGGAAATATGTCTCCAGATGCTCCTTGCGCCCGGAGAACTTCGCCCGCAGGGCGGGATCTTGGGTCGCTATGCCGACGGGGCAGGTGTTGGTGTTGCAGCGGCGGCAGACAAGGCAGCCGAGTGAAACCAGCGAAGCGGTGCCGAAACCGAATTCCTCGGCCCCGAGCATGGCCATGAACAGCACGTCGCGGGCGGTCTTCAGACCGCCGTCCACCTGGAGGCGGACACGTCCGCGGAGATTGTTGACCACGAGGGTCTGCTGCACCTGCGCGAGCCCGGTCTCAGCAGGGCTTCCGGTATGCTTGACAGAACTTGCAGGGCTCGCGCCCGTACCTCCATCGCCCCCGCTTATCAGGATGACATCGGCCTTGGCCTTTGCCACCCCTGCTGCAATCGTGCCTACGCCTGCCTCGGAGACCAGCTTTACGCTGATGCGTGCCGAAGAGTTGATGTTCTTGAGGTCATAGATCAATTGGGCCAAGTCCTCGATCGAGTAGATGTCGTGGTGGGGTGGGGGAGAGATGAGGGTGATGCCCGGCACAGAGTGGCGTGTGCGTGCGATGAGTTCGTCTACCTTGAAGCCCGGCAGCTGGCCTCCCTCTCCGGGCTTGGCGCCCTGGGCTACCTTGATCTGTATCTCGTCAGCGTTGACGAGGTACTGTGCGTCCACCCCGAACCTGCCCGAGGCTACCTGCTTCACTGCGCTGCGCATCGAACTCCCGTCAGGAAGGGGGTTGTTGCGCGCCGGATCCTCGCCGCCTTCGCCGGTGTTGCTCTGGCCGCCGATGGCGTTCATCGCCAGGGCGATCGTCTCGTGGGCCTCCTTGCTGATGGCGCCGAATGAGATAGCTTCCGTCACGAGCGCTTCATCAGCGCTTCCTCGCTCTCGACTTCGCTTATGTCTACAGGCTTGCGGTCGCTTTCTATCTCCATCAGGTCGCGCAAGTACATCGGTGCGGTGCGGTTGGCGGCGATGTCACTGAATTGGCGGAATGCCTCGTAATCCTGTTCTCTCACCGCCTTGTGCAGGAGTCTGACGCGGGACGGCTCCCAGGCATGGAATTCCCCGCCTTTGCGGTAGGCGTAAAACCCGTAGTCTTCCGGTGCGTCCGGCTGCTCCGGCGCGAATGCCGCCTTGTGGGCCGCGAGCACATCAGATGCTATGTCTTCGAGGGTGACGCCTCCTATCTGGGATACGCCGCCTCCCATATAATTGTCCAGCACTTTCTGGCTGACTCCCAGGTTTTCGAAGAGGGAAGCACCCCTGTAACTGCGGATGGTGGAGATTCCCATCTTGGAGAGGATTTTGAGCATGCCCTTGTTGACAGCCTTGATGTAGTGCTCTTCCGCTGCCGGGTAGTCAAGCTGGACGGCCTTGGATTTGACCAGTTCATCGAGGATCGCAAATGTCATATAGGGGTTGACCGCACTGGCTCCGTATCCGGCGAGCAGCGCCACATGCATTACTTCGCACACTTCTGCGGACTCCACGATTATGGCGGTCTGCGAACGCTTCATGTTGTGTATGAGGTGGTGATGCACAGCTGCCGTGGCGAGCAGGGACGGTATCGGGGCGTGTGTGGAGTCCACGTTCCTGTCGGATATGATGATGTAGTTGTATCCTGCGTCAACGGCCTTGATGGCATCCTTGCAGAGTCTGGAAAGGGCCGCTTCCATCGCTCCGGCTCCGCCTTCGGTCTCGAAGAGCATAGGCAGGGTGATGGTCTTGAAGCCTTTGTATCTGAGGTTTTTGAGTGTCTCCAGTTCATCGTTTGATAGGATCGGGGAACTCAGGCGTACCACCTTGCACAGGTCCGGCGACGGGGTGAGAATGTCCCCCTTGACGGCACCGATGTAGCTTGTCAGGGACATCACGGTGCTTTCCCTTATGGAGTCTATCGGCGGGTTGGTGACCTGGGCGAACTTCTGCTTGAAGTAGTTGAAAAAGCGTTGCGGCTTTTCGGAGAGCACGGACAGAGGGGTGTCGTCTCCCATGGCGTAGAGAGGCTCGGAGCTGTCCACCGTCATCGGGATGATGATGCGGTCAATGTCCTCCTTGCTGTAGTTGAATGCCTTGAGGAGCCTTTGGTAATCGGGGACCGAGTGTTCCACCTTGCGGCCGCTGCGGATGTCCTTGAGCACTATGCGCCCGCTGTGAAGCCAGTCGGCATAGGGGTGGGCGTCGCTGAGCGCGGCCTTGATTTCCTCGTCGCGGAGAATCTTGCCCTTGAGGGTGTCAACCATCATTATCTTGCCGGGGCGCAGCCTGCCCTTGGAGGCGATCTCCTCCGGGGGAACGTCGCAGACTCCCGTTTCCGAAGCCATCACCAGCATCCCTCCCTTGGTGACGAAATACCGGCACGGCCTCAGCCCGTTGCGGTCCAGCATCCCTCCGGCGTAGCGTCCATCGGAGAATATGATAGTGGCCGGGCCGTCCCATGGTTCCATGAATATAGAGTGGTATTCGTAGAAACTCTTGAGCTTGTGGCTCAACGGGTTGCCTTCCTTGTAGCTTTCCGGGACAAGCATGGCCAGGGCGTGGGGAATCGAATATCCCGCGCGGGTGAAGAACTCCAGCACATTGTCGAACGAGGCGCTGTCGCTCATCCCCGGTTCGACGATCGGGCTGATGTTCTCAGTGATCTTCCCGAGTTTGTCTGTCTTGAGCAGGCTCTCTCGTGCCTTGATCCAGAGCCTGTTGCCGCGAATGGTATTGATCTCCCCGTTGTGCCCGATCATGCGGAACGGCTGTGCCAGGCTCCATGTCGGGAAGGTGTTGGTGGAGAAACGCGAGTGCACGAGGGCGATCGCTGAGGTGAAATATTTGTCAGTGAGGTCGGTGAAATAGTGCCGCAACTGCCCGGATGTCAACATGCCCTTGTAGATCATGGTTCTGGTGGAGAGGCTGGCGAAGTAGCAGGATTTTTTGTCCTTGATGGATGAGACTGCGACCCGGCGTTCCGCTTCTTTGCGTATCAGGTATAGTCTGTTTTCGAGTTCTTCCTGATTGTCGCAGCCTTCGATGAAGAGCTGCCTGATGTCGGGCTCGCTTTCCCTGGCCTTGCTGCCGAGGACCTCCGAGTTGACGGGCACTTCACGTATGTGCATTATGCTCAGCGAATTGGCTTCGGTGCATTCTTTTATTATCTCCATGAATGCCCCGGCATCGGCTTTGTCCTTCGGGAAGAAGACCATCCCGACCCCATATCGGCCTTTTTCCGGCACGGGGATGCCGTGCAACAATATGAACTCGTGGGGAATCTGAACCATTATTCCGGCACCGTCGCCTGTATTTGGATCTCCGCCTTCAGCTCCGCGGTGGGCCATGTTCTCCAGGACTGAAAGTCCCTTCTCGATGATGTCGTGATACTTGGCACCGTTGATGTTGACGACCAGACCCACGCCGCAAGCATCGTGTTCCCAGTCCTGTGAGTACAGGCCGCCGGCCTGAAGTGATTCCAAAGAGTTCATATCCTGTCGTGTTTCCTGCTTTTTCCCGTCTTCTCGCTTTGGGGGTAGACGGGTATAGGGTTCAGTGTTGCAAGTTAGTAAAAATCCTCAATAATCCCTTGCGTTGGAGCTTAAAATCCTGTGCCGTCGCGCTCTCCCGTGCGCACGCGGCTTGTTCTGTGTTGTGCCGTGTCGTCATCGCCCGTGCCATCGTGCTCGCCCGTGCCATCGTGCGCACGGGGCGGCGGGCCTGAAGTCTTGGGACAGAGTCTGAGCCTGCGTACGGAACGAGGTTCACTCGCGGACGAAGATTGTTGCGCGCAGGCCGGAGGTGGCAGGGGCGAGGCTTGTGTTGAGCCCC